>Ga0068852_100000873_pt1 | contig 19972 bp, 18 predicted proteins | sample KBSCornC22_FD_66594 | JGI IMG/M metagenome (GOLD analysis project Ga0068852, IMG submission 66594) | Corn rhizosphere microbial communities from Kellogg Biological Station, Michigan, USA - KBS Corn C2-2 | ecosystem: Host-associated > Plants > Roots > Rhizosphere > Soil ... | reverse complement strand
AAGTGGCACCCAGGCCAGAATGTAGGCTGCGGCAAGGATCACACCCTTTTTGCGCTTACCGACGGCCAAGTCGCATTCCGCGATGGCAAGCTTGGCCGCAAATATGTGCACGTGATGCCGATTGCAGAAGCAAGCTAAATAGGAACGGTTGACGACGAGCCGTTCCCATCAGGGGCGGCCCGGACGAGATCTCAAAGAGATCGAGACCATGGAGAAGGGGGCGCCCCGGAAGGGCAGCCCCCTTTTTCTTTCCCCTTCTCCTCAAACTGTAACGCGCCCCGATCAGTGGGCGCCGGAGGAGGATGAGATGTTCGCGCGAACCGAAAGGCTGCTGCTTCGGCCCGGCTTTCCCGAGGATGCGCCCGCGCTTGCCGCGGCGATCGGTGACGAAAAGGTGGCGCGCAACCTGGCCATGGTTCCGTGGCCTTGCGATATTGCTCACGTCGAAGCCTCGCTCGCGAGGCCGCGCGATCCATTGCTGCCTTCTTTGCTGGTGACCGAGCGAACGGAGGGGGCCCCGCGGATCGTTGGCCGCTGCAGCCTTGGCCGCCGCGCGTCTGGCGCGATCGAGTTGGGTTTCTGGATCGCTCGCGAGCATTGGGGGCGCGGAATTGCCACCGAAGCAGGGGCAGCGATGGTCGAAATCGCGAGAACCCTTCGGCTGCCTGGATTGGAGGCGTCACATTTCGTCGATAATCCTGCTTCGGGGCGCGTGCTGGAAAAGCTGGGGTTCGCGTCGACCGGAATTGTCGCGCCGAGACTAAGCCTTGCCCGTCGGGAAGAGGTGCCGGCACGTCTGATGCGGCTGTGCCTTTGCTGCGACCGGGAGCTGGAGCCGCTCGCAGCCTGACCAGGCGCGCGAATGTTACATTCCCCGGCCGGGTGAAACTGCTATCGAAGGGTAAGCTAGCGGTCGGGGAATGTAACGGCGATGTTCGATGATGTGCTTAAACATCGTTCAGGGCGCGTAATTGCCCTAGGCCGCGCATTGCTTGCCTCACTGTTCCTGCTGGCGATCTGGATCGATCCAAACCAGCCGGCGCAGAATGCTGCGATCACCTACGCGCTCTTGGCCGTATATGTCGCAGTTGCTTTCGCGGTCACAGCTGCGATCTGGAACGACTGGTGGCTGGATGCGAAGCTCGCCGCTCCGATGCACCTGCTAGACATGGTTGCCTTCACGCTGCTGGTTTACGCGACCGAAGGCTATACCAGCCCCTTCTTCCTGTTTTTCGTTTTCCTGATCATTTCCGCTGCAATTCGGTGGGGGTGGCGAGAGACCACGGTCACCGCCGTTGCCGTCGTGCTGCTTTATCTGCTCGCGGGCTTTTTCGTCGGACTGTCCAACGCCTTCTCTTTCCAATCGGGGTTTGACCTGCAGCGTTTCATCGTCCGCAGCGCTCACCTCGTGATCCTCTCCGCAATCCTGATCTGGTTCGGTGTGAACCAGGGATTTTCAGGAATTGACGTGCCGAGCGATGGCCTGATCCCGGACCTCTCGCTCCTCGACTCTCCGTTAGAGAGCGCACTTGAAGCGGCTCGCTCCGTTACCAAAGCTGCCGGAGGTTTGCTGCTGTGGCGGGCACCCGGATCGCGCGAGATGGCACTGGTTCATATCGGCGGCGGCGGGACCGAAATCATGACGCTCCGCCCCAAGACATCCAACCCGGAGCTCGGCATTCGTCCGTTTCTGTTCCGTTTTGCCGGAGACCGGGCGCTCACTCGTGGACATCACCGGCGGATGCGGTTTTTCAAAGCGAGCGAATGGTTGGACCCGGAGATCGGAAGTCACTTTGACTTCGACGAGGGCCTCGCCATCCCACTGAGGAGCGAGACAGGCGAAGGCCAGATGCTTCTCGGTGGCGTTGAAGGCTTGTGCGTTGATCATATAGAGCTAGGTGACCGGATCGCGAGCGCCATCGCCTCCCATCTGGAACGGCACGCGCTGCTCCAGGCGGTCAGCGACAGTGCAATCGCCCGCGCCCGGCTGGCGCTTTCACGCGATCTTCATGACAGCATCGTGCAGTTCCTGGCCGGAGCGACATTCAAGGTCGAGGCGGCCAGCCGTGCCGCAAAGTCTGGGGAAGCCATAGATACGGATCTTCAGGAACTGAAGCAGTTGTTGCTCGAAGAGCAGCGGGAGCTTCGCTCTGCCATCGGAGCGCTGCGCAACAACAATGTTGCGTTGCCCCAACTGGCCGCCGACCTCGGCGCCTTGTGCGAAAGGCTGGCGCGCCAATGGGGCATCGAGTGCAAGTTCGGTGCAGAAATTCCCGATCTGGTGGCCCCGATGCGGCTGCACCTGGACGCTCACCAGCTCGTTCGCGAAGCTGTCGCGAATGCGGTTCGTCACGCGGCGGCGCCATCGGTTTCCGTCAACTTGCGGTGCGACGAAGAGAATCTGGTTCTGGAAATCGCCAATCCGGGATCGATGGGGGAGCAGCTGACGTCCGGATCGCCCTGGTCGCTACGGGAGCGGGTGGACGAAGCTTCCGGCTCGCTTATGCTTATAACCAATGATAACATCACCACGGTGTCGATCACCCTCCCGCTGAAAGAGGAGCGGCAAATTTGACGAAGGTTTTGCTGGCCGACGACCATCCGATGATCCAATCGGCGGTCGCGTCCTTGCTTCGCGGAAGCGACTACACATTGGTCGCAACCGCCTCCACCGGCGCCGAAGCGATCAAGGCGGTTGAGGAATACAACCCCGAGATCCTGATCCTGGATGTTCAGATGCCGGAAGGGGACGGCCTTACGGTCCTTCGACAGCTTCGCAAGAGCAGCGAACACAGGCCGGTCGTGCTTCTCACCGCGTCACTCGACGATCACGGGTTTGCCGAGGCGCTGTCGCTTAAGGTCGACGGTGTCGTCCTGAAGACGTCCGATCCAGGATTGCTGATCGATTGTCTGGACCACGTCCGCGAGGGCGGTGACTGGATCGACCCGGCGCTAAGGGATCGCGCGACCGCCGTTCGCGACGGCGCCGGTCGAGTGTCGCTAAGTCCGCGCGAACGGGAGCTGGTTTCGCTCGTTCGGCAAGGCCTCAGGAACCGCGACATCGCCGAACGGCTGGGAGTCACCGAAGGAACGGTGAAAGTCTATCTCCATTCCGTATTCGAGAAGACCGGAGTCGCCAACCGGACCGAACTCGCGATCCGCGCCCCCGAACTCGTCGGGGCCTGACTCCCGAGTTGAGCCGAATCCAAACCGTCCCAGAGCAGGACGGTTAACGGGGATTCATTGCCCTGCTTAACTTTAGGTAGGTTACGAGAAATTTTACGAAGGGTTAACAAATCCTTAGCGCGGACGAGTCGCGGCCAGGGGCTCGACGCCCAAACGTCACGCGACAACAAGGGATACATCCGATGAAAAGAGCATTATTGGCAGCGACCGCGCTCATCAGCGCGTCTCTTTCTCCATTCGCCGTCACTCCGGCTTTTGCCGATGCCACTCAAGCCCCGAGCCCTGACGGCCCGGACGCGGACACCCAAGCGGCAATGCAGACCCAATGCGATGCATTGGCTGCGGCGCATGGTCCAGCGACCGGCGAGAATGATCACTGGACCGGTGAAGTTGTGCCGGGTGGCGCAACTCTCATCTCCGGTCCGACCGAGGTTTCCGGCAGCCGGGTGATCGATGAAAGCTCGATCGTCGGGACGGGCACCTTCGTTCCATCTCACCCGGAAATTCGCGGCAATCCCTACAGGATCGGCGGCAGCGTGAACCTGTTCGGTGATCAGTGGGCGACCGCCGGCTATTACCCGGACAGCACCTACAACTACACCGCCAACTTCACTTCAACCTTCGCTTATGCCTTCAGCTGCAATGTCTCGAAGGAGACATTCCACGCAGGCGACCCGGCCGGGGGCGAATACCAAATCAATCCAACGCTGATTGGCACGCCGCAGGCCGGCGCTGCGCTGCAGGAGTGCAACGCCTATAATACCGCTCACGCGGGCGGAGCAAACCAAGGTTTCTGGGGCAACTCCCCGCAGGGCAACTGCATCTTTAACCCGCAGCCGACGCAAGACAGCTGGGATCCGCCCGTCCTGATCGAGACCGATGCAGGCATTCCGGTGAACCAGGACGAGACCGACAACCTCAGCGGGTTCGAGCCACACGGCGGACCTGTCCAGGTCACCGGCGACTATTTCGTCGGGCAAGTGGTCGTCTGCATTTCGCCCGGGTCGAAGGGCGGCTCCTGGAGGGCGCAGAATGGCTATGGCGGCGGCAGCTGGACGGGGCCGGCCGCGGGCTGCAACACCCCCTATTTCAAGATCGCTCCATGGGGCAGCGGCAGCACGACCAGCCAGGGCACGTTCGTTTCAGTCCCGAATTACAGTTACTGAGTGACTTGGCTGGCTGAATAATCAGCGGTCGAATCCATTCCTGCCCGGCGTCACCTTTCGCGCCGGGCAGGGATGTTCTGCGAAAAAAGCGCGTCCTGAAACAAGGATCAGTGCTGCAATAATGATCTCATTCACAACAGCCTGCTAACTACGTCCCTCGCATTTGGGGGCCGCAAGCGGCGATGCGGCGCAGGCAAGGGGGTTGAGAGTGTCAGGAATTGCTTGCGGGAGGGGGAACAGGGCTGACCTCCGTCTTGTGAGCCGAGCCGCCGCCGCTGCGCTTCTCGCCGGAGCCGCCATCCCTGTACAAGCTTCGGGGAGCGTCGCGGCGAGTTCCTCAGACTCGTCAACGGCACAGCCGGCGCAGAGTCAGCAGGCCGACCCGAGCCAGAAGGAGATCGTCGTCACCGGGCAGGCGTTGTTCCCGAACATCCAGCCCGAGCGCAATCTCGATGAGACCGGAATTGAAAGCTACGGACTCAGCACCGTCGATGAGCTTGTCGGGGAGATCCAGAGCGAACTGGGCGACACGGACGACGACCAGCCGCTGGTCATCGTGAACGGCCAGCCAATCAACGACCTAAGCGAAATCGGGGACCTTCCTGTCGAGGCGCTTCGAAATCTTCAGGTGCTCCCTCGCGGGACCGCCGTTCGCTTTGGCGGGACATCCAGCCAGCGGGTAATCAGCCTCACCTTACACCGCACGGTTCGCTCAGCGACGCTCGCGGGCGAGCGCAAGATCGCGACCGACGGCGATTGGAGCGCAACCCGCGGCGAGGCGATACTGACCGATATCCATGGCTCGACGCGCGCCAACCTCTCGTTTCGAGCCAATGACCAGGCTACCCTTTTGGACAGCCAGCGCGGAATCGTGGAACTGCAGCCGTTTCAACCCTACGCGATCGGCGGCAACATCGTCGGCTACGGTTCGGGCGAAATCGATCCCAGTCTGAGCGCGCTTGCGGGCCGAATGGTTACGGTCGCGCCGCTCCCGTCTGTGACCAACCCCACCCTTGCCGATTTCATCCCAGCCGCAAATTCTCCGGCGGTCACCGACATCGCTCGCTTCCGCAGTCTCCGGCCGCAGAGCGACAACTACGACCTTGCCGGGAATTTCAGCACCAAGCTCAATTCTTGGCTAACGGGAAACGCAACCCTGGACCTAAGCCAGTATCTCAGCCGCGCAATACGCGGATTGCCGTCCGGCCTGTTCGTGCTTCCAGTTACAAGCCCGTTCTCGCCGTTTTCGCGGGACGTCGAGATCGCGGCCTACGGCAAGAATCCGCTCCACTTCCGATCCCGCTCCGACAGCGCGAATGCGAACATCACCCTCAACGCAACGCTTGGGCGATGGCGTGGGAACTTCAACGCGCGACATCAGGAATCGAAGATCAGATTCACTTCTGAACAGCCGATGCCATCCGTTTCCAATCAGCTGAGCAGCGATTTCAATCCATTCGGTGGTAATTTTTCGTCGCTTATTCCGATTGCCCGGGAACGCATTTCCTCACACTCTGTAACGAACCTGCTGCAGCTGCAGATGACCGGTCCCTCTATCAGGTTGCCGGCAGGTTCGGTGGAGACCACTATCGAAGGGCGCCTGCAGTGGAATCACCTGTTCGCGTCGAGCACGATCGGCGCGTTCGGTAATCGGGATGTTCACCGGTCTGAGCATGCGATCCGCGGTTCTGTCGACGTACCGCTGACGAGCCGCTCAGCGGGCGTTCTTCCGCAGCTTGGCGATCTGGACGCGACCGGCGAGTATCAGCTCGATCATTTCTCTGACGCCGGCGACCTGGTTCATTATGCACTGGGCTTGAGCTGGCAACCGCTGACCGCTCTTCGAATTCATGGAGGCATCGAGCACAATGAGATGCCCGCGAGCGTGGAGTTGCTCGGCAGTCCAACCCTTCAATCGCCAAACGCATTCGCCTTCGATCCGTTGACCGGCAACACCGTGCAGGTGACGGAGATCACCGGCGGCAATCCGGCGCTCAGGCCGGAGACAGACCAGATCCGCCGCCTTTCCGCACAGCTTACCCTTATCAAGAGGCTCAATCTGCAGCTGAGCGGCGAATATACCGACACCGGCCGCCGCGATTTTGTTTCGTCGTTACCCGACGAGAGCGCGGCTATAATGCTCGCCTTCCCGGATCGGTTTGTTCGCGATTCGAACGGCAATCTGACGACGATCGACCTGCGTCCCGTCAACTTCGACTCCGAGGAGGAGAAGAGGTTGCGCTGGGGCTTCAGCATGAACACCCGGATCGGCGGCGCGGCGCCAGGGGCAAAACGGGGCCCGGGCCGCGTGGCCCCGACTACCTATCTTCAGTTGACCGCGAACCATTCCGTGGTTTTTTCCGACAGGATCGTGATCCGGTCCGGCCTGGATCCGGTGGACCTTCTCGGCGGCGGCGCGATTGGAGTCGGCGGCGGCCGTGTCCGGCATCAGCTGGACGGAACGGCGGCAATCACCTCCGGTGGGATCGGCGCCCGGATCGGCGTGACTTGGCGGAGCCGGAGTTCGTTGCTCGCACGAAGCAATGGCGCAACCGACACGCTCACCTTCTCCCCACTGATGACGATAAACCTCCGCGCCTTTGCCGATGCGCGGCGAATCGTTCCGGGCATCAAATGGACGAAGGGGCTCCGGTTCTCGATCGACGCCCTCAACCTGACCGACAGCCGGCAGAGCGTGCGTGACTCATTCGGAATCACCCCGCTCCAGTACCAGCCGGGATACCGGGACCCAATCGGCCGGACGATCGAACTGGAGATCCGAAAGGTCTTCTAGACCCTTCGTGGCGCCGGGACGATGCCTGTTATCCATGCCGGGCTGTTGGCCGCGCCGTTCCCGACCATTCCGGCCGCGCCGCACGCGTGAGTTCGAGAATTCGCTCCGCAGTCCGCCGGCTGTCGACGACGAGTGGGGCGGCGCCTCGATCCGTAGCGGACCGCGTGGGTTTGCGCGCGACAACCAACTCCGGAACGATCGTCACGACTTCAATCCCGGTTCCGCGAGTCTGCTCCTTCAGCACCGCCGAGAGCCGCTGGAACCCGTCGAGCGAGCTGGCGTAAGGGAACATCCCGTCCGGATCCGGGAATCGGCCCGTTGACGGGATATTGAACACGAGGCGCCGGCCTGACCCTTTCCGCAGGAGCGGGAGCATCGCCTGGGTTACTCGCGCCATCGCCAGCGTTCGGACATAGCCCCGGCCAGCCGCGTTGATGACGACGTCCAAGGCAGGCACGAGAGACCTCATCTCCTCGGCAAGGATATCGACGCTACAGCTTCCAATGGCATCGCAGTGGCGCGAAATAGCGCCCAGGCGGCTGGCCGCCGTACTCAGGGCCAGTCCGTCGCAGTCGGTGAGGACCAGCTTCGCGCCATGGGCAGTAAATCCTTCGGCACAAGCGAGTCCGACTCCGCCACCAGCTCCGGCAATCAGAACCCGCGGCGCATTCTCCGGGGTCGTCATGTGGCAGTCCAGGAGGGATGAAAATCCGGAAAAACAAAGATTTGCGCGGCCCGCTGGCGGCGAGCCGCGTTGATATTGATCGACATGTGGGATACACCTTGCTAATGCAACACTCTGTTGCGTTAGCGGATGAATGATGGCAAATCAACCTTCAACTGTGATGGATTCGAATACACGGCGGCGTCCCGGAGGCCGAACAGCGGATGTGACGACGCGAATTCAGCAGGCAATCCGGGACCTTATCGTTGAAGACGGAGTCGACGCCTGCACCTTCTCTGCCGTCGCGCAGCGGGCGGGTGTCGAACGATCGACACTGTACCGGCGCTTCCCGGATCGCTGGGACGCAATCATCGACGCGTGGGTGGCGCGGGCGGGCGCGGAGGTCATTCCCGATCTGGGCAAGAGCTTTGCCGAGGATCTAACGTCGATACTTCGCAAGCTGGTTGAGGTGCTCGGATCACCCGCTGGACCCGCCGTCCTAAGAGTAGCGGCCGAGCTTCGAGGCAAATCGGACTACATGCAGGACTATTTCCGGCAGCGAATGGCGCAGCTCGCGCCGATGTTCGACGCCGCGATCGAGCGCGGCGAACTTCCTGCTGACGTGGATCGCGAAGCGCTCTTCGCCTCAGCCGCGGGGCCGATTTATTTTCGCATGTTCATTGCCGGACAGACCGTCGCTGACGACTATGTTCGAACCATCGTTGAGTCCGTTTGCCGATTCTATTGCTCACCTGGCGACGGGTGAAGCTTTCTCTCGCGCTATCTATCCCCTAACCGGCGATTGCGATGCACTTCCTGGATCAGGCCAAAATCTACATTCAGTCGGGCGGCGGCGGTCCGGGCGCGGTCAGCTTTCGCCGTGAGAAATTCATCGAATATGGCGGACCGGACGGCGGCGACGGCGGCAAGGGTGGCGACATCATCTTCGAGGCGGTACCCGGCCTCAATACCCTGATCGATTTCCGCTATACGCAGCACTTTCGAGCGCCGCGGGGCAAAGGCGGATCTGGCGCGAACAGGACCGGCGCGGGCGGCAGAGACCTGGTCGTCAAGGTCCCGGTCGGAACGCAAATCCTCGCTGACGATGAAGAGCGGAGCCTGCTCGCCGATCTGACTCACGACGGCCAGCGGATCACGTTGCTCAAGGGCGGTGGCGGCGGCCGCGGCAACGCGAGCTACAAGACCTCGACAAACCGCGCTCCGCGGCAGCACACCACCGGCTGGCCGGGCGAAGAGATGTGGGTGTGGCTCCGGCTGAAGCTGCTTGCCGACGTCGGGCTGGTGGGACTTCCCAATGCAGGCAAATCGACGCTCCTCAATTCGGTCACCAACGCAACCGCCAAGGTCGGGGACTACCCATTCACCACCCTTACGCCGCAGCTTGGGGTCGTTCGCCACAAAGGCCGCGAATTCGTGATGGCCGATATTCCCGGCCTGATCGAGGGTGCAGCAGAAGGCGCCGGGATCGGCGACCGCTTCCTCGGCCATGTCGAACGCACGCGCGTGCTTCTGCACCTGGTCGATGCCGCCGGCGACGACCCCGCAGGTGCATGGCGGACCGTCCGCGATGAGCTGGACGCCTATGGCGAGGGCCTGACCGACAAACCCGAAGTGGTGGCGCTTAGCCGGATCGACATCCTCGGCGCGAAGCAGGTCGAGAAGGCTAAGCGCGCACTGGTCAAAGCGGGCGCGACCGACCCGCTGGCGATTTCGGCCGCGACCGGCGAGGGCATGGACGCATTGCTCGACGCGCTGCTCCAGCGGCTCGGGTCAGAAGCTGAAACCGAGCAAGCGGAGGATTCGCCGGATGGAGCGTGGTCGCCGCTATGAAGTTGGCGGTGACCGGCGGCACCGGCTTCGTCGGATCGCACTTTCTCGACGTTGCATTGGCCGCAGGGCACAAGGTGAACGCGCTGACTCGGCGCCCGCAGCAACCCAAGGACGGGCTTCGCTGGGTTGAAGGCTCGCTCGACGCGCCGTCCAGCCTTCGCGACCTGGTGAAGGACGCGGATGCGGCCGTGCACATCGCGGGTGTCCTCAATCCGCGCGACCCGGCGGAGTTCGAACGCGGCAACGTCCAGGGAACGCTGGCGATGCTTGCCGGGGCGACAGCTGCAGGGGTGACCCGGTTCGTTCACGTCTCGTCGCTCGCCGCTCGGGAACCCAAGCTGTCCAATTACGGCGGATCGAAAGCGCGCGCCGAGGAACTGGTCCAGCGATCGGGACTGGACTGGGCGATGGTGCGGCCACCGGCGGTCTATGGCCCGGGAGACCGCGAGACTCTCGAACTTTTCCGAATGGCGAAGCTGGGCCTGATGTTGCTTCCGCCGCGCGGCCGGGTCTCGGTTATCCACGTGGGCGATCTTGCCCGGCTACTGCTTCGGCTGGCTAAAGCGGACGACATCGTGGGCGCTATGTTCGAGCCGGATGACGGCCGGCCGGGCGGATGGACCCACAAGCAACTGGCGAAGGCGATCGGCCACGCGGTGGGTCGGCGCAACCTGTCATTGTCGGTGCCGGGTACGATGCTGAAACTCGGCGCGGCAATCGACCAGCTGGTGCGCCGCGGGCGCGCCAAGCTCTCGCCCGACCGCGCCGCGTACTTCAGCCATCGCGATTGGGCGGTCGACCCCGCTAAGCGGCCCCCGGAGACCCTTTGGCGGCCGGAGATCGATACCGACGAGGGGCTGAAGAGCACCGCCGAATGGTATCGACAGGCGGGCTGGTTGTAGGAGTCCACACTTGCCGAACCTGCCGCCCGCACTGTCGCGTCAGGCGCTCATCGTATGCACGGCGGCGGCGTTCAGCGCTTTTCCGCCGATCCCCCAGTCCCCCTGCGCGATCTCGTTGATCTTGACCCAAGTGACGGGGCGCAGCGATTCACCTTCGACCGCCACCATCGCGTCGGTGACCTTCTCGATCATCGACCTCTTTTGATCGGGCGTAAACACGTCCTTGATAACGTCGATCGTAACCAACGGCATTTCGGCTTCTCCCTCACACACCCCGGCGATTGCCGGCGCCTCCGCTTTCCGCCCAATACGCGTGCCCTCCAAGTTCAGCTTCTGAAGGAACGAACTACAATTATTGAAGTAGATGGGCGTCCCGCGCCCGGTGTATCCGGAAGCAGCGGAGGCGCCATGAACTACGGCCAGTTCTGCCCAATTTCCAAAGCCGCGGAGATTCTCGGCGAGCGCTGGACATTCCTCATCATTCGCGAATTGCTGATGGGCAGCCGCCGCTTCAACCAGCTCCAGCGCGGCCTTGGCGATATCTCCCCGGCGCTGCTCACCGCACGGCTGAAATATTTCGAAGCCGAGGGGCTGGTAGTGCGGCGACGGATCAATGGCCAGCGGGGGTTCGAATATTATCCCACCACAGCTTGCGAGGAGCTCAAGCCGATCATCATTGCGCTGGGCGAGTGGGGCTTGTGCTGGGCGCGCAACACGCTGGCGACCGACTATCTCGATGTCGAAATGCTCATGCTCTATCTTGAGCGAAGCATCGAACCGGCCCAGCTTCCCGGAAGCGAGACGGTGATCCAGTTCCGGTTCAACGACGTTCCGGAGCAGCGCGACTGGTGGCTGCTGGTCCGCGACGGCAAAGTCGATGTCTGCATCACTCAGCCGGGACGCGACGTAGACGTCTTCTTCACCACCACCGCCAGGACAATGAGTGAGGTTTGGATCGGCGATCGAAGTTATCGGGACGCGGTCCTCGCCGGCCAACTGATCGTTGAGGGCGATCTTCGCCTGACCCGCAGGATCAGTTCGTGGCTGCGACCGAGCATCTTCGCGGGTTCAAGACGCGCACCGGTTGCGGATTCTTCGCCACCTGCCAAGGCGCCTGCTTAGGCCTCCCAGGCAGTTCCATCACCGCCCCACCGGCGCCGCATTGGCGCCCCATTGCGTTGCGAAAGGCTGCCGCCACGCATAGGGCGAGGCGATGAACCAGAGCGATGAAACATTTACTCGCGTTGAAGCGCTGATCGAGCCGTTCAACAAAAAGGGCGCGGCGATCACGCCCGAAACTCGGTTCCAGCAGGACCTCGAGTGGGACAGCCTCACTGTGCTCGATTTCGTCGCGTCCATTGAGGATGAGTTCGACATCCTCATCACCATGAATATGCAGGCCGAGATCGAGACCGTGGGCCAGCTGGTCGCCGCGGTGCGCGAGCTATCCAGAAGGTGAGCGACCTCTTCTCCAAGTTCGATCCGCTAATCGAGCAGCGCGAAAAGCTGCTCGAGAGCGGGGTCACCGACCCGTTCAACCTGGTAATGGAGGGAGTTGAAAGCCCGACCGTCGCCATCTGCAATGGTCGCCGCACGATCCTTCTCGGGACCTACAATTACATGGGAATGACCTTCGACCCGGACGTGATCGCGGCCGGAAAAGAGGCTCTCGATGAATTCGGTTCGGGAACCACGGGGAGCCGCGTGCTGAATGGCACCTATGCCGGCCACCGCGCCGTCGAAGGCGCGCTTCGCGAATTCTACGCAATGGATCACGCGATGGTCTTTTCCACCGGATATCAGGCCAATCTCGGCGTCATCTCAACCATCGCAGGCAAGGATGACTATGTCGTCCTCGACATCGACAGCCATGCGTCCATTTATGACGGTTGCGCGATGGGCAACGCGCAGATCGTGCCCTTCCGCCACAACGACGTCGACGCGCTGGAAAAGCGGCTGAGACGCATTCCCGCGGAGGCCGGCAAGCTGGTCGTTCTGGAAGGCGTCTATTCTATGTTGGGCGACATCGCTCCGCTGAAGGAGATGGTGGCAGTCTCGAAGGCGGCAGGAGCGATGGTGCTAGTCGACGAGGCGCACTCCATGGGCTTCATCGGCGAGCATGGCCGCGGAGTCGCCGAAGCGCAGGGCGTAATCGATGAGGTCGACTTCATCATCGGCACTTTCTCCAAATCGGTCGGGACAGTTGGCGGGTTTTGCGTTTCCAACCACCCGAAGTTCGAGATCCTGCGCCTGGTTTGCCGCCCTTACGTCTTCACCGCCTCGCTCCCGCCATCGGTCGTCGCGACCGCTGCGACTTCGATCCGCAAGCTGATGAATGGCGCGGACAAGCGCGCGCATTTGTGGGAAAATTCCAAGCGCCTGCACGGTGGGCTGAAGCAGCTTGGCTTCACGCTGGGCACCGACAAGCCGCAATCGGCAATCATCGCCGTCATCATGCCCGATCTGGAGACCGGCGCAGCGATGTGGGAAGCCCTCCTGAAGGAAGGGCTGTATGTCAACCTGGCGCGGCCGCCAGCCACGCCCGCGGGTATGACTTTGCTGCGTTGCTCTCTCTGCGCCGAACATTCGAGCGAACAGGTCGGTGAGATCCTGAATATGTTCGCCGCGGCCGGAAGAGCGACGGGCTGCATTTAGAACGAGCCGCTCAGACTTCCGCCGGAAGCGGGAGAGGTCTACACTGACGCCATGATCTCGGGCGGGGACGACATGCGCTTCGACTGGCGGCGCGGCGGCGCGGCGGCGGGAGCGCTCATCGCGGTGCTCGTTCTTCTCGCGATGGTCTTCCTGGTCGCCATGTCGAACAGCGACCGGGACGAAGCGATTCAGCTGGAAAGACACTCGTACGACGTATACCTGCTCACACGCTCGGTAGACGCCAGCATCTCCCGGTCTGAAGCGGCGCTCGGCCGGTTCGCACTGGATCAGGACGTCCAGACCAGCGGCAATATTTATTACGATCAGTGGACGCTGGCTGGGTCCCAGATCTTGCAGCTTCGAAAGCTGGTCACCAACAGTCCGGACCAGGAACGCCGCGTCGACGAGCTTCAGAGCCTCTACGACCAACTTGGCGCGAAGTTCGCCAACGTCGCGAAGATCGTACATGAACAGGCCACCGGCGTCATCAAACCCAAAAGCAGCTACGGCATCAGCTACTATTACGCTGCGAGCCGCGCCCCGCTCGAGCCGGCGCTTCACGCGAAGCTGAGAGAGATCGCCGACAGCGAGCAGACGTCGCTCGAGGAGCGGATGCAGCAATCGACGGTGTTTTCGGCCCGGGCCGATCAACTCACCCTATATCTAAGCTGGCTCGGTGTGCTGGTCGGCGCGGGCGCAATCTTCCTCGGCCTGGTTGCGGTTCAGGCGCTTCGCCAGAATGCCGCAGCGCGACGGCTGGCTCAGAGCGAAACCGAGCGCGCGGAAGTGCTGGAAATGGCGGTGGCGGATCGAACGCAGGAATTAAGAGCCGCGAACGAGGCGCTGCGGGCGGAAGCAGAAGAGCGGCAGGCCGCGGAATCCCAGCTCCGGCAGGTCCAGAAAATGGAGGCCGTCGGGCAGCTCACCGGGGGGATCGCGCACGACTTTAACAATATGCTTGCCGTCGTTGTTGGCGGTATCGACCTCGCCAGAAGGCGTCTCAACGGTCCACGTCGCGAGGTGATGAACCACCTCAACAATGCGATGGAAGGGGCGACCCGTGCCGCCGCCCTCACCCGCCGGTTGTTGTCCTTCGCCCGGTCAGAGCCGCTGCTGCCGGAACGGGTCGACGCCGGCGAGCTTGTCGGCGGCATGTCCGACCTGCTCGACCGCACCTTGGGCGAGAGAATTCGGATGAAGGTCGAGATCGCGCGCGGAACCTGGCCCATTTACGTCGATCCGCACCAGCTCGAGAATGCGATCGTCAATCTTGCCGTCAACGCACGCGACGCGATGAACGGGACGGGCCGGATGCGGATAGAGACCCGCAACGTGAGTCTCGGCGCCAATCAGGTCGGGGACGTCCAGGCCGGCGATTACGTCCAGATTTCCGTTAGCGACACCGGCTGCGGAATGAGCCCCGAGGTCCTGGAGCGCGCATTCGAACCGTTCTTCACGACCAAGCCGGTCGGCAAGGGAACGGGGCTCGGTCTCAGCCAGATTTTCGGCTTCGCGCACCAGTCGGGCGGCGAAGTGGGGATCGAAAGCCAGGTCGGCAAAGGGACGACGGTTTCGCTCTACCTGCCGCGAACCCGCGTCGAGCCGCCCGTGCGGCTGCATACGGCGAATGAGGGCGCAGACGAGGTCCGGGTGGCCGGTGCGCGAATCCTGGTCGTCGAGGACGACCCGCGCGTCCGGTCCGCGACTGTCGAAGCGCTGCAGGATCTCGATTATGAGCCCGTCGCCTGCGAGAGCGGAGCGGACGCGATCCAGCTGTTCGACGGCCAAACCTTCGATCTCGTCATCAGCGACATCATCATGCCCGAAATGACCGGTCCCGAACTCATACGAGTCCTGAAGCAGCGGCGAGGTGATTTCGCCGTGCTGTTCGTCACCGGCTACGTCGGAGAGGGCGAGACCGACGACCTTGTCGGCTACGAGCTTCTTCGCAAACCTTTCACGGTGGCGGCACTCGCTTCGGCCGTTGCCTCGGCGCTCAGTCGCTCAGCTAGCGAATCGCGCCAGACTTCAGGAGCCGCGGCAGCAGGCTGATCCCCGCGAGCAGGGGGTGACGACGCTGCCAGGGCTTGAGCTTGATCCGCGTGCCGGCGTGACGGTTGATCTTCCATGCAATGTACTCGGCGCCCCCGGCGAAGGTGAAACTCGCCTTGATCAGTCGCAGGATCGACGCGCGCTTGCCTCTTCGCTGGAACTGCCGCCACGCTTCTTCTGAAGCACATCGTTGGGCTCCGGTGAAGCTTCGCTTCTCGAGAAACCCCGCCGCCTCTGCGAAGCGGCGATAACGCTCCGGATCCGAGTCAACGATCGCTTCCGGCCGTGAATCCCTTTCAGCGCGGAGCTCTGCACTGTAGGTGAGGCGGAATGCTTTCTTCCACACTTGAAGCGGATCATTCGCTTCATTGTCGGGCAAAGTCGGACGGGTAAGCCGGAGGAGCGCGGGAGCTGCGCGGGCCACCGTAGAAATAAAGCGGCTGCGCGCGTCCTCATCCGAAATCCAAACCAGCCGGCTCGGTTGGGCGAAGCGAGCGAAGACTGACGCGGTTCGCGCCGATGTATCGCACTCCTGAGCAAAGTCTGGTTCGCTCAGCACCGCATATTTGGCGGCAAGGCCGTCCTTTTCGAAGTAGAAGACATTCGGCGGGATCAGGCGGTTCGCTGTGGCCAGCCAGCGCTTGTCGTAGGCAGTGCCGTAATCGGAGACGATCAGGTAAAAGTCGAGCATCATACCGTCAAGCCGCTTCTCCCGCAGGCAGGAGCCGTAGAATAACACCGCCCGCGAAGACGGCAGGTGTTGAGCAGCGATCACTTCGGCAATGCCCGTGACGCGCGCATCTACCGGCTCGGAGAGTTCGGCGGCGACGAGGTCGCGAATGGTTTCAGCCATTGAAGCGGCGCTTAGGCCGCGAGCTTCACGAACGACAGAGGCTCGGCCGGGTTAAGACGGATCGGCCGCCCCTTTTCGGTGCGGAAGATTTCGCCGTCGAGGATCACGCTCGAACTATCGGCTTCAATCTCGATCTCGTCCACTTCAGCGAAGTGGATTCCGCGCATCTTCTGACCGCGATATCCCCCCGCGATCCCGGTAAAGATTGCGCGTATGACCGAGGCGGGCCTCTCTTCGATCGCCACCAGCTTGAGACGTCCGCGGCCCTCCCCGCCAAGCTGGGAGGCCAGAAGCAGCTTCTCGAGCGTGGTCACGGCCAGGAACACGAACTTGCCCGACAGACGGCCGCGCTTACGCAGCAGCAATTCGGTCGGTTGCGGCGGCGGCGGCAGGAAGCTAGCCTTCAACTTCAGCAGCAGGCGAACGAACAGGGCGATCCCGGCAAGCACATGGCTAAGCCCATTCGGCAGGCCGAGCGGGTAAATCTTGTGCCTGCAGAAAAGCATGGTGTCGGCGAGTCCAGCGCCGCCGAGAAACATCCCGATCACTGGCCGCTCGGATCCGTCCTTCCTCAGCGCGATCACTTCGCGTTCAACGATGTGCGGCTGAAGGTCACCCTGGGCAATCTCAACCAGCCGCTCGAGGGCAGAAATCGGATCGCCGCGGACGCCGAGGTCGAGCGCGATCAAATTCGTCTTGCCGCTTGGCAGCACCGACACCGGCGGCGGCTGATCCCCAAAGTAGCGGCCGTTATGCATTTCAGTCAGCGCAGACTGGACGGTTCCGTCCCCGCCATTGATGACCAGCATCTTCGGGCGAATTCGAGCGATGGTTCGGAGCCCGTCGCCGATCTGGTCCGCGCGTTCCACCTCGTAATGGAAGATATCCGGATGATCCGCACAATAGTCTCGAATTTTGGAAAGCTCGGCGAGGTTGCGAGTGGACTTCGGATTGGAAAGTAGCGCAATTCGCGGGCGGTTGGCGCACCGGACCGAGCAGAGCGCGGCTAAGGCGCTCCCCTGCTCCTCTTCATCCGAATGCGTTTTCGACATGATTTTGCCAGCCGGTCCGCTATGAGCCTCAGTTGAAGGGCCGGCAGATGAGACGGCCCCCAATACTATGTCGGCGCGCTTTGCGGCCAAATGATGGTGCGGGGACGTTCGAATTTTGCACCGACTGACCTTGATCGATCGATATCTGGCCCGGTCCATTGCCGTGCCGCTGCTCGGAACGCTGATTCTGGCGGCAATGCTGCTCGTTCTCGACAAAATGCTGCGTCTGTTCAGCTTCGTCGTCGACGCGGGTGGGCCGGTCAGCGTCGTTTGGAAGATGCTGGCCAACCTTCTCCCGGAGTATTTCTCCCTCGGCATTCCCATCGGGCTTTTACTGGGCATCCTGCTGGCGTTCCGGAAGCTGGCCTTGTCGTCGGAGCTCGACGCGCTTCGCGGGATCGGCGTCGGATACGGACGCCTGCTGCGCGTTCCGTACATCTATGCCGTGGTGCTGCTGGCGCTGAACATCGGCATCGTTGGCTACCTCGAGCCGTTCGCCCATTATCGCTACGAAGGCCTCCGTTTCGACCTGCGCTCGGGGGCGCTCGGTGCATCGATCAAGGTCGGCGAGTACACCACTCTCGGCAGGAAGCTGACGATCCGGATCGATCGGAGCGAGAACAAGGGCACGCACCTTCAGGGCATATTCGTCGCTGCCAACCAACCTTCCGGAATGAGTATCGCCGCGACCGCCCAAGCTGGGCAATTCCTTTCGACGGACGATCAGCAGATGATTCTGCTACGGCTGAAGAACGGGAAGTTGATCCAGCAATCCCCCAAATTCCCGACGCCGCGAACGCTGACCTTCGCCAGCTACGACCTGCCGATAAAGGTCCCCCCAATCGATCAGTTCAGGAAGCGCGGAATCGACTTCGACGAGCTCTATTTGCACGAACTTTTTCTACTCGGCTACGGCGGGAAGGCGGCAAATTACGCCCAGATGATCGGCGCTCAGGCCAATCTCAGCTTCCGGCTGGTGGAAGTTCTGATGATGCTGATGTTGCCGATGCTTGCAGTCGCCCTGGCAGTACCGCCCAAGCGAAGCACCTCGGCGCTCGGCATCTTCGTCGGGATCCTGATGATGGTCGGCTATCACAAGATCAATCAGTACGGGGAGTTCGCAGGCGAACAGGGACGGGTGGACCCGTTGATTGCCTTGTGGGTCCCATTTGCAGGGCTCGCGGCGCTGATCGGCTGGATGTACCATGTGATTGCGCACCGCCCGGGCGGGCAGCCGATCGGTACCTTGGAATGGGCAGCGGCCAAGCTGGTCCGCAGCATTCGTGGACTGTTCCCGAAGGTGCGGTCGGCGTGAGCGGTTTCCGCTTTTTCCCATCGCGGCAGCTGGCATTGTATACAGTGCGGCTGTTCCTGACTCGCAGCCTAGCCGTCCTGGTCGGGCTTGTCCTGGTGCTGATGACTCTCGACCTCCTGGGCGAATCCGGCAAAATCCTTGCAGTTCCGGGCAACGGCGATCCCGAACTTTGGAAGTACGTTTCACTTAGAATCCCGCAGCTGATCTCCCGCTTTCTGCCGTTTTCCGTGTTGCTCGGCACCCTCATCGCCTTTGTGGCACTCAATCAGAACAGCGAAGTCGTGGCCATGAAGGCCGCAGGCGTTTCCGCGCATCAGATGCTGGCTCCAATCGTGCTCGCCAGCGTGGTCATCGCCCTATTGTCTTTCGCCTTTAACGAGACGGTCGTCGTCAAGTCTGCGCGGGTGGTGAATGCCTGGAGCGACAATGATTACAAGCCGATACCGCCTGAGACGGGCATCCTCACCAACGTGTGGGTGGAGCACGGAACCGACCAGGTCCGTGCCGGGAGGATCGGCGGGACCGGCGGTGGATTTCATGCGAATGATGTGACGGTCTATGAGTTGGAGGATGGCGAGCTCCAGCGCATCATCAATGCGCAACGGGCAGAGCCCGTCGCCGGCGCCTGGCAGCTCGATCAGGTGACCATCTACGATTCCGGCATGAACCTGCTGTCCAAGAGCCCCCACGTGATCGGATTGCAGGGGCTGACGCCGGAGCAGCTGACGATCGCCAAAGTCGAGCCGGACGAGACTGGCTTCTTCGATCTTAAGGACAAGATCGCGGCGATGAAGCGCGCCGGTAAGCCGACAGCCGAGGTCGAAGCCGGGCTGTGGCACAAGATTTCCGGGCCCCTCTCGTGCGTCCTCATGCCGCTCCTGGCCGCGATCGCCGCGTTCGGCCTCGCGCGATCAGGGCAGGTGCTGATCCGCGCGGTGACCGGAATGGCGCTCGGCTTCGCTTACTTCGTGGCCGATAACTTCAGCCTCGCGATGGGCGGGGCGGGCGTTTACCCGCCGCTGATCGCCGCATGGGCGCCGTTCCTGCTGTTCCTGCTGATCGGTGAAAGCGTCCTGATCCAGTCAGAGGAATGACCCAGTACACGTCAAACCCTCAGCCGTTGTGCGTGCCAGCGAAGATGATCGCCCATGAAGGTGGAGATGAAATAGTAGCTGTGGTCGTAACCGGACTGGCGGCGAAGCGTCAGCGGGATGCCCGCGTCGGCGCAGGCAAGTTCCAGCAGCTCGGGACGGAGCTCCCGCTCAAGGAACGGATCGGCAGTTCCGATATCGACCAGCAACTCGGGCAGGCGAGCGCCGTCCCCGATGAGCGCGACGGCATCGTTCTTGCGCCAAAGTTCGCGATTCTCGCCGAAATACCCCCGGAACGCCTTCTGCCCCCACGGCACCTGGCTTGGCGCTACAATCGGCGCGAAAGCGGAAACGCTTCGGAAACGCTCCGGATTTCGAAGCGCCACGGTCA
>Ga0068852_100000871_pt1 | contig 19997 bp, 20 predicted proteins | sample KBSCornC22_FD_66594 | JGI IMG/M metagenome (GOLD analysis project Ga0068852, IMG submission 66594) | Corn rhizosphere microbial communities from Kellogg Biological Station, Michigan, USA - KBS Corn C2-2 | ecosystem: Host-associated > Plants > Roots > Rhizosphere > Soil ... | reverse complement strand
GAGTACGGCGCGCTGGCATCACAGCAACCATGGGCGAAATGGAAGGGCGAGGCATCGTCATGCAACGCCGTGCTCACATCGAGGTTTTGGATAAGGCGCGCCTGAAGGAGATGTCCTGCAACTGCTATCGTGTGATCTTGTCTGCCCATGAGAACTCCCTCAGTGCGACCGATACGCGAGAGATTTGTTCGTAATTGCAAGCTGGTCACACTGCGGCGGCCGGCACTCCAGAGCGAATCTGTCTCCGGTGCCTTGACCGAAGCAGCCAAGCCGTCAGTGTGGATGCCTGTCACCTCAAAGCAGTTCTCTGAACTGTGTTCGAAGTCACGAGTTCAGCTGAGCCATGGGTACATCGATCGTCACATTTAGCCCGCTATTCCCCCAACTGCGTGTCAGGGATCCCCTCAAGGCAATGATGCTTTTCGCTGCGAGATGAGATCCGAAACCGCTGGTCTTTGGTTCACCCGTAAGCAGCGGGCCGCCACTCTCTTTCCACGTCAGGCGAACGCGATCACCTTCCTGCCAAATGACGTCGAGCCTTCCCCCGGGCAATGAGAACGCGCCGTATTTGGCGGCATTTGTGGCGAGTTCATGGAAGATGAGTGCGAGCACGTTGGCTGCGTTCGGGCCGATCGGGATGTCAGCACCTTCCAGCCAACTCGTGTGTCCTGAGTACGGTAGGAGTATAGTCTTAAGAAGACCCTTTAGAGTTGAGCGCGGCGCGTTTCGTTCATCCGAAGGAGTGCGCATTGTGTCATGCGCCGCTGAAAGCGCCTGCAACGTGCGGGCCATGGCTTGCGCTAAGTCTTGAGCCGTACTTTCGCGATGCGCCGCCATATTTAGCAGCGACTGAACAACGGATAGTACGTTCTTCATTCGGTGCGACATTTCCCTAACAAGCATTTCCTGACGCTCGAGCGCCGCCGCCAATTTTCGGTCGTGGTCGGCCAGCCGGAGTGCCAAGCCTGCAAACGACGCCATCTCGGTTGCGATCTGGGCATGGTTAGCGTCGAAATGACCTTCATCTTTAGAGACAAGCCACAAGGTTCCAAGCGGCTCGTCTGCACCCCTGTAGAGAGGAACGAGCAGACATTCAGGCAAGGAGACGTTCGCGTCCTGAAGCCACTGGTAGACGCGCTCGGGCCTCTGCACCAAAATGGGCTTCCTCTGATCAAGGGTAACGCCACAGGGGCTGTAGAACCTTGGCGTCACCGCGCCATTGAACTGCTGCAGGTCCCCGCGAAGGTGATGCCATCTGAAAATGCCAGGTGCAGGCTCAGTCTCATAAAGGCTCATGCCGCCAGACACCGCTTCGCACTGATCCATAGCCGTATCAACGAGAACGGGGAGCAGTTGCTGCGGATTGTCAATCATAGCGCGGGCGAGATCCCGCATGGGCAGCCGCTCCTGAAAAAGTCGCGGACGCACCGCACCCCTGAGGGCAAGCTGATCAGTGATGAAAACGGATGCGACTTCGGGCTGCATTGCCTTGTACCCTGCTAAGCGTCTACCAACCGATCACTGAAGACAGCCTACTATTTTGATAACCAGAAATATCAGTCCGGAAAAATACGGAAAAAGGGATCAAAGGGAAACATCGTCGCCTCTCCGGCTAGGGCTCGTAGAACGTAGAGCATAGAACGAGCACAGCCTGTTGGCACGTTTCCTCAGGAGGAGCTATCGTGTCGGGCCAAGCTGGCCCACGCCCGGGTCTCGGCTTTGTCATGCGACGGGTCCTCTTGCTCGGCGATTCGGTCAAACGGCACGGTGAGCAATACCCGTTGCCGTCCATTTCCACCTACGGGCGCCCGCAATGGACCAGACAAGGTTAGGAAGCGGCACAATGGTCCTCCCTCGACGCACTTCTGGTCGGCTTTGGCCGGACGGGCGCCCTGCTCGGGAACGAACTCAGCGATGCCGGACTGGCTGCATGTTCTGCTCAGGCGGGAGGGGTATTTGATGAACCACAAGAAGCTCTTCCGGCTCCATCGGGAAGAGAAGCTGGCGGTGCGTCGGCGTTGTGGCCGCAAGCGGGCGATCGAGACCAAGCTCCGATGCTGGTTCCTACGATGCCGAGGGACGTTGCGTCGCCTCATCCCGATCTATGAAAGCATTCGGCGTCATCAACAGGAGCGCGTTGCGAGCGACCGCAACGTGAACGGGGGTCTGCGTAATGACCTCACCATCCACCGAGACATGCTGGCTCGGGTCCGTATCGATCAAGAATTCCGGAGCCTTTAGGCAAACAGTATTCGCCGCACCAAAGGGGGCGCCAAACGCCCGCCGGCCCCATTCCTTGGCCATTGTCCACTTGGATGGTCCTGTCAGGATCTGCACCATGATGGTCCCGTCGTCCGGCTTCGCTTCGCGGGCGACCAGGACACCGCCCTGGTAGCCTCCACTCGCAATACGGACGTCCAGCGCTTCGAACACGTGCTCCACCCCGCTGGCGGTAACAACGCAGAGGAACGGCTTAAATCGCAAGAACTTGCCTGCGGCGACAAGGGCGTAGGCAGCGCGACCAAAATATTTCTTCAGAACGTGAGGTGTGGCACGGCCGACGATCGAGGGCATTCCGATCGAGGATCCATTGACGAAATGGCTCTCGTTGATTGTGCCAAGATCGACATCAGCGACCTTGCCGTCGACCAGGACATCGATGGCGCCTTGAAGATCGAGCGGTATCCCCAAGGCCCGAGCAAAGCTGTTGGCTGTTCCCAGCGGCAGAAGCCCCAAAACTACGCCCCTGTCGCGAAAATGGCGCGCAACCGAACTAACAGTTCCGTCCCCGCCACCCACAATGATGAGCTTTTGTCCTTTGGCGATTTCGTCACGGACGATGTCCGGCAGCTTCTCGGCATTCCGAACCGGATAAACTCCATCAAGTACGATCCCTGCTTGCAAAAGCTGTTCCTTGGCTTCCGACCAGTTGGCTGCACCTCGCCGCGAACGCGTATTCACGATGAGAACTGCTCGGCGGATTCCTTTGATCTCGCGCTCGATAGCCTCTTTTTCGGCGCGACGATCGGATACTTGCCGGTCATTACGAGTGATCATTTTCGCATTTTACCTTCGGGCTGACCTTCTGCTGATGGTGCGTCGGTGTGAGACGCCTGTTCGTCCCTTGGTGACCCATCCCTCGCTGAGTGACCGGCGCATTTGGGTGCGAGCCGGCCGTGCGACTTGCGTGTAACGAATGAAAGCCGAAGGAGGTCCGCTCCTGTCTGATTGCGGACCTTCTCTCGTCAGGCCCGGATCGGGACCGTGCGATGGACATGAAGAAGAGGATTTCGCACAGCCATCGGGGCCTGAAGCAGGACAGGGCCCGTGTGGCGGGGCTAAGAATGTTGCGGGTGTACTTCCGATCATCGTCGGGCTGCTGATCGCAACGGGCCGGTACTTGTTCGCCCTCCGGAGCAGCCAGATGGGTACCGACTCTTCCGCCAAGACACCGGTCGGCCGGTCCTACTTGGCTTGGAGGTTCTCGTTGCCGCTGACATCATAGAACAGTCGCAGTCACTGCGACGCCAACGAGTGTGGCCGTACTCGCTGGCGTTGTGCTGATTAGAACCTTCTGAGCTTCAGTTTGGAGGTCGCACCTGAAGGCCCCTTTCCGTGGTAGGAAAGGACCGAGAGGGGCGCGCGCCAAGCACCAGCGGGGCCCTCCGCCGCCGGGAGGGCCAACATAGCCGCGTCGTGATCGAAGATCAGTTGGTCGGATAGGCCGGACGCGAGGCGTGGCACTTTCTGGCAGCAACTCGAACTCGATTCGTCGCCGCACAAGCGGTCAGCTGCGGCGCCAACCTGCACTATACGGCGGAGCCGCTAATACCCTACGGTCGCGACTAACACATCAGTTCTAGGTTCTAACCCAAAGCAAGGAAACGAGAATACCAAGGCTCATGAACACCGAAAATCCGATAAGCCACCATGCACTACCGAGGCCAAACCTCCGCTGTCGCTCCGCGCCAGGCCAAGCCCTCACCTCTTGCGCAGCAGCTAGGCGAACCTGACCTGCGCTATCCGGCGATCCGCCTGCTTCGTCGTCTGTCCCGAGCGGAGCCGCCGCAGGATCCGGGGCGTCGACCTTCTCCCGGCTCCTCCCCTGATCAATCGCGATACGCAACTGGTCGGTGTTCTCAATAGGTACATTCGCGTCGAGCACAGAAGGGCGTGGTGGTGACGCAGCGGATGCATGGTTACTATGGACACTCGAAGCCATCAATGGGCCTTCCTTCGCCGCATGAATCTCACGTTTCTCTGGCTCACCGGATGCCCGACAATCTCTGTTCAACTCTGGTGCGTCATTCGAGCCAGCGTCTACTCGGGCTTGAGCGACTCTTCGGACTGGATCACTGGTTCTTTGGCTTTACAGTTCGCTTCCGGAAACGGGGGACCTAGCTGATCCGCTTCTTGCCGGCGGCGCTCGACTTGCCTGCTCACTTTCTCGTTAAGCCTGGCGATCCTATCTGCTCGCGTCATCTGCTTCGCCCTTTCTGTTGCGGGTTGTTTGATTCGTCGCCATTTCAAAGAACTCGCCAACGCTGTCGTTTCACGGCAACCCGCCTTCGCTCTCTCCTCCCAAAACGCCTCCCGTCGGGAAAGGTTCGAGTGACGGAGTAGCGGGTTCGATACGGTCTTGTGCCTTCCGCTTATGGGCACGGTCTCCAAAGCAGCATCGCGTTGATCTCGGTTGCCGCAGCCCGCCGCCTTAGCTCCTGTTTTTCAGCCCGGCAAAGCGAAAGAGACCACCTGATCACTCACCTTCGGCAAAAGGATCGAATTGCCGCCCACCACAAATGTTACGTATTCTTTCCCGTTGTAGTTATAGATGGCCGGCATGGCGACAGCCGGCGCATCGACCAGGTTACTCCACAATTCCGTACCCGATTTCAGGTCCAAAGCGCGCACCCGCGAATCCATCGATGCGCCTATGAAGATCAGGCCTGATTGGGTAATCGCGGGTGCTCCGATCGTCACCGAGCCCCAGGATTTCGGCATGTAGAACCCGTATTTCTGCACTTGCCCAAAAGGCTCATTCCACAGACGCTTACCCGATTTCAGATCATAAGCTGCGATCATGCCATAAGGCGGATTCCAGCACGGCATACCGGCCCAGTTGAGGAAGGTCTCCAGTTTGAAGCCGTATGGAGACCCCTCCTGAGCGTAGTAGCCTGAGCTTTCGCCATTTTGCGCCTGTTGCTTGAAATCTTCGCGCTTGATCAGCCGATAGATCTGCACGACGCTGCTGGAGTTCACGACGAACACGCCCGTGCGCGGATCGATGGCGCCGCCGCCCCATTCGGTCCCGCCCGTTGTCGGAGGATATGTGATCGTGCCCTGCAGACTGGGAGGCGTAAAGCGACCGTCGTAACGCAGCTTCTTGGCTTCCCGGCTGCAACTGCCGAAGCCGATCCAGTCGGCGAGCGGAAACACGCCCGGCCATTTGTCGGGTATCGTGGGAGCTGGCGTCGCCACATACGGCTGTGTTGGCGAAGCCTCTTCGCCCGGGACGTCAGATTTCGGCGCCGGTCGTTCTTCGATAGGATAGATCGGCTCCCCGGTCTCGCGATTGAGGACGAACAGGAAGCCTTGCTTTGTCGTCTGCACTAGCGCAGGGACCTTCTTTCCGTCCTTCTCCAGGTCGACCAAGGTGGGCGCTGCGTTGGTATCGAGGTCCCAAATGTCGTGGTGCACGAGCTGCCGGCTCCAGACCATCTTGCCTGTCTCCGCATCGAGTGCCGTTACGGAGGTTGCCAGCGGGATCTTCTCCTTCCGATCCCCTCCGTAGAAGTTGGGGCTCGGGGAGCTCACCGGGATGTAAAGGAGTCCCCTTTCGGCGTCGATCGAGATTGATGCCCAGACGTTTGAGGTCCCACTGTGCTGAGCAATGGTGGGGTCGAGCGCGTGAAAGGTCCATTTCAATTTTCCGGTGCGGGCGTCGAGCGCAAATACGGTACCCGGGGGAGCCTGCTCGTCAGCCCAGTCCTTGCCTGCCCAGCCGAGATAGAGTGTGTCATGATAAACGGTCGGCGGCTGCAGAAGCGATAGCGGCCATTTCGCATTCACGGTGTTCCACTGGTTGACATCGACCATGCCATGCTGACCGAAATCGCTGCAAGACTTGCCGGTGTCGGCGTCGACGGCGTAGAGCTTGGCGTCCATCGTGCCGATGTAGACAATCTTCTGGCACTCCATTCCACCTTGCACATTCTCGGCCTGCCAGTAGGCTACGCCGCGGTTCTTCAGGTCCGGCTGCGTCAGCGCTTTGAGCACCGCGTGGGGGTCGAACTTCCATTTCTCTTTTCCGGTACCCGGATCGAGCGCTACGATCCGGTAGAACGGAGTGCCGACATACAGGGTTTTGTTGACAAACAGCGGCGTCGCGGACCAAACGCTCATTGGCTTCTCGCCAGTACCGTCAGAGACGTCGCCCGTGTGGTATTCCCAGGCCTTCCGTAAGCCCTTGACGTTCTCGGGCGTGATCTGGTCGGCCGTCGAAAACTTCTGTGCGTTGAGGTCACCGTTGAATGTCCCCCACGTATTCCGCGCGTTCATCCACTTGTCAGGTCCCTTGCGTGAGGGCTGTACCTGAGCAGTCGCCTCGGAGGAGCCTTCCTCTCCACTCGGCAGTCGGTTGGCAGAGCCATTTGTTGCAACTCCATCCTGGCCGACAGACAATGGTTCGCCTGCAGTCTGCGCCGGGCCCTTTGATTGTCCGAATGCGAGGGAGGGGGCCGCAAGGAGCAGGAGGCACGCTGCCAAAGAGAACGAAATTCCGTGGGTTGTACTCATCTGTTGCTCCTTGAAGAGGCGAGTAAAAAATTATTCTGGCTCGGATTTGAGAGAATGTAGACAATCCATCCGACGAGCCCGAGTGCCATGGATCCGACGAGGATTGGCGTCTCCAGGAAGTAGGCGGCAAATGCGGTGCCGAGGAGATCGAACAAGACGAGGACGGCAAGAACGACCCTTAGCCATTTGCGTTTGTGTTGATAAAGCGCGAGGAACAGAGACGCCGCGGCGAGAAGGAGGGTGGTGACCAGCACGAGATAGGCTCCGCCGGAATGGGCGATTCCATTGCCCTGATCAAAAGTGGCGATCCCTGCCACGATGCAGCCAGCTAGAGAACTAGAGAGCAGCACCCAAAGCCCATAACTCGTGGGCCGAGCCGATGTTCTAACCATTCGTTTCCTCACGTTTCTCTTCTGTGGTCGCAGCCGGCCGAGGACGGAAGCGTCCGGTTTCAAATCGGCATTCGGTAGCCGTAGAATTCATGATCCTCGTTGTAACCGCCCTGTCCGGCGCCGAGATCGCTAAACTCGCGTACGAACTCTATGGCTTCGATCCATTTGACCATCTTGAAGCCCAGTTCGTTCTCACACCGGAGCCGCAGCGGCGCGCCGTGCAGCACACTGAGCGCATGACCGTTCATTTCGTAGGCCAGGATTGTCAGGCGGTGACGCATGTTGAACATCTCGTGGACGTCGTAGTAGCGGCCTCCGTCAGAGCCGTCCGCGAGCGAGTAGAAGACGGCGTAGCGAGCCTCTGGAAAGGGCTTCACCGCATCAAGGATATCGCTCATGCGCACGCCGCCCCACTCGGCCACGCCCGACCATCCTTGGATGCAGAAATGGGTGGTGATCTGTTTCTGCTTCGGCATCCGCTTGAGATCGGCCAGCGAGAATTCCCGGCTAGTCTCCACTAGCCCGCCGACCCGCAAGCGATAGTCGCGAAACTTGCCTTTGAGCAGACGTTCGTATTCGGCGGAGTTGGGCATAGTGCCGTTCGGCCAGAAATGCGGCGATATGTCAGATTTGCGCAACTCCGCGGTCGGTGCCCACCACTCCGCGACGGCCTTTATCCAGCCGACCATTAGACGCCCTGTCTTTTGCACCAGACGGGCGTGCTTGACCGTGAACGGCGAAGCGGCCCACCAAGCCAAGCCCACCAAAATGAGCGCCAGCAGGAACAGCGGAAATCCGACCCAGTGCTGGCTCTTCACCCCAGCGAACATGTGGTTGGTATTTTCCCGCAACCCAGTGATAAAAACCATTATCCCGTGCGCGAGGATGAAGAAGACAAACCAGGTGAATGAGATAAAATGTATCGAGCGGGCGACCTGCCGGTTGAGCACGGTCCCGAGCAAGCCTAGACGGTTGGAAATCGCAGGAGCCTGCAGGAGTCCTGTCGCAATGGAAACCGGCGCCGCTATGAAGACCGTCACGAAGTAGCTGAGCTGCTGCAGACCATTATAGCGGGTCCAGCTGGATTCCGTCGGAAAGTTCAGGGAGGCGTACTGGATGGCGGTCGAGAGGGCGTTCGGGAAGACGTCCCACGTCAGGGGCACAAGTCTCAGCCACTGATCCGTGGAGAACAGCATGACGTAGAAGACGAGGCCGTTCAGCACCCAAAGAAGATCAACAGAGAAGTGCCACCACCTGGCGAGGCCAATGGTGTGGCGCAGCCCGGGAATGCCGAGCCAGCCCGGAAGGCTCACCGCATCGTCCTTTGCGGTCCAGATACGATCCTTGGGTACGGGGTGCTGAAACCGGAACCACTCTGTGCCTGGCGTACAATCCCTGTTCCAATACAGGCGAGGATGATCGGCCAGTATCTGGATGCCCGCCCTCATGATCAACATCATGAAGAGCATGTTCAAGAAATGCTGGAGCTGGAGCCACCATGGAAAACCAGTATCGACGGAGGGTGCGTTTTGCGCGATTCCTGGATACCGTCTGATGAAGTCTTGGACGGTTGAGAGCTCTCGAAGATTTTGCGCCAAGGCTATCAGGAGGACTAATGCTGCAGCGCCGAGTGGGATGACCCACAAAACGTTGAACCATCGATTCCCGAGCCGGATGTGCGGAACGATGCCCTCACGGGGTGGCGTCCATTTCGAAAGCACGATCCGATCATCCGCCGAGCTCAACGTGTCGTTGATTGCTCCATCCCGCGCATGTTTGATTTCGACAGAGTCGTGCATTCTGCCTCTCGTCGCTCTGACGGCCCGCTCTGCGGATCTCGAACGCGAAGTGTTCTAGGGAGCTGCGTGCGTGGGAGCTCGCACCACAGTTTCGCGGCAGCGACAACAGCGGTACCTAACAACATGAACGCAGGATCTTGCGTTCCGACTTATCGCTGTGCATTGTGCGGTAACGGACCAACCAAAGACTGCCGCCGGGGTTCAGCTCAGAACCCTTCTCTCTGGCTATCGTCTTAGCTCCTGCCGCCGCGCTTTGGCCTCTCTGGACCCGCACAGGCTGCTCGGCCCCCTTTGCTGCGTCTTCAAGCATGGCGATTTAACCACAGTGCGGTCGTGCCCGTTTAGGGTGGGTCGCTGCGCGAGGGCTAGTAACAGGCACTCGATCGCATACGCCAACGCTCATCAGTCGGGTACCACAACAACAGCTTCACTCGGCTATCCGGGCGTAGATTTTCTTTGCGATCACCTTCAGGGCGCGCCTCTTTTGCTCCTCCGACAACGCCGCATTGTTTTTGATTAATGGACAGAACAAGCCGATCATGAAGTTTGTCAGCGCAGCGTCGGTCGCGTGAGGATAGCGGCTCTTCAGCCCATAAAGGATGGTAGGTATTGCTCGCCCCCCCTGCGCGGCAATGAGCTTAGAATAAGATCTGATCTCCGTTTGGGTTTGAGGTAATGCCAAGTCCGAGTGGTTCGGATGAGGTGTGGGGCACTCCAGGGCTTTGGCTCCTTCCGAGCTCGCTAACACAACGGACGCAGCAATAATCCCGGCCGCTATAGTTCCGATTCGCTTACTGGACACGGCATCTTCTCCAACGACTTATGAGCTCTCAACGGAAGCGACCGCGTGCGAGCTTGCCAGAGTTCCGTAGTGACAGACTCCTGAAACGCCACAAATCTCTGGCACGTATCGCTATCGAGCCCCTCGGTTTGAACGTTGATGATTGACGACGAACTGCGGCCGCTGGTTCGCCGAACCTACGGATCGCCTTTGCCCGCCGTGACGCTCCCTAACAAGAGCTAGAGAAGCACCTCACCTGCCACGAAGGCTAGGACCAGGAAAATCAAGAAAATCGCGACGGCCGCGAAAAATAGCCACTTGGCGATCGCGGATGCGCCAGCGGCGATTCCACTGAAGCCCAAGAATCCTGCCACAATTGACACTAGAAAAAATATCAACGCCCACTTAAGCATGCCACGCTCCTACCGGCTTCGTCACAGACAGGTATGCCAATTCCGTGACTGATAGATCGAGGTCGACCGTTCGCAAAGCGCTGTCGGCCTACCCTGCGACAATCGCCATGAATTTTGGGCGTTCCGATCAAAACGCCCTGCCACGGTACAGGGTGGGTGCGCTAACGTACTCCTGACTAGCACTGCATTCGAGCGCTTGCCTGACCCGAGAACTCTGCGCCACAAGGAGACATGCCTTGGCCTCACGTTGGTGCAGGACTGTCACTGGTCATCGCGGTGATCAAGCCGCGGCCGAATAATTCGCGCAAAGTTTGTCCGCTTCCGCAACGGCTGGCGAAGCTCGTTTCGCAGCTGAAGCTCGTTTCGCAAGAGTTGCACTCAGCGCCAGCAGCGACTGCGGCCAGCACTGAGGTACACATCCGTACCGAGTGTCTCTGCAACGGCACCGCCGCTCGCGCATTTCCGTTGATGGAATGCAGCAAGGAGCAGAGCGTATGAAGACTTGTTATCACTCGAATAAATGGTGCGGCGCGGCTGCCGTGCTGGCTCTGGCGGTCCCGATTGGAGCGGCGCAGGCAGCGCCGATGCAGGCAGCGCCGATGATAACGGCGAGTGGAGCAGCCAAAAACGACGCCAATCTGGTGAAGGTTCAATGGAGGCATAACCGCCGCCATGGTTGGCATCATTGGCGGGACGGATACCGGCACCGCTATGGTCGGGGCTGGGGCCCAGCCGTAGGCGGCTTTGTGGCAGGTGCGGCGATTGGAAGCGCCCTCGCCAATAGCCGGGCGCAAGCTGCTGAGAACAACACGTATTGTTCCCAGCGGTACAAATCGTACGACCCGAGCTCCGGGACCTACATGGGCTACGACGGCATCAGGCACCCATGTCCCTAGGCCGGAGGTGTCCCGCGGCACCCCGCTGTTCGGCACGTCAAAAATCCGAAACTTGAGCAAAAGGAGATCTACCTATGAAGGCAACCTCATTCTTGGCTGCGGCATTTCTTGTTGGCGTATCATCCGTTGCGGTGGCGCAAAACGCACCGCGAGCCACCGGTCCTGCGGATCATGGCGCTGTGCAGAACTCGCCTCCCAACCAGTCGGTGGACCACCGCGCCGATGGTGGCAGCACCACCAGCAACAAGGGAACAAACAAGGCCGACGCGATCCAGTCAAACAGTAGCGAGGCGAGCGTTCGGCAGCAGATGGTCAACGACTTGCAGCAGGCCGGTTTCTCCGACGTAAAGGTACGGCCGCAGTCGTTCCTGGTGGAGGCTAGAGATCGGTCAGGAAATCCGGTGACGATGTTCGTTGGCCCCAACACTTTCGCCGAGGTGAAAACGATCGGGGCGAATGCGCAGAAGAACTCCTCAGACGCAAACTCATCCAGCGGCAGCGCCAATGCGACTTCGGATCGCCCCGGCGGGGCCTTCACGTCGGTGCCTCCCAAGGACGGCCTGAGCTCGCAGTTGGTGGGTCTGCAGGTGTACAACAACTCGAAACAGGACATTGGCACGATCAAGGATGTTGCGCTGAATGAAAACGGCATCGACGGCTATATTCTTTCCGTGGGAGGATTCCTGGGCATTGGTGACCACTACGTTGCAGTACGACCTTCGGCGATCAATTTGAAGTTCGATCATGCGGCCAAGAAGTGGACCGCTACGATGGACACGACGGCCGACCAGTTGAAGTCGGCGCCTGAGTTCAAGTACCCAAGCAACGGGTAATAGTGTGAGGTGGAGCGGTTCGGCGGAACCGCTCCACCTTCCGGCTGTTGCTTCCAAGTCGATTCGGTTTGCCGGCTTAAATCATGCTTGCCCGCGCTGAAAAACTGCTGGCTGATCTGGGCGAGACATTCTGGCTGGTCCCGATGCTCGTGGTGCTTTGCAGCCTGAGCGGCGCCTTCGCTCTCGTTCACATCGACCGGAGCAATGTGTCGCTCGCAAATCTGCAGGGTTGGTTGTACGATGGCGGCGCGACGGGCGCGCGTACCCTGCTTGGCACAGTCGCCGGCGCGACGATCGGCGTCGCGGGAACGGTGTTCTCCATTACCATCGCCGCCTTGTCTCTCGCTGCTGGTCAGATGGGGCCGCGGCTCCTGCGCAATTTCGTCCGCGATCGCGGCAATCAAGCCACGCTCGGGATGCTGCTCGGCACATTCTGCTATACCCTCGTGGTGCTGAGAAGCATTCGGACGGAGCCCGAGGGCGGCTTCGTCCCTCATCTATCACTGAGCGTTGGAATTCTGCTCGCTCTGGCTTGTGTGGCGATGCTCGTCTATTTCGTCGGTCACGTTGCCGGCCGGATCAACGTGGAAACTGTCGTCGAACTCGTCAGTGAAGACCTCGGCGGCGCTATGCGCCAGCTAACCGTCAAGGATCCGCAGCCGAAACCTCCTCCGGGCGAGTACTGGATCGGCTCCCTGCCCCTGAAGGACTCGCGGCGCGGTTATCTGCAACATCTTGACGAAGAGGGCCTGGCCACCTGGGCGGCTAAGCATAGAGTTACCATTCGGCTGTTGATCGGCCCCGGCGACTATGTTTTCCCGGGGGCGACCGTCGCTCTGGTTAACCCTCCCGTCGACGGTGCCGAAGCGGCTATCCGGAATGCGACGGCGCTGGGCGCAACAAGCAGCATTGCTTCCGATCTGCGCTTTGCCGTTCGCCAACTTGTCGAAGTCGCGGTGAGGGCTCTTTCCCCCGGCATCAACGATCCGCACACCGCCCTCTCGGTCCTGGATCGACTCGGCGCGGCGCTGTGCGACCTTGTGCCCCTGCATCTGCCATCAGGGGTGTCGATCCGAGGAAGTCAGCCGGTCCTGGTGGTGCCGCATGTGCAATACGATCAATTGCTCGGGACGATGTTCCATATGATCCGGCAAAGCGCAGGCGCGCAACCTGCAGTGTCGATCCGGATGATCGAGGTGATGACCCAGGTCGCAAGCTGCGAGCGCGATCCCGCCCGGCTCTCGGCGCTCTCCAGCCACGCCGACCTCGTCCTTGCGGACGCTCATCGCCTGATTGCCGCTCGCAGCGACAGGGAGGACGTCGAAGGCCGACATCAGCTGTTTACTCTGATGGTCCGGGCAGGTCCGATGGGGCGATTCACCGAAGAGATCTTGCCTCTGCCGGGTCTTGATACGCCAAAGGCTAACGCTGAGTCAGCCCCCTTCCGATCTGGGCGTTGAGCTCGGCGCCCGCCAGGATGAAGTAAGCTGCGACCCAGAGCCATGTCGTCAACACGGCAACTGCGTCGAGCGATCCGTAGGTCTTTTGATAGGCTGCGACGTGTTCACGTAGGTTGAGAATGCACAAGAACCGGCAATCAATCCGGTCGTAGCGAGGAGCCCGCCGGCCGAAGCAAGGTCCCATGTCGGCTTCGACCTGTTGGGTGAGTAGCGGTAGAGCGAGCGACAATCGCGATGATCATGCACACGAGCAGCGGCCACCGGATCAACATTGCCGTAGCCCTCCACCCGGCTGGAATTGGGAGGTAGCTGAGCAGGAGGGGAATCAACGCAATTAGGATCACGGCGCCGCCTGCGAGGATGATCAACGCCACGGTCAGCGACAGAGCGACGGCATTGAAGACAACAAGCCCACGCTCCTCGGAAACCGCGTAAGTCACGTTCAAGGCGGTCATGAGCGTCCCGGTGGCGTAACGCGCACTCCAGATCGAGATCCCTACACTGACCATCAGCCCGAGGCCGAAGGGCGGATGCGTGCCTTGCTCGAGCACTTTCAATCGTTCTGAAATGAGCGCAGTCGCCTCACCTGGCAGGATGATCTGGAGCGCATTGAGCTGTCGCACGATATCGTTGGGGTCGGCAACGAGACCGTAGACTGACACCAGCGCGGCAATGGCGGGGAAAATCGAGAGAAAGGAATAGAAGGCGACGGCGGCAGACAAGATCGAAATGTTGTGATCGTCCAGCTTGGCCCAAACGGCGGCCGCGACGGAGATGAGCCTGCGCACAAGTCCGGGGCCACCGGCGCTTACCACCTCGACGTTGCAATTTGCCTTTCCGTTCAGGTTGATCCCGTAGCCAGCTTTCACGAAAGCACACAAAGCCCCTCAGCTGCTGCTGGCGTTCCACGCCATCGTCGAGAGATGAATGGCCATCTCAACGGGCGCTGAGGGCCGCTCGAGGAAATGAATTTGCCGGGCCAAGAGAGCACCGCCCTCCGAAAGCGTACCCGCAAGTTTGGGAACCACAGCCTCGGACGCACTTTGGATCTGGAGCAACGCATTAAAGTCTCTACCCCGAATGGCCGAGCTTCCTCCGTCCGGATTCTCGTATCCCCGCTTCCGGCCGACAGCCCGGGGAGGATGCGCCTGACGCTCCGGTTGGACAGGACCCATTTGGGAGTCAACGTCGAGCATCTGAGCCGGTGCGGACGCAGCAGAACGGCTGGGCGCATCGAACCTCCGGCAGGCTGCAGAACCTTGCGAACGCCGCTGCTGCGGCTGCGCTTGCGGTCATTCTGCCAAAAGCTGTACTCCGCGCGGCGTCGCCCCGACCATCCAGGAGCACGTAGGCACCTATCTGGTACCTAGAAGCTCGGCACCCAGTTGCGAAGGGGTGGCAATAGCTAGGAAAGCCGTTCGCCCGCGATCTTGTTGATGTGCTCGGGATGTGTCATCGGAAGCAGCCGGGCAAGTTTCCGAATGGGCCGCGCCCGCGAACTCCGTTTGTACGCTACCGCGCAAAGATTCTGAGCGCCTCGCATTCCCCGGAGGCACAGAGCTGCGGTCAAATCGTTGAGCAGTCGCTTCGGCCGCAGGCCGCCGCAGGCTGAAGCGCGTTCGGGGGCTTCATGCTGGAAGATGGATCCATCACACCTTTTCTTCGGCCACCTTGCGTACCGACAGTAAGCGCGCTCACGAACGCTCACGGCGACGTAAGCAGGCCGAGCGCAGAGTTCGGCACCAGCAGCCCTAAACCGAGATTGACCAATGAACGGGATTGGCGATGAGAAGCCGCCGACAGAGCCAGGTGCATGCAGATTTTCCGCCCAGGCGCTGACACGATCGCGAAGGTGCTCCTGGCCTCGTGCGGCGCCGCCCCGATCCTTTTGGTCGGGTTAGCCTACGGTATCATGAGCTCGCCTTACGCGACTGGACAAGATGTGACGCGCAACCAGCCGATTCCGTTCAGCCATCAGCATCACGTCGGCGGCTTGGGGCTTGATTGCCGCTACTGTCACACCTCGGTCGAAAAGGCGCGCTTCGCCGGGCTGCCACCGACCGAGACGTGCATGACCTGCCACTCCCAGCTTTGGACAAACGCAGGCATGCTCGCCCCGGTGCGTGCGAGCCTGGCGAAGGATGAGCCAATCGCCTGGCAGCGGGTGAACAAACTCCCCGACTACGTCTACTTCGACCATTCAATACATGTCGCGAAAGGGGTTGGATGCACAAGCTGCCACGGCGCGGTCGATCAGATGCCACTGATGCGCCAAGCGGCGCCCCTGACCATGCAATGGTGCATCGATTGCCACCGAGCGCCCGAGAAAGCACTGCGCCCGCGCGAGGCGGTGTTCGACACCGGATGGTCACCAGCAAAGAATCAGGAACAGCTCGGCCGCGAGCTAATGGCGAAGTACCACATTCGTGTTGATCATCTGACGGATTGCTCGGTATGTCACAGGTAGATGAGTTGCCCGTCAAACGGGTCTCACGCGTAGCCCGCCCCGAGCTGGACCGCCGGCAGGCATTGAGCTTCCTCGCAGCTGGCGTCGCGTCGGGACTGGCCGCTTGTAGCCGTCCGGACGAACAGATAATTCCTTACGTGAGAATGCCGGACCGCCTTGTGCCGGGCGAGCCCTTGAAATTTGCGACCACTCTGGCGCTCTCGGGCTACGGGCGTGGAGTGCTCGTTAGTTCCGTCGACGGGCGCCCGATCAAGGTCGAAGGCAACCCTAAGCATCCTGCGAGCCTCGGTGCGACCGACGTGTTCATGGAGGCCGCCGTTTTGTCCCTCTACGATCCGGACCGCTCGCGGACAACGCTTCACGAAGGGGCCATCGCTCCGGCTGAGGCATTCCGCGCAGCTGTGCTTGGCCAGAACCGACTGCTCAAGCAACGCAGTGGCGAGGGGCTACGACTTGTCACAGGTCGGGTGAGTTCGCCCACCCTGCTACGACAGATCGACGATCTGCTAGGGCAATTTCCGAAAGCCGCGTGGCATGCCTATGATCCCGCCGACGATGGCAGTGCCCGCGCCGGCGCAATGTTGGCCTACGGACGAGACATCGAGACAGTGCCACACCTCGCGCGCGCGCGCGTGGTAATCGCGCTTGGTGCCGACCCGCTGGGCCATGGTCCGGATCAACTCCGAAGCGCAAGGGGATTTGCCGAGCGCCGTCAGCCGCAGAACGAGGGCTTCTCGCGTTTTTACTGCCTTGAGGCGGCCCCGACGCTAACCGGGGCGAAAGCTGATCATCGGCTCGCCCTCCGGCCGGCGATCATCGGCGAAGTGGCGCTCGCGATTGCCAAGTCGCTTGGCGCAGCTGTCCGGGACGCCGCGGTGCCCGATCATTTGAAAGAACTCGTGCGGAAAATTAGCGCCGATCTGAACTCCAGTCCCGGCAGCGCCATCGTTCTCGCGGGCCGAACGCTTTCCGCCGAAGCCCACGCGGTCGTGCACTGGATCAACGCTCGCCTCAATGCGCCAGTGGACCTCATTGATCCAGTGGGCCGCACACCTGCCGGGCGCCAGCCCCAAGCGCTCGATGAACTGGTTCGCGATCTGAAAGGGGGCGGCGTCGATCAGCTCGTCACGCTCGGCGTCAACCCTGTGTACGACGCTCCTGCCGATCTCAATTTCTCCGACGCTTCCAGAAAAGCGCCGTTTCGACTGCACGCCGGCTGCTATGCGGACGAGACCGCAGAGCTTTCAAACTGGCACGTTCCCCTGAGCCATCCACTCGAGGCCTGGTCTGATCTGCGTAGCATCGACGGGACAGCCAGTCTGGTTCAGCCGCTGATCCGACCGCTCTATCGCAGCCATACGGAGCACGAATACATTGCGCTTCTCACGAACGGCGATATGGCCTCGCCGCGCGATCTCGTTCGACGGACTTGGCAGGCGCAGGCCGGAGCTGACTTCGAGACCTGGTGGACACGCGCGCTTCACGATGGTGTCATCGCCGGCAGTGCGGCGGACCCGTTGCGACCTGCAGAGCCCAAACTACCGCAGATGCCGGAACCTCGTGCCGCGTCCGAATTCCAGGTGGTGCTGCAGCCCGATCCAAGTATCTGGGATGGTTCGTTCGCAAACAATGCCTGGCTGCAAGAATGTCCGAAGCCCCTGACAAAACAGGTCTGGGGCAACGCTCTCGCGCTCAACCCTGAAGATGCTCGGCAGCTCGGTGTCTCCGTCGGCGAGGTCATCTCGATCCGATCAGGCGGGGCCACGATCGAGGCCCCCGTGCTTGTAGAGCCGAGTGCTGCCCTGGGTGTCGGTTGTCTGACGCTCGGCTATGGCCGCCATCGCGCCGGCGCTATCGGAAATGGCATCGGATGCGATGCAACTCGGCTTCGGACCACAAAAAACCCATGGACCATCGCGGAAGCCGTCATCACAAGGACCGGCCGAAATCAAGAACCGCTCACAACCCAGAATATCGTCCGCGCTTCGGACTATGTTTCCGAGCTCTACCCGGTGCGCAAAGTCGCCGTTGCTGCAAGGACGCTCTCTGCTCCGGAAGCGGAGCGCCCCCCCAGTTTGCTGCCGGAAGCACCGCCTCGCAGCGGCGATGGAAACGCTTGGGCCATGGTCATCGACACCTCGGTGTGCATCGGCTGCAATGCATGCGTCGTCGCGTGTCAAGCCGAGAACAATGTGCCCGTGGTCGGCCCGGAAGAGGTCGCTCGTGGGCGAGACATGCACTGGTTGCGGGTGGACGCCTACGATCATGGAACAGCGACCAATCCGGCGCTCGGTTTCCAGCCGGTCCCGTGCATGCATTGCGAGCACGCCCCGTGTGAGCCTGTGTGCCCTGTCGCTGCTTCGGTTCACGATAGCGAAGGGCTCAACGCACAGGTCTACAACAGGTGCATCGGCACGCGGTTCTGCGAGGCCAATTGCCCCTACAAGGTACGTCGGTTCAATTTTCGGGGGTACGCCGACGGCCAGGAGTACGCCAACCTCGGCTTCGAATCCTATCTCGCTCAAAAGAATCCGGAGGTCACGGTGCGCGCTCGTGGCGTCATGGAGAAGTGTACTTACTGCGTCCAGCGGATCAGTTCGGCACGACGAGCGGCAGAGCGCGATGATCGGACAATCGGCACCGACGAAGTCCGCACCGCGTGCCAGAACGCATGTCCCACCGGGGCGATCGTATTTGGCGATCTCAATCAGGATGGATCCAGCGTCAATGGGCGCAAGTCTGATCCTCGACACTACGCCCTGCTTGGGCATTTGGACACGCGTCCCCGCACGACCTACCTCGCCGACGTTCGCAATCCTCCAACCGGGGGGGACGGCAAATGAGCGATGTCCTCGAACCGAATGCGGCCGCGCCGGCGCCTTGGGTTTCTGCGTACCGGGCCAGCGACGTCGAGATCACGCAAGCTGTGACGGCGCCTCTGTTCGCAAGCCCGGGAAAGTTCTGGTGGATTGCTCTCCTGGTCAGCGCGCCCTTCGTCGCGTGGCTTCTGGCAGCAATCGTCTGGGTGTTTTACGAGGGCATCGGTGTCTGGGGGGTCAATTCCACTGTCGTGTGGGGCGTTGCGATTGCCGACTACGTGTGGTGGATCGGCATCGGCAATGCAGGCACGCTGATCTCGGCAATGCTGTTGCTGACGCGGCAGCGATGGCGCGCCTCGATCAACCGGTTCGCAGAGGCCATGACGCTGTTCGCGGTCGCCATTGCGGGGCTCATGCCTATCGTGCATCTCGGACGACCGATCTACGCCTACTGGTTGGCCCCCTACCCCAACACGATGTCGCTGTGGCCGCAGTGGCGGAGCGCGCTCGTTTGGGATTTTTGGGCGATCATCAGTTATTTGCTGTTCTCGATCCTATTCTGGTACGTCAGCCTCATTCCGGACCTCGCAACCATGCGCGATCGGACGAGGTCGCGCACGGGTCAGCTGCTCTACGGGGCCTTTGCACTCGGGTGGAGCGGCTCGCTGCGGCACTGGCGTGCCCTGAGGATCCTTCATACGACGATGGCAGCACTCGGGGTACCGCTGGTTTGCTCGGTGCATTCCATCGTCGGGCTGGATTTCGCCGCAAGCCTGATGCCGGGCTGGCAGGAGAGCATTTTTCCGCCGTACTTCGTCGTGGGCGCGATGTACTCCGGGTTCGCCATGGTCGTTGTGCTTGCCTTGGCGATCCGCTGGGGGTTCGGACTTCAAGCCATCATAACGCGCAAGCACTTCGACGTCATCGGTCGTGTCTTGCTGATGTCCTCGATCGTGATGGGCTATTCCTACGCAACGGAATGGTTCATGGGCTGGTACGGGGGCGCCCGCAGCGACCGCAGTCTCGTCGCTTTTGAGTTTACCGGGACTTATGCACCGCTGTTCTGGGCGCTGCTGACCTGCAATGTCGTCCTGCCCCAGGCGCTCTGGTTTCCTCGCGTGCGAAGGTCCCTTGCCGCCCTATTTGCGATTGCGATCGCGATCAACATCGGGATGTGGCTTGAGCGCATTTTGATCGTCTGGAATACACTCTCTCATGGATACATGCCGAGCCTTTGGCGGGTGTTTCACTTCACCATCTGGGACTTGGCGTTCGTCATTGCACCGCTGGGCTTCTTTGCGTTTTTGTTCCTCATCTTCGTGCGGCTGATCCCTGCGGTTTC
>Ga0068852_100000867_pt1 | contig 20026 bp, 19 predicted proteins | sample KBSCornC22_FD_66594 | JGI IMG/M metagenome (GOLD analysis project Ga0068852, IMG submission 66594) | Corn rhizosphere microbial communities from Kellogg Biological Station, Michigan, USA - KBS Corn C2-2 | ecosystem: Host-associated > Plants > Roots > Rhizosphere > Soil ... | reverse complement strand
TGCCAGCAGCCCGAAAGACAGCAGCAATTGCACGGTAGCGCCCGCCAGGGACACCCAACGTACTCCACCCGGACCCTTACAAAAAACTACGGCCACCGCCGTGATCAATGGCACTAAGACCAGCAATGACAGGTTCATGTGTATAGATAAATAAATAAGACCGTTAATCCGGCAATCCCGGCAAAGAAATACAAGGCATAGTCCTGTACCCTCCCCGATTGAAGCCCTTTTATCGCCGCAGAGATCCTTGCGGTCACCGTTGCCAGAAGATTCATCAGCCCGTCTACGATATTCCTGTCTATCCACGCTGCCGGCCTTCCGATGAGATTGAAAATAATTTTCTTCGTTACAAAGAGATATACTTCATCAATGTAAAATTTATGATAGGCGGTTTTGTACAGGTCACCCAACCCAGCCGCAACCCGACCAGGCCGGTCACTCTCCTTGAAGTACAAATAACGGGCAAAAAATATCCCTATGAGCGCCAGCGCCACCGGCGCCACAGCAAAAAACCCTATGGAATGGTCCGGCTGAGGCGTTCCATCATAAGTCACCAGCCGGGAAAAAGGAACAAACCCCGCCAGCAGCGCGCCCAATGCAAGTATCACCAACGGCAGCTTCATCGTAAAAGGTGCCTCGCCGTGAGCATCCCCCCCATCTCGCAATGGCCCAGCCCCGGCATCGCCGGAATGTACCCCACCGCCCACGAGCATCGGTTTCCTCCAAAAAATAGAAAAATACAGCCGAAACATATAGAAAGCCGTCAGCCCCGACGTAAACAGGGCGACCCCATACACAAGCTTATCCGCATGCCAGGCCGATAGCAAAATGTCCTCCTTGCTAAAGAACCCCGAAAAAGGTGGGATCCCCGCAATGGCCAGACAGGCTATTAAAAAGCAAATATGCGTCAACGGTAGCAGCTTTCTCAGCCCTCCCACATCCCTCATTTCATTGCTATGCACCCGGTGAATGATCACACCCGCACAAAGAAAGAGCAAGGCTTTAAAGAACGCATGAGTAAAGAGATGGAACATGGATGCCGTAAATCCCAGCGTAGTCGCCTCCCCTTTGTAATGCAATGTCCCCAATGCCAGCATCATATACCCTATCTGCGACATCGTCGAATAGGCAAGCACCCGCTTGATATCCGTCTGGGTACAGGCAATGATCGCCGCCAGCAGGGCGGAGAGCGCCCCTGCATAAAGGACTACGTGTAACACCGCCCCACCCGGAAACATATATACCGGGTACAACCGCGCCACCAGGTACACCCCTGCCACCACCATCGTGGCGGCATGGATCAGCGCCGAGACAGGCGTAGGTCCCTCCATCGCATCCGGCAGCCAGATATGCAGCGGAAAAAGGGCTGATTTCCCCGCCCCACCGACAAATACAAGGAACAAACCCCACGATAAGGCAGATATCCCCAGGAAAGACGCCGTGGTAATACCGACCATCTGAGGCGTTGGCCCACTAAGGCGTTGGATCAACGTTCCAAAATCCAGCGTCTCCGCATGGAAGGAGAGGATCAATATCCCGACAAGGAACCCAAGATCGGCCAGCCGCGTGACGATAAAAGCCTTCTTAGCCGCAGCGACAGCCGACGGCCGGTCGAAATAATACCCGATCAGCAGGTACGAAGAACAGCCTACCAGCTCCCAGAATATGTATATCTCGAAGATATTCCCCGACAACACCAGCCCCAGCATGGAAAATGTAAAGAGACCGAGAAAAGCATAATACGTGCCATATCTTGCTTCCCCCTTCATGTACCCCAGGCTGAATATATGCACCATCAGGGAAACAAAGCTGACCACAACGATCATCATCACCGATATGGGGTCGAGGATAATGCTCATGTCGATGGACAGGCCCGGAGAAAAAGACAGCCAGGTGGCCTTCAGCGCGATCACCGGATTGTAGGCGCCCGTCACCGCCCCTTCAACAAAGAAATACCGGTAGGCCACCCAGAGTGACAGCCCCGTGGAAACCAGCACCGCGAATGTACCAATTCCACCGGACAGGCCCCGAAGGTGCTTCCTGCCGAACAACCCCAGCACGACAAAGGCCGCCAGCGGCAGCAAGGGGATCAGCGCGATATAAGCGTGGTTTGGCATATCCACAGTATTCAGAATTTCATTTCACCCGCATCCTCCACATCGATGGAATGAAAATTCCTGTATAGATTGATAATGATCGCAATGGCCACCGCCGCCTCCGCAGCCGCAATGGCGATAATGAACAAGGTAAAGAACACCCCCTCCAGCTTGTCCGGATACAGGTATTTATTAAAGGCGACAAAGTTGATATTCACGCTGTTCAGGATCAGCTCCACCGACATCAGCATCGTGATCATATTCCGCCTTGTGAACAGGCCATACATGCCGATAAAGAACAAAGCTGTGCTTACAACCAAAATATGGCTCAATGGTACCTGGCTCATTTTTCGTCCGGTTTTATTTTCATCGCAATGACAATACAGCCGATCATGGCCGCCAGCAACAGAATGCTGATCACCTCGAAAGGCAATACATAACCATGCTCCGAAGTGCTGAGCATCTGCGCCCCGATAGTACCCACGCTGGCATCGACAGCCGGCACCCCGCTGGCAACAGGTCCCGCGAAAGTCTGCCCCCCGTCCGTCCGCCCAGTCCGCCCAAAAGCATACCCCCGCAACAGCACGCAAGTCAGCACAAAACCTATACAAACAGCCAGCACGGAAAATATAGCCCTGCTGCGCACCGGCGCCGGCAGATCCCTGCCCGATTGCTGGGTTAAAAAAATAGAAAAGATGATCAGCACCACGATCCCGCCCACATAGACCACGACCTGCACCGCTGCAATAAATTCCATCTGCAGCCAGAAATACAATCCCGCAATGCCCGTGAGAGAGAACAGGAGCCAGATGGCCGAACGGAATATTTTTCGTGAGGTCACCGCCAAAAGGCCGGTAGCCAGGATAAAAAAGGAAAGTATATAAAAAATGACGGCAGACGCGCTCATTATTCAACGCCCTCTCTGATTTTAGAACCCGGTTTATTTAATTTTTTTGTCAGCTGGCTGCGGTCATACACACTGTGCTCAAAATTCTGCGCCATCTTGATGGCATCCGTAGGACAGGCTTCGATGCACAGATTACACATCGTGCAAAGTTCCAGATGGTAAATAAAGGTATCCAGCGCCTTTTTCTTCTTGCCCTCCGGTGTGACATCGAACTTGGTAATGATCTTGATGGTCCCGTTGGGACAGGCCAGCTCACAGGCGGTACAGCCCGTGCAGGCATGTTCATTCTTCTCATCATGCAGCATGACCACCTCTCCCCGAAATCGTTCCGGCAATTTCATCTCCTCTTTATTATCCGGGTACTGCTGGGTGATGATCTCCTTATGATGAGTGAAATAATAGCCCGTCAGGCGCATTCCCTTTAACAGAGATCGCACCGCGCCAAACACATCCGATATATATTTCCTCAAAAATGCCATCCTTCTATTGCGATAAGTGTCATTAATAATAAATTCACCATGCTCAGCGGCAATAAATACTTCCACTCCAGGTTCAGCAGCTGGTCGATGCGCAGTCGTGGGAAGGTCCAGCGGAACCACATGATCACGAATATCAAAAAGAAAGTCTTCCCCATGAACCACAGCGAGGACGGGATATAATCCATCGCCCGGTTGAACCCCGTCCAGTGGCCGATATGCAGCGGCATCCAGCCTCCCAGGAACAACGTGGCAGCTATCGCACACACGATAAAGATGTTCACATACTCGGCCAGAAAGAAAAGCGCAAACTTCATTCCCGAATACTCCGTATGGAATCCGGCCGTGAGCTCTGACTCCGCCTCCGCCAGGTCGAAGGGCGCCCGGTTGGTCTCCGCCGTAACAGCAATGATAAAAATGATAAAGGCTATCACAGCCGGGATATGCCCCTTGAAGAGCCACCAGCCATCCCGCTGGGAGGCAATGATATCCGATATGCGCAGACTGCCCGTGAGCACCACAATGGAAATGACGGACATCCCCGCGGACAACTCGTAGCTGACGATCTGCGCACCGCTGCGCATTGCACCCAGCAAAGAGTACTTATTATTGCTGGCCCAGCCCGCCATCAGAATGCCGATCACGGAAAGAGAAGATACAGATGTTATATATAATACCCCGATATTGATGTCCCAGATCTGGGTTCCCCTGGCAAAGGCCACGGGCGCAAGGATCATCATGGCGACAACGATCACCATAAAAGGCGCCAGATTGAACAGGAACTTGTCCGCCCCATCGGGTGTCAGCCCCTCCTTCATCGCCAGCTTCAGGGTATCCGCTACCGTTTGTAAGGTTCCGCCAGGTCCCACGCGGTTGGGTCCCAGCCGTATCTGCATATAGGCGGATACCTTTCTTTCCATCAGCACCAGGACCAGGCCCAGCAGCGCAAAGAGGCCGATCACGCACAGTCCCACGATCACGGACTCCAGCAAAAGCGCCACGGCCGGACTGAACTTGCTGTTCAGCCACACATCGATGGAATGGGTTATATTTTCTATGCTAAGCATCGTTATTTCGCCCCCCTCGCGCCTGCCCGGACGGCCCAGGTCTCGCCCGCCCCTTGCCCGGGTCTCACCGGTCCCTGCAACAGTCTCATCTCCTGGCCCAAGTCTCACCCCCCCGGCCACAGTCTCCGCCCCGCAATAGTCTCACCGGTCTATATCCGGTATCACCAGATCCAGCGTCCCCATGATCGCCACCAGGTCCCCGATCTTATGTCCCCTCGCCATATGATCCAGCGCAGAGAGGTTCGAAAACCCGGGACTCCGGAACTTTATCCGGTACGGCGTCGTTGCACCCTCGCTTATAATGTATACCCCGAACTCACCTCGCGCCGTCTCCACCCTGGAATAAAATTCTCCTTTGGGTAACTTCAGCACCGCCTTCGTCTTTGCCTGGAACTCTCCTTCCGGGATATTGTCGATCAGTTGTTCTATAATGGAAAGGGACTGACGCATTTCCCGCATGCGCACCATATACCGCGCAAAGCAATCGCCCCCTGAAGCAGTCACTTCTTCAAACTGCAGCTGCCCATACACTTCGTAAGGATACAGCTTCCGGACATCACAGCTTACACCGCTGCCTCTGGCCGTAGGCCCCGTGCAGCCATACGAGACAGCACTCTCGGGGGAAAGGTATCCAACCCCCTTCATCCTGCTCTTAAAGATAACATTTCCCGTCACCAGTTCGTCGTACTCATCGATCTTGCCGCGGAAAAATTGGATAAACTCCTTCACCCTTTTTTGAAAGTTGGGATGTATATCCACCATCACCCCGCCAGGCACCATATAGTTCATGGTCAATCTGGCCCCACAGGTCTCTTCCATAATATCGTTAATGGACTCCCTCTCCCGGAATGCATGGAAAAATGGCGTAAGGGCGCCTACATCCATGGCCATCGCTCCCCACCACAGCTGATGGGAGGCCAGCCGCGTCAATTCATCCATCAGGACCCGGATCACCTTGGCCCGGGCAGGCACTTCTATCTGCATCCCCTTTTCCACGCATAAGGCGCAGCCATGATTGTTGATATGGGAAGAAAGGTAATCCATCCGGCTGGTCACATAAATAAATTGCCGGTAAGACAGGCTTTCGCACATCTTCTCGATGCTGCGATGAATATAGCCCAGGTGAGGCTCGACCTTTTTGATGGTTTCCCCATTCAGCGTAATGACAAGATGCAGCACACCATGCGTGGATGGATGCTGAGGACCTACGTTGATCACCAGGTCCCCTTCTGCTGTCGTGCCTACTTCTTCGATCATTTTATAGTTTGATCATATTAACAGGATCTTCATAATCTTTCCTTAAGGGCCATCCCTTCCATTCATCTGTCATGAACAACCTCCGCAGATCAGGATGCCCCGTAAATACCACGCCCATCAGGTCGTACGCCTCCCGCTCATGGAACTCCGCTGTACGCCATATATCCGACACCGTCCGTATCACCGGCTGCTCGTGATCCAGCTTCGCCTTCACCACCAGCACATGACGATAAAGGGTCGAGGTCAGATGGTATACCATCGTAAAATGGGTCTTCCAGTCCACCGCCGTCACACAAAACAAATAGTCGAATTCCAACCCCTCTGCCCGTCGGACCTCCCGCGCAAACCCTTCCCACCCGGCCGCATCGATGGCTACGGTAGTCCATTCAGCTCCTTCCTCGAATACAGCCGCTGGAAACAGCTCTGCCAGTCTTATTTTTAATTCTTCCTTACTCATGAAGCGCCACGCTTTATTTTTTCCTGCAAAGTGATCAACGCATGTAACAGGGCCTCCGGGCGGGGCGGACATCCCGCCACATAAACATCCACCGGGATCACATGATCCGCACCCTTTACCACAGAATAGGTATTGTAGAAGAAAGGTCCTCCACTCGTTGCGCAGGCGCCCATGGCTATCACATATTTTGGATCGGCCATCTGGTCATACAGCCTTTTCAGCACAGGAGCCATCTTGTTGACGATGGTCCCCGCTATGATGATCACATCCGCCTGCCTCGGCGTGGCCCTCGCCACTTCAAACCCAAAACGCGACCAGTCGTATCTCGGGGCTGCCGTGGACATCATCTCGATGGCGCAGCAGGACGTGCCGAATACCAACGGCCACAACGAGTTCGACCGCGCCCAATTGATCACCTCATCCAGTTTGGTCACGAGGATGCCTCCCCCCGCCGTTGGGTGAACTTCTCCCGGAAAAGGCTTATTATCTGTATGTTGGGGACTTACATCCATTTCAACGCTCCCTTTTTATGTGCATACAAAAATCCCATGAACAGAATGAACAGGAATACCACGATCTCCACAAGACCCGCTATCCCTATTTTTTTGACCGCCACGGCCCAGGGATACATAAAGACAAGCTCCACATCGAAAATGAGAAAGATCAGGGCATATAAATAATACCCGACATTGAACTGGTTCCAGGGACTACCCGCGGATGGGACACCGCATTCATAAGCCTGCCCTTTCTGTAGATTTTTTGTCCCTTTTACAAAGATCCGGGCCACGGCAATCCCGCCGGCCGCAAAGCCAACCCCGGCTATAAAAAGAACAATTAGCGAAGAGCTTCCCATAGGTAAAGAGTTATTTTGACCTGTACTAATATACCGATTTTTAGCTCCCTGAATTCAAAAAAAACAAATAACTTCGATAACCATCATCCGCCCCCGGGCCCTCTCTCCCGTCCCAGGGCTCCTGGCATCACAATTCAGAACCGCTAGACGCGGTTCGACCGGACTCCCCTAAAACAAAATGCTCATGGCAACTGTAAAATTTACCGTCGAGCTGGTGGTTCAAAGACATCAACTATCTGATTTCAAAAGGATTGCCAGGGAGATGAATGCCATCGTACGGACAGATGAGCCCCTCACGCTGCAATGTCAGTGGTTTTTCCATGAAGGGGAAGACAAATGGTACCTCACCGAGACGTTCCCGGATTCAGATGCATTCCTTCATCATCTGGAGAATGTAGCTCCTCAACTGGGACAGCTCCTGGAAACAGCGGAGGTCAGCCGTTTTGAAGTATTCGGCGAGCTATCCCTCGCTGCCAGGGCTACGATAGCCTCCCTTGGAGTACAATATTTTACGTTGTGGGAAGGCGTTTCCCGCGAGAACCTGCCGATGACCTAGGAGTCCTCATCTCCCCCGCATTCTTTACCTTTGAATACCCATGGATGAATTTGAATTATACTTTCGCGCACATACCCCTCTCGACGACGGGGCGCTGCACCGGATCAGGTCGCTGGCCACCGAAAGGACCTTGCGGCGCAATGAATTTTTACTGCGCGAGGGCGAAATATGCCGTTACAAAATTTTCATAACCAAAGGGCTCCTGCGGACTTTCGGCACAGCGGCAGACGGCAGCGAGCACATCCTGCAGTTTTCCCCCGAACACAGCTGGACGCTGGATGTAGAAAGCTACGATCGTCAGCAGCCTGCCCGCTCTAACATTGCAGCTATAGAGAACAGTGAGGTTCTGCTTTGGCATAAAACCCATTTTGACAGCCTGCTGGCAGATATCCCCCAGCTAAAATCTTTTTCCCAGCAGCTCATCTCGCGTAATATTTATAACAGCAGGCAGCGTATATTGACAGCATTGAGCGCAACACCCGAAGAAAAATACCAGGAGTTTATCCAATCCTTTCCCGACCTTCTCCCCCGGCTGCCACTCCACATGATCGCCGCTTATCTGGGCATCTCCGTAAAAACCCTCACCCGCATCCGCCAGGCACAGCTCAGGCGTTGATGTCTGTGAGCCCTTGCCTGCGTTGTCATAGATTCCTTCGTCGGTTCCTACACTGCTGCCCCGTCCTCGGATATCTTAAGCCCATGGTTCCAAAGTATGGTCAAATGTCCTTTTTTATCGGACCGCCCCCACGCAATTTTGTGCTGTATAAAAAAACAAACATCTATGCGTGTATTTGTTACAGGAGCTTCGGGCTTTGTAGGCTCCGCCATTGTTAAAGAATTGATCACCGCCGGTCACCAGGTGCTCGGACTGGCCCGCTCCGACAGCGCAGCGGAAAGCTTAAGAAAGGAAGGTGCCCAGGTCCATCGGGGTGACGTCAACGACCTCCCTACGCTTCAAAAAGGTGCAGCTCAGTCGGATGCTGTCATCCATACCGCCTTCAACCACGATTTCTCCCAATTCAAAGCCAATTGCGAGGCCGACAGAAAAGTCATCGGGGCGCTGGGCGCCGCCTTAGCTGGTTCAAACCGACCGCTGATCATCACCTCCGGTATTGGCTTGCTGAACACCGGACGCATTATTACGGAAGAGGATGTTCCTGCAAGCTCGGACCTTGTTCCCCGCGCCGCTTCGGAAGAAGCTGCAAATGCCGCTGCTATCAAAGGCATAAAAGTATATATAGTGCGCCTGCCGCCAACCGTCCACGGCAGGGGCGATCACGGCTTTGTACCCATGATCATCGACAGGGCGAAAGAAAATGGGGAATCCGCTTACATCGGGGAAGGGAAGAACCGCTGGTCCGCCGTTCATCGCCTGGACGCGGCAGTACTCTACCGCCTCATCGTCGAGCAGCAACCCTCGCAAAAAGTATACAACGCCGTTGCGGAGGAAGGAATCCCGCTACGGGACATTGCAGAAGCTATTGGTAAAGGACTAAATCTTCCCGCCGTATCCAGGACAGGCAAAGACGCTGAAGCACATTTCACCTGGTTCACGCATTTCGCCGCACTCGACTGCCCCGCATCCAGCGAAAAGACCCGGAAGATCCTGAACTGGCAGCCATCACAGCCCGGCTTGCTGGAAGACCTGGTCCCGGGCATCTATTTTTAGCTCATGTTTAGTCCATGAGTTTCAGCCCGTGAGCTTTAGCCCACAACACCGGCAGGCCCTTGCGCCTGCTGGTCTTATAGCTCTTCTTCCGGATCGACCACATCCGTCTCCGCCACTCTGCCGACCAGTCCATCCTCCAGCCGCACCTTTATCCCCCTTGAATGATAAGCCGCCGATGTCAGGATATCCTTGACAATCCCATACGTCAGCCTGCCGCTGCGCTGGTCCTTCTTTAATACGATGGCCACCTCCAGGCCGGGATAAATATCTTTTCTGTATTGTCCGTTCATTACCCAAATTTACCATGTTTTTGCCCGCCAACACCTGCTGTGGCCCACGTTCAAGGTGGCCTTCGTCCGACGGTGAAATGCCTGTATATCTGTTATCCAGCAACCTTCCATGGCAAACTGGACAATATGCTCCTTTCCATCGCTGTCGACACGTGACACCCGCATCAGACCATTTATAACAAAATATTCATACGGGACATAGTCGCCTTCATGTATGATGATCTGGTGCTTTTTAAATCGCCGGTGCTGAAAATGAGCCAATACGAAGTCGAACTCCTCATCCGTCAGGGCAATGATCTGCTCTATTTAGTGGCCGTAACATGGAGGCAAAAATACGCCTTAACGGCCATATCCATGGTCCCCGCCCCCGTATGCAACAATCCGGTTTTTCCCGCGTCCTTATGGCTACGGCATCTAACATCCACAAAACGACAAACGCTCCATATGTTGAATAACCACTTCAAAATAGCCCTGCGCCACCTGCGTAAAAGCAAACTGTACTCGTTCATCAACATCACCGGTCTGTCCATTAGCCTGGCCGTAAGCATACTGCTGCTGCTTTGGGTCAATGACGAGCTGAGCTACGACAGGTTCAATACCAACGCCCCCCATCTTTACAGGCTCAATCCAAAAATTGACAACGGCGGTAGCGCTTCCATATGGGACAACACATCCGCCCCCATGGCCGTATACGCGAAAACTGAAGTGCCCGAAGTGTCAGATGCCTGCCGCATGGTAGACAATTGGGGCCTCTCATATTTTGAATATGAAGGGAAAAAATTCTCGGAATGGCATAATAAGTTTGTCGACCCTTCTTTCTTCAGGATGTTTACCTACCCGCTGGTGAAAGGCAACCCCCGGCACCCCTTTGCGGACGCCTACTCCATCGTTCTGTCCGAAACCACCGCAAAAAAGATCTTTGGAGACGAAGATCCCATCGGCAAAGCGTTGACAGGTAATGACAAAAAACCATACCAGGTCACGGGCGTAATGAAGGACATTCCCGGCAATTCCTCCATAAAATTCAACATAGCGTTTAATTTTCAGCAGCTGGAAAAGGAATTTGATACTACCCATTATTGGAAAAGCCTCAACAGCAGCTGGGGTCAGTTTGATTATGACACCTATATATTGCTCAAGCCTGGCGCCAACGCCACGGCTGCGGCACAAAAAATGACCGCGATACATCGCCGCGCCGAAAACGATGGCTTTACCAAACACCTTAGCTATGTGCTGAACCCGCTGACCAACCTTCACCTCTATGCATTGGATGGCAGCGAGCAGGGCATGAAGATCGTACGCGTGTTTTTTCTGATAGCGATGATCGTGCTGATCATTGCCTGCATAAACTATGTAAACCTTGTCACCGCCAGGGCTATCCAGCGCAGCAAGGAGATCAGCATGCGTAAGATCGTCGGCGCCGGTAAAGGAAGCCTCTTCCTGCAATTCCTGAGCGAGTCGATGGCGCTGTTCCTCATCTCGCTCATGCTGGCCACCGGTCTCATTTTTCTGGTAATGCCATTGTATAACAACATTGCAGACAAGACCATGGTATTCAAACCCTGGTCGCCCGAAGTGCTGACCGTATATGGCGTCACGCTGCTGGCGACGCTCCTGCTGGCAGGTATCTACCCTGCCATCACCCTGTCCTCCTTCCGTCCCCTGGAGGCATTGAAAGGCAGGCTCAGCGGCATTGGTAATAAGAACAATTTCCGAAAGGTACTGGTAGTAGTGCAATTCAGTTTTTCCATCATGCTGATATCGGGCACCATCATCATCGGCCGGCAGTTGAAATATATTCGCGAAAAGAACCTGGGTTACGACAAAGAGAATGTCTTTAGCTTCTGGATGCTGGGAATCAACAACCATTATGAGGCCGCAAAGGCAGAACTGCTGAAGCAGCCAGGTATTCTCGGCGTCACCGAGTCTGGAGTGGATATTATCAACGCCCATTCGGGCACCGTGGATGTCAGCTGGGATGGAAAACGCGCCGACCAGCAGGCATTTACCATTACCCAGATGCCTGTGGAACGGAATTTTCCGGAGGTGATGGGCATACAGCTCATCGAGGGAGCGGGTTTTACCGGCACACCCGCCGACAGCACTAATTTCATCCTGAACCAGACAGCCATAAAAGAGGCCGGTATCAGCGAGCCCGTCGTTGGCAAGCGCTTTACCATGCATGGCGTCAATGGAGTGATCGCCGGTGTGGCAAAGGATTTCCATTTCCAGGACATGCACACACAGATCCACCCGCTGATCATTCACTACAGCACCGACTGGCGGGGGAAAATGTATATAAAGACCACCGGCAGGGATGTCTCCAGGGCGCTTGCCGCCGTCGAAAAAGTATGGAAAAAATACAATCCCAACTACGATTTCATATATACCTTCCTGGACAGCGAATTTGCCGCGCTCTACAAGACCGATATGCGTGTGGGGATGCTCTTTAACTGCTTTGCCGTGCTGGCCATCCTGATCTCCTGCCTCGGCCTGTTCGGACTCATAACCTATACGGCAGAGAGCAAGGTAAAGGAAATTGGTGTACGAAAAGTGCTTGGCGCCGGTGTGCCGCATATTGTCACCCTGCTCTCAAAAGACTATTTAAAGCTCGTGCTGATAGCCGCTGCCATTGCATTCCCCCTGGCCTGGTATGGGTTGCACGACTTTTTACAGGGCTATGCCTACCGCACCGACGTCAGCTGGTGGGTATTTGCCGCCGCGGGTATCATAACACTGCTGGTCGCCATCCTGACCGTCAGCTTTAAATGCATACAGGCCGCACTGGCCAGTCCCGTGAAGAGCTTGAGGACTGAATAGACTCTTTCGGCGCCTGGTCCATCATTTGAGACTGAATAAAATGCTTATCTTCGCGTACCTCCTGCATTTACTTCACTTCTCAAATCCCATCATGGCAGCAAGAAAAAATTTCAATACCGCAAAGGCTCCCCGCATGAGCCAGGTCTTCCCGCAGGCAGTCATCGCTGAAAAATTCATTTTCCTCTCCGGCACCGCCGGCCTGGACCCCCATACAGGACGCATCGTTAGTGACAGCTTTGAAGACCAGACCAGGCAAGCCTTCGAAAATATCAGGGCCATCCTGGAAGACGCAGGCAGCAACATGAGTAAAATAGTAAAGACAACCGTCTTCATGGTCCAGGGTAATGACTTCAGCATCGTAAATAAGGTTTATGGTGAGTTTTTCCCTGACAACGCACCCGCACGCAGCGTACCACAGGTAATGCCCTTCCCCGGAGGGATCCTGGTCTCCGTAGAATGTATCGCACTTCAGTAACATCTTTATTAATTTCTTAATTGTCCAAATAGTGTTTGAATTTACAGGCAGAGACATATCTTCGTCCTGCTAACTAATAGTTACTCACTCCTAACTAAAACACTATGTCAGAATTAAAATTCGCGACACAGGCAATGCTTTGTCTTGTCCTGATCCCACTGCTTATGTTCCAGACAGCTTATGGGACCCCCAGCAAGGAAAAGTTTAAGAACTTTTCTCCTTTTCAGTCCGCAATAAGAATATCGGGAAAGGTCAGCCAGTCTGACGGCACACCCCTTGTCGGAGCTACGGTTTCCGTCAAAGGCAGCCAGCAGTCAGTGACTACCGACAAAAATGGTAACTACACCATATCAGTCCCAGATGGCAATGCCACCCTTGTTATATCCTATGTTGGATTCAGCACCCGGGAAATGCCCATTGGTGACAAAACGCAGATCGATATTGTCCTGCAATCCTCCTCCACTGAGCTGACCAATGTGGTCGTCATGGGTTACGGCACGCAGACAAAAAGAGACGTCACCGGCGCCGTAAAATCGCTGAAGACAGAGGATTTTAACCGTGGGGTCGTCACCTCCCCCGAACAGCTGATCCAGGGGCGGGCGGCCGGAGTCAACGTTACCTCTTTCAGCGGCGAGCCCGGCGCTCCCATGGCTATCTCGATCAGAGGTCCCGGGGGCATCCGCACCGGCAATACCCCTCTTTTTGTGGTAGATGGCCTGCCCCTGGATAACTCCTCCACCGGCGGAGGCGATCCCCTGAACTTTATCAACGCAGCCGACATCGTTTCCATGGACGTATTGAAGGATGCATCCGCCACCGCCATCTATGGCTCCCGCGGTGCCAACGGGGTGATCATCATTACGACAAGAAAAGGACGCTCCGGCGCTTCTCTCCTGACGCTTTCCGCCAGCCTTGGCGTTTCAAAAATGGCCCGGGCGCTCCCCGTATTTTCAGCCGCCGAATTCCGAAAGATCGTGCCCGAGATTGGAGGGGCCCTCGACGACAAAGGCGGCAATACAGATTGGCAAAAGCTGATCACGCACACAGCCCTTACACAGAATTATAACATGGGACTCAGCGGCGGTTCCGACAAGCTGACCTATTACGCCTCTTTCAGCGCCCAAAAACAGGAAGGCGTCATCAAAAAGAATACATTGGACAGGTACACCGGACGATTCAACGCTACCCAGAAATTCCTGGATGACAGGCTCATCATCGACGCCGTCCTGAATTACTCCAGTACCAATAATGTACGTCCGCCCTTCGGTATTGGCGAAGCATTGACCAATAACCCCACCTATCCGGCCTACGACTCAATTGGCAGGCCCGCCGTATACCTCAATATCAGCAATCCGCTGATCTATTTCGATCTCGACAAGGATGTTTCGACCATCAACCGCCTCATCGGGAGCATTTCCCCTTCGTTCAGGATCGCAAAAGGCCTCGTCTATAAGCTCAACTTTGCCGTCGACAACTCCACCGGCACCAGGAACTATCAGAGCCTCGCCAGCGCGACGCCCGCCCGCCCCGGCAGCCTCGAGACCTTTTACAGCACCAACAGGAACACCCTGATAGAGCACTACCTCACCTGGACGTACACAAAGGGCGAACATAACCTGTCCGTACTCGGCGGTTATTCCTATCAGAAGTTTTTTATCCAGACAAGGGACTATCTGACGGTCAACTACCCGGTAGGCAATATCCAGCCCATTTATGATCCCAGCACGGGACAGCCCGCCTTATCGAACAATAACACCGATAAAGGCTCCGCCGTCATCAATGAACAACAATCTTTCTTCGGACGGGTGACGTATCAATACGCGAGTAAATACCTGGCTACCGCAAATTTCAGGGCCGACGGCTCCACCAAGTTCGGCAGTAATAACAGGTATGGCTATTTCCCCTCTTTCTCGCTGGGATGGATCATCACCGAGGAAGACTTTATGAAGAACAGCTCCTCGCCTTTCAGCAATTTGAAATTACGGGCCGGCTGGGGAAGGACCGGTAATCAGGAGATCCCCGCCAAAAAAACACAACCCCTGTTTACCGCGTCCGGTGGCACTTACCCGCTGTACGATGCGGGGAATTATCCCACAAGCTACACTTATGTCCGACCAGCCAACCCCAATCTGCAGTGGGAGGTTTCCAATCAGACAGACATCGGTCTTGAGTTCGGCCTGTTCGAGGGCGCTTTGACGGGAACAGTCGATTATTTCAAAAAACGCTCCAGCCGCATCCTGTTAAAAGGCTATCCGGCCGACCCCGTGCAGCCCGCACAGGAATATTGGTCCAACATCAAGGATATGACGGTCGACAACAACGGCCTGGAAGTAGAGTTGAATTATGCCAAAAAGCTCAGCAAGGACATGAGCTTCTCCATAGGGGGTAATATCACCAGCATCCAGAATGAGGTAAAGCATTCGCCTTACACCGTCATTACGACAGGATCTGCACAAGGCTCCGGACTGACCTCCGCTACCATCAATGGATATGTCAACGGCCACCCCATCGGCTCATTCTATATGCTCAAATACCTGGGCATCGGCGACAATGGCCTGAGCAAATACGAAGATCACGACCACGACAATATCATTACAGATAAGGACAGACAGGTATTGGGAACAGCCCTGCCCAATCTATTGTACGGCGTTTATGGCAATTTCGGCTTTAAGGGATTCAGCCTTCAGGCCAATTTCAACGGCATCTCCGGCAACAAGCTGTACGATAACACGGCCAACACGAATTTCTACAAGGCCAGGCTTGCCAAGAGCGTCAACACCACGCCCGCTGCCGCGGCCGACCCGAAGGAAAGCATCAATAACGCCGCCTCCGTCAGTAGCCGGTATCTCAAGAGTGGCGCTTATTTCCGGCTGAATAACCTTTCGCTGGCCTACGACATTGATACGAGGAAGCTGAACATCGATAAATGGGCAAAGTCCATCCGCATCTCCGTGACGGGACAGAACCTGTTTGTCATCACTAAATACGACGGCTATGATCCCGAAGTCAACACCGACAGGAGCGATGACGGCGTCTCTTCCTATGGCATCGACTATAACAGCTACCCCAAAGCAAGGACCATTCTTTTCGGTATCAATGTATCACTCTAAAAAAGAACAGAAAATGAAAAACAAATCCATAAAATATTTGATTTGCCTTGTCGCCATCGCCACGTTCGGATGTACAAAATTAAATGAACAGGTATTGGATGAATCTTCCGTCACCGGCCTCACCGACAAGCAGCTCGCCGAAGGTCTCATCGCACCTGTATATAATGTATTGCCCGATATTTTTCTGCACACCCGGTATTTCACGCTGCAGGAGATCTCCACTGACGAAGCCATCCTCCCATACAGGGGCGGCACGGATTGGGGTGACAACGGCATTTATCTTTCCATGCACAGACATGAAACAGTCAGCACGGACCCCAACGTACAGGGCACCTGGACTTCCATCGTCACGGGGCTGTCCCGGTCGGTTACGGCCATCTCAGCGCTCAAGACAAATAAGGACGCCAGCGCCCCTTTATTTTTGGCGGAAGCCAGGGGCATGAGAGCCTATTATTCCCTGCTGACCCTCGACCTCTTTGGTATCGTATTTATAAAAGAGGACCCGAATTCAACCTCCAAAGTAGTCAGGGGTGACGAAGCCATCAAGTACATCGAATCCGAGCTGCTGGCCATCGAGCCTGTTCTGGATAACACCACCGGCCCCGGCCGTATCACCAAAGCCGCCGTCTGGGGTCTCCTGGCCCGCTTGTATCTGAATGCGGCTGTCTACAGGGACCGCTATGCCGCCTCTTTCTCTTTTCAGAGTGATGAGATGAATAAGGTCATCGATTATTGCAATAAGATCATCGCCACCAATCAATATACGCTAACGCCTGAATATTTCTCCATCTTCAGCAATAACAACCATACTAATAAGGAGATCATCTTTGCCGTGGACCAACGCCCCGACCTGAGCAATAGCCACAACAGAATGGCCTACTTCTCTTTGTCGGGAGACATGTTCCCACTGCCCGCATTTCCGGCAGCCAACGGCACCGATGGCCCCGCCATTACCCCGGACTTCTATCAAACATGGGTAGATGCCAACACGCCCACCGATCCTGCTGCCGCTGACCCCAGATTTTATAAGGAGAACCTCCCGCAGACAGACGGCTGTGTAGACGCTGCTTCCTTCAACATCAATCGCGGTATCCTGAGAGGACAGCAATATGGCCTGACCAAGGACGCCAGCGGCGCATTCATCAAATGCCCCGACGGGAAGCTGCAGATCAGCATGCTCTACAATACGACAAGAAGCAAGCCTACACTGCCCGTAGATTTCACCGAGCAGGTAGACTTCACCACGGCAGGCAGCAACTACAGCACCGGCTACAGGGTGGAAAAATATGAATTCAGCAAAAGCTCCAATACAGGAAGGAACAAAGGCGAGGCCGACATCGTCATTCTCCGCCTGGCCGACATTTACCTGATGAGGGCCGAAGCCAAACTAAGAGGATCGAATGATGCAGCAGGCGCCCTGGCAGACGTCAACACCGTCCGTGCCGCCCGCACGGCCACCACGCCCGCAGCAGCCCTCACCTCCATGACCGGCGATCTCCTGTTCAGAGAGAGAGGCTTTGAATTTTATTGGGAAATGGTCCGCCGCACAGATATGATCCGTTTTGGTAAATACGAAGGCAGCTGGACCGAAAAAAGCAATTCGGACGTGAAGAAAAGACTCTTTCCCATTCCGCAGAATGCTATCGATGCAGCATCCAACCTGACAGGCTATCTTAAACAAAACGACGGATACTAGGCCAACTGCCCTGGCGTGCGGCCGCACGCCAGGGCTTTATATAAACAATATCAGCAATGATCTGTAATAATAGTGCATGGCAAGAATTTTCATCACCGGCTCCGCCGACGGTCTCGGTCAGATGGCCGCCCGGCTGCTCGTTCAGCAAGGCCACACCGTCGTCCTGCACGCACGTAACCCCTCCCGCGCCAGACAGGCAATGGAAGCCGTTCCCGGCGCCCAGACCGTACTGCACGCCGACCTCTCCAGCATCAGCCAGACCATCCAGCTCGCCAAAGAGGTCAACCAGATCGGGCAATTCGACGCGGTCATTCACAACGCAGCCGTTGGTTATCGTGAGTCAAGACGCATAGCCACCGTCGATGGACTACCCCAGGTCTTTGCCGTCAACAGCCTCGCCCCCTATATCCTGACCTGTCTTATCCAACGACCCGCCCGGCTCATCTATCTCAGCTCAGGCCTTCACCGGCAGGCAGACGGCGGTCTGGACGATCTGGAATGGAAAAAAACAAGATGGGATGGCTTTAAAGCCTATTCCGACTCCAAGCTGCATGATGTGATTCTGACTTTTGCCGTAGCGCGCAAATGGAAGGACGTATACGCCAACGCCCTCGAGCCCGGATGGGTAGCCACCAAAATGGGCGGCCCCTCGGCGCCCGACAGCCTGGAAGATGCCCCAAAAACACAGGTTTGGCTTGCCGTCAGCAATGATCCCGGCGCGCTCGTAACAGGAAAGTATTTCTATCATCTTCGACGCAGCCCCTTCAATCCTTTGGCAAAAGACGAGCAGGTACAGGAGAATTTTCTGCGTCAGTGCGAAAAGCTTTCCGGCATCACGTTCCCCTCTTAGGCGCCTTGCCATTCTTCTCAGGTCCAGGCCACATCTTAAGGCGCCCGGCCATTGTCTCAGGCCCTGGCCATGTCTTAGGTCCTGACCATGTCTTAGGTCCCGTCAAGGCTCACCGCCCAGTCAAGGCTCCCGGCCCAGTCAAGGCTCCCGGCCCGGCCAAAGTTCACCGCACCTGCCCAATGCCAAACTGATTTCCCGCCCGCACAGGCCTGTCCCCCTCGAACTGGACCTCCACCATCTTCTCGCTCGCCACGCTATTGTTAAACTCATCCTTCAACGTTAGCAATACCTTCCGCGTCTTCACCTCTATCACCTCCCCGCTGGATGGATACGCATATTTACCATCCATGCTGAACATCACCCACCCGGGCATATCCTGTAGAGGAATGGTCGTCAGCTGCTGATAAGGCGCCTTCGCGCTAAATACATGCAGCCGCATATTATGCCCGTCACAAAGCCATAGCTCCTTTTCATCCGGCGTAAGCCCAATGCCATGACTCGGATTGCCATGACGCCGCACAGGCCCCGGCTCCCATCCTTCCACCACCACATGCGATAGAACTCCCCCCGTCTTCAGATCACCCACCTCAAAACCCAGCAGGCTGTCCACTGTCACATATACCAGGGACTCCTTGCCATTGACGGTAAATGGACGCACATTATTCGCAAAGGGTCCTATCTTCCGGGCCAGTTCATGCTTCCTGGCATCGGCAACATACAGCCAGGGACTTCCGATATCATCCAGGTATACCACATCCCCCGCCCGTCCATAGATCGTATTGTGCGCCCGCTTGTAAACAGGTATTTTTTTGAGGACGTCCCCCGTCCGGCAGTCCACCACATTCCAGAAAGTACTCTCCAGGCTGGGCAGATACATGATCAGCCCATCCGGTGAAATAGCCATGCGGTCGCAACCCCCCTCGAACTTCTTCTCCCATAGCACCGAATCCGTCCGCAGGTCGATACGCTGCAACCCTTCCAGCGTGCTCACATAAATGCTGTTTAACGGAATGCTCACCGCAATCCCCTTCACATTCGAAGGTTTGCCATTCGGATGAAAGCCCCTGAGCGGAATTCTCTTTACAAATTGATGATTATGGTCGATGTCGAAGACCAGGATACCATGTCCGCCATACCCAAGGTAGTCGCGGATGCCCGGTGCAGCCACATAGAGATAGTGTTTCTGCGCCCGCAGGGGGCCCGGCATAGTAACGATCAGCGCAAAAGCGCATAGCATCAAAAAACGTGGGATGTTCATATAGCAGCATTGGGAATGTCTTAAATATACAAAAATCCCGATACCAGTCCATATTAAAACCTTAGCTTAGCCTGAGAAAACACTAATTTATCTTTGAGATGAAAAATTACCCTGTCATTGCCGGTCTCTATCCCGCAACTCTGGTCTTTGCGCAGTCGACAGGACAATTGCCGTACTGACCATACCCCT
>Ga0068852_100000865_pt1 | contig 20085 bp, 13 predicted proteins | sample KBSCornC22_FD_66594 | JGI IMG/M metagenome (GOLD analysis project Ga0068852, IMG submission 66594) | Corn rhizosphere microbial communities from Kellogg Biological Station, Michigan, USA - KBS Corn C2-2 | ecosystem: Host-associated > Plants > Roots > Rhizosphere > Soil ... | reverse complement strand
GCGACGTGCGGCTCACGACGGAAATGCTCAAGCAGGCCAAGCTGCTGAACCGGCTCACGGTCGCGATCGACGGCGAGCAGGCGCTCGCGATGCTGCAGCGCGTCGATGAATACGAGCATCAGCCGCTGCCCGATCTGATCCTGCTCGATCTGAATTTGCCCGGCATCGACGGCCGCGAGCTGCTCGAGCGCATCAAGGAAGATCCTGGCCTCTCGCGCATTCCCGTGGTTGTGCTCACGCAATCGGGCGCCGATGCCGACGTGCGCCGCGCCTACGATGCGTTCGCGAGCTGCTACGTGCGCAAGCCGCTGGATCTCGACCAGTTCCTTGGCGTGATGCAGAGCATCGGCCACTTCTGGCTCAGCGTCGTGACCTTGCCGGCCGGCGTGGGATCGCGGCTGGATGCGCTGCCGGTACTCCTGGTCGAGGACGAACCCGGCGATGCGCGCCTGGTGCGCGAGCTGCTCAGCGAGGCGGAGCCGCGCTATGTCGTCGACACCGCGGGCAGTCTCGCCGCCGCACTCGCGCAGCTTGCGCAGAAACGCTACGCCGCCGTGCTGCTCGATCTCGGCCTGCCGGATTCGCAGGGACTGCAAACCCTGCGCGCCGTGCTGCAGGGCGCCGGGCCGATGCCGCTCGTCGTGCTGAGCGGGCGTGATGACGAGACACTCGCGATCCGCTCGATCCAGCTCGGCGCGCAGGACTACGTGGTCAAGGGCCGCGGCGACGGCGCGCACCTCGCGCGCGCGCTGCGCTACGCGATCGAACGCAAGCTCGTGCAGGAACATCTCGAGTTCGTCGCGAGCCACGACAGCGTGACCGGCCTGCCGAACCGGCGCCGCTTCATCGACTCGCTGCGCCAGCTGCTGCCGTCGCTGCGCCGTCGCGGCGGCGAGGTCGCCGTGCTCGTCGTGACGCTGACTGGACTCAGCGCGATCAACCAGAGTCTCGGCCACGACATCGGCGACCTTTCGCTCAAGGCCGCGGTCGGGCGCATGCAGCGGCTCATGCCCGAAGGCACGCTGCTGGCCTGCACCGGCAATACCGAATTCGCGCTCGCCTGCATCGACCGCGATGCGATCGGCCAGGCCGCACTGCTGGCCGAACAGTTGCTCGATGCGCTGCGCCAGCCGTACCGCGTCGGCGAGCATGAGTTCTATCTCGGTGGCCAGATCGGCCTGAGCCTTTCGCCGAACGATGCGGTCGAGGCGGCGGCGCTGCTCAAGTGCGCCGAGACGGCGATGTACCAGGCCGGCCAGCGCGGCGTCAGCGGCATCGATTTCTATTCGTCGGCACTCAACGAAGACCTGCAGCAGCGCCTGACGCTCGAGCGCGAACTGCGCCACGCGCTGTTGCGCGACGAGCTCGACCTCGACTTCCAGCCCATCGTCGACGGCCAGGGCCGCGTGGTCAGCGCCGAGGCACTGCTGCGCTGGAATCATCCGCAGCGCGGCCGGCTCGCGCCCGACGAATTCCTGCCGCTGGCCGAGCAGTCCGACCTGATCCTGGCGATCGGCCGCTGGGTCATGGCGCGCGCGATGAGTGTCGCGGTCGGCTGGTCGGAACTGCTGCCGGATCCGCCGAGCGTTGCGATCAATGTCTCGGCACGCCAGCTCGGCGCGAGCAATGTGCTGAGCGACGTGCGCGCGGCGCTGGAGCACAGCGGCCTGCTGCCGCAGCGGCTCGAGCTCGAGCTGACCGAATCGGTGATGCAGCGCCGCGAATCGCGCGACACGCTGTCGGCGCTGCGCGAAATGGGCATCTGCATCGCGATCGACGATTTCGGCACGGGCTTCAGTTCGCTGAGCTACCTCAAGGCATTTCCGGTCGATCTGCTCAAGATCGATCGCAGTTTCGTCACCGACGCGATCACCGATTCGCGCGACGCGGTGATCGTGCGCGCGATCATCGCGATGGCGCACATCCTCGGCATCGACGTCGTCGCCGAAGGTGTCGAGACGGAGCGTCACCTCAGCGTGCTGCGCGCGCTCGGCTGCAACCGCATGCAGGGCTACCACGTGGGCCGGCCGGAGTCGGCGCAGCACTTTGCCGGACGTCTGCGACGGCAGGTGCGCGACGATGTGCGCGACCGGCCGCCGGATGCGCGCGATGAATGACGCGGCCGGCCGCTGGGCAGCCGCCCAGCGCGGGCGCTTTCTGTGCGCCGGCGCGCTCGCGACGCTCGCCTGCGCGTTGGCCGGCGTCGCGCTGAATCTCGCGGGCCTGCACGAGTGGGCGCCGACCTGGCCGGCGCTGGCCGCGTTGCTGCTGCTCGGTGCGGCGCTGCTGGCCGAGCGCGCGCGACGCCCAGGCCTTGCCATCGTGCTGAGCCTGCCCGTCATCGTGCTCGGCATCTTTGTGCTCGCCGTCGCGCTGTTCGATTTGCGCGAGGCGCTCGGTGCACATCTCGACAGCCTCACCGCGCTGCCGAGCAACAGTGCGGCGGGTTTGCTCGCCGCTGCGCTCGCGCTCGCGCTCGGTGCGCGCAACGCGCGCGCCGGTGTACAGATCTTCTGCACGGTGCTGGCGGCATTGGCCGTGTCGCTTGGCACCTTCGGTCTGCTCGGGCGCCTGCTCGGCATCGCGCCGGGCATCGGCTGGGGCGCGGTCAGCAGCGTGTCGACACTCACGGGTTCGGGCCTCGTCGTCTGCGGCAGCACCTTGCTGCTGCAGCGTGCGCTCGGACGCGACGGCGGCGACGCGGGCACGCGCGCGAGCCTGCTGCCGGCGCTGTTCGTGCTCGCCATCGCGCTCGGTGCGACCGCGATGGCCTGGCGCGTCAGCGCCGAAGCCCAGGCGCACGCGCAGCGCCAGCGCTTCGAACACGAGGCGCAGCAGCTCGCAGCCACGATCGAGCTGCGCCTGCGCGGCTACTTCGACGTGCTGCGCGGCGCGCAGGGACTGTTTGCGGCGTCCGAGCGTGTCGAAGCGGAGGAGTGGCGCCGCTACTGGGACCAGGTTGATCTGGCCTCGCGCTACCCCGGCATCGTCGGCATGGGCTATGCGCCGCGCATCGATGCGCGCCAGCGCAGCGACTTCGAAGGCGACATCGCGGCTCGCCTGCGGCCGGGCTACCGCATCTGGCCCGAAGGTACGCGCGAGACGTATTACCCGGTGACCTTTCTCGAACCGCAGCGCGGCGCGAATCTCTGGCGCGTCGGCTTCGACCTCGGCAGCGAGCTGCCGCGACGCGAAGCGGTGGAGCGCGCGCTGGGTCGCGACGAGGTCGCGCTGAGCGGCAAGCTCGCCGTCGCCGGCGATGTGGCGGGCGAGGTCGAGCCGGGCTTCGCGGTCTACGTGCCGCTGCGCGTCGGCAAGCGCGACGAAGATCCGCCGAGCCGCACGCTCGGCGTGGCGTATTTCGAATTCCGTGCGCGCGACTGGGTACAGCCGATCGGCACGCCACAGCGCACCGGCCTGCAGATCCGCCTGTTCGACGGCGAGCGCGAGGACGAGGCGCAGCTGCTGTATGCCGACGCGAACGGCGCGGCCGCGGGTGGTCTCGTCTATGGCCAGACGCTCGACATGGCCGGAAGGCGCTGGCATCTCATGACGCGCGCGACACCGGCGTTCGTGCGCGCAAACGCGTCGGCCGCGCCGCTGTCGGTGCTGCTGGTCGGACTGTTCTGCAGTCTGCTGCTGTTTGCGATCGCGTTTCTGCTGGTTGGCTTGCGCTCGCGCGCCGAACGCCTCGCCGAGCGCCGCACGTCGGAATTGCGCCGCAGCCAGCAGGCCTTCCAGGCACTGACCGACACGGCCAACGACGCAATCATCGCGGCCGGCGCGGACGGGCGCATCCGCTATGTGAATCCGTCGGCTGAACGCTGTTTCGGCTACGGCGCGAGCGAACTGCACGGACAGCTGCTGACCGTGCTCATGCCCGAACGCTATCGGCCCCTGCACGATGCCGGCATGGCCGCGTTTCTCGCCGGCGGCGAGCCGCGCGTGATCGGTCACACGATCGAGCTGGCCGGCTTGCGTCACGACGGCAGCGAGTTTCCGCTGGAAATCTCCATCGCGCACTGGCAGAGCGACGGCGAGCATCACTTCACCGCGATCCTGCGCGATATCACGCGCCGGCGCGATGCGGAAAAAACCGTGGAGAGCCAGCGCCGCGAACTCGAGCGCTCGAACGCCGACCTCGAACAGTTCGCGTATGTCGCTTCGCACGACCTGCAGGAACCGCTGCGCATGGTCGCGAGCTACGTGCAACTGCTGTCGCGGCGCTACAAGGGCAAGCTCGACCAGGACGCCGACGATTTCATCGGCTTCGCCGTCGACGGCGCGCTGCGCATGCAGCGCCTCATCGACGACCTGCTCGCGTATTCGCGCATCGCCACGCGTGCCGACAACAAGCGCGAAGTCGCGGTGGCCGACTGCCTCGAAGCCGCGCTGCGCAACCTCGCCGCGCGCATCCAGGAAACCCACGCCGACATTCGCTTCGGCGCACTGCCGCGCGTCTGCATCGACCCGCTGCAGATGACCCAGCTGTTGCAGAACCTCATCGGCAATGCACTGAAATTCTGCGGCGAGCAGCGGCCCGAGATTTCGATCGACGCCGCGCGTGAAGACGACTGCTGGCATTTCCAGGTGCGCGACAACGGCATCGGCCTCGATCCGCAATATGCCGAACGCATCTTCGTGATCTTCCAGCGCCTGCATACGCGCCAGCACTACGCCGGCACCGGCATTGGCCTCGCCATCTGCAAGAAGATCGTCGAGCGCGCCGGCGGCCGCATCTGGGTCGAGTCCCAGCCCGGCAATGGCGCGACTTTTCACTTCACCCTGCCTGTCCTGGAGCATGAAGCATGAGCGATTCCGCCGAACCCCGCGCCGTCGAGATCCTGCTGGTCGAAGACAACGAAGGCGACGTGCGCCTGACGCGCGAAGCCCTGCGTGAAGGCCATCTGCGCAACCGCCTGCACGTCGTCGAGGACGGCGAACGCGCGCTCGATTTCCTCTACCGCCGCGGTGAATACACGAATGCGCCGCGGCCCGACCTGATCCTGCTCGATCTGAACCTGCCGCGCCGCGACGGCCGCGAAGTGCTGGCCGACATCAAGTCCGACCCATCGCTCAAGCGCATACCCGTCGTCGTGCTGACGACCTCGCGCGCCGAAGAAGATCTCGTGCGCATGTACGACCTGCACGCGAACTGTTTCATCACCAAGCCCGTGGACTTCGACCAGTTCATCCAGGTCGTCAAGACCATCGAGAGCTTCTGGTTCACGATCGTGGTGTTGCCGCCTGCGTAGTGGGGAATCGGGAATGGGGAATGGGGAATCGTTCGAGCGGAGGGTCGCTTGATTTCGAACGCGCTTCGTAGCGACGGTGACTGCATTGCGTCGCAGCGGCTTTGACGATTCCCGATTCCCCATTCCCGATTCCCGGCGGCGGACACGCCGCCCGGCGGCTACGCCGCCGCCTTACCCACCTTACTACCGGTCTCCCGCCCTAGCTGCGCCGCCAGCCACTGTCCGGTCTCGATGAGTTTCGCGAGATCGATACCCGTCGCGATGCCCATGCCTTCCAGCATGTAGACCACGTCTTCGCTCGCGACATTGCCGCTCGCGCCTTTCGCATACGGGCAGCCGCCGGTGCCGGAGACGGCGGCGTCGATGACGCTGACGCCGAGTTCGAGGCAGGCGAGGATGTTGGCCAGCGCCTGTCCGCGGGTGTCGTGGAAATGGATCGCGAGCGCGTCCATCGGGACCTCGGCGGCGACCGCGGCGAGCATGGCCGCAGCCTTGCGCGGCGTGCCGATGCCGATGGTGTCGCCGAGTGAGATCTCGTAGCAGCCGGCGCGATGCAGGCGCGTGGCAACGCGCACGACGTCGGACAGCGGCACGTCGCCCTGGTAGGGGCAGCCGAGCACCGTCGACACGTAGCCGCGCACGCGCACGCCGTCCGCGGCGGCGCGTTCGAGCACCGGCGCAAAGCGGTCGAGCGATTCGTCGATGCTCGCGTTGATGTTGGTGCGGCTGAATGCTTCGGACGCCGCAGCAAACACGGCGACTTCGTCGGCACCGACGGCGCGCGCGCGCTCGTAGCCCTGCAGGTTCGGCACGAGCACCGGATAGTGCACGCCGGGCCGGCGCGCGATGCCGCTGAACACATCGGCCGCGTCGGCGAGCTGCGGTATCCATTTCGGGCTGACGAAGCTCGTCGCCTCGATGCTGCGCAGGCCGGTCGCGCTGAGGCGGTCGATCAGTTCGATCTTGACCGCGGTCGGCACGATGGCCTTCTCGTTCTGCAGGCCGTCGCGCGGACCGACTTCGACGATGCGCACCTGGTGCGGCTGGGTCATGGGGTGTCCTTGCGCTGACGCGCGAGCAACGCCTTCTCGTAGGCTTCCACGGATTGCTCGCTGCGCTTCAGGCTGGCGGGCTTGTCGCTGAATATGGCGTTCTTACGCACGATTTCCAGCATCTGCTGCCGGTTGCCGCGCACGTAGACGTGCAGATCGGTCGAGGTCTTGTTGATCGTGCCTTCGATCTTGGCGTCCAGAATCAGCTTGGCTACGCGCTCGGCGTCGACGTCGTAAAGATCCAGCGTATCGCCGCGAAGGCGATAGCGCGCGAAGAAGAAGGATTTTTCCGGCGCCGGCTCGATCGCATGCGGCGCGGTCAGTTTGACCAGTCCCTTGATCTGCGCGTCCGAGACGACGATGTAGTCGTTGCCGCCGTCGTGCACGAAGTTCAGCGGCACATGGATCGGCTTGAGCGGCGCGCCGGGCTCGGTCTGGTCGAGCACGTGGAAGCGGCATTCGTGGTCGACGTAGAACGCGCCGTCGGTGCTTTCCTTCGTCGTGCCTTCGTCGGCGAGCCAAAGTCCTTTCCAGCTCACGTCGCAGGATTCGATGTTGTCGCCGAGCGGCGCCTCGAAGCGCGTTTCGACGCAGCCGGCCAGCAGCAGCGCCGTGGCGGTGAACAGCAGGCGGGTCATACAGCGTGTCATCGTGCGGGACTTCATCAGACGCTCTCCAGCCGGATCAGCACGGCGTCGGCTTCGACGAATTCGCCGGCCTGAGCCTGTACCGCGGCGATCGTGCCCGCGCGCGGCGCGCGCAGGGTGATTTCCATTTTCATGGCTTCCATGATGGCCAGTTCCTGGCCTTCGACGACGACGTCGCCGGCCTGAACCTTCGTCAGCACGACGCGGCCTGGCATAGGCGCGGTGACGCGATCGCCGCCGCCGCTCTGGCTGACGCTGTAGGCGAACGCGGCGGCGCGCTCGAACACCTGGCGCGCCTGGCCGTCGTGCAGCAGCACGTGGGCGTCGTCGACGTGCGCGCTGAAGCGGCGTGTGCTGCCGTCGATCTCGGCGCTGAAACGGCCTTCGCCGAACGACGCATTGCGCACGACGGCGTGCATGCCGTTCCAGTCAAGGCTGTACTCGCCGCTGGCGCCGTGCGCGGCGATCTCGACGCGTTCGCCGGCGTGCACGAGCGCAACGACACGCTTGCCCGGATGGCCCAGGCGCCAGCCATCGGCGCGCGCCCACGGCGAATGCGGATCGTTGCCGGTCGCGGCGAGCTGTGGCGCGGCGGTTTCCTGATCGAGCAGCACGGCCGTCGCCGCTGCAGCGAACAGCGCGGCGGCCACGGGTTCCGCGCTCCGCGGAAGGAATTCGTCGAGATGACGGTCGAGGTAGCCCGTGTCGATGGTCGCGCCGGTCACGGCCGGGTGACGCACGAGGCGCTCGAGAAATTCGACGTTCGATTTCGGCCCGACGATCTCGGTCGCGGCCAGGGCTTCGCGCATGCGCTGCAGCGCTTCGCCGCGGGTTTTGTCCCAGACGATCAGTTTCGCAATCATCGGGTCGTAGAAGATCGACACGGTGTCGCCTTCGATCACGCCGCCGTCGATGCGCACGTGGCGCGAGGGCTGCGGCAGGCGCAGCGTGGTCAGGCGGCCCGAACCCGGCAGGAAGTTCTGCGCCGGATCCTCGGCGTACAGGCGCAGCTCGATTGCGTGCCCGTCCGCGGGAATCGACTTGTTGCGCACGAGCGAGCCGGGCAGCGCTTCGCCGGCGGCGACGCGCAGCTGCAGTTCGACGAGATCGAGGTTCAGCGTCAGCTCGGTGACCGGATGCTCGACCTGCAGGCGCGTATTGATTTCCATGAAGTAGAAATCGCCGCCTTGTCCCACAATGAACTCGACCGTGCCGGCGTTGCTGTAGTCGATCGCCCGCGCCGCGGCGATGGCGGCATCGCCCATGCGCGCGCGCAGTTCGGGCGTGACGAAGGGCGAGGGCGCTTCTTCGAGCACTTTCTGATAGCGGCGCTGCGCCGAGCACTCGCGTTCGTTGAGATGCACGATGTTGCCGAGCGAGTCGCCAAAGACCTGGAATTCGATATGACGCGGCTTCTCGACGTAGCGTTCGAGCAGCACGCGGTCGCGGCCGAACGCGTTCTTCGCCTCGCGCTGGCAGGACTCGAGGCTCGCGGCGAATTCGTCCGCCGACCGCACGACACGCATGCCCTTGCCGCCGCCGCCGTGAGCGGCCTTGATCATCAGCGGATAACCGACGCGGCCGGCTTCGCGTGCGAGCACTGCGGGATCCTGGTCCTCGCCGGTATAGCCCGGAACGACCGGCACCTTGTGTTCCTGCATGAGGATCTTGGCGCCGGCCTTGGAGCCCATCTTGCGCATCGACGCCGCGTTCGGACCGATGAAGACGATGCCGGCGGCCTCGACCGCCTCGGCGAAGTCGGCGTTCTCCGACAGGAAGCCGTAGCCCGGATGGATCGCGCGCGCGCCGCTCTTCTTCGCTACCTCGAGGATCACATCGCCGCGCAGGTAGGAATCGGCCGGACGCGAGCCGCCGATCGGCCAGGCTTCGTCGGCGAGACGCACGTGCTGCGCGGTCGCGTCGGCCTCGGAATAGACCGCGACCGTCGCGATGCCGAGCCGGCGGCAGGTGCGGATCACGCGGCACGCGATTTCGCCGCGGTTGGCTATGAGTACCTTCGAAAACAGTCCTTGCATCGTGTGCCTTCCGGTTGTTTGGCATCGGCGCCGGCCATCGCGGCCGGCCTGCTGGGTGGTTTGCCGCGAACGCTCGCCCGTCGCTTACTCGGGCTTGTGGCAGACCGCTTCGAGATTGTGGCCGTCCGGATCGATGACGAACGCGCCGTAGTAATTCGGGTGGTACATCGCGCGGATGCCGGGTGGGCCGTTGTCCTTCGCGCCGGCCGCGATGGCTGCGGCATAGAACGCATCCACGGCCGCGCGGTTCTCGGCAACGAGTGCCACGTGCAGACCGTGGCGCGTCGCGTCGCCACCCGTGCCGATCCAGAAATCCGGCTTGCCTGTGCCGAAGCCCGCATGCCGCGAACCGTTGCCGGTCATCTCCGGCGTGACTTCCATGACGAGCCCATGCCCCAGCGGCGCGAGTACACTTTTGTAGAACGCGAAGCTGCGGTCGAAATCCGAAACGGTGAAGCCGAGGTGGTCGATCATTCAAACACTCCTTGATTCGGTGCAATCTGGCACGTCAGTCGCCGCAGTCGCCGACTCCAGCGCGGCGCAGATGCAGCGGAGCACGTCATCACACCGCGTAAGTACGTCGTTGTTCCAGAAGCGAAGGATGGTGAAGCCGTCTTGGAGAAGTCGAGCGTCGCGGATTTCGTCCGAGACCGCGTCTGAATGCTGACTTCCGTCGACTTCCACGACGAGTTTCCGTTCGAGGCAGACGAAATCGAGAACGGCATTGTAGTACGGGTGCTGTCGACGGAATTTGTGACCGTTGAGCTGACGAAGGCGCAGATGCTGCCAGAGCTTGCTCTCCGCCACCGTCGGTCGTTTGCGCAGCTGGCGCTGAATCTTGCGCGTCTTGATGAATCGGCTGGTTTGTCCGCGCATTGTGTTGTTCGCCGTCCGTTGGCGGTGAGGCTCACACCATCCCCACCCAACCCTCCCCTTGAAGGGGAGGGCTTGAAACCTCCGCTTAAAGTGGCGGGCTTGAAGGCTCCGCCTAAAGTGGCGGGCTTGAAGGCTCCGCCTAAAGTGGCGGGCTTGTCGGTCCCGCTTCGCGGGCAGGGCTTGAAGGGTGGCGCCACTATTTGGCATGGCACCGACTCCTGGCGCATCGGCGTTTTCCTCGCCGCACTCCAGGATTTTTCAGAATGATCGCGAACATGTGGCGGGGACGAAGTGAGCCCCGCTGCTCTGTCGGAGCGAGAAAAGCCCTCCCCTTCAAGGGGAGGGTTGGGTGGGGATGGTGTTCGCCCCAGCTCATCAAAGCAGCCGACAACTCTCAATTCTCCTTCGCCCAATCAGGCGCACGCTTGTCGAGGAATGCGCCGAGTCCGTGCTGGCCTTCGGACGATACGCGCAGGCGCGCGATGAGTGCGGCGTTGTGTTCGTCGAGCGTGCGTTGATGGCCGTCGCTCATGCCGGCCATGGCGAGGGCGAGGCGCTTGGCTTCGGTCTGGGCGAGCGGGCCGCCCTTGCCGAGCCAGTGCAGGCTGCGGTCGACGGCGGCGTCGAGCTGATCGGCGGGGACGGCTTCGTGCAGCAGGCCGATGCGATGAGCCTCGGTGGCGCTGAAGACTTCGCCGGTGATGAAAAGGCGGCGCGCCTGGCGCGCGCCGATTGCGGCGATCACGTAGGGCGAGATCACCGCGGGTACCAGGCCGAGCTTCACTTCCGACAGCGAGAATTTGGCCGTGTCCACGCCGATCGCGATGTCGCAGCAGGCGACGAGTCCGACGCCGCCGCCGTAGGCCGCGCCATTGACGCGCGCGAGCGTCGGCTTTGAGAGGTAATTCAGTGTGCGCATCAGCGCGGCGAGCTTGAGCGAATCGGCCCGGTTGTCCGACTCGCTCGCCTGCGCCATCGAGCCCATCCAGTTCAGATCGGCGCCAGCGGAGAATGAGGCGCCTTCGCCGGTCAGCACGACGGCTCGGATCGCCGCGTCGGCATCGAGCTGCTGCAGCGTCGTCGTGAGTTCGGCGATGAGCACCTCGTCGAACGCATTGTGCACGCCGGGCCGGTTCAGGCTGACTTCGGCGACGGCGCCACAGATGGCCAGCGCTACGGATGCGGTCATGGATCCCTCCCTCCGGGTTGCAGCGGCGAAACCCGGATCATAGCCGCGCCGGCGCGAACAGGCCGGGTTCCAGGTCCGGACATCTGTGGGTGCACGGTTTGGTCGGGACGCGGCGATCGCGGCGGTGCCGTTGCGGCAGCGTCCGGTTGCAAACGCCGCTTCGCGGCCGGCGAAGGTCGAAGCCCCGCAGGCGGACAGATCCGGATATAATCGCGAACCATTCTTATTCAGTGCGTATCTGCCTGTGCGACTTTCCGAACTGCTTCCGGGCAACACGGCCGTCGTGCGCGAGGTCGAGGATGTCGGCAGCGCCGATCCCATCGCCCGGCGCCTGCGGGATCTGGGTTTCGTCGCCGGCGAGCCGGTCCGGCTGGTCACGCGCGGACCGGTAGGCGCCGACCCGCTGCTGGTGCAGATCGGCTTCACGCGGTTCGCGCTGCGTCGTAGCGAGGCGGCCCGCGTCTGGCTGCAGTCCGACGGAGCCGGCGCATGAGCACGGAAGCACTGCGCATCGCCCTCGTCGGCAATCCCAACTGCGGCAAGACTGCACTGTTCAACCTGCTGACCGGCAGCCGCCAGAAAGTCGCGAACTACGCCGGCGTCACGGTCGAGCGCAAGCAGGGCCGCTACACGGCGCCGTCGGGCCGTGTGGTGGACCTGCTCGATCTGCCGGGCGCCTACAGCCTCGATGCGGCGAGTCCGGACGAGGCGATCACGCGTGATGTCTGCCTCGGCATCGCTGCCGGCGAAACGCGGCCGGATCTGCTGGTCTGCGTCGCCGACGCGACCAACCTGCGCCTGCACCTGCGTTTCGTGCTCGAAGTGCGCCGCCTCGGCCTGCCCGTGGTGCTCGCGCTGAACATGATGGACGCGGTGTCGCGGCGCGGCATCCGCATCGATATCGCCGCACTCGAACGCGAGCTCGGCATTCCTGTCATCGAAACCGTCGCGGTCAAGCGCGCCGGGGCAAAGGCGCTGGTCGAACGCCTGGATCTGGCCGTGCCGCTGCCCGCCGTGACCAGCGACGGTGGCGCAGACCTGCATGCGGAAGTGCGCCGCCTGCTCAGCGCCGCAGTCAGCATGCCGACGCGCACGGCGGCCACGGACGACGCGATCGATCGCGTCGCGCTGCATCCGGTCGGCGGACTCCTGCTGCTCGCGGGCCTGATGTTCCTGATCTTCCAGAGCGTGTTCTCGTGGGCCGAGCCGCTGATGGAAGGCATAGAAGGCGGCATCAAGCTGCTGGGCGAGTGGAGCGTTGCAACCTTGCCCGACGGACCGCTGCGCAGTCTGCTCAACGACGGGGTTTTCGCCGGCATCGGCAGCGTGCTCGTGTTCCTGCCGCAGATCCTGATCCTTTTCCTGTTCATCCTCGCGCTCGAGGAATCCGGCTATTTGCCGCGCGCGGCGTTCCTGCTCGATCGCCTGATGTTCAAGGCCGGCCTGAGCGGACGCTCCTTCATTCCGCTGCTGTCGAGTTTCGCCTGCGCGATCCCCGGCATCATGGCCACGCGGAGCATCCAGGATCCGCGCGACCGCCTGACCACGATCATGGTCGCGCCGCTGATGACGTGCTCGGCGCGGCTGCCGGTGTATACATTGCTGATCGGTGCCTTCATTCCACAGCGCACGGTCGCGGGCATCTTCAACCTGCAGGGCATCGTGCTGTTCGCGCTCTACGTCGCGGGGATTGCGAGCGCGCTCGGCGTCGCCTTCGTCATGAAGCGCCTGCGCCGCGACCGCAGCGAGCACGCGCTGATGCTCGAACTGCCGTCGTACCGCTGGCCGCATCCGCGCGACCTGGCGATCGGCCTGTGGGAGCGCGGCTGGATCTTCGTCAAACGCGTCGGCGGCATCATCCTCGCGCTGACCATCGTGCTGTGGTTCCTGTCGAGCTATCCGGCTGCGCCGGAAGGCGCGATCGGACCCGCGATCGACTACAGCTTCGCGGGCCGCATCGGCCGCTGGCTCGAAGTCGTGTTCGCGCCGATCGGCTTCAACTGGCAGATCTGCATCGCGCTGATTCCGGGCCTCGCCGCGCGCGAAGTCGCCGTGTCGGCGCTCGGCACGGTATATGCGCTGTCGGGAACAGACGAAACCGTCGCCGCCGCACTCGGTCCGCTGATCGCGGTGCAGTGGCCGCTCGCGACCGCGCTGTCGCTGCTGGTGTGGTTCATCTTTGCGCCGCAGTGCCTGTCGACGCTCGCCGTGATCCGACGCGAGACGAATTCCTGGCGCAACGTGTGGATCGCCGCAGGCTATCTGTTCGGGCTCGCCTACGTCGCTTCGTTCATCACGTTTCAAGTCGCCAGGGCACTTAGCGGATGAGCGCCTCGCTCGCGGTGCAGTACGTCATCGTCGGCGCGATCGTCGCGACCGCGGCGCTGAGCATCCTGCGCAAATATCTGCCGTCGCTCTGGGGCAGGGCGCTCGCGCGGATCGCCGACGGGCTTGAAGCCCCGCGCATGCCGGCGTGGGCGCAACGTGTCGGCGCGCGTCTGCGTGCGCGCATTCCGGCGAGTGTCGGCAGTGGCTGTGCGACATCCGGCGGCTGTAGTAGTTGTGGGGCTTGCGGGAGTGCAGACGACGGCAAGCCGGCGGCGCTGGTCGTGGCCGATCCGCTGCCATTGCGCCGAACGCAGTAACGCGGATTGCCGCGCAAAGCGGTTCGCCTTCGCGTGCGATCCCGATGCTGACCGGGATGCTGCGCGATGGGTTGAATCGTCCAGGGTGAGAGCGTCCTGAAATCGGCACGGCCGGGCCACTTTGCCGCTTGCTGCTGAGAGCAACTTGAGCATCCCTCGGCATCGGTGCTCCTGCGAATGCGTGTCCTCGTGATCCGATGGTTAGGCGTTCTGTTCGTGAGCCTCGTGGTGAGTGAGGCCTGGCTGATCACGGCATTCGCGCTGACTCTCGAGTACCCGGCGCTCAACCGTGCAGCGTTCACGCCGGGAAAATGGCTTGTGGATCATCTGCCTCGTGGTTCGGCGCGATTCGTGTGCGGGCGCGAAAGCCAGGGGGCTCATCATTCCTTTCTCGCGTTGATGAGTGTCCTGTTCTGGTGGTGCGTGTTCGCGACTGCGTGCTGGATCATCCTGAGGATAGTTCGCCGGGGAGTGCGTGCGCGTTAGCCTCGCGAGCGTCTGCACGGTGCAGTGAGTTCAGCGCAATACCTGAATCTCTATTTGTGCAAAGTTCCCCGACGCCGTCATCGCCGTGATCGCCTGCGGCCCCGGTTCGTCGAAGTCGTGTTCGAACGGGCGGGTGGCGTCGAGTGCGGCCTTGATGCGGCCGTTGACGAGCCATTGCACGGTGCCCTGGGCGCCGAGCGCGCGCAGCGACAGGTGCGGCGGGTGCGTGCTGCCTGGAGCGCGGACGAGGCTGCTGCCGGCGGCGACGCCGGCGATCTGCAGGTTGGCGTTGGCGTCGAGGCCGTCGTCGGCGCAGCCGGGCTTGAGCGGCGGCAATCGAGAGGCTTTGCGCTGCCACGCGCTGAGCCATGGCTGCGCGAGCGCGGGCCAGCGCGCGAGTACGGTGTCGCGTTCGCTGTCTGCGTGGCAGCCGCCGCTGAGGCGCTGCCCGCTGCGTGCATCGACGCGCAGGCGCAGGCGCGCGTCGTGCCACGCGGTGGCTTCGCGTTCGGGCAGGGTCGGCGGGATCGCGCCGGCCAGAGTCCAGGCTTTGCGTTTTTCCTGGCATAGCTGCGGCTGATCGGCTTCGAACGCGGTGCCGAGGGGCCAGCAGATATCCACTTCTTGCACTGTGGACGGTGCTGCCACGGACGCGGCGTCTTCCGGTGCGCGCGGCAGGCTGTCGACGGCCTGGAACAGCAGCGGGAGCGCGGTCACGGCGCCGTACTGGCCCGGCACCGGCGTGCCATCGGGACGGCCGACCCAGACGCCCAGCGTGTAGCGCCGCGTCGTGCCCAGCGCCCAGGCGTCGCGAAAACCGTAGGACGTGCCGGTCTTCCAGGCCAGGCGCGCGCGCCGGCCCGGATCGAAGGTGTCGCGGCTCTGGCCCGGCCGCAGGTTGGCTTCGAGCATGCTGCGCACGATGAACGCCGCGCCGGGGCTCAGCAGGCGGCGCTCGGTCAGCGGTTCCTGTTCGCGCAGGCGCACGGTGCCGGCGAGACCGTCGCGGTTGAGCGCCGCGTATGCGCCGACGAGATCCTGCAGCGTCGCGCCGGTGCCGCCGAGGATCAGCGACAGGTTCGGGCTCGCGCCGCGCGGCCATTGCAGTTCGAGGCCCGCATTGGCGAGCCGCGCGGCGAAGCGCGTCGGGCCGACGCGATCGAGCAGATCCACCGCGGGCACGTTCAACGACAGGCGCAGCGCGTCGGCGGCCGAGACCGGACCGTTGAAGGCCATGTCGAAATTGCTCGGCCGATAGCCGCCGAAGGACTGCGGCGCATCGACGAGCAGGCTTTCGGAATGGATCAGGCCATCGTCGAGCGCGAGACCGTAGAGAAACGGTTTCAGCGTGGAGCCCGGTGAACGCGGCGCGCGCACCATGTCGACATGGCCGAGGCGCTGCGGATCGGCGAACGCGCCGGAACCGACGTAGGCCAGTGCCTGCAAGGTGGAATTGTCCACCAGCAGCAGCGCAGCCGACGTGCGCTCGGGCAGGCGTGCGAGATAGCTGGTCACGCGCGCTTCCATCGCCGCCTGCAGCTCGCGGTCGATGCTCGAGCGGATGCTGCGCTCGCGCGGCAATGCCGAGCGCAGGCGCTGGGCGAGCAGCGCGGCGTCGAGCGGCGGATCGAGCGTGCGCGCGGCGACGCTCTCGTGCTGCGCGTCGCGCACCGTGGCCGTGTCCCAGCGCTGCAACGCCTGCATGCGGTCGAGCAGCTTGTCGCGATAGCGCTGCGCGAGCTCCGGATTGCGGTCCGGCCGCAGCCGGCTCGGCGCCTGCGGCAGCACGGCGAGCAGCGCGGCTTCGGCATGACTGAGGCGCTGCGCCGGCTTGCCGAGATAGGCCCAGGACGCGGCTTCGACGCCCTGGATCGTGCCGCCAAACGGCGCGTGGTTGAGGTACAGCGTCAGGATCTCGTCCTTGCTCAGATGCGCCTCGAGCTGCAGCGCACGCAGGATCTGCTTGAGCTTGCCGAGCGCGCTGCGCGAATGCGGATCGAGGATGCGCGCGACCTGCATGGTGAGCGTCGAGCCGCCCGACACCGTGCGGCCGTGCCACACGCGCTGCGCCGCAGCGCGCGCGAGCGCGAGCGGATTGATGCCCGGATGATGGCGGAACCAGCGGTCTTCGTAGGTCAGCAGCGCATCGAGATACAGCGGCGAAACCTGCGCGGTGGTGATCGGATAGCGCCAGATGCCGTCCGCATCGGGAAACGCGCGCAGCGGCGTGCCGTCGCGCGCGAGCACGACCGTGCTGCCACTGTCGTCGGGGGGGAGGGGCAGCGGGAAGAGGCGGTCGAGGACGAAGGCGAGGGCGGTCAGCAGCAGTGCGGCGATGGCGAGGCGGCGTAGCCAGCGAGTTTTGTACAGCTTTTCTCTTCTGTCTCGGGGAAGCAGAGGATCTACACCATCCCCACCCAACCCTCCGGCCCGTTGGGCGTTGAAGCCGGTGAGAACCTGTCGGTTCTGAACCGCCGGCTCCAACCCCCTTGAAGGGGAGGGTTTTTCATCGCCCGATTGCGCTAATCGCTCGGTTTCGTCAATAAAACGGGCCTTGTTCAAGATCGTCGCGAAGCTTTTGAAGCCCTCCCCTTCAAGGGGAGGGTTGGGTGGGGATGGTGTTCGCCGGGGACCGTGTCGATGCATCTCGCCTCGCAACCGTCGAACGTCAATCGTTTACGGCTGCACGACCGTCACCCGTGCCGGCACGCTGCGCGCAACTCCGCGGATCTGCGGGCGGTACAAGTCTTCGACCGTCGTCGGCGGCACGACGTAGCTGCCCGGCGATACCGCGCGAACGAGGTAGAACACGTGCGCCTTCTGGCCCTGCATGAGGTTCAGTGCGGCGACATAGCGGTCGTCGCGGAATTCCTCGTGCTTGACGTCCGCGGCGTAGGCGCGTTCGGCGATCTGCACGCCGTCGACGACGATGTCGGCCCACTGCTTGGCGTCGGTGAGGTTGAAATTCTCGATCTCCAGCCCGCCGGGCAGCAGATCGATCAGCAGCGCGTCGCGTATCGCTTCCTTCGCTTCGATGCTGATGCCGACGATGAGGCCGTCGCCTTCCTTGAGCTCGCCGCCTTCCCAGGCGCTGCCGTCGAGCGCGTACCACTGGCGCTGGATCATGATCACGCTGTCGTCGGCGGCCGGTGCAGTCTTCGGGATACCGGCCACGTCTTCGCTGACGTACAGCGGCGCCGTGCTCTCGGGTACGAAGCGCACGCCCGCGCGCAGCGCAGCGGCGTCGAAACTGCGGCTCCAGATCGGCGCGGGCGCGATGGCCTCACTGTTGCCGGCCAGGGTCAGCGTGCCGCCGACCTTCGCATCGCCCTTGTCGATCAGCGCCTTGCCGAGACGCGCGATCGCGCCTTGTTCCTGCGTGCTGAGCCACTGGATCGGGTTGCCGGACTTGCGTGCAATCAGCTCGCGGCCGAGCGCGATGACGCTCTCGTCGTATTCGAGTTTGTTGAGACCGGCGCCATGCGTCAGCGCAACCATGAGCGCCGCATCACGCAGATCAGAACCGTAGTCGCCGAGCCAGCGCGGCCGCTCGACCTTCTTCGCGAACGCTTCGGCCAGCGCCTGCTGCCCGCGTGCCGTATCGCCGCGCAGGCTCAGCGCGATGCCCAGATGCACGAGCGGCAGTGCCGTGATCGACTTGCTGCGCTCGTTGTCGAACAGCGTGCGCAATGTGCCCAGCGGCGCGCGCTGCACGCGCGCGAGCACATAGGCCGACCAGGCCTGGTCGGCGAAGCGCAGGTGTTCCGCGTTGTCGAAGGCGTAGTACGGATGGCCGCCGGACAGCAGATCGTCGTTGAGCCGCTTCAGCGCGTTCTGCAGCACGCCTTCGGGCACGGCGAAGCCGGCGTCGCGCGCGTCGAGCAGGAACTCGGTGACGTAGGGCGTGATCATCGTATCGACCGAGCCGTCGTCGCCCCACATCGAGAAATGTCCGGACGGCACCTGCATCGCCGAGATGCGGCTGATCGCGTTGGCGATCATGCGCTGGCGCACGTCGTCGGGCAGGGGCGTGATACCGAGATTTTTCGCATTGTTCGCATCGAGCACGAGCACGCCGTAGCCGCGGCTCGTGGTCTGCTCGATGCAGCCGTAGGGATAGCCGAGCAGGCCGCGCACGGAACTCGCGAACGGCAGCGGCGGCAGTGCGCTGACGCTCAGGCTCGCGTTCACCGAATCGGCGATGAGCCCTTCCATCGCGCCGCTTCCGAGGCCAAGGCTCGCGCCGGGCTGCAGCACCTGCGGCGCCGAGCGCAGCACGGACGGCCACGCCGGCCGCACGGCAATCTCGAAATGGCGCTGCAGGCGCAGCTCGCCGGACTCGGCGAAGACGCGGAACTTGCCGACGCCCATGCCTTCGTCCGCGGTCAGCGTGAACTGCAGGGTCTTCTTCGCGCCGTCGGCCAGCGTCTGCGTGCGCGCCGCGTCGGCGATGCGCAGCGGCGGATCCGCTTCGAGGCGCACGCGGAACTCGCGCTGTGCGCCGGAGAAATTGCTGAGATCGAGCGTGAGGCTCGCGCTGTCGCCGGGTGCGAGCACGCGCGGCGTCGACACCTCGGCCACGAGCGGCGCGCGCACGACGGTTTCCGCATCGCCGCCGCCGTAGCGATCGTCACCGAACACGAGGCCGGTCACGCGCAGCGTGCCGTTGAAATCCGGCACCGGTAATTCAAGCTTCGCGTTGCCCTGCGCATCGAGCTTGACCGCGCCGGAGAACAGGTCGACCGTCTGCACCTTCGCCGTCGGCCGGCGTGCCTGCGGCAGCGCTGCGGCGGCCATGTCGCCGCCGTAGCGCAGCTTGGCCAGCGCGCCGTCGAAACTTTCGATCAGGCGGCCGTAGAGATCGTAGGCGTCGATGCCGAGGCGGCGCTGGCCGAAGAACCAGGCGTTCGCATCGGGCCGCGCGAAGCGCGTGATGTTGAGAATGCCGACGTCGACGGCCGAGACGGTCACGAATGCGTTCTTGCCGGCGAGTGCCGGCGCCTTTATCTCGACCGGCAGCGGCAATTCCGGCTTCATGAGCTTCGGCGCGACGATTTCCACGGCGATCTTGCGTTCGCTGCGATCCATGGACACATGCGCCACGCCGACCGCGCGCGCCGGCGTCACCTTGCTCGTGGCCGAGCCGCCGCGCAGCACGAGCGCGCTGACATAGACGTCGTGGCGCTCCCAGTCGGCAGTGACCGGAATCTCGAAGGTGGTCGCGCCTTTCACATCGATACGACGCGTATAAAGCAACTTGTCGCTTTCCACGAGCAGCAGCCCCACGCCGGCCTGCGGCGCAGTCACGGTCACCTTGAGCGTGTCGCCGGCTCGGTAATGTTCCTTGTCGAGCGCCAGCTTGATCTTGTCCGGCCGCGCTTCCTTGCCGCGGTTCTCGTCGTCCCAGCTCCAGCCGGCGGTGAACGGATAGCGCATCGTCAGGCCGGTGGCCGGGTCGAGTACCTCGATGCGGTAGCCGCCCCATTCCACGGGCACATCGAACTTGACCGCCTGGCCGGCCGTCGTCGCGATGTCGCGCGTCTCGACCGTATCGAAGCTGCGCGTGAAGTCGAAGCGCCAGCCGCTGCTCTTGTCATAGCTCCAGTGATAGTTGCGGTTCTCGCGCACGAGGCTGAGCTTGAGTCCCTGTGCCGCGAGCAGTTCGCCTTCGCCGTTGGCGCGGATCAGCTCGAAACCCACGCGTGCGTTGGCCGCGGCGCCGTCCTTCGGATCGAACAATGGCCGCACGCCGACCAGCGCGTCGGCCGGCCACACGGTGCGCTTGAGCGTGCGCGTGACGCTGCGCCCGCCGCTTTCGTAGACGCTGCCCGAGAGCACGGCAGCGACCGGCGCCTGTGCCTTGATGTCGCCGAGCACATCGATCTGCGAGGCGAGCTTG
>Ga0068852_100000863_pt1 | contig 20150 bp, 10 predicted proteins | sample KBSCornC22_FD_66594 | JGI IMG/M metagenome (GOLD analysis project Ga0068852, IMG submission 66594) | Corn rhizosphere microbial communities from Kellogg Biological Station, Michigan, USA - KBS Corn C2-2 | ecosystem: Host-associated > Plants > Roots > Rhizosphere > Soil ... | reverse complement strand
GCGCGCGTCGGCGAGCCGCTGCTGGCGCAGCGCGATGCCGCCGCGGCCCATCAGGGCGCGGCCGAGATCGCGACCGCCGCTGCCGGCCAGCGCGACGATCGCCGCGGCGAAATCGCGTTCGCTCGCCGCGTCGTCGCGCTGGCGCATCGCGATCGAACCCCGTGCCGCAAGCACGCGTCCGCGAAACGCCGCATCGGCCGACAGCTCGGCATCCTGCAGCAGTTCGTCGAGTGCAGCGCGTGATTCGCCGAGGCGGCCGGCGCGGTAATCGAGCTCGGCGGCGAGATAGCGCGTCTCGCGATCGCTACGCTGCGCAGGCGGCAGCGCGGAGAGCCAGACGCGGATCGTTTCGAGTTCATTGCCGAGCAGCGCGGCACGCACGCGCAAGGCAGTCTCGCCGCCGCTGTCGGTATTACCCGTCCGCGTCTGGCCGAGATTCGCAAGCAGCGTATCGCCGACTGCCGCAGCAGCCTGCAGCACCTGCGGATGCTGATGTTGCAGACGCAGGTCGGCGCCGCTCGCGCGCCGTCCTTCGAGGCTGAATTCCCAGCCCGAGGGCAGCCGCGTCAGGCGCGGCTGCAACAGCAGATCGGCCTGGAGCATCTGCGGACGCAGCACCGTTCCCGGCGGCGGCGGCGGCAGTGCGGCGAGCGCCGCGAGCACGCTTTCGCTCGGCGGCACGACGATGCCTTGCGCACGCAGGCGCGAGGCGAGCAGGTCCATGAGTCCGAGCCGTGCCCAGGCCACATCGGCCGACGCGGCGGGATCCATCTCCACGGGCAGGATCACGACACGGCGCGGCACCGGTGTGGCGGCGGCCACGCCGGCGGGCAGATAGGTCGGGCCAAACGTCAGCAGCAACGCTACGGTCGCGATGATGGCTGCGGCTGCCGCGAGCCAGAGTCCGCTGCGACGGCGCACCGCGGCAGGCACCGAGGACAGCGATGCGTGCGGCAACGGCGATGTGCTCAGGCTTTGCGGTACGTCGGCTGAGGAAGCGCAGCTAATCGACTCGAGCAACACCGGTTGCGGGGTTGCGATGTCTGTGGCCGTGCTGAGCACTTCAACGACGATAGGCGTCGCAGCCGCGGTGGCGGTGGCGGCCGCCGCCGTGACCGCGGCCGGCTTCGCCGAAGCCGGCGAGGCAGCCTCCGCTTCGCCCGCCTCGACGCACACAACCGCGCCAATCCAGTGATAGCCGAATCCGGGCACCGTACGGATCAGGCGCTGCTCGCTGCCGTCGTCGCGCAGCAGCCGCCGCGCGCGCAGCACGGTCTGCGCCAATTGCGTATCGGATACGTTGGATCTCTTCCACACGTACAGAATGAGCTCATCACGCGCGACCGCGCGTTCGCGGTGCTCGATCAGATAGACGAGGCAATCGAATACGCGGCGCGGCACGGGCAGCCGGCCCTGCGGGCCGCTGACCAGTCGTGACGCGCTGTCCAGCACGATTTCGGAAACGTGGTATTGCACGGTTCGGCCACTCCCCATGGCGAGCGCGCCGCAGTCGCCTGCGGCCACGCGCAGCTGTCTCGCGTGCGAGCACAGCCGTTGCGACAGACATTGCGAGTGGTACGGCCCCCCGGCCATACCGTCAGACGATTCTAGTGAAGAAGGTCATGCCTGACGAGGGCGAGTCAATGTGGATTGCCGCACAGTTCCGCTTATTTCAGATCGGTGACTTCGATGCACTACGAGGATCACACAGCGAGTGCGCAGCCGCGTCTGCTTCGCCGATGCGGACGACGCGCGTACGCGTCGAGCGCTTTGCCGCTGTCGCACCGACGCACGACTCACCATTGCAACAGCCTGCTGCGCCGCCGCAATCGATCGTCTGCGAAGACCATTGCGAATATTCCGACCGACTCGCGCGCAGCGTTCCGATGCGCACCGCGACGCTGTAGTGCGATGCTTTCCGCAACATCAGACAGACCGGGATGCTATCTCTCGCGAACACGATGACGCGGTGATCAACGCGGTGGTGTCACGACGTGCGAACGGCATCGCGCCCGCCGCACGGGCTCGCCATGCGATTGGAACCGTTTTGGAATGACGCCGTCGCGCGATCCGTGCAGGGTCGGGTGTCACGGCTGCGGCTGCGGGGGCAGCCGGCCTCGATCGACAACGATTCGCCGACACGCCGCGCAACGCGGCGCGCCGGTGCCTCATTACGTGCAGTCGTCACCTGGAGAAGCTCGCATGCGTCGTTCCCGCCTGACCCTCGCTGTTTCCGTTCTGCTGCTCGCCGCCGCGCCCGCCTGGTCGCAGGCGCTCGATCCGACCTCACGCGCTGACGTCACGCGTGAGGCAAACGTCGCCGTCGAACAGGCGGCCCTTGCCGATGCGCGGCGCGATTTCCCCGCGCTGTTCGCCGCCGCCTATGCGCGCTACCCGGAATTGCCGGCCGGTTCGCTCGAGGCGATTGCCTATGTGCAAAGCCGTTGGGTGATGCTCGACGGCGCGACGTCGGCGCTCGCCGAAGCACCGGCCGCCGCGGGCCTCATGGGCCTCTACAGCGGTCACGGTTTCCGCGATCAGGCCGGCGCCGCGGCACGTCTGCTCGGAGTGGCGAAGGCGCAGGTCGAGAACGATCCCTACTGGAACGTGATGGGCGCTGCGGCCTTGCTCGATGCTTCACGCCAGACACTTTCACGCGGCGCCAGCGACGCGGATCTGCTGCGCGCCTACGCCGGCCACGGCGACGGCAAGGCCGGTGCGGTCGATAGGGAAGCAGGTGCGATCGACGCGTTCGCGCGCGAGGCCTTCGCCTACGACGTGCTGCTGACGCTGGATCGCGGCGTCGACGACAACGGCATCCGCGTGGCCGCTCGACCGATCGCGTGGGAACGCGAATTCTCGCCCGACGCATTGCTGCGCCAGCGCGCGCCGTTCGTTCGTCTCGACCTGCAGCGCGGCCGCGTCGAGGTCGATGGCTATCGCATCGACCCGGTGACCGAGTCCCTCGCCGCCACAACCAACGCGGTTGGACCCGCACCCGACAGCACGGATTACGCGCCGGCGCTGTGGGTCGCGTCGCCCTACTTCCATGCGCGCAGCCAGTCCGCCTCCGCCGTGGCGATCCACACCATGCAGGGCTCCTACGCCGGCAGCATTTCGTGGTTCCAGAGCAATCCGAGTTCGGTCAGCGCGCATTACCTCATTCGCAGCTCCGACGGCCAGATCACGCAGATGGTGCGCGAGTCCCAGGCCGCACATCACATCGGCAGCGAGAACAGCTACACGCTCGGCATCGAACACGAGGGCTATGTCAACAATGCTAGCTGGTATACAACCGCGATGTATAACGCCTCGTCGGCGCTGACGCGGCATTTCTGCGCACGCTACGGCATCAACTGCGCGACCGCGTACAACGGCCCGGCGCACAGCGGCGTGGTGGTGCTGTCGAGCACGATCCGGATCAAGGGACACCAGCACTTCCCGAACAACACGCATACCGATCCGGGCATCAACTGGGATTGGCCGCGCTACCACGGCCTGCTCAATCCCGGCTCGAGCGGCGGCACCACGCGCGTGCTCGATACCTTCGAAAGCAGCGAAGGACACTTTGACTCGACGCCGAGCTATTCGGGCAGCACCACGGGCATCAACGCGACGTCCACGGCCGAGCGCGACTGCGCCATCTCGCACGTCGGCAGTTGCTCGGAACACCTGACGCTGATCGACAACCCCGCCAACACGCAAGCGTGGGCGGTGCGCTTCCTGTCCGGCAGCGGCACGCCGGGCAGCAATATCAGCGTCGCACGCAACGGGCGCATCGGCTTCTGGGTCTACGTCGGCGGCAGCGGCTTCAGCGTCGGCGTCGGCATCGACGATGGCGCCGCGACCGAGCGCTCGTCGCTGCGCGGCGTCGCGGCCAACACCTGGACCTACGTCGAGTGGAATCTGGCCGATGCGAACCAGTGGGATGCGTGGGTCGGCGGCAACGGCGCGATCGATGCGGCCAATGTCACGCTCGACGCGATCTGGCTCGAACGCGCGCATACGACGTTCAGCGTGAACGCGTACATCGACGAGGTGCAGTGGCGCTCGAACTGAGGCTAGCGCGCGGCCGTGATCGACGCGTCACGGCCGCGCGGGATGCAAGCGTCCGTCAGGTCTTCCCGATCAGCGTGCGCGCGAAACCGAGGTTGGTTTCGACGCGCTGGTACTCGCTCTCGGGCAGTTCGCCGTCGGTCAGCAGTTCCTCGCACAAACGGGCGCTTAGTGCGCCGTCGCCGCAGTACCAGCTCGATACGGCGAGTTCGTCCTTGGCGCGCCAGGTCTGCACGGCGCTGTCGACGAACAGCACGTCGTCGCTGGCCGGCAGATCCAGCGCGATGCGCGCGAATACCGCGGCCATGCGGTAGCGCTTCTGCAGGCGCAGATAGCGCGCGAACTCGCAGGGCGCCTCGCCACGCGACGCGCGATGGTCGCAGGCGTCGAGATACGCGGCGGCAACCTCGGCGTAGCTCGCGCTGGTGCGCTCCAGCAGCACGGCGATCTGCAGCTTCGCGTAGTAGACCTCTTCGTCCCAGCCGCCGAGTTCGACGCGGCGCCGATACGCACGGAGAGACTCGGCGGGACGGCCCGCGTCGCGCAGGCTTTGCGCGTAGTAGAACGCGTTGCGCGCGTGGTCCGGTTCGCGTTCGAGCGCGCGGCGAAGGATCTCCGCGTCGTTGCCGTACTTCACGCTCGGCGGCACCTGGCTGCGTGCGCCGTCGGCGAACGTCGCTATCTGCCAGCCCGGCAGCTTCGGCACCTGCGCCGCATGCGCGGACACCAGCACTTCATGCATCACGCCTTCCCAGCGCCAGTCCAGATCCAGCCGCGCGATGCAGACGCGCCAGTAGCGCGTGATGCCGAACAGGTATTCGAACATGTGCCCCGGCAAATTCAGCTCCGGGCGGGCCGCATCGTCGGCGACCTGCAGGATTTCATCGGCGTCGATGACCAGGGCGACCTCGCCATGCCGGCGTGCCAGCGATAGCGCTTCGTTGCGGTTGTGCGCGAAGTCGACCCAGGGCCGTTCGATCAGTTCACCCGGCTTGTCCTGCAGCACGCGGCGGATGATGTCCTGCGTGCCATCGGTCGAACCCGTGTCGGCAATGGCCCAGCTGTCGATATGCGGCAGCACCGAACGCAGGCAGCGTTCGATCACGGCGGATTCGTTCTTGACGATCATGGACAGGCACAGGCGCATCGGCCGATTCTGCCGAGTCCACTACCGCATTGGAATCGGTGATGCTTGCCCGCACGCAAAAACGCCGCGGGGCATCCCTGCCCCCCGGCGCCGTCTGCGTCACACGATACGAAGGCTTACCAGTAGAACTGGGCGCGCGCTTCGAGGATGTTCGGATTGTCGTCGAGTTCGGCGCGCAGCGCGCTGACGTACTTGCTGCTGTCGACCTTGACGTAGTTGACCATGAACTTGAAGTTGGAGCGCCAGTACCAGTTGACGCCCAGCGTGAGGTTGCGCTCTTCGCCCCCGAGGATCGGGCCGTCGTTCAGATCGGTCGCGTCGTAGCGCAGGCCGATCTGCCACATGCCGCTGGCGGGATTGTCCGGCAGGCTCGTGGTCGGCAGGCCGGCCTTGTAGCCCCAGGTTTCGCCGGTCAGGTTCCACACGCCGTACAGATACCAGCTGTCGCCGGTCCAGTCCGGCGCGGTCGTCGCCTCGGTGCGCGAGACGCGAGAGCGCATGTATTCGCCCTGCACCTTGATCGGACCGCCGACCCAGAGACCTTCCAGACCGATCGTGCGCTGGCGGTCGGCATTGAGGATGTTGCCGGTGTCGACGAGGCGCACGGTGGCCTGATCGGCGTCCGGACGCACGCGCGGACGCGCGGTGTCGACGTCGGTGTCATAGTCGACCGCAGAAAGACCAAAGTGGAGAATGTTGCCCGTCTCGGCCATCGGCGCGAAGTAGACGCGGCCGCCGAAGCCCTGGCCCTGGTTGAGATTGCGCGTGAGTTCGCGGCCGAAGACGCTGACCTGGTAGCCGAAGTTCGCGCTGTCGTCGCCGTAGGCGGCACCGACGCGGCGCGCGACGCCGAACAGGTTGGTGACCATGGCCTTGGCAATGAAATCGTTGTGGCGCGTGCTGGTCAGCTCTTCGAGGCTGTTGGGCTGCTTGTACTGGCCGGCCATCACGTAGTTCGTGCCGAGCTTCCACTTGATGTTGGCATCGAGCCACTTGTTGGCCTTGCCGTCATAGCCAGCGGTCCAGTCGAAGCGGCCGCCCTTGCCCTTGAGGATGACTTCGGCGCGGCGCATGTCGAACTCGCTGTCCTTGCCGTCGTTGCCGACGGGCGAAGCGGCGTTGAGATCGGCGACGTCGTTGTCGAACCAGTTGCCGTCAGCCTGCATCAGACCTTCGAGGCTGATTTCGCTGCCGTTGATCACGTCGATCGCGATTTCGGCTTGGGCGGTCCCGGCCAGCGCCGCGGTGACGGCGAGAGCGAGAAGACACTGGGTACGCAGTTTCATGGTTAAGAGCCCGTTAGCGTGGTGAGGCGCGCAGGGTATGTCGGGCTCGTTACGGAAATATTGCAGTTCGCGAGGCGAAACAATGACCGTCGCGTTTGTCACACAACGGCAATGCCTGACTGTGACGATGCCGAGACAAAAGGCACGCGCACTCGGCCGTCCGGCGCAGGTTACGTGGGTGGCGCGACGCAGATGTTGCAGCGCGCTGCCTCGATGACGTGACGTGCGAACGTGTCTGACGGCCTGCTACGAAATAACGCAGCGCGCGGGCGAATCGGCATCATCGCATCACGAACTGCACGACAGCATCGAACATCCCGCGCGTGAACGCGCCCAGGCGGGACGTCGCTGCGCAAACGCTTCGCGGCCGGGCTGGTCGTCATACGGCCGGCGCAGCACCTCGAGCAGTTCGTGCACACTGGCGGGATCGCCCTGTTCCGCGCGATCGATCGCCTGCTGCGCGAGATAGTTGCGCAGCACGTAGCGCGGATTGACCGCATTCATGCACGCGCGCCGCTGCGCATCCGGCAAGCCGTCCTGCGCGAGCCGCTGCGCATAGCGCTGCAGCCACGCAGCGAATTCCACCTGCGACGCCGTGTATTTGTTCTCGTCGTAGAACGCCTCGCGCAGCCGCGACACGTCGCCGGCCTGTGCATCGACGTCGGCGAGTTCGCGGAAGAACAAGGTCATGTCGACTTCGTGCTGCTGCATCAGCGCGTGCAAGGACTGCATCAGCGCGACATCGTCGTCGCTGCACGCGAGCAGACCGAGTTTCGCGGCGATATGCGCGCGGTCGGCGTCGACGACGGTATCGACATAGCGCTGCAGGCCCGCGTGCAGGGGTTCGTGATCGGCGAACAGCGGCGCAATCGCACCGGCCAGGCGGCCGAGGTTCCAGTACGCAATCTGTACTTGTTGCCCGAAGCGGTAGCGGCGGCGCTCGCGGTCGGTCGTGTTCGGCGTCCAGTCCGGATCGAAGTTGTCGATCCAGCCGTAGGGACCGTAGTCGATCGTGAGCCCCAGTATCGACAGGTTGTCGGTATTCATGACGCCGTGGACGAAGCCCACGCGCATCCAGTGCGCGACCATCAGCGCCGTGCGCGCGCAGACTTCGCCGAACCAGGCGGCATATAGCGCCTCGCTGCCGGGCGCGTGCTGCGCAGCGATCTCGCCGAAGTCGCGCCGTATCGTGAAATCCGCCAGCCGGCGCAGCAGCGCCGTGTCGCCGCGCGATGCGGGTAGTTCGAAATTGCCGAAGCGGATGAACGACGGCGCGACGCGGCAGACGATCGCACCGGGCTCGGCGCGCGCATTGCCGTCGTAGAACATGTCGCGCACGACGCTGTCGCCGGTGCCGATCAGGCACAGCGCACGCGTGGTCGGCACGCCGAGGTGATGCATCGCCTCGCTGCAGAGAAACTCGCGGATCGACGAGCGCAGCACGGCGCGGCCATCCGCACCGCGAGAGTACGGCGTCGGTCCGGCGCCCTTGAGCTGCAGTTCCCAGCGCTGGCCCGCGGCGTTGACCGCTTCGCCGAGCGAAATCGCACGGCCGTCACCGAGCTGGCCCGCCCAGTTGCCGAACTGATGGCCGCCGTAGTTCGCCGCATACGGCTGCATGCCGGGCAGCAGGCGGTTGCCGCCGAAGACTTCGGCGAATGTTTCGGACTCCACGTCTGATGCAGTCAGACCCAGCAAACCCGCGGTCTCACGCGACCACGCCAGCACGCGCGGCGCCGCGACCGGCGTCGGCATCACGGGCGAGTACAGCGCAGCGTGCACCTGCCGTGGAAGCCCCCCGGTTTCCGGATCGCCAGGCAGTTCGCGGACGAAGGCATTGTCGAAACGCAGATCGAGCACGGCAGGATTCCGAAGACCATCGTGAAAGCGGGCACCACGGCACACTGGTGCGTGACGTGGATGAAGACATTCAGCAATTGCGCACACGCCGTTGGATGGCGTGTTGCCGCGAGAACGCAAGGATTGGGGTTGCCCCAAGAAGCTCAAGTACGCCGCTGAATCGGCGTGGCGCCCGATGAACCGATCGCGCGCCATCCGGTCGTGACACCGATGCGGATGCGCGCTTCAGCGTATCCCGCCGCGCTCACAATGCGCCGCAGCTACGCGGCAAGAATGCGATGCGCCAGCGCGTCGAGAAAGCGCTGGGGCAATTGCGCCTGCACCGACACCTGCCACCAGCCGGCCTGCGCGAACGCGCGGCATTTGATTGCGTCCTTTTCGGTCATCAGCACGGGCAGTCCATCGTCGAATGCCAGGTCGTCGCGACGGAACAGGTGATGATCAGCGAACGCATGCTCGATCACGTCGATGCGGCAGGCGCGCAGGCTGTCGAAGAAGCGCCGCGGGTTGCCGATGCCGGCGACCGCATGCACGCGCCGGTGCGCGAACGATTCGAGCACGACGTGTTCCCCGCCGCACAGCGCGGTCGCGCCCTCGTCGCGTAGGTGCAGCTGCACCTCGTCGGCGCGCGCGAGGCCGCCGTTGCAGACGCGGAAGTCCACGCGGTCCAGCCGCGACAGCGGTTCGCGCAGCGGCCCGGCCGGCAGCAGCCGGCGGTTGCCGAAGCGGCGCGCGCCGTCGATCACGCAGATTTCCACGTCGCGGTGCAGGCGATAGTGCTGCAGGCCGTCGTCGGCGAGGATCACATCGATCGGCGCGCTCGCCAGCAGCAGCCGCGCCGCGGCGACGCGGTCGCGGCCGATCGCGACGGGTGCGCCGCTGCGCGTGTGGATGAGCAGCGGCTCGTCGCCGACCTGCTGCGGCGTGGACGTGGCATCGAGCAGCAGCGGTCCCTTCGCCGTGCCGCCGTAGCCGCGGCTGACGACGCCGGCGCGCAGACCGCGCTCGCCCAGCGCACGCACCAGCGCGAGGGTCAGCGGCGTCTTGCCGGTGCCGCCGACGCTGAGGTTGCCGACAACGACGACGGGCTTGCCGACCGCGTACGAACGCAGCCAGCCGCGCGCGTAGGCACCGCGCCGCAGCGCGGTGACGCCGCCGTAGAGCCGCGCGAGCAGGCGCCAGGACAGCGGCACGTCGGCGCCGTGATACCAGACCGCCTCGCGCTGCGCGCCGCCCATCAGGCGGTCGCGTCGTGGAACTGCATGCGGTGCAGCGCCGCGTAGTGGCCGCCGCGCGCGAGCAGCTCGTCGTGCCGTCCGGTCTCGACGATGCGGCCCTGGTCCAGCACGACGATCTGGTCGGCATGCTCGATCGTGCTGAGGCGATGAGCGATGACCAGCGTCGTGCGCTCACGCATGAGCCCCGCGAGCGCGTCCTGGATCAGCCGCTCGGATTCGGTATCGAGCGCGCTCGTGGCCTCGTCGAGAATCAGGATAGGTGCGTTCTTGAGAATGGCGCGGGCGATCGCGATGCGCTGGCGCTGGCCGCCGGAAAGCAACGCCCCACCCTCGCCGACCTTGCTGTCGAGGCCCTCGGGCAGGCGCTGGATGAACTCCAGCGCGTTGGCCGCTTCGGCGGCCGCCAGGATGCGTTCGCGCGACGCACCGCCGAGCGCGCCGTAGGCGATATTGCGCGCAATGGAATCATTGAACAAAACCACATGTTGACTGACCAGTGCGATCTGGCTGCGCAGGCTGTCGAGCGACCATTCCTGCAGCGGCCGTCCGTCGAGCAGCACCTGGCCGCAATCCGGCTCGTAGAAGCGCGGAATCAGGTTCGCGAGCGTGGTCTTGCCGCTGCCGGAGCGTCCCACGAGCGCCGTGACCTTGCCCGCGGGACAGACCAGGCTGACGTCGAGCAGCGCATTCGCGCTCGCGCCCGAATAGCGCAGCGACACCTCGCGCAGCGCGATCTCGCCGCGGCTGCGCTCCACCTGCAGCGTGCCCGCATCGGTCTCCCCACGCGCGTCGACGATCGCGAACAGATCCTGCGCCGCGGCCACGCCACGCTGCATCATGGCCTGCACCGTCGTCAGGCGCTTGAGCGAAGGCAGCATCGCGATCATGGCCGTGATCGTGGCCATGAAGCTGCCGGCGGTCATCGTGGCCAGCATGCTCGGCCGCGTGGCGAAGAACACCACGGCGGCGAGCGCGCACGCGGCGATGATCTGCACGAGCGCGGTCGACAACGCGTTGGTCGACGCGACCTTGAGATTGAGCCGGCGGTTCTGGTCGTTGATCTCGGCGAAGCGCTGCTGCTCGTAGTCGCGGCCGCCGTAGACCTTGACCTCGCGCTGGCCGCCGACGACTTCCTCGACGATGCCCGTGACCGAGCCGACCGAGTGCTGGATGCGGTGGCTGATGCGGCGATAGCGACGGCCGACGAACCAGACCAGCGCGGCAATCAGCGGCGCCATCACGAACAGCGCGAGCGTCAGGCGCGCGCCGTACCAGAGCATCACGAACAGCATGCCGAGCACGGTCAGGCTGTCCACGATCATGACCTTGACCGCGTCGGTGCTGGCCTGCGCGACCTGCTCGACCGTATACGTTACGCGCGCGATCATCTGGCCCGAAGGTTCGCGATCGAAGTAGCCCGCCGGCATGACGAGGTAGCGCGCGAACACCTGCTCGCGCAGTCGGTGCACGACGCCGCGCCCGACGCGCGCGACGCCGTAGTCGGTCAACCACGTCGCGATGCCACGCAGCACGAACACGATCACGATGACGATCGGCATCCAGAAGATGGTGCCCTGGTCCTGATGCACGAACAGGTCGTCGAGCATCGGCTTGATCAGCCAGGTGAAGCCCGCGGTGGCGCCGGCGTCGATGGTCATGCCGAGTACGGCCAGCGTGGCGATCGGCCAGTGGCGCGCGGAGTATTCGAGCAGGCGCCGATACGCTGCCGCGGCGCTGGCCGGCGCAGCCTGGTTCACTTTTTCGGCGCTTCCTTCGACGGCGTCGTCGCGATGGACAGACGCGTGAAGCCGACTTGTCCGAGCGCATCCATGACCGTCACGACGGCCTGGTGCGCGGTCTGCGCATCGGCGCGGATCATCACCGGACGCGAGCGGTCGTCGCCGGCGATCTGCACCAGCGCTTCCTTGAGCGTCTCGACGTTCGGGTTCAGCACTTCATTGCTGTCGATGAAATAGCGTCCGTCGCTGTCGACCTGGATGGTCAGGCCGGCCTCGGGCTCGGCGTCGGCCGCCTCGCTGGCCTGCGGCAGCGATACGCGCAGGCGCGCGGTCTGGTCGAACGTGGCGGTCAGCACGAAGAACATCAACAGCGTCAGCATGACGTCGATCAGCGGGATCACGTTGATCTCGAAATCGTCGTCGCGACGAGCCCCGAGCTTCATGCGGTCGCACCCGTACGCACGTTGCGCGCGGCCGAGGACGCGGCTGCACCGGGATCAGGCTGCTGCTGCGCGGCGAGTTCATCGAGCAGTGCAATGGCCTCTTTTTCCATGACCACGACGAGACCCGAGACTCGCGAGCGGAAGTAGCGGTGGAAAATGTAGGCCGGCACGGCGACGACAAGACCGGTCGCGGTGCAGACCAGCGCCTCGCCGATGCCGCCGGCCATCTGCTGCGCGTTGCCGATGCCGTGGACCATGACGGCGAGGAACATGCGGATCAGGCCGATGACGGTGCCGAGCAGACCCAGCAGCGGCGAGATCAGCGCGATGGTACCCAGCGTATTCAGATAGCGCTCGAGCCGGTGGACGACATGGCGGCCGGCATCCTCGATGCGTTCCTTGATGATCTCGCGCGAACGGTTGCGCACGGACAGCGCCGCGGCGAGCAGTTCGCCGAGCGGCGAATTCTTGCTCAGGGTATCGATATGCGAAGGGTCGAGCTTGCGTGTGCGCGCCCAGGTGCGCACCTGTTCGCCGAGTTCGGGCGGCGCGACGGTTTTCTGCCGCAGGGACCAGAAGCGCTCGAGGATGATGGCCAGCGCCACCGCAGAACAGATCAGGATGGGCACCATCGCCCAGCCACCGGCCATCAGAATCTCAAGCACGAGCACTCACTCCGGGCTGCAGGAATCGTGGCGCACTCAAGCGCGCGCCGAACGGGCCGATCATAGCAGCGAATCCGCCGCGGCTAGTGCGGCCGGTGTCGCGTCGCGGGAAGGCGCATGGACCTGCGCACGGCCGCACAGCGCGGGCTGCGAACCGTGCGCAAACGTCGTTCCCAGGCGACTTTCAGGCGTGTCGAACAGGTTCGACGGGGCGGAGTTTCTTCGACGATGCGGTGGCTCTAATCTTCGCGTCGTGTCCCGGTACGGTTTGCAGCATTGGCAGTGCTGACAACGGCCTGCGCGTGGCACTAGTCCACGCGCAGGCCGGTCAATCGGGACTCATGCAGCCGTCACCTTGCGCCGCACCTTGCCGGCGAGCGCATCGCGGAACACGCGGCGCGTCCACATGCGCAGGTCGTCGAGCTGGGCATAGATCACCGGCAGCGCGAGCAGCGTCACGGCGGTCGAGAACACCAGGCCGCCGGCGATCGCGCGCGCCATCGGGTAATACGGCGGACCGTCGCCGCCCATCTCCGTCGTGCTGATGCACAGCGGAACCATGCCGAGAATCGCCGTACCCATGGTCATGAGGATCGGCCGCAACCGGTCGCGCGCGCCGGCGATCAGCGCCTCCGTGCGCGGCTGCCCTTCGTGGCGCAGCTGGTTGACGTGCACGATCATGACGATGCCGTTGTTGACGACGACGCCCATGAGGATCAGCACGCCGATCGAGGCCATGATCGAGAACGTCGTGCCAGTGAGCAGGAACAGCCAGAACACGCCGAAGATCGAGAACAGGAACGTGGTCAGGATCGCCGCCGGGAAGATCAGCGATTCGAACATCGCGCACATGACCACGTAGACCAGGACCAATGCGAGCAGCGTGTTGAGCAGCATCTGCTGGCCGGCTTCATCGGCCTCGTCGAAGCTGCGCCCGAAGCTCCAGCGATAGCCCGCCGGCAGGCTGACCGATTTCATGGCCGACTCGATCGCCTTGCGCGCGTCGTCCTGCGTCGTGCCCGGCGCGAGGTTGGCCACGAGCGGCAGTGAGGTCTGGCGGCTGTCGCGCTGGATCGCCGACGCGGCTTCCTGCGTGCGCACGTCGACCAGCGACAGCAGCGGCACGAGCGTGCCGTCGGCGCGGCGCAGCTTGAAATCCTCCATGCCCGACACGCTCTGCGTATCGGCGCCCTGGAAGCGCAGCCAGACCGGTATTTCAGTATCGCCGTTGCGGAACTCCTTCAGCGGCGCGCCGCGCAACGCGATACCGACGTAGGTCGCGACTTCGCTCGCGGAAAACCCGTACGACTTGGCGCGTTCGCGATCGACGCGCACCGCGACCTCGCGGTCGCCGGTACGTTCGGCCGTGCGCACGTCGCGCAGGCCGGGCACGCGGCTCAGCACCGGGATCACCGCATCGGACAGATCGTGCAACACGTCCATCGAATCGCCGATCAGCGACACGCGCAGCCCTTCGCCGCTGCTGCCGCCGCCGTTCTGGTCGAAGCTCGCCTTGCCGATCGGAATCTTCGGCAGGCCCTTGCGAATGTCTTCCATGATTTCCGTCGAGCTGCGTTTCATCTGCTTGGCATCGACCAGGATGATGTTGGTCATCGCGTCGCCGCGCTCGTTGGCGTAGCTGTAGACCGACTTGATGTCGAATTCCTGCTTGTGGGCGAGCAGGTATTCCTCGATCTTCGCGATGGATTTTTTCAGCTCCTCGAGGCGGTACAGGCCGGTGAGGTCGTACTGCAGGCGCAGCGTCGAGCCCTCGCCCGCCGGGAACATGTCCTTTTTCACGAGCTGCATCGGAATCGCGATGCTCGCAAGGCTCATCGCGAGAACGCCCGCGGTGGTCCACTTGCGATGGTGCAGCGTCCAGTCCACGAGCCGCGCGTACGCGGCCTGCAGACGTGTCACGAAGGTCTTGCGGCCAACGAACTTCGGCGTCGGCAGCCGCGCCGACAGCATCGGCACGAGCGTGACGGCGACCAGCCACGAGGCCAGATGCGCGATCGACATCGCGACCGCAACCTGCGTCAGAAATATGCTGATCTGGTTCTTCGCGCCGAAGATGTTCGGCAGGAATACGACGATGCTGGCGAACGTGCCCGCGGCGATCGCGACACCGACGGCCTGGGTGCCCTCGATCGCGCAATACCACGGTTTGTCCGGGTATTTCTCGCGGTACTGATAGATGCTCTCGACCACGACGACGGCATTGTCGACGAGCATGCCTACCGCGAGCAGCAGGCCCATCATCGACAGAATGTTCAGCGTGATGCCGAAGAAATACATGCAGCCCAGCGTCATCACGAAACAGACCGGGATCGCGAGCGACACCATCAGCGTCGAGTTCACGTCGCGCAGGAAATAGAACAGCACGAGCACCGACAGCAGCGTGCCGATGACGCCCGCTTCGCCTAGTTCATGCAACGAGGACGTCACCGCATTGGCCTGGTCTTCGAGCGCATAGACGTCGATGCCGCGCATTTCCGGCGACTGCTTGATGCGCTCGACTTCCTCCTTCACGAGCCGTCCGACTTCGACCAGGTTCGCGTTGCGCTCCTTGAAGATGTCGATGCCGATCGCCGGTCGCGTGTCGAGGCGGCGCATGTAGTCCAGGCGCTCGGGCTTGAGCATGACGCTCGCGATGTCGCCGAGCTTGAGGCCGCGGTCATTGATGACGAGATTGCGCACGTCCTCGAGGCTTTTCCACTCGCCTTGAGGCTGCACGCGGTAGCGCGTCGAGCCGTCGAGGATCTGCCCGGCCGAGACCGAGAAGTTCGCTTTCGAGAGCTGCGCATAGAGCTCGTTGAGACTCACGCCGGTCGCGGCGAGACGGTCCGACGACAGCTCGATCTGCAGCTCCGGTGGCGACACGCCCTCGATCGACACGCGCGCCACGCCCGGAATCTTTTCGAGCGGCCGCTTTGCGCGCCGGTCGAGCAGCTCGTAGGAGTTCGCCATGTCGATGTCGCTGGCCACGCGCAGCTGCAGTAGCGGTTGATCGGATGCCGAGAATTTCAATACCTGGTAGCGCTGCAGATCCGACGGAAGATCCTTGCGGATCGCGTCGATCTTCTCGCGCGCCTCGACCGCCTTCACCGCGACTTTGTTGCCCCACTTGAACTGGATGAAGATCTGCAGGCCGTCGGCGCGCGACGTCGACTGCATGCGCTGGATGCCGGGCACCGTCGACAGCGCTTCCTCGATCGGCCGAGCCAGGATGCGCTCGACCTCGGCCGGCGTCGAACCCGGATACGGCACATCCACGAACAGGAACGGGAACTCGATGTCGGGAAAGGATTCGAGCGGCAGGCGGAACGCGGCGATCAGGCCGATCACCATCATCGACAGGAAGAACATCGTGATGGTGACCGGACGCTTGAGACTGAGCTCGGCGAGGTTCACGGCGCATGCTCCAGCGTGGCCGACGCCTGGCGCGCGGCCTGGCGTTCGGCGCGTGCGCGGTACCAGGCGTCGCCGCGGAAATCGAGGCGGTCATACACGATCGGAATCACGACCAGGGTCAGCAGCGTCGAGACGAGCAGGCCGCCGATCACCGTGATGGCCATTGGCGCGCGCACTTCGGCGCCGTCGCCGAGACCGATCGCGAGCGGCAGGAAGCCGATCAGCGTGCACAGCGTCGTCATGACGATCGGACGCAGGCGCGATTCGGCGCCCTGCACGATCGCCGCGCGCTTGTCCACGCCCGCTTCGCGCAGCTGGTTGACGCGGTCGATCAGCACGATCGCGTTCTTGACCACGATGCCGACGAGCATGATCAGGCCGATGAAGACCACGACACTGATCGCATTGTGGGTCAGCTTCAGCGCGAGCACCGCGCCGACCGCAGCGAGCGGGATCGAGAACATGATCACGAACGGATGCAGCAGCGACTCGAACTGCGAGGCCATGACGAGATAGACCAGGAAGATCGCGAGCGCGAGCGCGAAGATCAGCGAATTCACCGACGAATCCAGTTCCTCGCTCTGTCCGCCGATGTTGACCGAGACGCCGGCCGCGAGCGGATTCTTCGCAAGGATGCCGCGCACTTCCTCGACCGCGGTGCTCAGATCGCCGTAGGCCAGATTCGACGAGACGATCGCGACGCGCTCCTGGCTCACGCGATGAATCTCGCTCGGGCCTTCCGTCGCGAGCACGTCGGCCACGGCCGACAGGCGGATCGGCTTGACCGCCGTGAGCTGTCCCGGTGCTGCCGTCGCAGCGGCGGCTTCGGCCGCGGCGATCTGATCGGAATTGACGATGAGGTTGCGGATGTCCTCGACGCTCGCGCGGTCGTCCTCGCGCGCTCGCACGAGCACGTCGATCTTGCGGTCGCGGAAGTTGTAGCGCGTGGCCACTTCGCCGCGCACCTTGCGCACGACCTGGTCGGCGATCGCGCGCGTGGTCAGGCCGAGCGCCGCCGCACGATCCTGGTCGAAACGGATCTGCACTTCCGGGTAGCCGCTCTCGACCGTGGACTTGACGTCGGCGAAGCGGTCGGACGCGCGCATGATGCCGGTGAGTTTCTGTCCGGCCTTCTTCAAAGTTTCCAGATCGTAGCCGCGGATCTCGATTTCGAGCGGCGTGGAAAAGCTGAACAGCTGCGGGCGCGAGAATTTCACTTCGCCGCCCGGATGCGTCGCCATCGTCTTGCGCAGCGCATCCATCGCGGCTCGCTCGCCGGCTTCGCCAGCGTCGGGCTTGAGCGCGATCAGCAGCCGCGCGATGTTCTCGCCCGATTCGGTCGGGTTCGCATCCAGGCGCGTGCCGACGCCGGCAACGCCGTAGATCGAGGCGATGTTCGGATCACCCGCGTGCTTGAGCTGCAGTTCTTTCGCGAGGCTGTCGCTGTTGGCCAGCGGCGTGCCGGGCGGCAGCTTCACGGTCATTTCGAAGCGTCCCTGGGCCAGCTGCGGAATCAGATCCATGCCGAGCGTCGGCACCAGCAGCAGCGTGCCGAGGAAGGCCAGCAGCGAAAAGCCCAGCACCAGCCAGGGGCGCCGCAGCACATTCGGCAGCGTGCGCGTGTAGCCCGCCGCGAGCCGGTTGTAGGGCGCGAGCAGCACACGGCCCACGCCACGCAGCACCGAGCCGATCACACCACCGATGGAGCGGAACGCGCCGAGGACCAGCCAGAGAAAGCCGCGCGGAATCGCACCGAGGCGGCCCTGCGGCTTTGCGTCCTCGAGTTCCTCACGATAGGCCAGCGGCGCAGCGCCCTTGAGCGAGGCGAGCATCGGGATCAGCGTCATCGACACGACCAGCGAGATCAGCATCGCGAACGTGATCGTCAGTGCCTGGTCGCGGAACAGCTGGCCGGCCACGCCCTGCACGAATACGAGCGGGAAAAACACGGCGACCGTGGTCAGCGTCGACGCAGTCACTGCCATGCCGACTTCCTTGGTGCCCTGCACCGCCGCATCGAGAATCGACAAGCCTTTCTCGCGCAATCGAGCGATGTTCTCGAGCACGACGATGGAGTCGTCGACGACCATGCCGGTCGCCAAGGCGAGTCCGCCCAGGGACATGACGTTGAGGCTCAGATCCGCCTGCCCCATGAAGAAGAACGTCGTGATCAGCGACACCGGGAGCGACAGCGCAATGACGAAGGTGCTCCAGCTGTCGTGCAGGAAGAAGAAGATCACGAGAATCGCGAGCACGCCGCCGAGCAGTGCATCGAAACGCACTTCGTGCAGCGCGGCACCGATGAACAGCGACTGGTCGTCGATGACCTTGAGCTCGACATTGGCCGGCAGGGTCTTGTTCTGGCGCATCTTCTCGATCGTCGCCTTGACGCCGGTCGCCACGCTGACCGTGTTGGCGTCGCCCTCCTTGTAAACCGCGAGTTCGATCGCCTCGCGTCCGTCGATGCGCACGATGCCTTCGCGCTCCTTGAAGCTCTGGTGCACGCGCGCGACATCCTTGAGCCGGATCGGCACGCCCTTGTCGATCTTGACGAGCAGCTCGCGCATCTCGTCCACGGTCGCGAACTGGTTGATCGTGCGCACGAGATAGCGCTGCGATCCTTCCTCGATGCGGCCGCCGGAAATGTTGACGTTCTCGTCCTTGAGGCGCTGCACGACTTCCTGCACGCCGATGCCGAGCTGCGACAGCTTCTGCTGGTCGATCTCGACGGCGACTTCGTCCTCGAGGCCGCCGCCGACCTTGACCGCGGCGACGCCGGCGATCGGTTCGAGGCGCTTCTTCAGTTCATCGTCGGCAAAGCGGCGCAGCTGCTTGAGCTCGGCCTCGTTGAAGCCCTTGTCGTCGCTTTTGCCGGACAGGCCGAAGCGCACGATCGGATCGGTGGACGGGTTGAAGCGCAGCAGCAGCGGCTTCTTGGCCTCGAGTGGCAATTGCAACAATTCCAGTTTGTCGCGGGCCTCGAGGCTGGCCATGTCCATGTCCGTGCCCCAGGTGAACTCGAGAATCACGTCCGACTGGCCGGTGCGCGACACGGAATGCAGCTTGCGCACGTTCTTCACCACCCCGAGCACTTCCTCCACCGGCTGGGTGACGAGGTTTTCGATTTCCAGCGGCGCGGCACCTTCGTATTCGGTGCGCACGGTCAGCGTCGGGTAGGACAGATCCGGCAGCAGATTGACCTTGAGCCCGAACAGCGCGATCACGCCGAACAGCACGAACGTCAGCGTGAACATCATGACGGTCACACGGCGGCGCACGGCGATATCGACGATGCTCATGGCGTTTTCTCCGCGACCGGCACGCTGCTCGCCGGCACGGGCGCCGTATCGAGCACCTGTACCAGCGTGCCGTCGCGAACGGCGTTGCGGCCCACGGTGATGACGCGGTCGCCGACCTTGAGGCCGTCACGCACTTCGACGTATTCGCTGTCGGAGAAACCGACATGGATCACGCGGCGCTGCGCCTGCAGCGACGGCACGGTTGGGGCCGCGGGCGTTGCCGGCTTCGCGGCCTCGCCGTCCTTGGGTTTGACTTCGGCCGGTGGCGGCGCGTCGACAACGAGATAGACCGCGGTTTCACCGTCTTCCTCGATCAGCGCACCGCGCGGAATCGCGAGCGCGTCCTGCTTGCGGTCATAGACGACGTCGATGCGGCCGAACATGCCGGGCTTCAGCGTCTGCAGCGTCGCATTGAATCGGCAAGTCACGCGGAAGGTGCCGCTCGCGGCTTCGACGACCGGGCTGACGCGCTCGATCACACCGGGGAAACGCTGACCCGGCAGGGCATCGACGCTCATGCTGACCGGCTGTCCCGGCTTCAGGATGTTGAGTTCGCGCTCGGGCACGTTGAGCACGCCGAGCAGCGGATCGAAATCGACGATATGGAACAGCGGCTGGTTGATCTGGATCAGGTTGCCTTCCTTCACCATGCGCTTGCCGATGACGCCGTCGATCGGCGCAATGACGTTGGTGTAGGACAGCTCCAGCCGCGAGAGATCATGCACGGCGCGCTGGTTATCCAGGTCGAACTTGATCTTGTCGTGCTCTTCCAGCGAGAGCAGCTTGCGGCCGAACATCTCGTCGGCGCGGCGGTAGTCCGCCTCGAGCTTGCGCAGGGTCGCTTCGGCCTTGGCCAGACTCAGGCGCGGACTGGCGTCATCGAGGCGCGCGAGGACCTGGCCCTGGCGCACCGCGTCGCCTTCTTCGACCATCAGCCGCAGCAGCACACCGCCCGTTTTGGCGACGACATCCGCTTCGCGGTCGGCCTCGAGCGTGGTTGTGC
>Ga0068852_100000860_pt1 | contig 20165 bp, 18 predicted proteins | sample KBSCornC22_FD_66594 | JGI IMG/M metagenome (GOLD analysis project Ga0068852, IMG submission 66594) | Corn rhizosphere microbial communities from Kellogg Biological Station, Michigan, USA - KBS Corn C2-2 | ecosystem: Host-associated > Plants > Roots > Rhizosphere > Soil ... | reverse complement strand
CGGACGCAGCCATGGCTGCGCTGGCGCTGCACCAGGTTGAACAAGGCCTTGGCGGGGGTGTCGTGCAGGTAGATGGCTTGGTCGTCGACCATGTCGAACTTGACCAGGCCGAGCGAATTCCTGGGGCCCGATTGCTGGACGATCCAGCCATCCTTCCACGCCATATTCTGCCGGGCGAGTTCGTCGTCGCCGGCATCCGCCAGCTCGGTCTGCTGAACCGACCGCGGCACCGTCCAGGTCGGATTGGCGACCAGCCGGAAGATAGGGGCGCTGAGCTGGGGCGTTTCCTTGTCCGGCTCGCCGACCACGACCTTGCGGCTGTCGGCGATCTGGCCGTCGCGCCAGTAAGTGAGGCGGGCGGCGGCGAGGTTGACGTCGATCCGCGTCGGCGGCGGCGCGCGATCGAGCCAGCGCAGCCGCTCCATCGCCACTGCGATCGCGCGCGCCCGATCGTCGTCGGACAGGTTGAGGATCGTCAGCGCCTGGCTTCCGATGATCCCGTCGGGATTGATGCCATAATCGGCCTGCAGCGCGCGCACCGCGGCGACCATCGCTCGGCTGTAGCGACGCGCGTGCGCAAAATGCGGGTCGAGATAGTCCATCGCGATCAGCTGCTGCGCGATCACCGGTACGCGCGGGTCGGTCGATCCGGCGGCGATCGTCTTGCCCGCATCGGGAATGGCGCGCACGGGTGCGCTCGCCTGGCGGACGATGCCGAGATAGGCCTGCGACAGGCGGCGATAATTGGCGTCCTGCGGCGCCAGGCTTTCCAGCCAGCCCGCCACGTCTTTTTTCTGCAGTGCGGCGGCCAGCCCCTGCTTCAGATCGGGGTGCGGGCGCGGGATCGTGTAGAGATCATAGAGCTTCTTCGGGTCGGTCGCACCCTCGGCCAGTGCGCGCGCATAAGCGAGCGCGGCATGGGTGAGCGCCGCATCACCATCGGCCGAACCCGGCTTGCCGCCGGCATCGAACGGGATCCGATCGAGCGCATGCGCGGCGCGATTGTCGATCGCGTCGCGCAACTGGCGCGCGGTGGCGCGGGTCCAATGCGGCTGCTGCGCCTGATCCACCGCTGTCGTTCTGGTCTGGCCGAAGGGGGAGCGATCGCAGCCCGGAAGGAGGAGCAGAAGCCCGATCAGGAATGACGCACGTCTGGCAACTCGCACCCGAAACTCCTCATCCGCGGGCGGCTGCTAACGCGACGGGCGGCTGAGGGTTCAACCTTGCTTTGATTATTCCCGCCAAGTGCAGCGGCCGCATACCGGCCGGTAAGAAAGCGCGAGGGTTGCATTGCATAACCAATCTATTATATAACTGATTCGTTATGCACGACCCATTGAGCACCAGCCTGTCCGCGCTTGCTGATCCCACGCGCAGGGCGATCCTCGCCCGCCTCGCGTTGGGCGAGGCAAGCGTGACCGAGTTGGCCAAGCCGTTCGGGATGAGCCAACCCGCCATCTCACGTCATCTGAAAGTGCTCGAGACCGCCGGTCTGATCGAAACGAGGCAATTCGCTCAGGAACGGCTCAGGCGATTGAAGCCGGGAGCACTCGATGAGGTCGCCGTTTGGATCGGACGGCTGCGCACCATGTGGAGCGACAGCTTCGATCGGCTCGACGAATTTTTGCAATCCGAAGATCAACCCACTGGAAAGGGCGCTTGATGTCAGAGAAATTCGAAATTTCGCGAGTGTTCGACGCGAACCGGGCGCGGGTCTGGGACGCATGGACCAAACCGGAACAACTGGCCCGCTGGCTCGCGCCCAAGGGCTCCACCTCCGAAGTGAAGCATTTCGAACTGAAACCGGGCGGCTATCTGCACAGCAAGCTGACCGACGCGGACGGCAATGTCAGCTGGGGCAAGAACATCTATCAGGAGATCGATCCGATGGATCGGCTGGTCTGGGAGCAAGGCTTCTCGAACGAAGCGGGCGACATCGTGCCCGCGCCCTTCCCGATGCCCTGGCCGCGATTCCTGCGGACTACCGTTCTGTTCGAGGATGACGGCGCCCGCACGCGCGTGATGCTGACCTGGGAACCGGTCAATCCGACCAAGGGAGAACTCGAATCCTTTGCCCAGATGCTGCCGTCGATGACGGGGGGCTGGACCGGGACGTTCGATCAGCTCGACGCCTTCCTCGCCGGCGGGTGAGGGCTGGGCGCGACGCCGCCTTCACCCTTGGGGCTGGAGCCGCAGCAACCAGCCCTGCGGCGCCGCCGTGCTGCCCGGCCGTACGTAGCGATGGATCAACACATAAAGCAGCCCGTCAGGCCCGGCATAGACCGCACGCGTGCGGCCCAGGCGTTGGAGGATGACCTCCTGCCCTGCGACCGCGCGCCCGTTCACTTCGACCCGGCGGAGCTGCCCGGCCAGACCGGCGATGAAGAGATTGCCCTTCCACGCCGGGTAGCGATTGCCGGTATAGAAGGCGATGCCGCTCGGTGCGATTGCGGGGGTATAATAAGTGATCGGCGGGACCATGCCCGGCGCGGATCGTTTGTCGATGCCGGGCTGCGAGCCCATCGACACCACGCCCCAGCCATAATTCTTGGCCCGCTCGATGATGTTGAGTTCGTCGCCGCCGATCGGGCCGTGCTCGCTTTCCCAGAACGATCCGGTCGCCGGATCGGAGGCCAGTCCCTCGGGATTGCGATGGCCATAGGACCAGATGGTCGGGATCGCGCCAGGAGTCGTCACGAACGGATTGTCCGCGGGCACGCTGCCGTCGGGATTGATGCGGTGGATCTTGCCCAGGGGGCTGTCCAGCCGCTGCGCCTGGTCCATGTCGCCCTTCTCGCCCAATGAGAAGAAGAGATGGCCCTGGCGGTCGAACAGGAAGCGGCTGCCATAATGCGAGCTGTCGCGATTGTAGAATTTGGGTGCCGCGCGGAAGATGACCTGATTGTCGACCCAGCGATTGCGGCGGTCGAGCTTGCCGCGCACGATTACGGTCATCGAGGGCGGTTCGACCCGCTCGCCCATGGGATTGGGCAATTTGGCCTCCGCTGCGGTCAGGACGTGGCCGGGCAGGACTTCGCTATAGGATAGATAGATCCAGCCGTTGCGCCGGAAATTGGGGTCGATCGCAAGGTCCAGGAACCCGCCGTCCTGCCTTACCCAAGGCATGGGCGTGCCGGCGACCGCGTCGGGCAGCAAATGGTCGTCCTTGTCGATGACGCGCAGCCGGCCCGGACGCTCGGTCACCAGCTTGCGCCCGTCGGGCAGGAAGGCCACCGCCCAGGGCGTGTCCAGCCCGGCGGCGACCACCTCCAGCTTGATCGTCTGCTTCGCCGTATGAACGACCAGGCCGGCGGGATCGACCGGTGGCTGGAACGGGCCGATCGACGGCGTTACGGCTTTGAAGCGCAGGAAATTGACGAGCTGCCATTGCTCGGCTTCGCTCAGCGCGTCCTTGAAAGCGGGCATGCCGCCCGGGCGGCCATTGTGGATCGTGTCGTGAAGCTGGTCGTCGCTGCGCCCATCAAGCAGCGCGGCATTGAGCGCCGGGCCGGCGCCCCCTTCCCGATTCTCGCCATGGCAGCTTGCGCAATTGGCGGCGTAGATCTTGCCGAACTCGATCATCGCCTGCTGCGGATTCTCGCCCCACGCCTGGACGGCACCAGGTTTGTTGGGAGATGTCTGGGCAAGCAACATGGCGGCGCCGGCAAGCAAAAACGGGGCGAACAGGAAAGGGCGCTGCACGTGTTGGTCCTCTAGCTTTTCGCGCGCTGTTTGCAGGCTTCTTGCACGCGCCTTAGCGGATAGGATCATATAGGATAGGAAAAAGTGAATATAAGGGAGGCGCTGGAGTGCAGAAATCACTGCTCGACGGCGACGACTTTTCGAACATGCGACGCCGCATTGCGCGGCAGCGGCCTGGGTGGCTTTCTCAAGGCGAGGCGCGTCAGCCAGTAAAGCGTCACGGCGATCACCCACAAAGCCGGAAGCTGCAGCCAAATGCTGCCCTGCAGGCTCTTGGGAAACACCTGCTCCTGTCCCTGAAAAAGCGATGTCGTCGCGATGAACATCGCCACGGCCATCCGCCAGACATGGCGGACAAGCCGGCGAATACCGCGAGCAGGGCCCGCGGCGACCAAATAGATATCGCCCCCGGCCGCAAGCAGAGCCACGGATGCGAAGACGAAATAGACGGTCGAGGGAAATCCCTTGTCGTCGGATCCCGACGGCATGTTCGCTGCATGGAAACCCAAAGCATAGCCGGTCGCGGCGGCGAGCATGGCGAGCAGCGTCAGCCCATGGTCGGCGCTGGACGCGTCCGCTCCTCCCGCCGCGACGGTGCGCCAGCCGCTGGCGACGAGGTAGAAGGTCAGCATCGACGGGACGATCGAAATGAGGTCATGATGCATCAGCGCGAGCATGAGGGCGATCGCGGTCATCGCCAGCATCGTCGCCAGGAACGTGATCCCGGCCTGTCGATGCAGCAGCCCGCCTTTCGATGCGGCCAGCGCGACCGCGCCGGCAATCAAGGCCAGCGCAGCAATGGTGACGTGAAGGCCGAGCAACACCGAAAAGAGCATCTGCGCTCTCCGCCGCGCAGACCAGGAAGCGATCAGCTGTATTGGTGTATTATATCACGCACACGCCGTCAACGATGAAGGGCGGTTCTCTGCAGCTGCCGGCCAGGTTAGAGCCAGGGCCGCTCCGCAGCCATCGTCGCTTCATAGCGGCCGATCTCGCTTGCCATCGCCAGCGTCAGTCCAATCTCGTCCTGGCCCTGCATCAGGCAGGCGCGGCGGAACGGATCCATCTGGAAGGTGAAGCGATCCTGGTAAGGGGTGGTGACGCTCTGGGTTTCGAGGTCGACGGTGATGGGATCGGTCTTCGCCACCTCCATCAGCCGGTCGATCGCCTCCTGCGGCAGCACGACCGTGGCGATGCCGTTCTTGAAGGCGTTACCCGAGAAGATGTCCGAGAAAGAGGGCGCGATCACCGCCTTCACCCCCATGTCGCCCAAGGCCCAGGCGGCATGTTCGCGGCTCGACCCGCAGCCGAAATTATCGCCGGCAATCAGGATCGGCGCGCCGGCATAGGCCGGATCCTCGAACACATTGCCGGGTTCGGCGCGCACCGTCTCGAACGCGCCGCGGCCGAGACCCGCACGGGTGATCGTCTTCAGCCAATGAGCCGGGATGATCACGTCCGTGTCGACGTTCTTGCGGCCGAAGGGGTAGGCCTTGCCTTCGACGGTGGTGAGCGGTTCCATCAGTCGGCTGCTTTCGGAAAATTGGGGAGTTTGGCGACGTCCGCCGGCTCATGCTGGATGATCACGGTCGCGTGCAGGTTCGCGGCGAGTTTCTTGAAGCGGTCGAACGACGCCAGCGTGTCTGCCCGATTGGCGTTGAACGAGGGCACGCCGTCGGTTTCGTAATTCTCGGCGAAATGCGCGGTATCACCGGACAGCAGGACATAGCCCTTATGCGCGAGCTTCACGAGCAAGGCGTGATGACCCGGTGTGTGACCAGGCATGTCGAGCATGACGACGCTGCCGTCGCCGAACACGTCCTTGTCGCCGGTCACAGGCTCCATCGCGCCGCCGTCTTTGAGCCAATGGACAAGCGGTGCGCCGCGTTCGGCATTGGGGCCGCGCATGTCGTCGATATCGCCCTTCCCCATCAGCAGCTTCGCGCCGGGGAAATCGCCGGCCTGACCGGTATGATCGAAATGCTCGTGGCTGATCCCCAGGATCGAAACCTGCTCGGGTTTTACGCCGAGCCTCGCGAGCTGATCGACCACCGTGACGGTCAGTGTCGCATCGAGCCCCTGCTTGGGATCGGGAACATGATTGATCAGCGCCTTGGGCAGCCCTGCATCCCACAACATGTACGCATCGCCGTGCCGGATCAGGTAACAGCTCGCCGTCAGATCCTTATGCTGGCCGACATAAGCGCGCGTGTCGGAAAATTCGTCGAGATCGAAGGCGACGATCTTGCCGCAATCGAGACGCCAGAGCGAGACTGGCGCGGGGGCGGCAGCGTGGGCCGCGCCTGCTAGCGTCAGGGCGCTCAGTCCCGCGAAGATCCGCCGCGTCGTCATGTTATCCCTTTCCGAAGCATCCCAAAAATCCTCCCCAGCTTCTGCTGGGGAGGGGGGACCATCCGCAGGATGGTGGAGGGGCATCTCCTTAGCATGGAAATTGCCCCTCCATCGCCGCTACGCGCCACGGCTCGCTTACGCGAGCCGGCTCCGCGACTGCAACATGCCCCTGGCATATTGCTGATCGCCGCTACGCCCCCTCCCCGCGAACTCGCGGGGAGGATCTCTACCCCATCAGTTCCCGCACATCCGTCAGGTGGCCGGTCACCGCCGCTGCCGCGGCCATGGCCGGCGACAGCAGGTGGGTGCGCGCGCCGGGCCCTTGGCGGCCGACGAAGTTGCGGTTCGAGGTCGATGCGCAGCGTTCGCCCGCCGGCACCTTGTCCGGATTCATCGCCAGGCACATCGAGCAGCCGGGCTCGCGCCATTCGAAGCCCGCCTCGATGAAGATCCGGTCCAATCCCTCTGCCTCGGCCTGGCGCTTGACCAAGCCTGAGCCGGGCACGACCAGGGCCTGGCGGATATTGCCTGCGACATGACGTCCCTTTGCCACCGCCGCCGCGGCGCGCAGATCCTCGATCCGGCTGTTGGTACAGCTGCCGATGAAGATATTCTCGACCTCCACGTCCTGCATGCGCGTGCCGGGGGTCAGGCCCATATAATCGAGCGATTTCCTGGCCGCTTCCTGCTTGGACGGATCGGCGAAGCTCATCGGATCGGGCACGCTGCCGGTGATCGGCACCACATCCTCGGGACTCGTGCCCCAGGTCAGGTTGGGTGCGATGTCGGCGGCGTCGAGCAACACGATTTGGTCGTAACGCGCACCGGCATCGGTCGGCAAAGTCCGCCAATAGTCGACCGCTTTCTCCCACTCTTCGCCGGTTGGGGCCATCGGGCGGCCCTTCAGATAGGCAAAAGTGGTCTCGTCGGGCGCGATCAGGCCGGAGCGCGCGCCATGCTCGATCGCCATGTTGGAGACGGTCAGCCGCCCCTCGATCGACATGTCGCGGATGACCGAACCGGTATATTCGACGACATAACCGGTTCCGCCGGCCGCGCCGATCCGGCCGATGATGGCCAGGATCACGTCCTTGGGGCTGACGCCGAAGCCCAATGTGCCATCGACGCGGATCTCCATCGTCTTCGACTGCTTGAGCAAAAGGGTTTGCGTCGCGAGCACATGCTCGACCTCGCTCGTGCCGATGCCGAAGGCGAGCGCGCCCAACGCGCCATGCGCGGCGGTATGGCTGTCGCCGCAAACCAGGGTCGTGCCCGGCAGCGTGAAGCCCTGCTCCGGTCCGACGACATGGACGATGCCCTGCTCGGCCGCGGTCTCGTCGAACAATCTAATCCCGAATTCGGGCGCATTGCGGCGCAGCGCCGCCAGCTGATTCGCGCTTTCCGGATCGGCGATGGGCAGGCGATTGCCCGCCGCATCGACGCGTGGGGTCGTCGGCAGGTTATGATCCGGCACCGCGAGCGTCAGATCGGGGCGGCGCACCTTGCGCCCGGCGACGCGCAGGCCTTCGAATGCCTGGGGGCTCGTCACCTCATGGACGAGGTGGCGATCGATGTAGATCAGGCAGGTTCCGTCATCGCGACGCGACACGACGTGGGCGTCCCAGATCTTTTCGTAGAGGGTGCGGGGTGCGGACATGATGCAGGCGCACATAAGGCGCAGCGAAAAAGAAGACCAGACGGGGCAGCCTATGAGAAGGCGTTGATCGGAATATATTAATCACTCCCCCATAAAGGTCCGATTGATGTATAAAGGCCGATAGCGGCCGCGTATCGGGGGATCGAGGGCGTGAGTGATGGCGTGCGTGTCGATGATCCCGTTGCCCCGTCGTTCAACGACGGGTTGAAGTCGGGCTGGCACGCGATCGGCCATTATCGCTTCGAAATTGCTCTATTCCTGCTGCTGATCGCCACGTTGGCGGCAGTCCGGTTTCAGGACGCGTTGCTCGGCACCACGATCGTGATCGAGCCCAAGGACACCAGGACCTACACGCCCCGTTTCTATGGCGATGCGCCGCTGGGTGGCACCTCCACCATTGCGGTCGACCCGCATACGCCGCTCAAATGGGAATGCACGCTGCGGCCGAAATATGCTTATCCTTATTGCGGTTACGAGCTTCTGCTGGATGCCCGTGCGCCCAACCAAGGGCTGAATCTGTCCCAATATGACAGCATCACGCTCGACGTGGAGTATCGCGGCCCATCGGACACGTTCCGCATCTACATGAAGAATTTCGACCCGCGTTATTCGAAGCCGGGCATCCCCGACACGCTCAAGTTCAACAAGGTCGAGGTGGCGCCACAGCCGGGGCGCAATCTGGTCGAGCTGAAGCTCGCCAATTTCGGCGTCGCCGAATGGTGGGTGACGCAGAATCGCATCCACCCCGCGCTCAGCACCACCCAGTTCGACAATGTCACCGAATTCGAATTCCAGACGGGAACGCTGGCGCCGCCGGGCGTCTATCAGTTCCGGGTGCATCGCATCGCGCTGCACGGACGCCTGATCAGCCCGGCGACCTGGTACGCGTCGATCCTGGCGGCCTGGGCGGGAGTGATCGGCCTCTATCTGCTCTATCGCATCGTCCAATTGAGGAAGGACCTGGAGCAGAGGCGCGCCAGCCAGGCGGCGGCGCTGCGCATCGCACGCTATGCCGAAGAAACGGCGCGACGCGATCCGCTCACGCATCTGCTCAACCGAACCGGGGTGATCGATCTCTACCATCCGATGGCGCTGAGCCGGCGCGATGATGCGAGCTTGGCCGTGATCCTGCTCGATATCGATCATTTCAAGGCGATCAACGACCGCTTCGGCCATCGTGCGGGCGACCAGGTCCTGGCCGGGATTGGCGCCTTGCTGCACGATACGATGCGCGCGGGCGATATCGTCGGACGCTGGGGCGGTGAGGAATTCCTGATCATATGCGGCGTCGCGGACGAGGATGCGGCGATGAGCATCGGCGCCAAGCTGCGAGCGGCGATCGAGGGCCATGACTTCTCCGGCGTCAGTCGTGTGACCGCCAGCCTCGGCGTCTATATCTCCACCGGCCGGAGCGAGGCGCTGGAGCAACTGGTCGGCTGCGCCGACGCGGCGCTCTATGCCGCCAAGGAAGCGGGCCGCAACCGCGTGGTTCTGTACCAGCCTTCGATGCGCCAGGCGGCCTGATTCAGCCGCTGTTTCGCGCCGCCTCCTGCGGCGAAACGTAAGTCGGATCGTGCGCGAAGGGCAATTCTTCGCCCTTACGCAGGGCATCGAGCAACGCCGCGAAATCCGTGCCGCAGCGGAAACCCAGCACCCGCTCCGCAAGCCCCGCATCGTAGATGCGGTCGATCGAGGCCGGCAGCGACCAGCCCTGCCGCGCATAAAGCTCGCCCGCATCAGGAAAATAGCGGGCGATCACCGCAGTGGCATCGCGCTTCAGGTCGACCGCATCCTCCGGCGCGAAAGGCGTCGGAGCCGAGACGATGAACGTGCCGAAGCCGATCTCCGGCGCGCGCGCCAGCGCGACCCGATGGGCCTCGGCCGCATCCTCCACCGTCAGGCGGCGATGCAGCAATTCATTGGCCTTGGTGTTTGGCCCTGACGTGGCGATCCGGTGCGCCCGATCGTCCTCCTCAGGAAAGAAGCGTGACGTTCGCAGCACGATCACGGGCAGCCCATGGTCGCGATGGATCAGGCGGCACAGATTTTCGGCGGCCAGCTTGGTCGCGCCATAGATGTTGCGCGGCTCGAGCGGGGCGAGGCTCTCGTCGATCCACACCGCGCGATCACCCTTCCCTTCACGGATCGCAGTCGAGATCATGAGCGAGGTGGTCGATGTGAAGACGAACCGCTCGACGCCCGCCGCGAAAGCCTCCTCGAGCAAGATGAGCGTGCCGGTGACGTTCACATCCACGAAGCGCTGTCTGGGATAACGCTCTATATCGGGCTTATGAAGCGCGGCTCCGTGGATCACCGCCTCGATCGCGTGCTCGCGGATCGCGCGCTTCACCAGAGCGCGGTCGTCGACGGTGCCGAGCAGGCTGGTATGTGCCCCCGGAGCGACGTCGAGCCCCACGACATGATGACCGTCCGCGGCGAGCAGGGGCGCGAGAGTGCGGCCAAGCCAGCCGCTCGATCCGGTGAGCAGGATGTTCATGATGTGCTGCGCCTAGCTGGCGAAGGGGACATCATCAATCAGGGCCGCCCGACCTCGACCCAATCGTGGAATGGCAGGCGATAATATTGGTCGAAGATTTCGAGCGGCAGGCCGGTCGGCTTCACCGATGTCGAATTCCACAGCATCGCCACCCCGAACCGCTCGGCCGGATCGAAGATGATCTCCGAACGCGATCCGCGCACCGCGCCGCGGTGCCAGATCAGGTGATGCCCCTGGTAATCGGATTGGCGGAAGGCCAGGCCATAGGCGCTGTTCTTGAGCGCGAGATCATAAGGCGCGAGGCCCCGGCGCGGGGTCTGGACGCGCGGAACATGTAATTCCCACAACAGATCGGCCGGGAGCACGCCGGGCGCGCCGCCCATTTGCGCGCGCATCCAGATGCCGAGATCGACGATCGAGCTGTTGACGCCCCCCGCGGCGGGGATGCGGTAATAGGCCTCCTGCACCGGAATCGGTCGGCGCGCATTGTGCGGGCGCGCCCAGCTCGGCGAATTGATCAACCCGTCCTTGGTGGTGCTGGCGCTGGTCATGCCGAGCGGCCCGAACAGATATTTGCGCGCCGCCTCGTCATAAGTGAGCCCGGTTGCCTTCTCGACCGCCTCGTGCGCCACGTCGAAGGCGACATTCTGATAGGCCCAGCAAGTGCCGGGCGGGCACATCGGGAAGAGCGGTCCATATTCGCCGCGGATCACCGCCGGATCGACATTGTCCTCCAGCCGATCGTCATAGGCATTCTTGACGATGCCGAGCCGGTGCGAGAGCGCGTCCGCCAAGGTCGCGACATTCTGATTGTCGTGCGGCAGCTTGAGCGTGGACGACCATTTGGAGATGGGATCGTCGAGGCTGAGCTTGCCCTGGCGCGCGAGCAGGGCTTCGAGCGTCGCGGCCACGCCTTTCGAGACCGATGCCCAGCGCCAGACCGTCTGCGGCGTCGCCTTCTCACCCGTCGAGGCGTCGACCACGCCATAGGCCTTGATGAACGACAATTGGCCATCCTCGATCACGGCGATGGCGAGCCCGGCCATGTCGTTGCGCGCGACGATGCTGCGTGCGCGCTGGTCGAGCCATTCGTAATTGACGCGATAACGGCGCGGATTGAGCGGCCCGGCTCCGAGCGCGCGTTCGGCGGTGGCGGCGGTCTTGATGCCCTCGCGGACCGGCTTGGTCGCGATGAAGTGACGCGTGATCACCACGATTTCGCCAACGATCAGCAAGGCGAGCAACAGCTGCACGCTCCGCAGGATCACGGGCTCGCGCCAGAGCGGACGGGCTGATCGAGGGCGGTTGGGCCGGCGCGGCGAAGTCACCGCATTGCCTTGGGGCGCGACGCGGAAAGGGTCAACGGAGCGGTCACTCAATTCGTCGTGCGACGAACCGTTAGCCCCTCTCCCCTGGGGGAGAGGGAAGGCGCCGCGCAGCGGCGGCAGGGTGAGGGTGCGTCTGAGTGGGCCGACCCTACCTAGGTCGGACTCACCCTCACCTTCCCCCGCGGCTTATGCCGCGCGGGCCCCTTCCTCTCCCAGGGGGAGAGGAGTCAGCCCTCGTATCGAGCGCTGGTCTTCGCCTTGACCTCGTCCGCCGTCACGCCGGGCGCGAGTTCGATGAGGCGGAAGGGCGAGGCGTGATCCGGCCGCTGGAAGACGCACAAATCGGTGATGATCATGTCGACCACGTTCTTGCCGGTCAGCGGCAAGGTGCATTCGGGGATGAATTTGGGGTCGCCGTTCTTGGAGCTGTGCTCCATCACCACGATGATCTTCTTGACGCCTGCGACCAGGTCCATCGCGCCGCCCATCCCCTTCACCATCTTGCCGGGGATCATCCAATTGGCGATGTCGCCCTGCTCGCTCACTTCCATCGCGCCGAGCACGGTGAGGTCGATATGGCCGCCGCGGATCATCGCGAAGCTGTCGGACGACGAGAAATAGGAGGAGGAGGGCAGTTCGCTGATCGTCTGCTTGCCGGCATTGATCAGGTCGGGATCGACCTCGTCGTCATAAGGAAACGGCCCGATGCCGAGCATCCCATTCTCCGACTGGAGCGTCACCTCGACGCCGGCGGGCACATGATTGGCGACCAAAGTCGGGATGCCGATGCCGAGGTTGACGTAGAAGCCGTCCTCCAGCTCCTTCGCGGCGCGCGCCGCCATCTCGTCGCGGGTCCAGGCCATCTTACTTCGCTTTCTTGGGGGTGATTGCGGGCTGAGGTTCGGGTGCGGCCGGCTTCGGCGGGCCGGGGTCGCGCCATTGCTTGTCCTTGGGGAAGATGTCGTCGGGGCCGCCCTGCAGCCCGCTGCCATAGACCGGGTTGGGCATGACGAACCAACCGGCACCCCAGAGGTCGGCGATGCCCGAGTAAGCCACGGTCGCGCGGCGCGCGGCGACGCCATTCGGTTCGGTCGTGAACAGATCGGAGAAATCGACGAGCTGATCGCCGGCCATGGCGAGCACGCAATATTTGGCCGCGATCGTCCGGCGGCGCCCGTCCTTGAACGAGCCCTTGTCGTCGTCGCCCGACAGGAACAGGGTCTCACCATGTTTGGCGGGCCCCAGGCCCGCCGCATTGAGCGCGGCCTCGGCGCCGGCCGCATTCACCGCTCCACGGTTGGAATTGAAGATCACGGTCACGCCATGATCGCGCAGCCGGTCGAGCGCTTCCTTGGCGCCGGGCGTGGGCGCGACATAAGCGGCACCGTTCTTCTCCCACCGGTCCCAGGCCTCGTCATCGAACACGCGGCGATTGGCCATCAGATCATCATATTCGGCGCCGAGATTGAGGATCGAGGTCTCATCGACGTCGAGCACGATCGCGGGCGGCTTGTCACCGCAGGGGACGAAATGCGGATTGGTCAGCGTCGAATCGGGCGTGAGCACCACACCGCGATGCGTGCCGGTCGCCATCTGTTCATCGACATAATCGGCGAGCATGCGCCAAGTCTGGCGAGTGAGCGCGGCCGCCTCGGCCGAACCATAGAGATATTGGATGCCGTGCAGCTGCGGCGGCGCCGGCGGCGGCTCGGGCGGGAAATAGGTCTTGGGTGCCGCGGCCGCGGGCTTCGCTTTTGCCGGGACGGGCTTGCGCGCCACGGCGGGCGCCACCAGCGCAACGGCGAGCGCGAAAGCCGTCAGCGGACGGTTCATGCCGCCTCGCGCGGCCGGACGGTGCGGAACTCGATCTTCTTCTCGTAGGGCGCACCGCTTATCAGCCGCTTGATGTAAATGCCTGGCACATGGATGCAATCGGGATCGAGGTTGCCGAGGGGCACGATCTCCTCCACCTCGGCGACGGTGCACTTGCTCGCGGTCGCCATCGGCTGGTTGAAGTTCCGCGCGGTCTTGCGGAAGATCAGATTGCCCGCCTCGTCCGCCTTCCAGCCCTTGATGATCGACAGATCGGCGACGATGCCGCGCTCGAGCACATAGGTCTCGCCATCGAATTCCTTGGTCTCCTTGCCGTCGGCGACGACGGTGCCGACGCCGGTCCTGGTATAGAAACCGGGAATGCCCGCCCCGCCCGCGCGGCAACGCTCGGCGAGCGTGCCCTGCGGGCAGAATTCGACCTCCAGCTCGCCCGCCAGATATTGCCGCTCGAATTCCTTGTTCTCGCCCACATAGGACGAGACCATCTTCGCGATCTGGCGGGTGCGGAGCAGCTTGCCGAGACCCACACCGTCGATGCCGGCATTGTTGGACACGACGGTCAGCCCCTTCACGCCCGACGCCTCGATCGCGTCGATCAGCCGTTCGGGAATGCCGCACAGGCCGAAGCCGCCCGCGCAGATCGTCATGCCATCGCGCAGCAGCCCGTCGAGCGCGGCGGTAGCATCGGGGAAAATCTTGTTGGCCATGGATCCTCCAGAGCTGCGCCTATGCCGATGTTGCGGCGCGGGATCAAACCTGAATCTCGATTCAAGTTGAATTCGGGGCCGTCGCGTTTGCGCGGCCTTTCCGCCCCGCTATAGCGCCATGATGACCAAGCAGAGAACCGGCGGCCGCATTCTGGTCGACGCGCTCGTGGCGCAGGGTTGCGACCGTATCTTCACCGTTCCGGGCGAGAGTTTCCTGCCCGTGCTCGACGCGCTGGTCGACTCGCCCGAAATCGACGTGGTGGTGACGCGTACGGAGGGCGGTGCCGCCTTCATGGCCGAGGCCGACGGCAAGATGACGCACCGGCCGGGCATCTGCTTCGTGACGCGTGGGCCGGGCGCGACCAACGCATCGATCGGCGTGCATGTCGCGATGCAGGATTCCACCCCGATGATCCTGTTCGTCGGCGACGTGGCACGCGACGCGCGCGACCGCGAGGGCTTCCAGGAGGTCGACTTCCCCGCTTTCTTCGCACCGCTCGCCAAATGGGCCGCGCGGATCGAGGATGCGGCACGCATCCCCGAATATGTGGCGCGCGCTTATGCCACCGCGATGAACGGACGCCCCGGTCCGGTGGTGTTGGCATTGCCGGAAGATATGCTGGGCGACACCGCAGAGGCGGTGGACCGGCCACGGATTGAACGCGCCGCGCAGGCATGTGACGCCGATGCGATCAACGCGCTTTACGATCGGCTGCGTAGCGCTCGGGCGCCGATCGCGATCGTCGGCGGTGCCGATTGGGATGCCGAGACCGGCGACGCCTTCGCGCTGTTCGCGATGCGGACCGGTCTTCCCGTGGCCGCGGCGTTCCGGCGGCAGGATGCGATCGCCAATGACTGCCCCGTCTATGCGGGCAATCTGGGCTATGGCCCCAATCCCAAGCTGCTGGAGCGGATTCGCAAGGCAGACCTGCTGCTGGTCGCGGGTGCCCGCCTCGGCGAGGCGACGACCGACGGCTATGAGCTGATCACACCCGATCACCCGGGCCAAACGTTGATCCACGTGCATCCGGACCCTGAGGAACTCGATCGGGTCTATCGCACGGACGTGGCGATCTGCGCCGATATGTCGAGCTTCGCCCGCGCGGTCGGCAAGACGATCGACGAAACCACGATCGCCAAGGCGGACGGCGGCGAGGCGCATGCCGCCTGGCTCGACTGGAGCACCCCCGTCGCGAACGGCGCCGGCCTCGACCTTGGCCTGTGCTGGGGCCTGCTGCGCGAGCGGCTACCGGCAGACAGCATCATCTGCAACGGCGCAGGCAATTTCTCGGCCTGGGCACACCGCTTCTGGCGCTACGCCGCGCAGCCGTCGCAGCTCGCGCCGACCGCGGGCGCGATGGGTTATGGCGTGCCGGCCGCGGTGGCGGCGGCGATCCGGTTTCCCGACCGCCGGGTGATCGCGGTCGCTGGCGACGGCGATTTCATGATGAACGGCCAGGAACTCGCGACCGCCGCCCGCCAGGGCGCCCGGCTGCTGGTGCTGCTGGTCGACAATGGCAGCTACGGCACGATCCGCATGCATCAGGAACGACGCTATCCAGCGCGCGTCTCCGCGACCGACCTCGCCAATCCCGACTTCGCCGCGCTGGCGGGGGCCTATGGCGGCTGGGCGGAGACAGTCGAGGCGACCGAGCAGTTCGGCCCTGCTTTGTCACGTGCGCTGGAGCAGCCGGGCATCGCCTTGCTGCATCTGAAGACGGATATCGAACGGATCAGCCCGACGCTGACCGTCTCCGGACTGCGGGGCAAATGACCCCCGTTCTCCCGTTCGCGTCGAGCCCCTCGACTGCCTGCCAAGGCAGGCGCTCGGGACAAGCTGCGGGCCATGGGCCCGCAGTCGAGACGCACTTTCGAGCGAAGCGAGAAGTCCTAGACTTCGCTCGGACCAGCCCCTCGACTGCGGCCCTAGGCCGCAGTTTATCCCGAGCGCCTGCCTTGCAGGCAGTCGAGGGGCTCGGGGCGAACGGGAGTGCGCATGGATAACCGCCCCCTCCTCGTCTTCGATTCCGGCGTGGGCGGCCTGTCGGTGCTGGGCGAGATTCGCGCCGCCTTGCCGCGGGCACCGATCGTCTATGTCGCGGACAATGGCGGCTTTCCCTACGGCACCAAGACCGAGGCCGAGATCGCGGCGCGCGTGCCTGCGTTGCTGGGCCGATTGGCCGAGCGTTTTCGCCCCCGCCTGATCGTGATCGCCTGCAACACCGCCTCCACGATCGCGCTCGCCAGCGTGCGCGCCGCGCTCGATCTGCCGATCGTCGGCACCGTGCCCGCGATCAAGCCGGCGGCGGAACAATCGGAGACGCGCGTCATCGGCGTGCTCGGCACCAATGCCACCGTCCGCCAGCCTTATGTCGATGACCTGTCGGCAAAGTTCGCGAGCGATTGCCTGGTGCTGCGCCACGGATCGGCGGCCTTGGTCGAACTGGCCGAGACGAGCCTGCGGGGCGAGACGACGCCGGATCAGGCTTATGCCGACGCGCTAGCCGGCCTGCTCGACCAGCAGGGCGGCGATGCGATGGATATCGTGGTGCTCGCCTGCACCCATTTCCCGCTGGTGGCGGATCGACTGGCGGCAGTGACGCCTCGGCCGTTGCGCTTCGTCGATGGCGCCAGGGGCATTGCCCGCCGCACCGCCTATCTGACGCGCGACCAGCAATGGCCCGAAAGCCCCGCGCCGGGTTTGGCGGTGTTCACCGCGCCGATCGACCTGCCCGAGGGGCTGCGCACGTCGCTCGCCCGCTTCGGCCTGGAAGAAATCCGGCAGCTTTGATCAAAAGATCGCACTGCGATCTGGAAAGAAAGCGCGTTAGGCGTTAGATGCGCCGCACTGCTGCGGGATACGTCTGTTGGATTATAATCGCGTTTTCACCCAGGCCATTGACCGGTTGCATGCCGAGGGTCGGTATCGGGTGTTCATCGACATTTTGCGCAACAAGGGGATGTTCCCGAACGCGCGTTGTTTTGCGGGGCATAATGGTCCCAAGCCGATCACGGTGTGGTGTTCGAACGATTATCTGTCGATGGGGCAGCATGCCGATGTGATCGCGGCGATGGAGGAGGCGCTGCACGATGTCGGTGCAGGCTCGGGCGGCACGCGCAACATCGGCGGCAACACGCACTACCATGTCGACCTGGAGCATGAGCTTGCCGACCTGCACGGCAAGGAAGGGGCGTTGCTGTTCACCTCGGGCTATGTCTCGAACGAGGCGACCTTGTCGACGCTGGCCAAGGTGCTGCCGGGCTGCATCATCTATTCGGACGAATTGAACCATGCCTCGATGATCGCGGGCATCCGCAATTCGGGCTGCGAGAAGCGCGTCTTCCGCCACAATGACCTGGATCATCTGGAGGAACTGCTCGCCGCCGATGATGCCAATGCGCCCAAGCTGATCGCGTTCGAGAGCGTCTATTCGATGGATGGCGATATCGCGCCGATCCATGGCCTGTGCGACCTTGCCGACAAGTACAACGCGTTGACCTATCTCGACGAGGTGCATGCGGTCGGCATGTATGGGCCGCGCGGCGGCGGCATTTCCGAGCGCGATCACGCCGCGCACCGCCTCACCATCATCGAAGGCACGCTTGGGAAAGCGTTCGGGGTGATGGGCGGCTATATCGCGGCCGACCGGATGATCATCGACGTGATCCGGTCCTATGCGCCGGGCTTCATCTTCACCACCAGCCTGTCGCCGGTACTGGTCGCAGGCGCCTTGGCCAGCGTGCGCCACCTGAAAGCCTCGAGCGCCGAGCGCGAGGGCCAGCAGCAAGCGGCTGCCACCTTGAAGGCGATGATGCGCGACGCCGGCCTGCCGGTGATGGACTCCACCACGCACATCGTGCCGCTGATGATCGGCGATCCGGTCAAGGCCAAGCGCGCCAGCGATATCCTGCTCGCCGAATATGGCGTCTATGTGCAGCCGATCAATTATCCGACCGTGCCGCGCGGCACCGAACGGCTGCGCTTCACCCCAGGTCCCAGCCACACACCCGAGATGATGCAGGAACTGGTCGACGCGCTGGTCGAGATCTGGAGCCGGATGGAGATGAAGCTGGCCGCGTGAGCAGCTACGCCCGAAGCCGAGCGCTCTCGGGCGCCGGCCTGGATTGCCGCGCCGGCTCGCAACAATATGGTCTGATGGCCAAGGTTTAGCCCCGTCAAGCAAGCTACGCTGGCCTATAAGGGCTTGCGCTACTAGAGCCTGTGCAACCCGAATCGCTGGAGTCCCCGTGGCAGGGCGCATCGCCATCGCATCCGATCATGCAGCCGTCGCGCTGAAGGCGACGCTTGTCGCCTGGCTGCGCGAGCAAGGCCATCACGTGACCGATCTGGGCCCGCATGGCCATGAATCGGTCGACTATCCCGATTATGGCTATGCGCTCGCGCAGGCCATTGCCGACGGCGGCGCCGAGTTCGGCATCGCCTTGTGCGGATCGGGCATCGGCATCTCGATTGCGGTCAACCGCAACCCGGCCGCGCGCTGCGCGCTGGTCAACGAACCTTATTCCGCGAAGCTGGCGCGCCGGCACAATGATGCCAATGTCATCGCAATGGGCGCGCGGCTGATCGGCGAGGATATGGCTAAGAGCTGCATCCACGCCTTCCTCGAAACCGAATTTGAAGGTGGCCGCCATGCCAGGCGTGTCGCCAAACTCTCTCATCCCGCGAAGGAGCCCGCATGAGCAGCAAGCCCGCCAACGACGTTCAACCGGACGGCTTCTTTTCGCGCGGCTTGGCCCAGGCTGATCCCGCGGTGTTCGCTGGCGTCGCGCGTGAGGTCTCGCGCGAGAAGGATCAGATCGAACTGATCGCCTCGGAAAATATCGTCTCCAAGGCGGTACTGGAGGCGCAGGGCAGCGTCTTCACCAACAAATATGCCGAAGGCTATCCCGGCAAGCGTTACTATCAGGGCTGCGCGCCCTCGGACACGGTCGAGCAATTGGCGATCGATCGCGCCAAGCAATTGTTCGGCTGCGGCTTCGCCAACGTCCAGCCGCATTCGGGCGCGCAGGCCAATGGCGCGGTGATGCTCGCGCTGACCAAGCCCGGCGACACAATCATGGGGCTCAGCCTCGATGCCGGCGGCCACCTGACGCACGGCGCCAGGGCCGCCATGTCGGGCAAATGGTTCAACGCCGTCCAATATGGCGTCACCCGCGACACGCACCTGATCGATTATGACCAGGTCGAGGCGCTCGCCCGCGAGCATAAGCCGACCCTGATCATCACCGGCGGATCCGCTTATCCCCGCCACATCGATTTCGCCCGCTTCCGCAAGATTGCGGACGAGGTCGGGGCCCTGTTCATGGTCGACATGGCCCACTTTGCGGGTCTGGTCGCGGGCGGGGTCCACCCCTCCCCCTTCGGCCATGCCGACGTCGTCACCACCACCACGCACAAGACGCTGCGCGGCCCTCGCGGCGGCATGATCATGACCGATGACGAGGCGATCGCGAAGAAGATCAATTCGGCGGTCTTCCCCGGCCTGCAGGGCGGTCCGCTGATGCACGTCATCGCCGCCAAGGCGGTCGCGTTCGGCGAGGCGCTCGATCCGTCGTTCAAGGCCTATGCCCGCGCGGTGATCGACAATGCCAAGGCGCTGGCGGCGCGCCTGAAGGAGCGCGGCGCCGAGATCGTCTCGGGCGGCACCGACACGCATCTGGCACTGGTCGACCTGACCCCGCTCGGTGTGACCGGCCGCGATGCCGACGAGGCGCTCGAGCGCTGCGGCATCACCTGCAACAAGAACGGCATTCCGTTTGACCCGCTGCCCCCGGTCAAGACCAGCGGCATCCGCGTCGGCTCGCCGGCCGGCACGACGCGCGGCTTCGGCATCGCCGAATTCCGCGAGATCGCCGACATGATCGCCGATGTCCTCGACGGATTGCGCAAGAATGGCGAGCAGGGCGATGGCCAGATCGAGGCGAACGTGCGCGAACGGGTTTCGGCGCTGACCGCGCGCTTCCCCATCTATCCGGAGCTCTGATTGCGCTGCCCGTTTTGCTTTCACGCCGACAGCCAAGTCAAGGATAGCCGCCCCACCGAGGACGGCGCCTCGATCCGGCGGCGG
>Ga0068852_100000859_pt1 | contig 20180 bp, 21 predicted proteins | sample KBSCornC22_FD_66594 | JGI IMG/M metagenome (GOLD analysis project Ga0068852, IMG submission 66594) | Corn rhizosphere microbial communities from Kellogg Biological Station, Michigan, USA - KBS Corn C2-2 | ecosystem: Host-associated > Plants > Roots > Rhizosphere > Soil ... | reverse complement strand
TCAAGGATTTCTCGCACCAGAAGAACAACGTCTGGGGCATCACCGCGCGCAACCGCGAGCAGAACTTCGCCCTGAACCTGCTGATGGACCCGGAGATCGATTTCGTCACGCTGCTCGGCCAGGCGGGCACCGGCAAGACGCTGCTCACCCTCGCCGCGGGCCTCATGCAGACGCTCGAGTTCAAGGTCTACAGCGAGATCATCATGACGCGCGTCACCGTCCCCGTGGGCGAGGACATCGGCTTCCTGCCGGGCACCGAGGAAGAGAAGATGACGCCGTGGATGGGCGCGCTCGAGGACAACCTCGACGTGCTCATGCGCACCGACGACGAGGCGGGCGACTGGGGGCGTGCCGCCACGGCGGACCTCATCCGCAACCGCATCAAGGTGAAGTCGCTCAACTTCATGCGCGGCCGCACCTTCCTCAACAAGTACCTCATCATCGACGAGGCGCAGAACCTCACGCCCAAGCAGATGAAGACGCTCATCACCCGCGCCGGCCCCGGCACCAAGGTGGTGTGCCTCGGCAACATCGCGCAGATCGACACGCCCTACCTCACGGAAGGCTCCTCGGGCCTCACGTATGTCGTCGATCGCTTCAAGGGCTGGGCCCATTCCGGGCACGTGACGCTCATGCGCGGCGAGCGCTCGCGCCTCGCGGACCGGGCCGCGGAAATCCTCTAGGCTTCCGTTCCGCGAACGGGGCGAGCTATTCCGCGATGGCGGCGAGCTCGCCCGCCGCGAGGTCGGAGACGGCCCAGCGCTCGATGCCGTCGCGCGACCAATGCACGATGTTGTACCCCTGCCGCGACATCGACTGCGGCGGCTGGTCGCCATCCTTCGCCGGCCGCTCGAAGACGTTCACGACGTGCAGCCGGTAGCGGTACGTCACCGCCGCCACCGTGCGCCCGTCCACGACGTCCAGGCGCCCGCCGACGAGGATGAAGCCGCGCGCCGCGAGGTCGGGCACGGCCGGCGCGAAATCGACGCGGCCCGCGAACCACGGCTTCACCTCGTGGCGATCCGTGGAGGGCACGTCCACCAGGCGGCCCGTGGTCATCACGGAACGCAGGTGCGCGGAAAGCACGTCGTGCGTCACGATGTCCTGCGCCGCGTCGCGGCCGCGCATCGCTCCCAGGTTCCAGGACACCGCCGCGACGGTGGCGAAGGCGAGTCCCCAGGCGAGCGTGCGCCGGCCCACGTGCACCACACGCGCGCGACCTTCGCGGGCCACCGCCGACTGCACGCGCACGCGCAGGGCCTCCGGCGCCTTGTGGTACGTCGCATCCCGCGCGATGAAGGGCTCCTCGGGCGTTGGCGTGCGCAATGTCATCAGCCGGCCTTCCTCATGCGCGTTTCGATGGTGGCGCGGAGCATGGCCCGCCCGCGCGAAAGCCGCGACATGACCGTGCCGATGGGAATGTCGGCGATCTCCGCGATCTCCTTGTAGCTCAGGTCCTCCAGCTCGCGCATCACCAGCACCTCGCGCAGCGCCACCGGCAGCTCCTCGAGCGACTGGTTCACGAGCTTGCGGTTGGCGCTCTGCAGCAGGATGACCTCCGGATTGCTCTCGGCGGGCGCGGCGTGGCCGATCGATTCCTGGTCCGCGTCGATGAGGCCCGCGTCGTCGATCGGCACGATCTCCGCAGGCCGGTTCTTCTCCATCCACGAATATGCGGCATTGCGCACGATGGCGAGCACCCAGGGCCGGGCGTTCGCGTCGCGCAGGCTGTCGAAGAAACGGAATGCGCGCACGAAGGCCTCCTGCACCACGTCCTGCGCGTCGTCGTCGTTGCGCGTGAGCCATCGCGCCAGGTTGTACGCGGCGTCCAGGTGAGGCATCACGCGGTCCTCGAAACGGGTGACACGGGTCATCGGCAAAGTCGCTCCCGTCGAGAAAGACTGCCGCGGCCCCGATTTTATTCCCGAATGAATAACGCGTCCGTGCCGTGGGTCCTGCAGTCATCGGGCGCGATCCGCGCGTCCCCGCCAAGGAGACCATCATGGGCATCGACCGCAGGACCTTCCTCCAGCTTGCCGCCGCCGGGGGCGGCGCCGTGTTCGCTTCCTCGCTCGCCGGCTGCGCCTCGCTGGGCGGCGCCGGGCGCGAGTTCCACTTCGTCCAGCTCTCGGACTCGCACTGGGGCTTCCAGGGCCCGGCGGTGAATCCCGACCCGCGCGGCACCCTGCCCCGCGCGATCGATGCCGTGAACGCGCTCGAGGAGAAGCCCGACTTCATCGTCTTCACCGGCGACCTCACCAACACCACCGACGACCCGGACGAGCGGCGCCGGCGCCTCGCGGAATTCAAGCAGGTGGTGGCGAAGCTGGACAATCCCCACGTGCGCTTCATGCCCGGCGAGCACGATGCATCGCTCGACCGCGGGGAGGCGTGGAAGGAATTCTTCGGCGAGACCCACTATGTCTTCGACCATCGCGGCGTGCACTTCATCGTGGTCGACAACGTCTCGGACCCGGCGGCGCGCATCGGGGAAGCGCAGCTCGCGTGGATGAAGGACGACCTCTCGCGCCTGCCGAAGGACCAGCCCATCGTGCTCTTCACGCACCGGCCGCTCTTCGACCTGATGCCGCAATGGGACTGGGCCACGCGTGACGGTGCCGAGGCGATCGCGATGCTGATGCCGTTCCGGCACGTGACCGTGTTCTACGGGCACATCCACCAGGAGCACCACCATCGCACCGACCACATCGCGCATCACTCCGCGAAGTCGCTGATCTTTCCGCTGCCGGTGCCCGGATCGGTGCCGAAGCGCGAGCCGGTGAAATGGGACGCGCAGGCGCCGTATCGCGGGCTCGGCTTTCGCGAGGCGGAGCCCGACGTGGCCACGGAATGGGCGCTGCAGGAATACCTCGTCTCCGGGAGCCGCGCATGAAGCCCGCGCGCCGCGGCTTCCTCCTCGCGGGCGGCGGGCTCGCGCTCGCCGCGGCGGGCGTGCACGTGTCGGCGCAGACGGCCGAGCGCGTGATCCCCGTGCGGACCTACAAGTTCGCGTTCGATCCGTCGGTGATCGAGCTGAAGAAGGACGAGCCGGTGATCCTCGAGCTCACCGCGCACGACGTCTTCATGGGCTTCAACGCGCCCGACTTCCACGTGCGCACCGACGTCGTGCCCGGCAAGGCCACCCGCTTGCGCCTCGTGCCGGACAAGGCCGGCACCTTCACCTTCCTGTGCGACATCTTCTGCGGCGACGGCCACGAGTCCATGCACGGCACCCTCATCGTGACGTGAACCAAAAATCGGGACGTACCCCATTTCCTGTATAGCGGAACCGCGTTCCTCCAGAAGGGAAATGGGGTACGTCCCTAATTCCAGAGGTCGACGGGGTGGCCGGCGGCGCGCAGCCGGTCGGCGCGGAGCTGGATGAAGCGCTGCAGGCTGGGCTCGGTGCGCCAGGCGCCGCTGGCGACGTAGTCGAGGGTCGAGGCGACGTGGAAGGGCTTGAGGTAGCCCTCGGCGCGGAAGATTTCGCGCCCGTCGGTGCCGAGAAAAACCATCGTCGGCGCATACACGGCGCCGAGGAGCCGTGCCCACAGCCGCTCGTCGATGGAGCTGCCATCGGGCAGCGCGACCCGCCCCTCGCCCGCGGTGTCGACGGCGACCACGCTGAAATTCGCGAGCAGCTGCCGGATCTCGGGACGCGCGAACGCCTCGCGATGCAGCTCCTCGCATTCGGTGCAGCCGGCGCGCTCGACAACGACCATCACCGGCCGTCCGCGAGCGAGCAGTTGCGGCAGGTCGACGGGATACGCTTCGAGGAAAGGCTCGCGCGAGCGCTTCTCGGTGGCGGTCGCGGCGGAGCGGCGGGAGACGTAATCGGCATAAGCGACCTGCGTTTCCTCGTGCCCGGCGACGTATTCCAGCGCCGTGCGCAGCCGATCCGGCGGCTGGTAGCCGTCGACCCGCAGCGCCACCTTGCCCGCCTCGTCGAGGAACAGCAGCGTGGGCGTGAACTGCACCCGCAGCGCCTGCGCGAGCTTCTTCTCGGGCAGCGTGCGCCCGTCCTGCCAGGTGGTCTCGCGATCGCCCCAGATGTCGAGCGCGATGGCGACGAAGTGCTCGCGGGTGAACGCGGCGATCGACGGATCGCCGAAGCCCGCCTTCATGAGCGCCTTGCAGTACGGGCAGCCATCCTGGCCGAAATAGACCATCACGCGCTTGCCCGCCTGCGACGCGTCGCGCACGTCCTCGCGAAAGTCGAGGAAGGTCTCGGTGAACCAGGGCGGAATCTCGATGGGATCCGCGGCGCGGGCCGCAGCCGGGACCAGCATGCAAAGCGCGAAAAGAAGCCCGGCCACCATCCGCGAGGGATCGAATTCCCGCCGCCGCAGTCTGTCCTCCATCGTCACCCGAGGAGCGCCCCGATGGCCCGATGCGACATGTGCGGCAACGACTACGACAAGGCCTTCCGGCTCACGACCGCCGACGGCAAGACCTACACCTTCGACAGCTTCGAGTGCGCGATCCACCACGTGGCGCCGGCGTGCGCGCACTGCGGCTGCAAGATCGCGGGGCACGGCCTCGAGCAGGGCAACCGCATGTTCTGCTGCGCCCACTGCGCGAAGCAGGAGGGCGTGAAGGGCCTGCAGGACCGGGCTGCCTGACACGCCGCTAATGCGCGGCCGCGGTCGCCTTCTCGAAGAACGAGGCGAACACGGCCACCGCGCGGTCGATGGCGGCCGCATCCACGTCGAGGTGCGTGACCAGGCGCAGCTTCGGCCCCACCAGCGCCACGACCCCGTTGCCCTCGAGGTGCGCCTTGAGCCCGGCGACGGACTCCGCCGGGATGTGCGCGAACACCATGTTCGTGTGCGGTCCCTCCACCTTGAGGCCGAGGGAAGCGAGCCCCCTGGAAAGGCGCTCGGCGTTCGCATGGTCCTCGGCGAGGCGCTCCACGTTGTGCTCCAGCGCGTACAGTCCGGCGGCCGCAAGGATGCCCACCTGGCGCATCGTGCCGCCCAGCATCTTGCGCACGCGGCGTGCGCGCGCGATGACCTCCCGCTTGCCCGCCAGCACGGTGCCCGCAGGCGTGCCGAGCCCCTTCGAGAGGCACACCGAAACCGTGTCGAAGCCCGCGCACAGCCGGTCCACGGGCATGCCCAGCTTGACCGAGGCGTTGAAGATGCGCGCGCCGTCGAGGTGGGTCGAGAGTTTGCGGCGGCCGGCAAGCTCGAGGGCGCGTGCAAGGTAGTCGCGCGGCAGCGCCTTGCCGCCGATGGTGTTCTCCAGCGCGAGGAGCCGGGTGATGGCGAAATGGGAGTCGTCGGGCTTGATCGCGGCCTCGACGTCGGCGAGATCGAGGGTGCCGTCGGGCTTGTTCTGGATCGGCTGCGGCTGGATCGACCCCAGCACGGCCATGCCGCCCGCTTCGTAGCGATAGGTGTGCGCTTCCTGCCCGACGATGCACTCCTCGCCGCGCGAGCAATGCGCCATCAGCGCCGCCAGGTTCGACTGCGTGCCGGACGGAAAGAAGAGCCCCGCCTCCATGCCGAAGCGCTCCGCGCACACGGCCTGCAGGCGGTTCACGGTGGGATCGTCGCCGAAGACGTCGTCGCCCACTTCCGCGCGGGCCATGGCCTCGCGCATCGCGGGAGAGGGTTGCGTGACGGTGTCGCTGCGGAGGTCGAGTCTGCGCATGGGAATCCGGTACGGGGTGGGATTCCGATAGTGTACGCACGAATCGCGCGGCGGCGACGCCGCGCGCGAGGCGTGCCTAGCGCAGGCTTTCGTTGAACCGCGCGAGGGCCGCGCTGCCCGGGCAGAGCTCGCGCTCGCCGAGCTGGTTGAGGGGCATCGCCACGGTGTTCTGGCTCGCGTGCAGGTCGCGCGGCTCGGGGTTGAGAAAGAGGAGCCCGGTCGCGATCTCGCCTTCCGCGTAACGCGACTGCACGTAATTCATCGCCGCGATGCGATCCGAGGCGTCGTACCCGGGATCGAGCTTGCGCAGCCGCAGCAGGGAGCCGTCGTGCTGCCGCACTTCCTGCACGGTGCCGGGCTCGTAGTCGGTGGTGATCTCGCGGTGCATGGTGATCACGTCGAGGCTGTTCACGGCCTCGTTGTGCTCGCGGATGTACTCGTAGCTCTTGGTCGAGCCTTCGTGGTTGTTGAAGGCGACGCACGGGGAGATCACGTCGATGAATGCCGCACCGCCGTGCGTGAGCGCGCCCTTGACGAGCGGCACGAGCTGCTTCTTGTCGCCCGAAAAGCTGCGCGCCACGTACGAGGCGCCCATCTGCAGCGCCATCAGCACGAGGTCGATGCCCTCGTCGGTGTTGACCGCGCCGCGCTTCGCCTTCGAGCCGCGGTCGGCGGTGGCGGAGAACTGCCCCTTGGTGAGGCCGTATACGCCGTTGTTCTCGACGATGTACGTCATGTTCACGCCGCGGCGGATGCTGTGCGCGAATTGCCCCAGGCCGATCGAGGCCGAGTCGCCGTCGCCCGAGACGCCGAGGTAGATCAGGTCGCGATTGGCGAGGTTGGCGCCCGTGAGCACCGAGGGCATGCGCCCATGGACGCTGTTGAAGCCGTGGGACTGGCCCAGGAAGTACGTGGGCGTCTTCGACGAGCAGCCGATGCCCGAGAGCTTCGCCACGCGATGCGGCTGGATCGCGAGCTCCCAGCACGCCTGGATGATCGCCGCGCTGATCGAATCGTGCCCGCAGCCCGCGCAGAGCGTCGATATCGCGCCCTCGTAGTCGCGGCGGGTGAAGCCGAGGGAGTTCTTCGGCAGCTCCGGGTGGTGCATCCTGGGCTTCGCTAGATACGTCATCGAGTAACTCCGGAGAAAGGCGTTTGAACACAGATGAACACAGATGAACACGGATAAAAGCTATATGCTTCAACTTCGAATCCGGCGGCATTTCGCGAACACTCACAGGTTTTATCTGTGTTCATCTGTGTTCATCCGTGTCCATTGCTTTTCCCTACGTCGTCTCACGCTTGATCGCCGCATCGATCGCCGCCTGCACCACGGGCAGGCTGAAGGCCGAGAGCCGTTGCGAGATCTCGCGATGGATGAACCGCGCGGTGATCGGCGTGCCGTCGTAGTGCAGCACGGGCGTGAGCTTCTCGGCGGACAGCGAGCCTTCGGCGAGCAGCAGCGTGCGCAGCTGGCCGTCGCGGTTCTGCTCGACCACGAAGACCTGCTCGCGGCTCGCGACGAACTCGATCACCTCGTCGCTGAAGGGAAACGCGCGCACGCGCATCGCGTCCACCTGCATGCCGGAGTCGTCGAGCGCGGCGAGCGCCTCGTCCATCGCCGGCGCCGTGGAACCGTAATAGATCACGCCGTAACGCGAGCCCTGCCCCGAGAGCCGCACGACCGGGCGCGGCACGAGCCCCTTCGCCGTCTCGACCTTCTTCAGCAGGCGCTGCATGTTGTCCACGTACGCGCTGCCCTCCTCGGTGTAGCGCGCGTAACGGTCGCGGCTGGTGCCGCGGGTGAAGAAGGAACCGCGCTTCGGGTGCGTCCCGGGATAGGTGCGGTAGGCGATGCCGTCGCCGTCGAGGTCGAGGTAGCGGCCGAAACGCGCACCGGCCTCGAGGTCCTGGTAGTTGAGGACCTTGCCGCGATCGAAGCGGCGCGAGTCGTCCCAGGTGAGCGGCTCGCACAGGCGCTCGTTCATGCCGATGTCGAGGTCCATCATCACGAACACCGGCGTCTGCAGGCGGTCGGCGAGATCGAGCGCCGCCGCGGCCATCTCGAAGCTCTCGCGCGGATCCTCGGGAAAGAGCAGCACGTGCTTGGTATCCCCGTGCGAGGCGTACGCGCACGAGAGCACGTCCGCCTGCTGCGTGCGCGTCGGCATCCCGGTGGAAGGTCCCGCGCGCTGCACGTCGATGATCACCGCCGGAATCTCGGCGAAGTACGCGAGCCCGATGAACTCGCTCATGAGCGAGACGCCCGGGCCGGAGGTCGCGGTGAAGGCCCGTGCGCCGTTCCAGGCGGCGCCGATCACCATGCCGATCGAGGCGAGCTCGTCCTCGGCCTGCACGATGGCATAACGCGCCTTGCCGGTATCCGGATCGGTGCGGTACTTGCGGCAGTGCTTGGCGAAGGCTTCCGCGAGCGACGACGACGGCGTGATGGGGTACCACGCGCAGACGGTGGCGCCGCCGTACACGCAGCCCAGCGCCGCGGCGTTGTTGCCCTCGAGGAAGACGCGGTTGCGCACCTTGTTCGCACGCTCGACCTGCAGGCCCGGCGGCGCCAGGCGGGTACGGGCGTAGTCGCGGCCCAGGTGCAGGGCGCGCACGTTCGGCTCGAGGAGCTTCTCCTTGCCCTTGTACTGCTCGGCGATGAGCTTCTCCACCTCGGCAAGCTCGATGCCCAGCATCGCCGCGAGCGCGCCCACGTAGATGATGTTCTTGAAGAGCTGGCGCTGGCGCGGGTCCGAATAGGTCGCGTTGCAGATCTCGGTGAGCGGCATGCCCACCACGTGGATGTCCTCGCGGAAGCGCGAGGGCGGCAGCGACCGGGTGGAATCGTAGAAGAGGTAGCCGCCGGGCTCGACCTCGCCCACGTCCTTCTCCCACGTCTGCGGGTTCATGGCGACCATGAGGTCCACGCCGCCGCGCCGGCCGAGCCAGCCCTGCTCGCAGACCCGGACTTCGTACCACGTGGGCAACCCCTGGATGTTCGAGGGGAAGATGTTGCGCGGGCTGACCGGCACGCCCATCCGCATGATCGCCTTCGCGAACAGCGTGTTGGCCGAGGCCGAGCCCGAGCCGTTGACGTTCGCGAACTTGACGACGAAATCGTTGACCGCTTCGAGGCGCTTCACCTGCCGCTCTCCTCCTGGAGACGGTCCCAGTTTACCCCCCGCACGAGGCGTAAGCGAGCGCCCGGGACGGCTCAGAAGATCTCGACCCTGCTGCCCTCGGCCACCTGCAGCGCCCCTTCGGCTTCCGCGGCGCCGAAGGTGTCCAGGCGGCGGCGGTCGGCGTCGAGCGCCTCGCGCGTCATGCGCGGCTGGAGGGCGCTCTGGGCATAGGCGCGCACGGCGCGGTAGAGGTCGCGCTGCAGCAGCGCCTGCGTCTCGTGCGACAGCAGCGAGAGCGACTGGGCCGATGCCGCCAGCGCCGGCTTGTGCAGCCGCTCGAGCTTCTGCCGCGTGATGTCCTGGAACTGCATCGCGACGATGATGCCGTCGATGTCCTTCTGGATCTCGACCGAGAGGTCGTTCACGCACTTGAGCGCGCCCTCGATCTGGCGGCTCTGCTCGATCGTGGCGGAGTTGAGCGTGCTGATCTCCTGGCGTGCCACTTCCACCGCGCGGCGCGCGGCCTCGGCCACCTGCGTCGTGCGCTTGTTGCCCTGCCGCACCTCGTCGCCGATGGCGTCCAGTCCCTGCCGCGTGCGCCGCGTGAGCTCGTGCGCCTGGGCGCTGATGGCACGGATGCGGTCCGTCATCTCGACGAAGTCGCGCGGGTTGAGCGTGCCGGAGGTCATCGCGACGGAGCTGTCGAGCGCGATGCGCGAGATCTGCGAGGCCATGTCGCGCAGGCCGTCGATGGTCTGCTCCATCACGCGCGCGTGCTCCGTGACGCGCTTCTGGTGGCTCGCCATCTCGTCGGCGGCCGCGGAGAAGCTGGTCATGTGCGTGGTGACGTTCACGAGCTGGGTGTCGTACGCCTGGATGAAGTCGGGCAGCGACAGCACGCCCGTGCCGCTGCCGTCGCTCTTCAGCAGCGACATGGCGGCGTCGGTCTGCGCATGCGCCTTGGCGATCACGACGCGAAAATTCTTGCTGATGTCGCCCACCGCGTCCTCGGTGAGCCTGATCACCTCCTCGACCGACTCGGTCACCATCTCGAGCTTGCGGCGGTTCACCTGCGAGGCGGCATCCCAGCGCTCGAGCATCGTGTCCAGCCCCACCACCACCTGCTGGAAGAGGCGCGTGCGCTTGCGCCATTTCATGAAGGGCTCCTGCGCCCCGGCCGCGGCGGCCGGCTCGTCCTCCGCGTTCACGTCCTTCAGCACCAGGGCCATCGCCGTGAATGCCGCGATGGGGACCAGGCCCAGCGCCACCAGCAGCGCCCAGGCCGGCACGAGCATCGCCATCCACAGCCACGGCAGGAAGCCGATGACGATCAGCGCGGCGACGAGGTACGGGTGCTGGAAGGCGAACTGGACGTAGCGCTTCACTGCGCGGCTCCGGGGGCGGCGCTCGTGACCTGGTTGAGCAGGTTGAGCTCGCCGGTCGACAGCAGCTTCTCGATGTCCAGCAGCAGCACCATGCGGTCGCCCCCGGTGCCGAGGCCCTCGATGAACGAGCTCTCGACCACGCTGCCCAGCTGCGGCGCGGGCTTCACGTCCTGGGCGCGCAGCGCCATCACGTCGGAGACGCCGTCCACCACGACGCCGATCACGCGCCGCGCCAGCCGCAGGATCACGACCACGGTGAAGGCGTCGTAGCGCGGGTCGGGCATGCCGAACTTCACGCGCAAATCGATGACCGGCACGATGATGCCGCGCAGGTTCACGACACCCTTCAGGTATTCGGGCGCCGCGGGGATCGGCGTCACCTTCTCGTAGCCGCGGATTTCCTGCACCTTGAGGATGTCCACGCCGTATTCCTCGCGTCCCAGCACGAAGACCAGCACTTCGCTCGTCGCTTCGCGCGCCATCGCCATCGCATTCATCTTCCGCTCCCCTTGGTCAAAACAGCGTCACGTTCTTTTCCGCGAGCAGCTCCGCGAGCGCGCCTTCTGCCTGCACCAGCCGGTCGGCCAGGGCTGCGAGGAACGCTTCGTGGAAATGCCGCATGCACGCGGGCGATGCCAGCCACAGCAGGTCCGGATCGAACTCGATCACGGTGCAATCGGTCACCGCCTCCACCGTGCGGAAGCGGCGCGCCGCCGAGCGGCGCAGGAACCCGGTCTCGCCGAGGCATTCGCCGGCGCCGCGGATCGCGAGCAGGGTCCCCCTGCGCGTCACGCGCATCTGCCCCCGCACCACGACGAAGAACGAATAGCCCGGATCGTCCTCGCCGATGAGCTGCGTGCCGGCGCGCAGGTCGAACCAGCGGCCGATCGGCATGAGCTCCTCCAGCGCCGCGTCGGCGAAGCCGCGGAAGAACGGCAGGCTGCGCATCATCGAGCGGCGCTGGGCGACGTCGCTCGTGCCGCCGCCGGGCTGGGCGATCGCGCGCAGGTCGGCCGCGAATTCCTCCCAGGTGGCGTAGCGCGCGTGCGGATCGCGCGCCGTGGCGCGCCGGAAGACCGCGTCCAGCGCGGGTGCCAGGCCCGGCCGCGCCGCCGAGGGCGGGGGCAGGTTGCCGATGAGGATGCGCGCCGCGAGCGCCGCCGGCGAATCGGGCGGGAACGGCAGCGCGCCCACCAGCATCTTGTAGAGCACGATGCCGAGCGCGTAGATGTCGCTCTTCATCGACGCGGGCTTGCGCTCGAGCTGCTCGGGCGCCATGTACGCAGGCGAGCCCACGAGCATCGAGCGCGTCGCGTCGAACGAGAGGTCGGTGAGCGCCACGCCGAAGTCCGCGACCTTGGGCTCGCCGTCGGCGCCCATGAGGATGTTCGCCGGCTTGAGATCGCGGTGGGTCACGCCGTTCACGCTGGCGTACGAAAGCGCATCGCAGACGCGCTCCAGGATCGCCGCCACGCGCTCCGGCGGCAGCAACCCCTCGGGCACGCAGTAGCGGTCGAGGTTGCCCTCGGGCGCGTACTCCATGACGATGTAGGCGCGCTCGTCGTCGGCGGCGGCGTCGTATACCTGGCAGATGTTCGGATGGGCGAGCCGGCGCGCGAGCAGCGTTTCCTTGAGGAAGAGCGCGCGGAACACCTCGCCCTGGTCGCTGCGCAGCAGCGCCGGGTCGTAGAGCTTGATCGCCACCTCGCGCGCCGGGAAGAGCTCGCGCCCGAGATAGATCGTGGCCGACTGCCCGCGGCCGAGCACGCCCATCACCTCGTGGTTGCCGAGCTTCACCGGTGCCGGGACGGACCGGGCATCGAGATGCGCGAGCGCGCGGATGCTCATTCCCGCTCCTCGCGCACGCGCCCGAGGAGCCGGTCAACGTCGAGGAGGAGGAGGCTGTCTTCGCCGCGGGTGCCGATGCCGCTGATCGCCGTCGCGATGGCGCGGTCGCCCAGGTCCGGCGCGGGCAGGATCTCGCCTTCGGCGAGCCCGATCACGTCCGAGACGCTGGACACCGCAAGCCCGACGAGCCGGCCGGCCACGTTGAGCACGATGGCGCTGCCTTCCTCGAGCCGCAGCGCCTCGGGAAACCCGAACATGAGGCCGAGATCCACGATCGGCACGATCTCGCCGCGCAGGTTGATCACGCCGCGCACGTGAGCCGCGGTGCGCGGCACGCGCGTGACACGGTCGATCTCGCGAATCTCCTGCACCTTGAGGATGTCGACGCCGTAGGTCTCGTTGCCCAGGCGGCAGGTGAGGAACTCGCGGCGCGCGGCTTCCGGCGCGGGCGCGGCGAGGCCGGCAACGACGGTCGATTCGACGCTCATCGCGCGAGCTCCCTGTGGCTGCGGGCAGCGCGCGCGAGCGCACGCTCGCGCAGCCGCTCGAGCGGGGCCACCTCGTGCACGGCGCCGAGCTCGATCGCCTCGCGCGGCATGCCGAAGATGACGGATGTGGCCTCGTCCTGCGCGATCGTCCAGGCGCCGGCGCGCTTCATCCCGAGGAGGCCCTGCGCGCCGTCGCGGCCCATGCCGGTCATGATCACCCCGATGGCGTCGGGCCCGACGAACTTCGCCGCGGAGAGGAACAGGAAATCGACCGAGGGCCGGTGCAGGTTCATCGGCTCCTCGCTCGAGAGCTTGCAAAGGAGCTGCCCCTCGTCGCGCTTCACCCACAGGTGCTTGCCGCCGGGGGCGATGTACGCGTGGCCGGGCAGGATCGGGTCGTTGTGCTGCGCTTCCTTCACCGCGATCTGGCAGAGCCCGTCGAGGCGCTCCGCGAACATGCGCGTGAAGTTCTCCGGCATGTGCTGCACGACGACGATGCCGGGGCAGTCCTGGGGCATGCCGGCGAGGAACTCGCGGATCGCTTCCGTGCCGCCGGTGGAGGCGCCCACGGCGATCAGGCGGTCGCTGGTCTTCACGCCGCGCGGCACCGGGCGCTTGGGTACCATCGGCAGCACCGTCTCCTCGGGATTGGCGTGGCGCGGCTGGCGCAGGCGCGCGTGGCGGGCGGCGCGGATCTTCTCCGCGATCATGTCGCCGTAGTCGTCCGGGGTCTGCTCGCTCAGCTTCGGCTTGGTCACGAACTCGACCGCGCCCAGCTCGAGCGCGCGGAAGGTGATCTCGGAGCCGCGCTCGGTGAAGGAGGAGATCATCACCACCGGCGTGGGACGCGCGCGCATCAGCTTGTCGAGGAACTCGAGGCCGTTCATGCGCGGCATCTCGACGTCGAGCGTGATGACGTCGGGCTCGAGGCTGCGGATCATGTCGCGCGCCTCGTAGGCGTCGGCGGCGGCGCCCACCACCTCGATGTCCGGCTGCTCGCGCAGGATGTCGGTGAGCACGTCGCGGATCATGCGCGAGTCGTCGACGACCAGGACGCGGATCTTTCTTGTCATTTGAAGAGCTCGGCTTCGCCCTCGATGGGGCCGTGGAAGAGCCGCGCGCCGTAGTCGCGTTCGCGCAGCACGATGGTGTCGTTGTTGATCTTGCGCAGCCGCTTGACCATCACCTTGCCGCTGCGCGGGAAGTAATAGATCTTGCGCGGCCAGACGTCGAGCAGGTCCTGGGCGACGATGGGAATGCGCTCGACGCCCAGGTACTCGACGATGAACTCGGCGTTCTGCTTGCCGACGTTGGAGAGCATGAAGCCCTGCAGCACGTTGCCGCCGCCGAAGACCTTCGCCTCGAGGCGCTCGCGCCTGCCGCCCAGCTTGAGGACCTGGTTGATGAGCAGCTCCATCGCGTGCACGCCGTAGCGGCCGCCGGCGCTCACGTTGCCGTGCGAGCCCACGATCTTTCCCTCGTCCGGCAGCATGAAGTGGTTCATGCCGCCGATGCCGCTCGCGCGGTCGCGGATGCACGCCGACACGCACGAGCCCAGCACCGTCACGAGCGCCATGTCCCGGTCCGTGGCGTGGTACTCGCCCGGCAGGATCTTCGCCGTCTCGACCCTGAAGTTGGGGTCGAAATAGCGGTTCGGCTGCTCGTCGCGCAGCACATCCTCGTCGCGCTTCATGCGGCCCTTCCCGCCACGGCCGGGGCCGCGAGCTCGTACACGGTCTGTCCGCGCAGGCGGAAATGCCGTCCCTGGTCGAGGAGGCTCTCGGCGTGGCCGGCGAAGAAGAGGCCCGCGGGGCGCAGCAGCGCGGCGAAGCGCTCGACCAGCCGGCGCTGCGTGGGCTTGTCGAAGTAGATCATCACGTTGCGGCAGAAGATCGCGTCGAACGCGGGTTCCACGGGCCAGTCGCCATCCATGAGGTTCAGGCGCATGAACTCGACGTGCGCGGCGATCCCGGGCCGCACGCGGGCGCGGCCCTCGTGGCGGCCGGCACCGCGCAGGAAATAGCGCTTCTGCAGCGACTCGGGCAGGCGCAGCACGGTGGTGAGCGGATAAACGCCCTTGCGTGCCGTGGCGAGCACCTGCGTGTCGAGATCCGAGGCGAGCACCTCGAAGGGCTGCCCCGGCACCGCTTCGGTGAGGCACATCGCGATGGTGTAGGGCTCCTCGCCCGAGGAGCAGCCCGCGCTCCACACGCGGAAGGGCTCGCCCGGCCGCGCCATGGCGCGCGCGTGCGCGGCGAGGATGCCGAAGTGATGCTCCTCGCGATAGAACGCGGTCACGTTGGTGGTGAGCGCGTTGGTGCAGTGCTCCCATTCGGCGGGCTCGAGCTCGAGGAACTTCACGTAGTCGTCGAACGAGGCGATGCCCAGCGCTCGCAGCCGCCGGGACAGGCGCGCATAGACCATCTCGCGCTTGCCCTCGGGAAAGCGGATGCCGGAGAACTCGTAGACACGCTCCCCGATCACGCGAAAGTGCTCCGCGGTGAACGGAAACTCGCGCGCCATGCCGAGCTCGCTCATGCCCAGGCCTTGGCCACCGCGCGGGTGCCGATGTTGCGGGTGAAGGCGCTCACGTCGAGGATGAGTGCCACGCACCCGTCGCCCAGGATCGTGGCGCCGGCCATGCCGGGCACGCGGTGCAGGTTGTCGTCGAGCGACTTCACCACCAGCTGCTGCTGGCCGACGAGGCTGTCGACGAGGAGCGCCGCGCGCCGGTTGTCGACCTCGACCACGAGGCAGAGCGGCTCCGGCCGCGGCTGGCCCGTGGGCGGCAGCTGCACCACGTCCTCGAGGCGCACGATCGGCAGGTGCTCGCCGCGCACCGCCACGAGCGACGGCTGGTTCACGATGTTCTTGATGTCGCCGGCTCGCGGCTTGAACGCCTCGGCCACGAATTCGATCGGGACGATGTACTGCTCGTCGGCGACGGTCACGATCATGCCGTCGAGGACCGCGAGCGTGAGAGGCAGCTGGATGGTGATGACGGTGCCCTCGCCGCGCGCGGACGCGAGGCTCACGGTGCCGCCCAGCGCGGCGATGTTGCGGCGGACCACGTCCATGCCGACGCCCCGGCCGGAAAGGCTGGTCACTTCCCTCGCGGTGGAGAAGCCCGCCTCGAAGACGAGCTCGAAAACCTCCTCGTCGCTCATCGACTCGTCGGCCGGCATGCCGAGCTCGCGTGCCTTGGCGAGGATCCGCTCGCGATCGAGCCCGCGCCCGTCGTCGGAGACCTCGATGATGACGCTGCCCCCGCGGTGGGTCGCCCGCATGCCCACCGTGCCGGTCTCGGGCTTGCCGGCGGCGATGCGCTCGCGGGGCGATTCGATGCCGTGGTCGATCGCATTGCGCACGACGTGCATGAGCGGGTCGACCAGCAGCTCGATCAGCTCCTTGTCGAGCTCCGTCTCGTGGCCGCTGGTGCGCAGCGTGACTTTCCTGCCGAGCTGCGCGGAGACGTCGTACACCAGCCGCGGGAAGCGGCTGAACACGAATTCCATCGGCATCATGCGGATCGACATCACCGCCTGCTGCAGCTCGCGCGTGTTGCGGTCGAGCGTGGACAGGCTGTGGTCGAGGCGGTCGTCGTCCTTCGCGCTCATGCGCCCGACGGACTGCTGCATCATCGCCTGCGCGATGACCAGCTCGCCCACCAGGTTCACGATGCGGTCGATCTTTTCCACCGAGACGCGGATCGACGACTGCTCGGCGCGCGCGGGTGCCGCGGGCGCCGCATCCAGGAGCGCGGATTTCGCGCTGTCCTGCGGGCGTACGGTCGTGGCTTCCGGGCTGCCGGGCGCCTCGTCGAAGAAACCGAAGCTGTCGGCAGCAGCGCCGTCCGCTGCGGCGCCGAAGAACGATTCCTCGTGCACGCGTGCCACGGTCGGACGTGCCGGCTCATTGGCGGCCACGGGTGCCGCGTGCGGCGTGGCGCCCTCGGCGTCGCGGTAGCCGGCGATGCGGTTGCGCATCTGCGTCATCGCGGCGTCCGTGCCGCGCTCGCCCGCCTTGAGGCGCGCGAGGTGCGCCTTGAAGACGTCGCAGGCATCGAGCAGCAGGCGCACGGTGCCCGCCCCCGCCTGGCCGCGGCCCTTGCGCAGGTCGTCGAAGAGCGTTTCCATCACGTGCGTCGCCTCGGCGAGCTGCGTGAAGCCGAAGGTGCCGCTGCCGCCCTTGATCGAGTGCGCGGCGCGGAAGATCGCGTTCAGGACCTCCGGGTCGTGGCGGCCCGCGTCGAGCAGCATCGCCTTCTCCTCGATCGACTCGAGGTGCTCCTGCGCCTCGTCGAAGAAGGTGGCGATGAACCGGTTCAGGTCGATGGCCATGGCGGCGCGCCTAGCGCAGCACCTTCTGCACCACCTGCAGGAGGGTCGCGGGGTCGAAGGGCTTCACCAGCCAGCCCGTGGCGCCGGCCGCGCGGCCCTGCTGCTTCATGCCGTCGGACGACTCGGTCGTGAGCAGCAGGATGGGCACGCTGCGGTAGTCGTGCATGCCGCGCAGCGAGCGCACCAGCGTGAGGCCGTCCATGTTCGGCATGTTCTGGTCGGTGATGACGAGGTCGCACGCGTTGGCGTGCGCGCGGTCGAGGCCCTGGGCCCCGTCCTCGGCCTCGATCACGCGGTAGCCCGCGCTCTCGAGCACGAAGGAGACCATTTCGCGCATGGTGGCGGAGTCGTCGACGGCAAGGATGGTTTTCATGGGTGTGTTCCTAGAAGAGGTCGACGCTGCCGGAGTCCATGCTCCGGGCGCGGGGCGAGTGCACGTCCTGGTCGATCTGCGCGATGCCGGCCACGATGCAGTCGAGCATGGCGCGCGAGCGTTCGATCCACTGCTCGGCCTGCGCGGGATCGTGCACGGGTGGGGCGGCGAGCGAGATCGCCTCGCCCAGCTTCTCGCGCATCCTCTCGACGCGGTGCTTCTGCGCGTCGATGAGCTGGTTCACGAGGTCGTGCGATTGCAGGTGCTGCACCGCGCGGTAGAGGTGGTCCAGCACGAGGCCGTATTCGGGCTTCTCGGGGCGGTCCGCGCAATCGACGCGTTGTGCGGCGACGAGACGGTCGGCGGCGCCGCGGAACGCCGTCATCAGCTCGTCGGAGGCCTCCTTCAGCAGGCCCTGGCTGCGCGCCAGCTCCTCGGCCGTGACGGCGAGGCGCTCGTTCAGCGTCGAGGCCACGGTCACCAGCAGGTCGGCCGCCTGTGCGGCATCGGCCGCGTCCCTGGATCCCACTGCTTGTGCTGTCATGTTCCTTTCCTCTCCCTTGGGGACGCGTCGGCCTTCAGCGGGCGACGATGACTTCGAACGTGTTGGCGCCGACGTCGATCACGTCCCCTTCCCCGAGGGGATGCGTGCCGGGGGCGAGCTCGACGCGGTTCAGGCTGAGCGGGCGCTGCCCCGCGAGGCGCGCGATGAAGAAGTTGTTGCCGCGCCGGATCACGAGCGCGGTATCGCGCCCCACGCGGCCGATCATCGTGTTGGGCCGGTCGAGGGCGACGGTCATGCCTTCGTCGGGGCCGGCCAGCACGCGCAGCGCCAGCGCCGCCCTGCCGTTCGCGTCCCCGTGGGGCACCGTGGGCGCGACCTGCGCAGGCGCGAGCTGCGCGAGCGGCGGACGCGTGATCGTCATCGTGCGGTCGAGCGCGGAGGCGGCCTCGCGCGAGACCGGCGCGCGGCGCGCCTCGGCGGCATGGCCCACGAGCATCGTCTGCTCGTACTGGTTCACGACGGTGCTCTCGAGGTCGTCCAGCGCGCCGGCGAGCAGGGCATCGTCGAAGAAATGCAGCTTGTGCCGGCCGATCTCGATCAGGTCGAGGTGGTGCACGACGTGATGGCTCGTGGCCAGCCCGTTCACCTTCGTGCCGTTGGTGCTGGCGAGGTCCTCGGCGTAGACCGTGCGGTTGACCGTGCGGAACACCATGTGCCGCGCCGAGACCGCGGGATGCTCGATCACCACGTCGCATTCCGGATGGCGGCCCACGACGGTCAGCGGCTTGGAAAGCGCGACCTCGGCGAGGATCTCGCCGTCGAGGCTCACCACCACGCGCGCGCCCATCAGGCAACCCTCGCGGCGGCCGTCCCGCGGAAGCGCGGCCGGGCCATCATCGACTGGAGCGTGGCGATGCAGGCCTCCACGCCGAGGCGCTCGGTGCACAGCACCACGTCGTAGTGCTCGGGGTCGCGCCAGTCGGCGCCGAAATGGCGGCGCACGATCGCCGTGTGCGCTTCTTCCGACAGCAGGATCTCGTTCTCGACGACCTGGCGGTTGTCCGTGCCCAGCCGCTCCATCATGCGCTCCACGCGCGCGGCCATCGGCGCGCACACGCGCACGCGAATCACGTGCGGAATGTCGCCCAGCAGGTGCACCGCGCCCCAGCCGCGGACGGCCACGATCGAGCCATCGCGCAGGAAGGGCAGCGTCTCTTCGGCGGTGAGGATGGCGCGTCGCGAATGCTCCGTGGCGAGCGGCTCCCAGAGGCCCTCGCGGCCGTCGAGGAAACGCGTCACGTGCGTCTTGCGCAGCCGCACCCGGTCGGCAAGGGGATCGATGAGCTCCTGGTACACCACGCGCCCGCCGTGCAGCGCGGCGATGCCGGCAGCCACGTCGCGGCCGAGCGAGCCCATCTCGCGGGTCATGGCGATCAGCGGCACGGTGTCATTCCTGGCAGGGAGCGGGGAGCGGACATACCGGGATGCCTCAGAATTCCTTCCAGTCGTCCTCGTCGCCGACGGCGACCAGGGCGGCCTCGCGGCGCGAGCCCGCAGGCATGGCGCGCGTCTCGTTCGAAGCACGCGCCGCTGCCGAAGGCGACGCAGCCATGGTGGCGGCCGCTGCGGACGCACGATCGGGGAGCGCTACCGCGCGGTCTTCCTTCAGCTGGAATTGCGCCACGGCACGCGCGAGCCCGGTGGCCTGGCCCGCCATGCTGGTGGCGGCGGCGGTGGCCTCCTCCACGAGCGAGGCATTCATCTGCACCACCGTGTCCATCTGCGTGATGGCCTTGTTGATCTGCTCGATGCCCGAGCTCTGTTCGTGGCTCGCGGCGGCGATCTCGGTCATGATCCCCGCGACCTTGCGCACGGAGCCCACCAGCTCGTCCATCGTCTTGCCCGCCTGCTCGACCAGCTTGGCACCCGCCTCGACGCGGCCGACCGAGTTCTCGATCAGGCCGCGGATCTCGCGCGCGGAAGCCGCCGAGCGCTGCGCGAGGCTGCGCACTTCGGAGGCCACGACCGCGAAACCGCGGCCCTGCTCGCCCGCCCGCGCCGCTTCGACGGCGGCATTGAGCGCGAGGATGTTGGTCTGGAACGCGATGCCGTCGATCACGGCGCTGATGTCGGAGATGCGCTTGGAGGAGGTGGTCACCTCCTGCATGGTGCTCACGACGCGGCTCACGACCTCCCCGCCGCGCTCGGCGGTGGACGAGGCGCTGCCCGCCAGCGCGCTCGCCTGCTTCGCGTGCTCGGCATTCTGGCGCACCGTGGTGGTGAATTCCTCGAGCGTCGAGGCGGTTTCCTCGAGCGAGCTCGCGTGCTCTTCCGTGCGGCTGGAAAGCTGCTGATTGCCCGCGGCCACCTGCCCCGCCCCGACCGCGATCGACTCGGCGCCGCCGCGGATGTGGGCCACCATCGCGGCCAGCCCCTCGTTCATCTCGCGCAGCGCCCCCAT
>Ga0068852_100000856_pt1 | contig 20240 bp, 18 predicted proteins | sample KBSCornC22_FD_66594 | JGI IMG/M metagenome (GOLD analysis project Ga0068852, IMG submission 66594) | Corn rhizosphere microbial communities from Kellogg Biological Station, Michigan, USA - KBS Corn C2-2 | ecosystem: Host-associated > Plants > Roots > Rhizosphere > Soil ... | reverse complement strand
CTCGCCATGGGCATCACGACGACGGCCCTGCCGGACGCCCCGGTCGCGAGGGCGTACTCCGCTCCGCTCGCGGTGTTCGGCGGAACGGGTCCGTACTCGTGGTCGCTGGTCGACGGGTCGCTGCCGGCCGGGCTCCACCTCACCGCCGGCGGCACGGTCACCGGCACGCCTACCGTGGTCGGCACGTCGACCTTCACGGTCCGGGTCCGGGACTCGAGCTCGCCGAAGAACTCGGCCACCCACACGGTGACGCTCACCGTGGTGCCGATGGCGATCACCAACTCCGACCTCCCGGACGGAGTGGTGCAGAAGGCCTACCCGACAACGACGCTGACGGTCAGCGGCGGCGCGGGCAGCCGCACCTGGTCGGTCGTCGACGGCAGCCTGCCCACCGGCATGAAGCTCTCGCCGACGTTCGGCACCCTCAGCGGTACGCCGACGGCGACCGGCAGCTTCACGTTCACGGTCCACGTCTCCGACGGCAGTAACCCGGCGAACGAAGCCACCAAGCAGTTCACGATCGTCATCGCACCGATGAGCATCGTGACGACGAGCCTGCCGGACGCGAAGGTGAAGAGCACCTACTCGCAGACGCTCACGCTCAACGGGGGCAAGAAAGCGTTCACCTGGACCGTGACCAGTGGGGCGCTGCCGGCGGGTCTTCACCTCACCGCGGGCACCGGCACGATCAGCGGCGCACCGAAGACGGCGGGTACTTACACCTTCACCGTCCACGTCACCGACAGCGGAACGCCGACGAACAGCGCCGACCAGACGCTGACGCTCGTCGTCGACCCGTAGGTCGTCTCGAATAAAGCGAAAGGCCCCGGAAACTTTCCGGGGCCGGTCGCTTTACGACCAAGTGCGGTATTTCCACGGCTGCGCCGGACGCGATGACCCAGGCACCCTCGAAGGGACCAAACAAGAACTCCGAGGAGAGCCAACCCCATGCGCATTCGCATCATCAACTTCACACTCGCGATCAGCCGCGACGACTACATCGAGCGGGCGACCGCCGTTGCGCCGGAATTCGCGCAGTGGCCGGGCCTGCTTGGCAAGTGGTGGATCGGCGATGCCGAGTCGGGCACTTACGGCGGTGTCTACCTGTTCGCCACCCATGAGGACGCCGACCGTTCGCTCGACACCGACATGCACCGCAACATCTTCGAGAACCCGGCGCTGACGAACGTCACGATGCACGAGTACGACCTTCTCGACGCGCCGACGGCTCTGACCACGCCCGAAGTTCTCGCTGCCCGCTGACAGACGAGGCCAACGCCGGCGAATCGTTGTGCAGCTCAGAGGCTCCGGAGGATCCGCTCGCGGTCAGCTTGGGCACGGTGGGCGACATCTGAGGCGAAGGCGATCGCGTCGTATTCGTGGGGCACGCCCGGGTGAAGGTGCAGCTCGACGGGCACCCCGGCCTGGCTCAGGGTGAGTGCGTAGCGGACGTCCTCGTCGCGAAATATGTCCAACTGCCCGACCTCGATGTAGGCCGGCGGCAGACCAGTGGCGTCCTTGATCCGGGCTGGGGCAGCGGATGGATCGACATCGCGCTGTTCGTGTCCGGTGCCCAGCAGCGCGTCCCAGCCGGTGCTGTTGTCGTCGTAGGACCATCCCGCGAACGGGACGATATGCGGGTCCGGGGTGGTGTTTCGGTCGTCAAGCATCGGGTAGATCAACAGCTGATGGGTGAGCCGGGGACCGCCGCGGTCTCGGCTGAGAATGGCTAGCCCGGCGGCCAGGCCGCCGCCGGCGCTGTCGCCCATGACGGCGAGCCGGTCGGGGTCGACGCCGAGCTGCTCGGCGTGTTCGGACAACCACACCAGTGCGGCATAGGCGTCCTCGACGGGAGTGGGATGTGGGTGCTCCGGAGCGAGTCGGTATTGGACGGACAGCATCGCCACCCCGCTGCGGGCGACATAGCGCGCCACCGGACCGTCGAAGATCGGTACCGAGCCGAGGATCATGCCACCGCCGTGCAGGTAGAGCACGACCGCGCCGGTGCCTCCCGACGAGCGCCGGTACCACCGGGCCAGCATTTCCGTGCCATCGGCTGCCGGTACCTGGTAATCGGATATCTCGACCCCTTCGGGCTGGGTCTGGGCCTGATTGTTGAAGTAGTCCAGCATCGGGTTGAGCGCAGCGCGCCGGCCGTCGACGTCTCCGACAGCCGGCATCGGCGGCGGTCCGTTGGATTCAAATGCCGCAGCGAGCACGGCGCCCACTTCGGGATCCATCGAAAACGTCATCGCTGGTCTTTCGGGTCGGTACTCGGGGGCGGCAGCAACTCGGTCTTGTAAGCCGGCGCAAGTGCTTGGGCTTTTTGGATGAACGCCGCCTGTGCCTCCTGGCTCAGCGGGGCGGGCGCCTGGGTGCGTGTTGCGACGGGCTGGCCGACGAGGGTGAAGAACTCGTCCTGGCCCGCCGGCGCGCACAGGCAGAGCAGCCGCGATGGCGTGTCGGTGGAGTTGGTGAACGCGTGTGGCGCATTCGCGGGCACATTGATCGTCTCGCCTTGGCGGGCAACGATCGTCTCGCCCCGGAAGGTGACCTCGACTTCGCCGTCGAGGACGGTGAACATCTCTTCGAAGTCGTGTCGATGCGGTGGGGGGCCTCCCCCGGGCGGCACATGCATGTCGATGAGGGTGTACTTGCCCGCGGTGTCACTTCCGGCAACGAGGATCGTGTACGTGTCCCCGACCAGTCCGATGTGCGGCAGGTGGTTGTCCTGGTCAGGACGCGCGATGGTCAACGCGCGAGACGGATCATCTGGTGGCACAGGGGCAACGTGGTCAGTCATGATTCTCCTATCCGGAGGATTTCCTCCGCCGACCCTAGTTGATACTGGCTGGCCCACACGAGGGGGTTAGATGAACTTTGTGAGGACTCCAGTGAGTCGGCCACCGCGTGAGCAGCGAAGCGACGCCGTGCTCAACCGCGAGGCGCTTGTGCAGGCCGCTATCGCGGCCGTTCACCGCGAGGGGCTCCGCGTGCGGATGACCACGATCGCCGACGACGCAGGAGTGGGGGTTGGGACCCTCTACCGGCACTTCGCTACCCGCGATGAGCTCCTCAACCACCTCACGCACCGATCCTTCGAGATGGTCCTTGCCAACGCGAAGGCCGCCGAGAACACCGCATCAACCGGTAGCGACGCATTGCGGCAATTCATCGAAGCGGCAATCGCACTGCGCGATCAGCTGGTTCTCCCCCTGCACGGCGGCCCCCCAGTCACCGCCCCAGCCACCATCGCGGTCCGGGATCAGGTCCATCGCACTATTGAGCGCCTCATCAAACGCGGCCTGCAGGACGCCACCATCACCACCAACGTCAGTGCTCGCGACGTCGTCGCGTTCGGCGCGATGCTGGCCCAGCCGCGATCGCACGGCCCGGGATGGAACGCAACCTGCAAACGGATTCTCTCCACTTACCTCAACGGACTCGGCTCAGCCGGTACCGCACGCGATCAGTCATCCGACGCGACGGCTGGTTTTTAGTGGAGCGACATCGTCATGCTCCAGCGGCGGCCGTCGGCTCGATCGGGCCTCATGTCCGACGGACGACGCTCGCGCCCGCGCGGATCGACTTCGGGATCTCGGCCACACCGTCGACCGTTTCCAACAAGAGTTCCAGCTCGCCGGCCGGCGCCGTGCTGTCGATCTCGACCACATAGCTGATCCCGGTCGATTGCCACGTCTCGGTGTCGAAGTCGCCACAAGCAGATACCCGCACGCCGCGAACCGTGACGCCAAGCCTCTCGGCTTACCGGTACACGTCGTTCAACACACACCCCGCCGTGGCGAGGTGAAGTAGGTGGGCACCGGTAAACGATGTCTCCACAGTGACGCCCGACGAGGTCCATCGGTGCGGGAACCTGACCAGCGGCGTCGTGGTGCCCTCCAATGTGCCAGCACCGACAACGGCATCGAATCCGCTCATGCGTCGAATCGTGCCAGCTCGGCAAGGCCCATGGGCTTAGGTTCGAGATCATGGGCGTCGACGTACCTTCAAGCGATGCGGCACCACGGGCGGCATCGAGACGCGGACAGCATCAGCGACGCTGTCTTGCTCTTCGTGTGGGGTGACCGCGAGAAGCCGTATCCGTCCAGCCATGAAGCAGACGTGGTGAAGCGATTCGGTGAAGATTCGATGCGCCAGATACGAGATCTCTTGAGGTTCGTCGCGACGTTTGAACCCGCCTGGAACGAATCGACCGAGAGCGCGCTAGCTCGATTGCGCAGCGGGCTGAGAGACCAGTACCCGTATCTGCGGGTAGATTCGGCCTTGCCCGTTTCGGCAGATGAGGGCGGCTGCGCCCGCCCGGCAGGCGGCAAGGTCGCACATTGTGCGCGGCGGAGTCGAAGTTCGAGCGGCGAGCACGCTCCGCGACCTGCGACTAACGACTAGGTCCTAGTTCGACGAATCCGAGCAAGGCCAATACCCGTGGAGACTACGAAGAACATTGTCGCACCGACGACAGGACCAAACCAAAGCTGACGAGCGATAGCCCCGACGAGGATGAGGATGGCTGCGCCCAATAGCCCCACCGCTGCGTAGCCCTGAATACTTTGCAGGTGTCGCGCGGCCCGACCCCTCGCCATGACAGAACTGTATATCCGGACTTAGCTGCCGCCACAACTCGCGCCCGAAGCCCGCGCTTCGGCAGTTGCGCGCAGAGCGGCATGAGCGGACGTTGTCAGACGACGAGGTTCGGCTTCGATCCTTGTTCGCCCGGGCCGATCCAGAGCCACCAGCCCGCCTTCGACGCCGTGACCGACTCGACGGCACCATCGTGATCAACTCGCACCTCGGCACCCGGCTCAGAGCGGCCGAAGAGCGCGACAGTCCCGTCGACCCAACACCACCCCTCGTCGTCGATGCAGCTGCTGGACGTCTCTTCCCAGCGATCGCCAGTCCACCGATAGAGGTCTAAATCGACGTCTCTACTGTCGCCGTTGCTATCTACGATCGCGGCTGCCATGTCATCACGGGTGGCTGTGGCGCGAACGCACGCGTACCGGTCATCCCATCCACCGAGTAACAGGGCGTCCTCGGCTCGCAGTTCGTTCACGACCACCACGGTGTCAATGACGGGGCCGAACAACAAGCGGTTTGCCGGGTAGCGGCATGAGCGGATGTTGTCAGGTGCTTGCGTCCGATGACTGGACGGCAAGTCGTCTTAGTGCCACCCGATACGCAATCAGCGGGGGCAGAACGCCAGCCACCAGCCATATCCCGGTGAGGACGGCGTCTGGCACCGGACTGTGCAGACCTGCGGACAACACGGCGATCCCGACACACATGAGGACCGTCCCTGTGTACGTCGCCCGATAGCGCGGCCACAATGTCTGCAGGCGGGCTGTAAGCGCAGCCTTCTCGTCGGGGAACTTCTTGACGAGGGTGCGACCCAGGGCGTGTGTGGAGTAGAAGGCCCAACCGGCAGCGAGCGGCCCCAGCAAAGCGCCCCACCCGAAGAGCGGCCACGACCAAGTCCGGTGAGCAACGGCCGAGGTCAAGCCCGCGCTGGCCACCACCAGCACGCCCGACCCTACGTTTCCCAGCCAGCCGCGCGGATCAACTCTTCGCATGCGAGCAGAGTAGGCGGGACATGGACCTTGGCATTCCCACACCGCTAGTTCCATGCACTGAGCGCGGCAGATGAGGGCGGCTACGCTCGCCCGGCTGGCGGCATGAGCGGGCGCTTAGGTACGCCGAGCGATGGTCGCACGTAGGGTGCGTAGATGCGATGGACCGTCTCGGTCAAAGGAGTCGTCACCGGCAACAACGGTGTCCTGCTCGCGTTCAATGAACGAGACGAGTGGGAACTGCCCGGTGGCCAGCTTGAACCAGGCGAGACGCCTGAGCAATGTCTGGCTCGCGAGATCCGTGAAGAGACCTCGCTCACCGTTTCCGTTGGCAGACTCCTCGCCTGCTGGGTCTTCGAAGTGATACCGGGTCGTGAGGTCTTCATCGTTGCGTACGCATGTGATCTCAACCCCGCCGGTCCGACTGAGCTACGCGTCTCCGAGGAGCATTCGGCGGTGCGGTTCACTAGCTGGGCTGAGCTGCCGTCCATTTCACTGCCGGAGGGGTACCGTCGCGCCATCGACCTTGCCCGAAATTAGCGTCCGAACCGGACTGATGGTCCGTGTCGCGGCAGATCCCGCTGACGAACGAAGTGCGTCTGAGGGCGGAGCACGCGGAGCGGCAGATGACGCGGCTAGATGGGTATGTCGGGAAGTAGACGGCTATTCGGCTCCGTAGTACCTTGCGTTGCATGGAACCTGGTGATGCCAAGGCTCCGCTGACCCAATTGCGGCGCGGCGTGATCGAGTTCTGTGTTCTGTCATTGCTGGAGCAGGAACCGATGTACGCGGTGGATCTGGTCCGGCGGCTCGCGGAAGTTGATGCGCTGACGACGACGGAAGGCACCATTTACCCGCTGCTGTCGCGGCTTCGGCGTGACGGGGCAGTGACAACTGAATGGCAGGAGTCAGTCAGTGGTCCGCCGCGACGCTATTACTCGATTACCTCAGCCGGACAGAATGCGATTGAGGGCTTTCGAGGCGAGTGGGTGTTGTTCGTCGAAGGGGTGGATCAGTTCCTTCGGAGTGGCGGTCGTCGTGCCGAGCACTAGCTATGGCAAGCGCGCCTCAGCGTTTATGGCAGAGCTGACGCGCAAAGCCCATGATCAATTGCCACCAGACCAGGCCCGTGAACTCGTGGCCGATATCGATGAACACCTCGCCACGTTTGGCCGTGGCGACGACGCTGATCTCGATGAGATCTTTCGACGTCTAGGCACGCCCGACGACCTCGTTCTTGAGGCCCTCGGTGCACGCGAGTCGGCGCAAAATCCAGACAGCCGAACGTCGCGTATTCGGAACGCGCGGACGATCACACCTGAGGTCGTAGCGCTGAGCCTTCTATATCTGGGTGCGGCGGGTGCTGACTACGGCTCCGTCGCGATCTACCTTCGTTTCGGTAGCACACCCACCCTATTTATCGCCGGGCTGCTCGGCCTTCTCGCGTTGCCGATGATCGTCGCGGGCAGCGTGCTGATCTGGCTCAGTTCGACGCCGAAGCAAGTCGAGAAATGGGTCGCCGTCACAAGCGCGATCTTGTTTCCGCTTGTTCTTGCGTTCGTTGCGCCGAAGCTTCCCGGGCGGTTCGAGAGCTGTTACGGAGGCAGCAGCGGTGGCCCTGGTCAACCGACGATCTCCTACAACTTTTGTCGCAACGGCCCGAACTGGGTGACCCATACCGTCGAATGGACATGGGTCCTACTGCCACTCGCCCTCGCCGTTGCACTCGGAGCACTTGAGTTCAGCGACGACTGGCCGCCGAGGAGCCATCGGCGAGGCAGATTCGCACCCCTGTGGGGCGTGGCAGGAGTTCCAGTTCGGAGCTGTCCGAGCCCGCCGCGTGCTCGATGGGGTTGCCGACCAGCTCGCTGACGACGAGTTCGGCGTCCTCTACGAGGCTGGGTAGGTCCCAACCAGTCGAGACCGCGTTCGCGACCGCACGACTCATCGCAGGCGAATTTAGCGACGCCGGCACATCAACAAGGGCCGCAGTTGACCCACGAGCCTCTCTCCCACCTTACGTCCGCGCCCCACGCAGGTCGCGCCTGGACCCTGACTCCACACGAGCATCGCTGGCACAGCCGCGACGAACTCGCCCAGCTCTGAAGAATTTTAGCGCGGCGCCGCCAGAATGAGCAGTCCGATGCCGTCCGGTCATCGGCAGATGCGGACGCACACGCCCGCTCATATCGGGTAGCCAGCGGCCACCCTTTGAGCCAGCGCGACCAAATCAGCCTCAGCCTGGCACTAGGTCCTCCGGTCGACTCACTCCAAGGTCAACCGACCGAGCCGCGCCGCGCTCCGCGAAGTCGACATAGTCAAGACGAAGTCGCTCGCTCTCCGGTAATGACATCGCGATCCCGACGCGTTTGTTGCCGCACCGTTTCACGTCGGCCCGCGCCATAGCGTGCGACCAGGCCAAGGAGCGTCAGGCCGGCACAGATCGCGTAGATCCACTCGTCGCTGAGTGAGGTGTTGTTGAGGTAGGCGAATGACGCAGAGAAGGCCACCGGCAGCCACTCGATCCGTCGCGACATGACGATCAAGGTGACGAGGAGCGCGCCGTACCACCCGTAGCGCGGGGTGGCGACGAGAAACGCGACGCCCATGACGACGACGGCGGTCGCCTCTGGATGCAGTGGATCCGAGCGCCGCCATGCCACGGCTCCGGCGAGGGCGACGATCAGCGCGCCGGCGATCGTGTCGATCGGGTGCGGGAGAACGGCTCCGAGCAGCAGCAGGTGGCTGCCGTTCGAGTAGCCCTCCTCGTGGAGGTAACCCGGCAGGTAGCCGATGACACTGGAACCCACCGCAACGACATGCGGGAGGTAGGTCAGCAGCACGAAGCCAATAGCCGATGTAACAACGAGCACCGGCCGACGTTTGAGCATCGAGGCGAGCAGGAGGCCGGGGTAAAGCTTGGTCGCAATCGCCGCACCGATCAGCACTCCCGCCCGACCGAGTCGCCCAGCCGAATAGGCCGTCAGCCCGAGCACACAGAACAAGACGGCAAGCCAGTCGATATGAGCGTTGTTGCCGAACTCCGACACCGTGATCGGGCACCACGCCCAGAGCGCGACGAGCCAGAGCGGGTCCCCTCGTTGCCTCGCACGGCGCATCAGCACGAGTCCCACCAAGAGCGATCCGACTGCCCCGGCAATCTGAAACGGCAATTGCAAACCGTGACCGCCGAAGGATGCCAGCCGCACGACGACGAATGCGGCCTCGGCAACCGGTGGGTAGACGGTATGCACCGTCGGCCTGTTGATGGCCGTACAGCCTCCGGGGAAGTCCCAGGTGCACGGTCCGTCCGGACCAAAGCTCGGGGCATTGCGCAGATGAGACAGTTCCGGCCCGGCCGGGGTGTAGCGATAAGGATCTGTGCCTGACAGCTGCACCTTCCCATCCCAGATGTAGCGGTAGTCGTCGTCGGAAGTCTGCGGCGAACGGGTCAGTGCGATCACCTGTAGAGCTGTTCCCACGAGCAGGATCCAGATCGCGATGTTGCGGTTGCTGAGACCCGAGCGCCAGAGGCCGACGACTGCCAAGAGAAACGCGACGGTGGTCCACACCTCGAGCCGCAGATGCGCGTTCGGGCCGTCGGCGTGCAGGAAGTAGGCAAACGCGAAGAGCTCCCCCGCGACCCCCACCAGCAACGCGGCGAGGGCGAGACGGCGAGACACACACTGAGCTTGTCAAACACCAGGTCACCTTGTTGCCTCGACGGTGACGAGTTCCTCGCCCTGTAAGGATCTTGGCGCCGATCCAGCCGCACACTTGACGACGTGAAGCTCCCGCCGAAGCCACCGATCTGGCCGACCTTCACGAGCCCGCTGCACTCGCCGGCGGTGGTCGCACGAGTTGGCCGAGTGCTCGGGATCTCGTTCACGATCTGCTTTGTCACCGGTCTGCTGAGTCACTATCAGTACCACCCGTGGACGTGGCTGCCTGAGCCTGCGCATCCCGTCTGGGGCTACCGCCTCACCCAGGGTCTGCACGTGGTGACCGGGATCGGGTCCATTCCGCTGCTACTGGTCAAACTCTGGACCGTCTACCCGCGATTGTTCGCGTGGCCACCAGCGAAATCGCTGCTCGCAGCGCTCGAGCGTCTGACCATCGCCGTGTTCGTCTCCACAGCCCTCTTGGAGCTGTTCACGGGACTGTTCAACGTCCTCGACTGGTATCCGTGGCCGTGGGATTTCGTGCTGGTACATCGCTATCTCGCGTATGTGATTTTCGGATCGTTGCTGTTGCACATCGCGGTCAAGTTGCCGGTGATCCAGGAAGGTCTGTCGACACCGCTCAGCGAACCTGACGAGTCTGCTGTCCGGGTGGGTTTGAGCAGACGCGGATTGCTCATCGCCTCAGCCGCGGGTTCCGGTGTCGTGGTGGCAACCACCGCGGGACAGACATTCTCCCCGCTGCGCCGGCTGGCCGTGCTGGCTCCTCGCCGCGCTGAATCTGCTCCGCAGCACGTCCCGATCAACAAGACGGTGGACGAGGCAGGGGTTCGTGAGACGGCTACGAGCGCAACCTGGCGCCTCACCGTGCTCGGTCCTAGTTCGTTCGACCTCACGCTCGCGGAGTTCGAACAACTCGAGACGGTGGAGCACCATCTGCCACTTGCCTGCGTGGAGGGGTGGAGCGTGTCCGCGCGCTGGCGTGGCCCGTTGCTGCGCGACGTCGTTCGTCGCGCCGGCGGCGACACCGACTCCCGGGTGCGAGTCACGTCGCTCGAACAGTTCGGTTCGTATCGGGAGTCCTACGTCGACGGGCCGCAGGTCGAAGGCGCCATTCTCGCCACCCACCTCAATGGCGAGCGCCTGACGCTCGACCACGGCTATCCCGTTCGGCTGATCGCACCTGATCGCGCCGGCGTGCTGAACACCAAGTGGATCACCATGATCGAGGTCCTGTCGTGAACAGGCAGCTGGGCCTTCGTCTCATGATCGGTGCACCGGGCGTCGCGCTGGCGGGCTACGGTGTCTTCCGGGTGCTCGATGACAGCTCACACACCAACCCGCGGCACCTTGCTCGCTGGCTGATCGGCGCCGTCCTGCTCAACGACGGCCTTCTCGTTCCGACCACGATGATTCTCGGCTTCGTCATCACCAAGGTCTTTCCGCCGCGGATCCGTCGCTACGTGCAGGGAGCCCTCGTGACGTCCGCGATGATCACGGTGATCGCCATCCCGTTGATCTATCGCCGGGGCAGCCAGCCTGCGGTGAAGGCGTTGGAGCAGCAGAACTACGCACTACACCTGACGATCTTGATCGCCCTGGTGGTTGCCGTCGCAACGCTTGCCTACGTCGTCAAGGTCAGACGCGATCATCGCGGCTTGGCCTCGAACACCTCGAAGCGTCTACCCGACGCCATCCACGACTCGGAAGCGGCGAATCCCGCGGCTGAGGCGTAGCGAGCCAACGCCAATCCCCCGACGGCGGCCCACGGAAAGACCGGGCCGGAGGCGTGACCGCTTCGAGCGAACCGTACGAGCAACTTGGCGTCGATCGAGTCGTCGGCGTGCGCTTCGACGATGAGCGCACCCCCCGCGGCGAGCAGGTTGTGCATCCGGGTCAACAACTTCAGCGGGTCGCCTCCGATTCCGATGTTTCCGTCCATCAAGAGAATCGTGGGCCAGCGCCCAGCACCAGGAACCCGGTCGAAGACGCTGCGGTGCAGCGCCGGCGTCCCCCGCTCGCGGGTCAGCCTGACCGCCGTTTCAGCGATGTCGATGCCCATCGCGGGGATGCCACGCGCGATCAGCGCAGACGCGAACCGCCCTGGCCCGCATCCGACGTCCAAGGTGGGCGACCCGCATCGAGAAAGCACCGTCGCATCCGCGGCATCAGGTGCTGCGATCCAGCGCCCTACGTCAAGTTCGATGACGTGTCCGTCCGCGGAGAGCAACTCGAGCGACGTCCCGCCCTGCAGCGAATCCTCGTACGGGCGCAGCGCGTGAAGTTCCATCAGGCCACTGCGTTGGTCACGATGCTGTTCAGCGCATTGCTGAAGTGCGTGGTCGGTACCTGTGCGCCCACCTGGATCGCGACGTCGATGGTGTCCACATCGGCGAGCTCGTCGAGGATCTGCACTCGCAGCCCGAGGCCCTGCAACCGAGCCAGTTGATCAGCACCGGTGGTTGCCCGCGACATCGGCACCCCCGACACAGCGGCAGCGGCGTCGCGCCCGTCAGCGAACCCGATCGCCCAGTAACCACCGTCGTACGCCGGACCCAGGCAGGCGTCGAAGCGAACGGGGTCGAATGCGAGCAACGCTTGGGCCGTGAGCTGTGGCGTATCCATGCCCACCAAGATCACCGGTCCTGAGCCGGCAGCTTCGACCGCGCTGACGATGCGCTCGTCCAGACCCCCGCCTGGTTGACGGTGATGTTTCCAGCCCTCGGGAAGCCAGCCCTGTACGGGACTGTCGAAGGAGAGCAGGCAGTTGCTGAATCCAGCGGCGGAGACAGCGGCGATCGTGTCGAGCAGGGCCGCGGCCGCGACGCTCGCCGCCTCCTCGTACGTGAGGGGTGGAACCAGCCGGGTCTTCACCCGTCCCGGCACCGGTGACTTGGCAAGCACGACGGCGGTACCGGCACTGATCGCGGGGCGGTCGATCATGACCGCAGGGCCGCACTCATGTCGTGCACCGCTCGGACCGTGCCTCGCACTGTTCCGGTGACCTTCGAATGACCGAGTCGCGGCCGGTATGCAACGTCGACGCCTTCGATGCACCAGCCGGCACGGGCCGCGCGCACGATCGTCTCCACGGGGTATCCGCAGCGGGTGTCGGCAATCTCGAGGGCGACGTAGGGCTCACGTCGCGCAACTCGTAACGGGCCGACATCGCGGAGCGCCACTCCGGTTTGCCGGCGGACTCGGCGAGCGAGTTCCCAATTCGCGAGGCGCGCATACACCGGGAACGCGCCTCGACTGGTTGCGCGCCGGCGCCCGACCACCAGGTCGACACCCGAATCCACAACCCTCGCCAGGCGGAGCGCGTCGCTCGGCTCGAGCGTCGCATCGCAGTCGCAGAACGCGACGAAGTTGGCCGTCGCGGCGGCCAGACCGGCACGACACGCAGCTCCGTAACCGCGGGCCGAGCACTCGACAACCTCCGCGCCGAGACCTCGAGCGATCTCAGCTGACCCGTCGGACGAGCCGTTGTCGACCACGATCGGATGGACACCGTGCGGGATGCGGGCGAGCACCCACGGCAGCGCAGCCGCCTCGTTGAGACACGGCAAGATCAGGTCCACACGCACGGATTCAGGCTATTGCGGACGGCGCTCGATACGGCCCCGTTGACCCCTTACGAACTAGTGACGCCTGCGCGCATCGGACCTCGGCGCGTGGGGATCGCTCATACGATCGCGCAGTGACGATTTCGACAGCGCGTCAGACTCCCGCACACCATGCACGCCGACAATTGATCTCATGGCTCAGCCAAGATCTGCTCGTCGCAAGCACGGACGCCCTCGGTCTGATCGTTACGGACCTGGTCGAGCTGTCGCTGGTCGCGCACCCAAACGCGCCGCTCGTCGATGCGTCCGCCGGCTCCGCTGCCGCCTAAAGGCGGTCGGCCAGTTCGGCCATCCCGTCGGAGAAGTCTTCGACCGGCTGCCACCTGAGTTCACGGCGCGCAAGCGAAGAGTCGGCAGTGATGTGGCGGACGTCCCCGAGACGAAACCTCCCCGAGACGACGGGCTTCGGCCCCTGCACCGCACGCGCCAGAGCGTCAGCCATCTCTCCTACCGTCCGGGGCGTTCCGGAGCCGATGTTGTAGGCCGCCACACCGTCGGCGTGCGTCTCCACGGCGGCAACGGTGGCCCGTGCAACGTCCCTGACGTGGACGAAGTCGCGACGCTGCCCACCGTCTTCAAAGACAGCGGGCGCCTGGCCGTTGCGTAGCGCGGACAGAAAGATCGCGGCAACACCGGCGTAGGGCGTGTCGATCGGAAGGCCCGGACCGTAGACGTTGTGATAGCGCAGCGATGCAACGGAACCGCCGGTCGCGCGAGCCCACGCCGAGGCAAATTGCTCCTGCCCAACCTTGCTCGCCGCGTATGCGTTGCGCGGGTCCAACACGGCCTGTTCCCCCACCAACGCGGGCTGAAGGGGGCGGCGGCACAGCGGACACGGCGGTTCGAAACGCCCGGCCGCCAGATCTGCCTCCACGCGGGGGGCAGGACTCATCGCGCCATGCTCGGTGCACAACCCGAGACCTTCGCCGTAGACGACCATCGAGCTGGCCTGCACCAGTCGACCAACACCTGCGCGGGCCATGCCTGAGAGCAGGGACGCGGTGCCGTGGACGTTGCTGTCCGCGTAGTCGGGAAGATCGGCCACATCAACACCGAGACCGACCTTGGCTGCCAGGTGGCACACGACGTCAATACCGGGAAGGACCGCGTCAAGAGTGCCTGGGTCGCGCACGTCCCCGACCCGCATTCCGTCGATCTGGGGCGCCGGGCCGCGGTGGACGTCGGGCCGCAGCGAGTCGATAACGGCCACCTCGTGGCCACGCTCGCGGAGCGTCTCCCCCACGTGCCGCCCAATGAAACCTGCCCCACCGGTCAGCAGCACCCGCATAGCGTCACGCTAACCCGTCCCCCTAGCGGCATGAGCAGACGTTGTGCCCGGATGCCGAATTGTGGCTCTCGGATCCGCGGCGGTTCCGACTCGCCAATCGAGCCCTAGACGATCTGGATCATGACACCTACCCTGCACGTGTATTCAGTTGATCAAAGCGACCCACGGACAAACAGCGTCCTCGTCATAAAGCTGCTGACCGCTGAAACGTCACTGGCGGCCCGCGACCCTGCGTGCTCGTCCTTCGAAGCGAGTACGACGTGGGAGCAATCTGATGACGCGGTTCTGGTCCGCTGTGCCCTTTAGCGACCTCAAGCGGGCCGGTCGCCGCGCAGGGGTACTCGGTGTCACCGTCTCGGTGATCGCCTTCGGGATGTCATGGGTCGCTGGACCGGCGGCAGCGGACCCGCCACAGCCCACGCCCCAGACGGTCAGCTATACGGTCCCGGGCACGTACACGTACACGGTGCTGCCCAACATCACCTCGATCACCGTGGCGGCCGCTGGTGCCAGCGGAGGCAACTACCGGGGTGGTGACCCGAGCCAGGGCGGCTCCTTCGGAGGCAACGGCGGCCAGACCACGGCCACCATCGCAGTGACGCCAGGCCAGCAGTTGCAGATCAACGTCGGCGGCACCGGTGGGCCCGCGACCACGTACCACGGCAACGCGTGCGACCAGACGTCCGGCGGCTTCAACGGCGGTGGGGCCGCTGGGTACGGCGCCACTACGGGCGGTGGCGCGAGCGACGTGCGCACTGGTGCGTTCGGTTTGGCAGATCGGCTCGTCGTCGGTGGCGGTGGTGGCGGCGGCGGTGTCGACGTCAGTCCCGGCGGCGCCGGAGGCAATCCCGCCGGCTCGGGCGTCGACCCGTTCCACGGCCAGTTCGGCACCTCCACCAACGGTGGCGCAGGTACTCAGACCGCGGGCGGAGCGGGGGGCGGTGGATACGCCAACGGGGCCACTGGGACGGCAGGAGCGGGCGGGATCGGCGGCTGCACCACCGCCACCACAACGTTCGCCGGCAGCGGCGGCGGGGGCGGGTACTTCGGCGGCGGGGGTGGTGCCGCTTACTACGGCTACTCCGGTGGCGCTGGCGGCGGCAGCAGCTTCGGTCCGGCAGGGTCGACATTCGCCAACGGCTCCCAGAGCGGCAACGGCGCTGTCTCGCTCACGTTCACCGCTCCCTCAGTCGGCGCCGCGACGACCTTGCAGATGACCCCGTCGACAGCGACCGTGAGCGCCGGCCAGACCGAGAGCTACGTGGTGCATGCGTTCGACGTGTACGGCGACGACCTCGGTGACGTCACCGCGTCCACGTCGTTCACCATCGCGGGCGGATCGTGCACGGCAAATGCATGCAGCGCGCTGTCCGCGGGCAACCACATCGCTACCGCGAGCTACTCCGGCCTGACGGCGACGGCCACCCTGACCGTGCTTGCGACCTCGGCGCTCGTGCTCAGCGGCTTGCCGTCGGCGACCTCACCCGGCACGAGCATGAACCTCACGATCAACGCCCACGACTCCAGCGGCAACCCTGCCCTCGGCGACAACAGCACGCTGACCTTCACCTCCACCGACGGGAACGCCATATTGCCGGCTCCCACCACGTTGACTTCCGGGTCGGTCACCGTGCCGATCACCCTCGACAACGCCGGCAACCAGACGGTCACGGTCACCGAGGCAGGCTCCGGCGTTAAGGCGACGTCGGCGGCGGTCGCCGTCTCCGGGGCGGTCTCCTTCACCGTTGCGGGATTCCCGTCCAGCGTCACGGCGGGACAGTCCGGCACGGTGACAGTCACCGCGCTGGACGCGAATGGCTCGGTCGTCCCCGACTACGCCGGCCAGGTGGCACTCTCCTCTTCGGACCCCAACGCCGTCGTCCCGGCGCCGGCAACGCTGACCAACGGCACCGGCTCCTTCGCTGTGACGCTGACCCGGGTGGGGACACAGTCCATCGTCGCGACGGGAGTGCGCGACGCCTCGCTCACCGGCAGCCAGACAGGCATTCAGGTTGGCCCGAACACGCTTGCGAAGTTGGTCGGTACCGGGGTGCCCGGTTCCGTGGTGGCCGGGACGGCGTTCAACTTCACCGTCTCGGGAACAGACCAGTACGGCAACCCGGTCAGCTCGTACGCCGGCACGGTTCACCTGACCTCCACCGACCCGGCAGCGACCCTCGCGGGCGACAGCACCACCGCCGGTGGCACAGCATCGGAGTCTGCGACGCTCCGTACGGCGGGCACGCAGACGATCACCTTCACCGACTCCGGCGCTGGCATCACCGGCAGTGTTAACGTCACCGTCTCCGCCGCCACGACGAGCGGGGTGCGGGGAACCCTGGCAGGCCCGACCACCGCCGGTACGTCGAGGACCCTGACCATCACCACGGTCGACCAGTACGGCAACCCGGCACCGATGAACGGGTACGCCTTCGTGACCACGTCCGATTCCCGTGCCACGGTCGGGAATGCCGGCTGCTGCGGGGTCAACGCCATGATCTTCAACGGTTCGGGCCAGACGTCGGTGACCCTCGCAACGGCCGGATCAATCTCCATCCAAATCAGCTTCTGCGACGTCACTGCCTTCATCATGTCGGGTGAGACAACGAACTGCCGGTTCTACAACGGCATCAACGGCGGGCATGTCTACAACTACCCGTTCAGCGCGACGGTGACGGCCGGCGCACCCGCCGCGATCACGATCAGCGGGCTGGGCTCGACCACGCAAGCCGGCAGCGCGAAGACGGTGACGGTGACCGCCGTCGACGCATACGGCAACCGGACAACCGCGGTGGACGCGCTCACGCTGACTTCGACCGATCCGCAGGCAATCCTGCCGACCGACGCGACGCTCACGAACGGAGTGTTCACCGGCCCCGTCACTCTCGAGACTGCGGGCTCGCGCACCATCACCGCCACAACGCCGGCGAATGTGTCAGGGACGTCCGCCGCTGTCGTGGTGACGCCTGCCGCGCCCGCTGCTATCGCGTTGGTCGGCTACCCCGACGGCGCCGTCGTGGGGGACCACATCCACAACCTCACCGCGACCGTCACCGATCAGTACGCGAACCCGACACCGAGTTACGCAGGCACGCTGACCGTGATCTCCTCCGACCCGAAGGCAGTGTTGCCCGGACCGATCACGGTGACGAACGGGACAGCTCAGATTCCCGTCGAGCTGCGGACCGCCGGCCCTCAGACGATCAGCGTGAGCGACTTGTCGTCGCCGACCCTGACTGGATCACTGGCGGTGACCCTCGCTCCGGCGGCGGTGAGCGCGCTAGTGCTCACGCCCGCAGGTGGAAGCATCATCGCCGGGCAGCCGACGGACTTGACGGTGACCGCGCGTGACGAGTTCGGCAACGTCGTGACCGACGACAACGCCACGATCGCAGTAACCGCCAGCGACCCGACCGGAAGCCAGCCGGCCACGGTGACACTTGCCTCCGGCGCGGCGACGTTCACCGTGATCGCCTTCACCGCGGGTACCGACACGATCACGGTCACGGGTGGCGCCGTGAGCGGCTCGTCCACCATCACCGTGGTTGCCGGACCGGCCGCGACGCTGGCACTCGCCGGGCTGCCGACCGGAGTCGAGCCCGGCGCTCCGGTGTCGATAACGATCACCGCACTCGATACCCAGGGCAACGTGGCCGTCGGTGACAACGGGTCGGTCACCCTCACCACCACTGACCCTCGGGCCAACCTGCCTGTCGGCATCACGCTGACCAACGGCGTCGCGCATGTCGCCATCTCACTGCGCACGGTCGGCGCTCAGACGGTAACCGCGACAGCGCCAGGTCTGCCGTCGTCGACCCTGAGCACTCTGGTGCGCAAGGTTGCTTCGGTGCCGGGCTCCCCGGTAGCTGTCGCCGCGCCCGGCCAGGTCACACTCTCCTGGGCAGCGCCGGTCTCGGACGGCGGCGCGACCATTTCCGGTTACGAGGTGTTCGTCGGCACGCGCTCCGGGCATGAGGCAGTGACGCCGGTCAACCCCGAACCGATTCCTGGCACCACGTATACCGTCACCGGGCTCAAGAACGGGGTGACCTACTACTTCGTCGTGCGCGCGGTCAATGCCGCCGGGGTGTCCCCCAAGTCAGCGGAGGCCTCCGCGACACCGGCGAGCGCGCCGCTCGCGCCGACGGCGGTAACCGTCGATCGCACGCTCGGGCCGGGGCTGCTCGGCCTGTCCTGGACGCCGCCTCGATCGACCGGCGGCTCGGCAATCCTTGGTTACAACGTCTACGTCGGCACCACGACCGGCGGCGAAAGCAGCACGCCGGTCAACGCGTCCCTGATCACGGGAACGTCCTTCACGGTCAGCGGGCTGACGAGCGGCAAGCGCTATTTCTTCCAGGTACGTGCAGTGAACGCAGTCGGAGCGTCAGCCGCGTCGAGACAGATCGCGGGGACCGCTCCGTAACGCAATCACAACTCGTGAGGCCGACGGGGTCGCAGGCTCTGTGGCGCCGGTCGAATCAAGGCCATCGACGAAGGTGGACAGGATTCGCTTGCACGGCGGGTCCACCCACGTAGATGGGATCGCGACATGCAAGCAGACGATTGTTGAGAGCAGCCTTCCTCGCCGACCTGGCGGCAGTTGAGGACGGCTACCTATTCAATCGCGTCGATGTAGGGCTGTAGATCGGTGACACGTCCGAGCTGGCCAAGGTCGAGGACGTGAAATCGCACGTCCAACCCAACGCCACCGTGGTAATCGGCGGGTGCGACCGGAAGGTTGAACGTCATGTACGACAGCGGTACGGGCGTCGCGCCCGGTGAGCCGTGTCCTCCGAGAACTCCTGAGGTCGCGCATCTCGGCGGCCTGCAGGTGAAGTGACCCTCGATGCCGACCACATACTCGCGCTGCGTGTTGGTCCCACGCTGTCCGACTATCCGCGAATACGCAGCGTCGGTGGTCACGATCACCTGAGCATTGTGTGGATGTGGATCGCCCCAGACCGTTGCGTAGTGCAGCGCTTGGCGCGCCAGCATCGCCATGGGTACTCGGTTGGCCACGGCGGGAAGCGGAAGAGACGGCGCAGAGTGCACCGACTGGCTGGCCGTGTGAGACGGTGCCGAGCTGGTCCTACTGCCGGTACACGCCGCCAAACTCAGAACGCCCATCGCAACCACGATCGGCGCACGCATCTTCATGACCAGTAAGTGTCCGCTTAACAGCATTCGATTACAGCCAGATCGCGGCAGTTCCGCGCACTAACCGCGGCATGTTCGGACGTTCTGCAACGCCAGGTCAGTGCATAGCCCGGGAATGGCCTTCGCGGTAAGCGCGGATCCAGGACTCATCTTGGGAGAGGAACTTGCTCACTACTGGTTCCAGACGTGCTCGACGCTCTGTGCCCAGCTCGCCATCCACGCGGGGCGAGGCTTTCCGAAGCCAACGCTGTAATAGGCCCACAGCCTCCTCGTTCGACACGCTTTGCCACGGCGATCGCACGAGATAGATGAGACGTTCTGGGGCCCCAGGGATCGCGTCCGGCGACGTCGCCTCCGGCATACGGGGGTCAGGTACGACGCGGCGATGTTGGTCGGGCCAGAAGTCCGCTAGATCGAGTTCGCCACAAAGCGATGCGATCGGCTCGAAGCCGTCAGCGCGAAAATCTGCCACGGAAGTGAGACTCTCCCCACCGTCGGTCACGAGATGATCTTGGCACACCCATGTGGCGGGCATCTGCGCACGTTACCCGCGCGGCAGTGCGTGGTGTGAGCGAGCGTTAGGGCGGTCTTCAGTTGTCGGTTGAATGCCGGATCGCCGATGATGGCCGTGTGCGAATGACGGGGTGGCCTCTGGTTAGCACCGTGATCGTAGGTTCACTCGTCTCGGCGTGCGCCGGCCACGCAGCAAGCGACGCTGCGAAATCATTGCCGACTGTTCACGCCAAGTATCACGCGGCGATACAAGCAGGCGGGGAGCATCCCTGGACGTTTCCAGCCGTCACCATGGCGGGGCCGCCAGTAGCGGTTCATCCCGGAGTCGGGTCGGACCCGGTCACCGGAGCAGGCTCGTCGGTGATCGCCGTGGGGAAAGGACCGG
>Ga0068852_100000854_pt1 | contig 20257 bp, 9 predicted proteins | sample KBSCornC22_FD_66594 | JGI IMG/M metagenome (GOLD analysis project Ga0068852, IMG submission 66594) | Corn rhizosphere microbial communities from Kellogg Biological Station, Michigan, USA - KBS Corn C2-2 | ecosystem: Host-associated > Plants > Roots > Rhizosphere > Soil ... | reverse complement strand
GACGCCGAACTCGCCATGCGATCGGCGTTCGAGGACCGCGATCGACCGCAGGTTGACGATGCTGGACCGATGGATCCGGACGAAGCGGAACGGATCGAGACGCTGGGCGATGGTGGCGAGGCTCGCCCGGTAGAGGAATTCCTCGCCCGCCATATGCACCGTCACATAGACGCCGGATGCTTCGATCCAGTCGATATCCTGCGTCATGACCAGGCGTGCCTCGTCGCGTGACCGCGCCACGATCCACTCCCAGATCTCGCCGGGCTTGGAGCGCTTTGCGACGAGGTTGATCAATTCCGGGCCGAACCCCGCCTTACCCCCGGCCGAGCGCGGATCGTGCAGGCGCCGTTTGATCCGCTCCATGGTCGCCTCGTAGCGTTTGCCGCCGAATGGCTTGAGCAGATAGTCGATCGCGTCGGTTTCGAACGCCTTGATTGCGAAATGGTCGAAAGCGGTCACGAACACCGTCAACGGCATCTTGTCGACGCCGATCGCGTCGATCACGCCAAAGCCGTCGACGCCCGGCATCTGCACGTCGAGGAACACGATATCGGGCCTGGATTTCTGGATCAGCCTCACCGCGTCCACGCCATTTTCGGCTTCGAGGACGCGGGTGACATCCCGATCCCGCGTCAGCCGATCGACCAGGCGCCGCCGTGCCGGCGCCTCGTCGTCGACGACCAGCGCGCAGAGCGGCTCAGGCTTCACGTCCATCGGCGTCAATTCCTGTCCTCTGCAAGGGAATGTGGATGATCACCTCGGTGCCGCCGCCGCTGCGCCGGCAAATCGCGAACCGATCGCTCGTCATCGGATAGAGCGCCTCCAACCGTTCGCGCGTGACCCGCAAGCCGAGCCCCGACGCATTTTCCATTCGCCAGTTGGCGGGAAGTCCCGCGCCGTCGTCGATCACCTCGATCCGCAAGTGATCATCGATCAGCTGCGCCGATATCGCGATCGTGCCGCCCGACATGCGGCGTTCGAGCCCATGGCGGATCGCATTTTCCACCAGCGGCTGGAGCAGCAGCGACGGAACGGCGACCGAGAGCGACGCAGGGTCGGCCTCCACACGAATGTCCACGCGGTTGCCGAAGCGCAGTTTCTGGATCGCCAGATAATGGTCGAGCAATACCAACTCCTCGGCCAGCGTGATCTCGGTGCTGGCGTGGCACTCCATTGACTGCCTGAGCAACATGGCGAGATTCTCGATCATCTCCTCGACCAGCTCGGGGTTGGCCGCGACTTCGGACGAAATGGCGTTGAGCGCGTTGAACAGGAAATGCGGTTCGAGCTGCAGCCGAAGCGCATTGAGCCGGGACTCAATCAGGCGCTTCTCGACCCGCTCCAGATCGAGCTGGCTCGTCAGATATCGGTTATAGAATTTGAACGTCTGCACGACGCCGACGAGGGCGCCATAGGTCATCCAACTGCCCAGGAAATAATAGGCTTCGAAATCCCTGTTCCGCAGCGGATTCCAGGAAATCTCGGGAATCGGATAGAGAAGCAGGCCTGCGAGATAGGTGTGCACCAGGCTGAAGGGCACGCTCAGCAGCAGGTGAGTGAGGCACAGCCAGGCGACGTTCCGTTGCGCGGCTTTAACCCTGCGGTCGATCAGCAGGATCGCGGGTGTCAGTAGCGCCCAGGCCCACGCCTCGATGAGTTTCGCCGCGACGGCATACCAGTGCGTGCCGTGGAGAAGATCCGGCACCGACTGGAACAGGCCGACGGCCGTCCAGGCGAGGATTGCGATGATCGCGGATCGCGCTCCCGCACGCCATGTCCCGTCTTGGATTTTCGCTGGCAGCGGATGGGACGGTGTCAGGAAGCCCCCGGCATCGGCAATGGCGACAGGATCAACCGAAACGCGCATCACGAGAAACCATTATCGGAGCGTTTTCCTGACGAGCGGGTAAAATATTCCGCCGCGCGAGCACGATCGAGCGATTCCGTGCGGCGGCCCGCCTGCCCTGCCAGCGTCGGAACATAAGTCCGCACTATCGCCCTTCTCTCCTTACCAATTCTTATCGCGTGTTCTCATCGCGTTGCCGTCGGGCCAGCGCACCGCCGAACCAGGGCGGCTCACCAACGCTCGCGGAGCCTTCCGGTCAGCATCGTCAATCTCCTCCATCCGCGCCCGCTGGCCAAGCCAACCGCCGCCCATTTTTTCATAAATGTTACGACCCGGATTTTTTTGTTGCGGGCCGGATTTAAATATAACGAAGTGGAGTTGAAGAGTTAATTTTTCACACAAAACTATCCTATCAGACCACCTCAACTCTATCTCCACGATAGACTCCATCATCGTTTTATCTGATAAATAGAACGCGACCCGTGAGACGGGCGATATAGAAAAGAACTGTGGGAGGGGCGAGAACTGCGTCGGCGGTTGCTGCCGTGTGGCTGAAGCACGCGCTAGGCGGCAAGAAAATTACCAGAAAAGACTGTCGGCTTCGCATCGTGGGATGCGGCGAAGCCGTGGCCGACCGCTGGAGCAGTGACGCGGACGAACATGGTTTGCGCGGTGCATTCGAATGGAGGGGATCAAGGTGCGGATTGCTAATCTGATGCTGGGTGCCAGCGTTTCGGCGCTGGTTTTGGCGGGTCTGGGTGTTGCGCAGCCGGCGTGGGCCCAGGCGGCCGACACGTCGGTTTCGGCGGGGAAAACGAAAGCCAAGGAGACCAAGAAAAAGGCCAAGTCCGATGAGGCGAAGGCCGGGCCGATCGATGCGGACGAAGCGACTTCGATCGTCATCACCGCGCGTCGCCAGGCCCTGCAGACCGCGACCGAGCTGAAGCGCCATTCCGACACGATCATCGATTCGGTCGTGGCTGACGAAGCGGGCAGGCTGCCCGACAATTCGATCACGGAAGTGCTGGCGCGCGTGCCCGGCGTGACGATGAGCCGCTTCAATGGTTCGGGCGATGCGTTCCAGGTCGAAGGCACCGGCATCCAGGTGCGCGGCCTGTCGAACGCGAGCAGCATGCTCAATGGCCGCGAAATCTTTTCGGCCAATGGCGGGTCGGGCCTCAGCTGGGGCGAAGTCACGCCCGAATTGATGGCCGCTGTCGACGTCTACAAGGCAACGCGGGTCGATATGATCGAAGGCGGAACCGGTGGTGCGATCGACCTCCGCACCAAGATGCCCTTCGATTACAAGAAGACCACGATCGAAGGCTCGGTCAGTGGTAGCTGGGGCGATCTGGTCAAGAAAGTTTCGCCCTCGGCCTCGGTGCTTGGGTCGGCCCGGTTCAACACCGGCATTGGCGAAATCGGCATCCTTGTCGACATCGCTTATTCGAAGTTCGACTCCCAGGATGCGCATCTGAGCGTCGAGCCCTTCTTCAAGAAGGAGTATCAGGGGCAGAATCGGTATATTCCCGGCGGCTTCGGCTGGGGCGACGATCATTTCGGCCGTGAGCGCAAGGGGCTCTACGAAGCCGTTCAGTGGAAGCCCGCCAACAATCTCACCTTCTTCCAGACGTTCTTCGCGTCAAAATATACCAGCCACAATAACGGTACGAGCGTATGGGTCGCGAGCGATCACCTCATGCCCATTTCGGGGGCGACCAAGTTCGACAAGAATGGCGTGCTGGTGGCCGCCGATCATATTGGCAACGCCTCGTTCGGTCAGGGCGATGCCGGTTCGACGATTGGCCAGAGCTGGATTCCCGCCGATCAGCAGGTTGATTGCAACACCCCCTACGGCACGCAGGCCCAGTCGCTGGACTGGAGTGCGTCGCCGCCGGTGTGCGCGCCGTCCTATGCAGGCGCTGGGAGCTCACGGGGCTTCTCGACGTCGAATAATATCACCGAGGATTTCAGTCAGGGCTTTACCTGGAATTTAGGCAGGCTGCGGGTGCGCGGCGCCGGGCAATATGTGCTTTCGAAGGCACGTTCGACCGGCATGTCGGTCGGTCTGGGGGTTCCCGTCACCGGCTACAAGATGGATCTGACCGGCAATGTTCCGAGCTTCGTGATCGACAATGCAGATGCGCTCAATCAGCGCAGCAGCTACCAGTGGAGTCAGCTCAGCTGGCGTCCATCGAACAATCGCGGAACAATGTACGCCGGCAATTTCGATGTCGATTATGACCTCGGCGGCGGTTTCTTCAAAACCGTCAGCGCGGGTGTTCGCGTTGCTCGGCGCAGCGAGTTGGATACGTATGTCGGCACGTACTGGACGCCGCTCGGACAGGGGTGGAACGGATCACCGGTGACGCACTTGTCGGATGGTCCCGCGGGCGACAGCGAATTCTACTCCTTCAACGATTTCTTCCACGGCAGCATTGCGGTGCCTGGCCACTTCTTCGTCCCATCGGCGAAGCTGATCACGTCGGAAGACTATGCCTATGTGATGAAAACCTACGGCTACAATGTGAACGAGGGGACTCCGGACCAGGTCGTGCGCGCCGATCATGGCGAGGATCGCACCAAGCTCAACACCGACTCTGTTTATCTGATGAGCAAGTTCGGCAGCGACAGCGGCCTGTTCTCTATTCCATTCACCGGGAACATCGGCATTCGCGTCGTGCGCACCACGACGACATCGCTTGGCCAATTCCACTATGCGGCTTCCACATTCTACCTCACCCAGGCGGACGCCAACGCGGATTTTCAGGCCGATCCAACCGGCAAGAAAACCCCGAACGCCATAACCGTCCCTATCGACATTCAGCCGCGGGCGAACCAGAGCAGGGATACAAGGGCCCTGCCGGCATTCAACATCAACTTCAAGCCGACGGACAAATTCTACATCCGGTTTGCCGCGAACCAGACCATGGCTCGTCCCGGGTTCAACGACATCAAGGTTTCTGGCAGCGTCAACGTCAATAGTGTCGCCAACACAAACAATTATACGTCGACGGAGATCGTCAACGGCGTCCCGACCCAGGTCGATCACCGCTTCGCGCCGATCTTCAACGGCATCGGGGCATCTATCGGTAATACCGCGCTCAAGCCGACCATCTCGACGAACTTCGATATGTCGGTCGAATGGTACAAGAGCTACAGCACCAGTGCCCACTTTGCCTTGTTCCACAAGACATTGAAGGATCTCATCGTCTTCGGCGACGCGACGGTCCCGTTCCCGTACAGCTTCACCAAGGGCAACGGGCAAGTCGTAACCGGTACGACGACCTTCACGACGACGCAGGCAGCGAATGCAAAGGAGAATGCCCACATCAAGGGCTTCGAATTCGGCGGTAGAACCTTCCTGGACAAGCTTCCCGGTCTGTGGAGCGGGTTCGGGATCGATGCCAACTTCACTTACATCAGCAGCCAGAACCAGGCGCCCAAGGCACAGGACGTCGACGGCCACATCTTTGCGAATCTGCCTGTCGCTGGCCTGTCGAAGTACAGCTACAACGTGCAGCTGATGTATTCGAAAAATAAATTTTATGCGGGACTTGCCTACAACTGGCGCAGCAGATTCCTGATGGGAACGAGCACGAACGGAACCGGTACGGCAAACAACTCGAATTTCAGATACTGCAGCACGGGAATTTGTCAGCAGATCTACTATAATTTGCCGCTTTACGGCCATTCCTATGGCCAACTCGATTTTGGTACTAACTACCAGATCAACTCGCATCTGCGTATCAACATCCAGGCAAATAATCTCACCAACGTGAAGGCGAGGAGTGAGATGGAAATCTTGCCCGGCAAACTTTACCCCCGCAATTATTATGAATCCGACCGTCGCGTCGACGCCGGTGTCAACATCAAGTTCTAAGATTAGTGATCGCCCCTCGGGGCATTCCAACATTCGGCGGCGTCGTGTTGTTTTCACGGCGCCGCCATTTCTCCGATCCGGGCCGTGACCAAGAAAATCATTATCGTTGGAGGAGGGTCGGCTGGGTGGGTCACCGCCGCCTACCTTGCGCGCATGCTCGGTGCCGACCTGCCGGCCGGTGTCGAGATCGTGCTGGTCGAGTCGCCCGATATCGGGCCGATCGGGGTGGGCGAGGGGACCTTCCCAAGCATCCGCAAGACGCTCAGCCGCCTCGAGATCGATGAGCGGCTCCTGTTCACCCAGGCATCGGCCACCTTCAAACAGGGTGTTCGCTTCGCCAACTGGGTGCGGGGCGATGACCATTATTATCATCTGTTCGAACCGGCGCATCGGCCTGAGGGTCTTGATCTGTTGCCCTACTGGCTGCTTGGCCAGGCCGGTTCGCGTTCGTGGAATGACGTGTGCGGCGTCCAGAAACGCGTGGTGGACGCCATGCGTGGCCCGAAGCGGGGCGACGAACCGCCCTATTCCGCACCGCTCGCTTATGCCTATCATTTCGACGCGCTCGCCTTCGCCGACGTGCTGAAGCAGCACGCAATCCGGCAAGGCGTGAAGCTTGTCGCCGACCAGGTGACCGACGTGCGCCTCACGCCCGATGGCAGCATCGATAGCCTGCTGACCCGCGCCCACGGTGTGTTGAGCGGCGATCTTTATATCGACTGCACAGGCTTTCGCGCGCGGCTTATCGGCGAAGCCATGGGGATTGCGTTCGTCTCGCGCCGCGACACGTTGTTCGTGAACCGGGCGATCACGGTGCAGCAGCCCTATCGCGACCCGTCCGCGCCGTTGCCGTCATGCACGATCGCCACTGCGGAGCGAGCCGGCTGGATCTGGGACATCGGCCTGCGCCATCGCCGCGGCATCGGCTATGTCTATTCGTCGGATCATTGCTCGGATTGGGAGGCGGAAAGGCTGCTGCGGCGCTATGCCGGCCTGGGCCAAGGGGAAGGGGAGACCAGGCTTCTGCAGTTCGAAGCCGGCTACCGCCCTGTCCAGTGGCATCGCAACTGCGTCGCCATCGGCCTTTCCGCCGGCTTCATCGAACCACTGGAGGCGACCGGCATCGGCTTTGCGGAAAGCGCGTCGCTGATCCTTGCGGCGATCTTCCCCTGGCGCGGCCCGCTGGAGGTCGCGGCGCGCCAGTTCAATACGGCGATGAGCCGCCGCTATGAGAATGTCATCGACTTCATCAAGGCGCATTATTGTCTCAGCCAGCGCCGTGACAGCGATTTCTGGATCGACAATTGCCGGCCTGAATCGATCCCAGCCTCGCTCCAGGAACGGCTCGAGCGGTGGCATTATCGACCGCCGAGTTTCGTCGACGTGGACTATGGCCACGACACGTTCACCGAAGAGAATTGGCGTCAGGTGATCTATGGAATGGAGTTCGCCACGGACCTGACGGGGCGCGGGGGCGCATTGCGACATCAGGATGCAGCGCGCGTCGCTTTCGCGCTGGCCGATCGGAGTGCTGACAAGGCTCTGGCCTACCTTCCGTCGCACCGTGACCTGGTCGAAAAGATGTGCGCTGAGGGCGCTGCGTCTCCGAGCAGCACTGGGCTGGCAGGGGTCGGCCGATGACGTCCAGGATCGGCCATGTGGTGATCGCCGGCGGCGGAACCGCCGGCTGGATGGCGGCGGCAGCACTCGGCAAGGCCTTCTCCCAATCTGGAATGGGGATCACGTTGGTCGAGTCCGACGAGATCGGTCGGGTGGGGGTCGGCGAGGCGACGATCCCCGCGATTCATTATTTCAACGCCACGCTCGGCATCGATCAGGCCGAGTTCCTGCGCGCGTGCAACGGCACATTCAAACTCGGCATCGAATTCGTCGACTGGGGAGATATCGGCGCGCACTATATCCACCCCTTTTCCGGATATGGCCGCGATCTCCGCAACGTCTTCTTCCATGAGCTTTTCCTGCGTTACGCGCGCATGGCGGAAGCGCGCGGCAAGTCCGTGTCGATCGACGATTACAACCTCTGCTGTGTCGCCGCGCGGCGCGGGCGTTTCACGCATCCGGTCGGAGGGCAGCGGACCGACGTCGCGCCGCTAAACTACGCCTTCCATTTCGATGCCAATCTCTACGCGGCGTTCCTGCGCCGGTTCAGCGAAAAGCTCGGCGTCCGCCGGCTCGAAGGCAAGATCTCCCGGGTCGAGCAGCATGCCGAGACTGGCCACATTCGCGCGTTGCAACTCGAAAATGGCCAGCGGATCGACGGCGACTTCTTCATCGATTGCACCGGTCAGCGTGCGCTGCTGATCGAGCAGGCGCTCGAGAGCGGCTATGAGGACTGGCGGCACTGGCTGCCCTGCGACCGCGCCGTCGCCGTGCCGTCCGCCAACACCGAATCCCCGATCCCTTATACGCGGTCCACGGCCGACCAAGCGGGCTGGCGGTGGCGGATTCCGCTGCAGCATCGGGTCGGCAATGGTTACGTTTATTCCAGCGGCTTCATCGATGACGATGCCGCCGAGCGGAGGTTGCTCGACACCATCGACGGCGGCGCGCTTGCGCAGCCGCGCCGCATTCCGTTCGTGACCGGACGCCGCAAGAGCTTCTGGATCGGCAATTGCGTCGCGGTTGGCCTCGCGTCCGGCTTTCTCGAGCCGCTCGAATCGACCAGCATCCACCTCATTCAGACGGCGGTGTTGAAGCTGCTGGCGCTCTTCCCGGACAAGAGGTTCGAACCGGCCGACATAGCGGCCTTCAACCGCCACACGGCGGCCGAATATGAGCGTATCCGCGACTTCCTGGTGCTGCACTACAAGGCCACAAGGCGCGATGACTCCCCATTCTGGCTTTATTGCCGCGACATGGACGTGCCGGACGGCGTGCGCGAAACGATCGAACTGTTTCAATCGCGCGGACGGATGCTGATCAGCGCGGATCATCTGTTCAACGCGCCGAGTTGGTTGGCGGTGATGCTCGGTCAGGGAGTCCAGCCGCGCGGCTATGATCCGTTGGCCGATCTGCTGTCCGAGTCCGAACTCGAAGCGCACATGGCGTCGGTCCAGGCTTATATCGATCGGACCACGGCAGCGATGCCGCTGCATATGGACTATGTCCGAAGCTTCTGCGGGAGCGACGCAATTGCCCGCTGAGCCGATCCGCCGCGTCGTCATCGTTGGCGGCGGCACGTCCGGCTGGATGTGCGCGGCTGGCCTGTCGCGCATGTTGGACCGTCGCCAGGTGTCGGTGACGCTGATCGAATCCGAGGAGATCGGCACGATCGGCGTGGGCGAGGCGACCATTCCCACGCTGCAGACCTTCAACGGACTGTTGGGCGTGGACGAAGCCGACTTCATGCGGGAGACGCGCGCCACCATCAAACTCGGCATCGAATTCACCGACTGGGGCGGCCTCGGCGAAACCTATATCCATCCGTTCGGCGTCTATGGTCTCGACCGGCCTGAGGTGAAGTTCCACCAGATGTGGCTGCGGCTGCGCCAGGCCGGGATCGATGTCGGCGACATCGGCGAGTATAATCTCTCCCATGTCGCCGCCCGGCTGAACCGTTTTGGGTTCAGAACGGGTCGAAGTACCTTGCCGGACTTGCGCCATGCCTACCATCTCGATGCAAGTCTCTATGGGCGTTATCTCCGTCGCTATGCGGAAGCGCGCGGCGTGTCGCGCCGCGAGGGGATGGTCGCTGCCGTCAACCGCCATGACAACGGCTTCGTGTCTTCGTTGACGCTGAAGGATGGCGAGGCCGTCGAGGGTGACCTTTTCGTCGATTGCACGGGCTTTCGGGGCCTGCTGATCGGCCAGAGCCTGGGTGTTGCGTTCGAGGATTGGACGCATTGGCTGCCATGCGACCGTGCGGCGGCGCAGCCTTGCGAAAGCAGCGGGCCGCTCGTGCCTTATACGCGGTCGATGGCGGACAAGGCGGGGTGGCGCTGGCGCATTCCGCTGCAGCACCGCGTCGGCAATGGCTATGTCTATTCGAGCGCACACATCAGCGATGATGCCGCGGTGGCGCGCCTCGCCGACACGCTCGGCGGGCGTCCATTGGCCGATCCGCTGCTCATCCGCTTCAAGGCCGGCTGCCGGCGGAGCTTGTGGGAGCGCAACGTCGTCGCGATCGGCCTCGCCGGCGGCTTCATCGAGCCGCTGGAATCGACCAGCATCCATCTCGTTCAGACAGGGATTTCACGGCTCCTGCTGTTGTTTCCAGACAGCAGCTTCAACCCATCGCTGGCCGAGGAATTCAACAAAGGCAGCCTGCTCGAATATGAGCAGATCAGGGACTTCATCATCCTCCATTACAAGGCGACCACCCGCGACGACACCGACTTCTGGCGCCAGTGCCGGGACATGGCCATCCCGGACAGCCTGCGTCACAAGATCGAGCTGTTCCGTGCCGGCGGGCGTCTTTTCCGGGATAGCGACAATCTCTTTACCGAGAGTAGCTGGCTCGCGGTGCTGCTGGGCCAGGGGATCATGCCGCGCGGCCATGATCCAGTAGCCGACGCCATTCCGGCGCAGGACATGATGCGCGCGCTGCTCTCTCTGAAGGCGGCCGTCCGCGACGCTGCGAACGCCTTGCCAGATCACCGGGAATTCATCAGGTCTTACTGCGCGACGTGACCGGTTTGTCGGCTGCCCAGCCACCATGTTCCAGTCTCACGCGGAAACAGAGCAACGCAGAACTTTGGCATCCAGGGGGTTAAATTGAACATCATTCGTCGCGCCATTTTGCCGCTTGCCATGCTTGGCCTGACGGCTCCGGCCATCGCCGACGCGCCTCTTCCGAGGATCGAGACCAAAGGCGGTCGCCACGCCCTTTTCGTAGACGGCGCGCCCTTTCTGATCCTTGGCGGCCAGGCGCATAACAGCAGCAATTACCAGGCGATGCTCCCCGACGTGTGGCCCACGATCCGGGCCGTGCATGCGAACACCCTCGAAATCCCCGTCGCATGGGAACAGATCGAACCGGCCGAGGGGAAGTTCGATTTCTCTTGGGTAGATGCTTTGATCCCGCAGGCGCGCGCGAACAATGTCCGGCTGGTCCTTTTGTGGTTCGGCTCGTGGAAGAATACGAGCGGCAGCTATCAGCCCGAATGGGTGAAGGCTGACCTCAAGCGCTTCCCGCATATGATGACCCGGGACGGCAAGACGCATTATGTGCCGACGCCGCTCAGCCGGAACAATCTGGAGGCCGACAAGCGCGCGTTCGTGGCACTGATGCGGCACATTCGCGAAATCGATCCCGATCACACGGTGATCATGGTCCAGCCGGAGAATGAGGTCGGAAGCTACGGCTCTCCGCGCGATTTCTCGGCGGAAGCGAACCGGTTGTTCGCCGGCCCCGTCCCGGCGGAACTCGCGCGAAAGCTGGGCAAAAGCGGAACGTGGAGCCAAGTCTTCGACAGGAAGGCCGACACCGCGTTCAACGCCTGGTACACGGCGCGCTACATCGACGAGATCGCTGCCGCCGGCCAGGCCGAGCTCAACCTCCCCATGTATGTGAATGTCGTGACCAGCGATCCTGGCGATCCGAAGGCGGGAGAAGGCGGTGGGGCCAGCGGCGGGGCCGATTGGCCGATGCTCGATGTCTGGAAGGCGGCCGCACCCCATATCAAGATCGCCGCGCCCGACATCTACGATCGCGACTACCGTGTGGTGAACGGCAAGTTCGAGAAGATGGCGCGCGCCGACAATCCCCTGTTCGTGCCGGAGCTCGGCAACGATTTGCCTTTTGCCCGCTATTTCTGGCTCGCGCTGGGCAAAGGTGCGGTCGGCGTGTCGCCGTTCGGGATGGACCCGACCTATTCCAACTATCCGCTCGGCGGCCTGAACACGCCGGAGAATCTCGAGGCCTTCGCATCCAAGTTCGCGCTGATGGCGCCGATCGCGCGCGACTGGGCGAAGCTCGCATTCGATCATCCGACCATCGGTTTCGCCAAGGGCGATGATGCGTCGGACCAGTCGGCCGTGATGGGTCGGTGGAAGATCAAGGCGCAATATGGAGCATGGGCGTTTGGCGATCCCAACGCGACGTGGATGAAGATGCCCACCAATCCCACCAAGGACCAGCCGGTCGGCGGGGCGGCGTTGATCCAGCTCGGGCCTGACGAGTTCCTGCTGGCGGGGTCGGAGGTGCGCATAAGCTTCGACGAGGCCGCACCCAGCCCGAACGGTAGCGGCCACTTCATGACTGTCGAGGAAGGCACGTTCGACAAGGGGCAATGGGTGATGAAGCGCCGCTGGAATGGCGACCAGACCGACTATGGGTTGAACCTGACGAAGCCGACTTTGCTCAAGGTTCGGTTCGGCAGGTCTCGCTGATCTTCTATCGAGCCCAAGCAGAAGGAGGAGGCGATGAACCGCAGACTGTTCCTCGCGGGTAGCGCAGCGGTGATAGCAGCCTCCGGACGCTCGGCCGCCCGGTCCCCCTTCTTCCAGGGGCACATTCCCGATGGCCCCTTCCAGCCTTTCTGGGAATCGCTCAAGGCCTATCGATGCCCGCAATGGTTTCGCGATGCCAAGTTCGGCATCTGGGCCCATTGGAGCCCGCAATGCGTGCCCGAACGGGGCGACTGGTATGCGCGCAATATGTATATCCAGGGCACACCCCAATATGATCATCATGTGCGGACCTACGGGCACCCGTCGAAATTCGGCTACAAGGATATCTGCCATCTCTGGAGCGCCGAGCGTTGGGATCCGGACGCGCTGGTCCGGCTCTACAAGCGCGCGGGCGCGGAATATCTGGTCGCGCTGGCGACGCATCACGACAATTTCGACTGCTGGGATTCGGCCTATCAGCCGTGGAATTGCGTCAATGTCGGTCCGAAGCGCGACGTCGTCGGCACATGGGCAAAGAGTGCTCGCGCGCACGGGCTGAAGTTCGGCGTCAGCTACCACGGTACGCCGCATCGTACCTGGGACGAGTTCCTCCCCGTCCGCTACAAGAGCGATGCGACCGGGCCGCTGGCGGGCGTGCCTTATGACGGGGTGATGAGCCGGGCCGACGGCGAAGGTCTGTGGTGGGACGGCATGGATCCGCGCCGGCTCAACGGCACGCCTCATCAGAAAGGCGCGCCCTGCCCCGATTTCGTGCGCGAATTCCTGCTGCGCGTGCAGGACGTGATCGACCGCTATGATCCCGACATCCTGACCTTCGATGACGGGGTGAAATTCAGCTTCGATGCGGGCGGTCTGGGCGCGCCGGACCTGGGCGTGTGGCTCGGCATTCCCGACCTCGCCCCGCAGATCATCGCTTATTATTACAACCGCAACCTGCAGCGTCACGGCGGCCGGCTGGAAGGCGTCGTCGACCTCAAGGAAGTGCCGGAGCCGGTTTGGGGTGCGCTGACCCGCGACTTCGAAATGCTGATGGCGGACAAGCTCGAGCAGGAGCCGTGGCAGACCGAAGCCTGTATCGGCCACTGGCATTATGATCGCCCTCTGTTCGAACGGCACGGCTATCAGACGGCGTCGCTGATGATCCCGCTGTTCGTCGACATCGTCAGCAAGAACGGCAATCTTCTGCTCAACATCCCTTTGCCGGGTCATGGCGAGCCCGACAGCGACGAAATCGCCTTCCTTAACGCCTTCGGCGACTGGCATGCGGTGAACGGGGAGGCGATCAAGGGCACGCGGCCCTGGGCCATTTATGGCGAAGGGCCTTCGACCCAAGCCAGGCAGCTCGCATCCTACCAGTTGGCGCGGTTGAGCTTCGATCACCGCGATATCCGCTTCACCACCAAGGGCGATACGCTCTACGCCTTCGCGCTGGGTCAGCCGCCCGACGGCGCGATCCGCATCGGCGCTCTGCGCACCGGCTCGGATCATTATCCGCGGCCGATCGGCACGGTCGAGATGCTGGGCTCTGCAGCCGAGCTGAAATGGGCCCGCACCAATGAGGCGCTGGTCATCACCCTGCCGTCGGCACCTCCTTTGCCTTATCCGATCGCCTTCCGAATCAGGCCGCGCTGAACCTCGAATCGGCCACCATGGAAAGGGCCGTGGGGCTTACCGCAAGGCGGCCTGTTCCGGTTCCACAGGCAAGGCGCCAAGCTCCGCCATGCTGACCTTTTCCCGGCCATTTATCTCCTTCAAAGCGGTGAAGCGGAAATAGCGGGCGCGGACCGTGGCGAAGCGGACTTCCTGCAGCATGGGGTTGTTGCGGATATTGTCGAAACGTCCTTCCGCAACGGCGGTTTTCCAGATTCTCCCGTCAAGGCTCGTCTCGAAGCGATAGGTCTCGACGACGCCGTCCGGCCGTTTGTCCTGCCGGGGAAGATAGGAAAAGCCGCCCAGGTCCTCGACCCGCTGCATGTCCACGGTCAGCGAAAGCGGCATGGTCGCGGTTTGAACATCCAATAGGGTCGATGGATCGCCGTCGATTGCATTTGCATAAGAAGGGACGACCGCGCTGCTTCGCGGCGATACGATCCGCCACCCGATCGGGGCAAAACCGGACATTCGCTTCGATGCAATCATTCCGATGCGGCCGTCATTGCCCAGGCAAGCCGCTTGGACATCACCCCCGCGCAAGAGAGGGATCGGCGTTCCATAGGTGGCCGACTGCGGCGTCGGGACCGAACCGTCGATGGTGTAAACCGCGCGTAGCCCGCCTGGGCAACCGAGCGACACCGCGCCGTCGGCACGGCGCTCCGAGATGGCCGGAGCAGGAACGATCTCGGCCTGTTTGAACAGACCGATTTCAGCCAAGGTCGGCTCGAGCCGCGAGCCGAGGATGCGGATATGGAGCTGGTTGGTCGTGACCGGCGATGCCAGCCGCAGCAGGCGCTTGTGGCCGACGGTGGTCTGCGCCTCGACCGTCTTCCATGCCGAGCCGTCCCGGGCGTCAATCTCGAAGGATTCGATGCGCTGCCCGCGCTTGTCGACCGCTTCCTGGAGCGAAACCACGTCGAAGGTCACCGGTGACGGCAGCGTCAGCGTGATCGTCGCCTTCGTCGCCCCCGGCGCGGCTTCCCACCACGTGTCCAAATCGCCATCGAGCGTCTTTGCCGGCTCGCGCGCCGGCGCCGAGCTATCCGCCGAGACGATGGCCCCGGCGGCCAGGTTGCGCGCAAAGGTTTCGCCGACCACCTGCGCCATCAGGCGAAGATTTGCGACCTGATCGTCGGGAATGAGCCCGCGTGTATCCGGCGGCAGGTTCAGCAGCATATTACCGTTGCGGCCGACCGATTGGTAATAGAGGTCGATCAAGTCCGAGGCGGTTTTGACCGGCTTCTGGCGCGCCCAGAACCAGCCGTACAGGATGGAGGTGTTGACCTCCGCCGGATACCACCAGAGATGCGAACCGGGCACCAGCCGGCTGTGGCTACCCAGGTCCTGGTCGGTCATGTCGGGCCAGTTGAACTGCTCCGGCGCCTTGGGGAGCGGAACGACGCTCCATTCCGTCGTGCGGCCGACGCCGTCCTCGTTGCCGACCCAGCGCGCATCGGGGCCCTTGCCGAAGATGACTGCCGCGGGCTGAAGCTTGCGGATCAGATCGTACCAGGCCGCATAATCATAGGTTTCCGACACACTGGGATCCGGATTCGCCCCGTCGAACCAGACTTCGTCGACCGGCCCATATTGCGTCAGCAGCTCGTAGAGCTGGTTCAGGAAGTAGCGATTATAGTCGTTCACGTCATAGACGTAGCTAGCGAAGCCCGGCGTCGGTGCGCGTCCCTTCGACGGATCGGATTTGAAGCTTGCCGGATCGGTCGGGATCAGCGACCGACGTTTGGGGCTGCCATCGCCATACAGGCCCTCGGGGTTCGACGCGTTCGTCCTGAGCTGCCAGAGATCGGCCGGGGAAAGATAGATGCCCAGTTTGAGGCCATGCCGGCGGGCTGCGTCGGCTACCTCGCGGACCAGATCACCCTTGCCGTGGCGCCAGGGGCTGGCGGCCACGGAATGACCTGAATATCGGGTCGGCCACAGGCTCATCCCGTCATGATGCTTGGCGACCAGGATCACCATCCTACCGCCGGCATCCTTGATCGTCCGGATCCACTGATCGGCATCGAGCGCGGTTGGATTGAAGATCGCGGGGTCCTCATGGCCGTTGCCCCATTCGACCCCACGAAACGTGTTTGGGCCGAAATGAATGAAATAGGTCTGCTCCAGCCGCATCCACGTCGACTGGTTGGGCCGGGGCAGGACCTTGGCGGCTTTTTCGGCAATGATCGCCGGGCTGTCGCTCGCGGCGATCACCTGCGTCGTGGCATAGTCGATCCGCGCCGGGTCTGCCGCTTGGGCTCCGCCGGAGCGGGCGATGCAGGCAAGTCCGACGCTGGTCGCCAGCGCCAGGCGGCGCTTTCGGAAGAAAGACAAAGCAACCTCCATTCAGCTCAGCAATCGAAAGGTCGGGGCGTAGGGTTGCAAAGAGACGTGCCGGACTCTGCCGGTCGTCGCGTCCGCGTAGCATGATGGCCGTCGAATGTGCCCGCCTCCACACCCGCCAATATCATATTTCTCTTTCCACTAGTGAACATGAATTTTATGAGTGATGCAATTGCCGAATGAGCCGGAATTGAGGCTCGCCACCACGGCTTGGAGGGGGGCCATGACCAATTTCACTCGGCGGCAGTCTCTGGGGGGCATATTCGGCCTCACCCTCCTACCCGGCCGGGCGGCGTGCGCGTCAGCCGAAGGCGACAAGGCCGCCACGACCAAGGCGCTGGCGTTCGATGCGCCTGCCACGCGCTGGATCGATGCCTTGCCCGTTGGAAATGGCCGCCTGGGCGCCATGGTCTTCGGGGGCGTCGGGACCGAACGCCTGCAGCTCAATCATATCGAATTGTGGTCGGGACGTCCGGCCGACCACAATTCGCTTAAGGCCCGCGCCGCCCTGCCCGAGGTGCGTCAATTGCTGTTCGAGGGCGATCGGCCCGCTGCCAATCGGCTGGCGCAGGCGGACATGATGACGCCGATGCCCGCCGAGGATTTCGGCGCTTACCAGATGCTGGGCGACCTATCATTCGCCTTCGATCATGCGGGCGAGGCATCCGACTATATTCGCGAACTCGACTTGCAGAATGCTGAGGTTCGGGTGCGGTATCGCATCGGCACCGCGCTCCATTCGCGCACCATCCTGGCATCGTTTCCGGACAGGCTGCTCGTGGTGCGGCTCGAGACGACCGCCAAGGAAGGTCTGAATTTCACCGTCGGGATCTCGCGCGACAGGGATGCGAGTGTTCTTCGGGACGGCGATCATGTGCAACTCAGTGGCAAGCCCACACCTTTCGGCGTCGAATTCGCGGCCCACATGTCGTGCACGGCGGATGGCGGCAGGGTCGAACCTTTGGCCGATGGCTTTCGCGTCATCGCCGCGCGGTCGGCGATCATCCGGCTGAGCGCCGCGACCGACATGATCCAGCCCGGGCCGCGAGCGCAATCCTTGCGCGCGCAATTGGCGGCGAGGAGCAAGTCCTGGCCGGCGCTCGTCGCGTCCCATCGCGCCGATTTCCGCACCCTGTTCGATGCGGTCGATCTCAGCTTCGCCTCGCCGCCGCTTCCCGCCACGGCCGGCAGGGCTCGCGACCATGGCATATCGCCCGCCTTGCTTGAACGTTATTTCCACTTCGGGCGCTATCTGCTGATATCCTCGACGCGGCCCGGCTCGCTTCCCCCCAATCTTCAGGGCCTGTGGGCCGATGGCTTTGCGCCGCCTTGGAGCGCGGATTATCATATCAATATCAACCTCCAGATGAACTTCTGGCCCGTCGAAGCGTGCGGGCTCGGCGCGCTTCACGCGAGCCTGTTCGACTATGCCGAGCGCCTGAAGCCCCATGGCGAGCGGACGGCGCGCGTGGCCTATGGCGCGGCGGGGGCCGTCGCGCATTACACCAGCAATCCGTGGGGCCACACGATCGCCGACGGCAACCTGCAATATGGCCTTTGGCCGGAAGGCCTGGCCTGGCTGTCGCTCCACTTCTGGCAGCATTATCTGTATAGCGGCGACACCCGCTTCCTGCGCGAGCGCGCATTGCCCTTCCTCGCTGCATGCGCCGAATTCACGCTAGATTATCTCGTCGAGCATCCGAAGACCGGCAAGCTGGTGTTCGGTCCGGCCTGTTCGCCCGAAAATGCCTATGTGATGAGCGACGGCACCGGCGGCTATATCGACATGGGCGGCGGTATGGCGCAGTCGATGGCCTATGCCGTCCTGCGCCACACCGCCGATGCGGCGCGTATCGTGGGCGAAGCGCCGGAGCTGATGGCGCGCTGTGAGGCCGCCGTCGCCCACTTGCAGCGTCTGCAGATCGGACCCGACGGGCGTATCCTGGAATGGAGCGAGCCCCTGCCCGAACAGGAGCCGGGTCATCGCCACGTGTCGCACTTGTTCGGTCTCTACCCAGGGATCGAGATAGATCCCCGGCGCACGCCCGACTTGGCGGATGCGGCGCGCAAGACATTGGCCGAGCGCATACGCCATGGCGGCGGCCAGACCGGCTGGAGCGCGGCCTGGCTGACGATGTACCGGTCCCGGCTCGGCGACGGCGAACAAGCCCATGCCATGCTCACCAAGCTTCTCACCGAATCGACCCGGCCCAATTTGCTCGATACCCATCCATTCGGTGACGGGGCGATCTTCCAGATCGACGGCAATCTGGGCGCGACCGCGGCGATCGTCGAGATGCTGCTGCAGAGCCACGACGGCGGCCTGCGCCTGCTGCCCGCCTTGCCGCGCGCCCTCGCCACGGGATCGATCAGAGGCATACGCGCACGCGGCGCGCTGAGCGTCGACATGTCCTGGCGCGACAGTCGCGTGCAATCGCTGGTGCTTCGCCCCGACAAGGACGTGACGCTTGAGATCATTCCGCCGCCGGGTCAGGCACTTGAACGACTGGTTTCGGCAGGCGAACGCATTCCTTTGGTGGGGGCTGTAAGGCTCCAGGGTGGCAGGACGTATCGGCTTTAGCCGGCCTTGCGAGCGCGGAGTCGGCGGTTAACAGGACGCCGCTTGAAGGCCTCGCCGGATTTGTTCCGGGCGGGATTGTGCCTGTGTGAGCGGGACTTCCCGGATGCAAAGCGGCGCAAAGTCTCGGTGAATCGAGGTGCAACGCGGGCGGCGGGACGCCAGCCTATCGGCTGCGGTCTTGCCGTGCAGGCCGATCGCGGTCCATCAACCGCGCCAATCATAGCGACAAAAGGGGGGATGGACGTGGCGGCGAACGACGGGAACGGTGCGCCAACGACGAGCGGAATTGACCGCCGGCACCTGTTGCGCGGCGGCATGGGCAGTGTCGCGGCGCTTTATGCGGCGCGCGCCGCATCGGCCACGCGCAAGGCCCGCCATGGGCCGCTGGCGCCGACGCCGCCCATGGGCTGGAACAGCTGGAACAGCTTCGCCACCACGATCACCGAGGCGCAGGCGCGCGAGACCGCGGCGATCATGCGCGATAAGCTGCTGCCCTTCGGCTATCGGATCTTCACGATCGACATCCAATGGTATGAGCCGAATGCGTCCAGCTATGAATATAGCGCGCATCCGGAGCCGACGATGGACGGCTATGGCCGGCTGTTGCCTGCGCCCAACCGCTTTCCGTCGAGCGCAAGCGGAAAGGGGTTCGGTCCGCTGGCGGCGGATGTCCATGCGATGGGACTCAAATTCGGTATCCACCTGATGCGCGGGATTCCCCGGCTGGCGGTGAAGCGCAACCTGCCGATCCTCGGCACATCCTATCACGCCGCCGACATCGCCGACACGACCAGCATCTGCCCCTGGAATCCCGACATGTACGGCGTCGACATGAGCAAGCCGGGCGCGCAGGCTTATTATGACAGCGTGTTCGCGCTCTATGCATCGTGGGGCGTCGATTTCGTCAAGATGGACGACATGAGCCGCCCCTATGACGCGCACGCCGCGGAGATCGAGGCGGCGCACAAGGCGATCCAGGCGACGGGCCGCCCGATCATCCTCAGCCTGTCGCCGGGCGAAACGCCGGTGCCGCGCGGCGATCATGTCCGCCAATATGCGCAGATGTGGCGCATCAGCGACGATTTCTGGGACGAATGGCATTTGCTCGAGGCGCAGTTCGTCAGGCTCGAAAACTGGAACCGCTTCGCCGGCCCCGACAGCTGGCCGGATGCCGACATGCTTCCGCTCGGCCGGCTCGCTTTGGGTGCGCGAGACACCAAGTTCACGCCCGACGAGCAAAAGACGTTGATGACCTTGTGGGCCATCGCCCGCTCGCCGCTGATCATGGGCGGGGACTTGCGTCACCTCAGCCCCGAGACCTTGGCGCTGCTCACCAATCGCGAGGTGCTCGCGGTCAACCAGGCCAGCACGCACAGCCAGCCTTATTTCATCGCGGACGGCACGCATATCTGGTCGGCGCGGCCTGCAAGCGGGCGCGGCCTCTACGTGGCGTTGTTCAACACGACGGATAAACCCAAGGAGGTTGGCATCGGCATGCGGCATCTGGGTCTCGCCGGCACCCTGCCGGTCCGCGATCTGTGGAGCGGAGAGACGCTCGCACCCGCCAGCGGCCGCTTCG
>Ga0068852_100000851_pt1 | contig 20284 bp, 24 predicted proteins | sample KBSCornC22_FD_66594 | JGI IMG/M metagenome (GOLD analysis project Ga0068852, IMG submission 66594) | Corn rhizosphere microbial communities from Kellogg Biological Station, Michigan, USA - KBS Corn C2-2 | ecosystem: Host-associated > Plants > Roots > Rhizosphere > Soil ... | reverse complement strand
TGCCGGATCAACGCCGAGGACCCGGAGACTTTCGCGCCCTCGCCGGGCCTGGTGAAGAATTATGTCGCGCCTGGCGGCATGCACGTCCGCGTCGATAGCGGGCTCTACACCGGCTATAAGGTCCCGCCTTATTACGACAGCATGATCGGCAAGCTCATCGTCTATGGCATGACCCGCGAGGACTGCGTCATGCGCCTCAAGCGGGCGCTCGAGGAGTTCATCGTTGAAGGGATGAAGACCACCATCCCGCTTCACCAGAAGCTGGTCCGCGACCCCGAGTTCCTGGCCGGCGACTACACCATCAAGTGGCTCGAGCGGTGGCTGGAGAAAGCCTGAACCCCGCCGGCGGCGAGACGGATCTTCAACGCATGCTCGCCGGCCTCGCGCCGGCGATCGATGCGCGACGGTTCAACTTCGTCCTCGCGACGGGCATCACGCTCGACAGCAACGCCTTCGCTCTCATTCGCGAGGAGGAGGCGACCACGCTCGTTCGGGTCGATCCCGAAGGCGAGTGGGCCCGCATCACACTGAAAATCCATTCGAGCCTCAGCTCGGTTGGGCTGACCGCAGCGGTCGCGGCTTCGCTCGCCGAGCGCGGCATCCCGGCAAACGTCATTGCCGCCAGCTTCCACGACCATCTGTTCGTGCCCTGGGACCGTCGCGACGAAGCCCTGGGCGCACTTCACGCTCTGTCTCGCGGCCGAGGCTAGGGGCCAACTCTTGGGGCTTCCGGTCTGGTAATTCTGTCCCTCCCGGCCCAGACTTCGCCCCGGGGGAGGGATCGCAATGGCAACTGCGGCAATCGGAGTTCGACGAAACGGGGGGCTGTGGCTGACGCTGCTGCTCGCGCTGTTCGTGGTCATCAATTACGTCGACCGCGGCGCGATCGGCATCGCCGCGCCGAAGCTCAGACAGGATCTCTCGCTCGACCATGAACAATTCGGGCTGGCGGTTTCCGCCTTCGCCTGGATCTATGCCCCCGCGCAATTCTTCATCGGTTGGTTGACGTCGCGAATTTGCGTCTACCGGTTGATCGCCGCTGGTCTTGTCTTGTGGGCCCTGGCCACATTCGTCACCGGATTTGTCGGCGGATTGGCCGCGCTCGTCACTATGCGCTTCCTGCTCGGCATTGGCGAAGGCGTGGCCTTCCCTTGCGCTTCGAAGATCATCGCGGCCCACGTCCCAACCCATCACCGCGGCGCCGCCAACGGGGCGATCGCCTCCGCTCTCGCTTTGGGCCCGGCTCTCGGTACCTTCGGTGGCGGCCTGATCCTCGCCAACTACGGCTGGCGCCCGATCTTCTGGGTCTTCGGCGCGCTCACATTGCTGTGGCTGGTGCCGTGGATCTCGGCGAGCCGGCCGCACTGGTCCAGCGTTGCGGACACCAAGGCGCAAATGCCCATTCCGTTCGCACAGCTGGTTCGCAAGCGCGCTGCATGGTCTCTGGGCGTCGCGCATTTCGCGAATACCTACGGCTTCTATTTCCTGCTCGCCTGGCTGCCGCTCTACCTGATCGAGAACCGGGGCTTCACCATCATCCAGATGACCTCGATCACGACCTCGGTCTATCTGACCCAGGCGGTGTTCGCGCCGATCTGGGGCTGGCTGAGCGACCGCCTCGTCGCGCGCGGCATGGCTGAGGGCCCGCTTCGCCGCGGATTGATGGTGATCTATCAGCTGGTGCTGGGCGTCTCGATCATTGCCGCGGGGCTTGCGAACACGCGATTCGAGCTGGTGGCCGCCTTGCTCGTCGCCGGCGCGGTAGGCGGGCTTGGTGGAACCAATCCCTATGTCGTGTCGCAGATTTTCGCCGGGCGGGCTTCCGGCGCGCTGACCGGAGTCCTCAACGGAATCGGCAATTTGTCAGGTATCGTCGGGCCGTTGCTGACGGGCTGGATCATCCAGACGACTGGCACCAATTATCTTGCCGCCTTCCTGCTTACGGGCGCGATTTGCATCGCCGGCGCGATCTGGTGGATCGTCGCTGTCCCGAAAATCGAAGCCGACCCGGAACTCCAGCCGACCTGAGCCGCAAGCGGTCGTCGGCTCATTCCGAACCCTTCGCCGATCCGTTCGTTGGCGAAGCGCCATGGGCACCTACAGTGGCACCGTTGATCCGAGGGGCCGCGCGACCGCGATTGCGGCGGTCGTCGCCGTTCACCTGGCGCTCGCGATCGTCATTCTAACCGGCCTCAACGTCCGCATGGTGAGCCAAGCCGTCGAGCGGTTGAAGACGTTCAACATCGTCGAGCCACCGCCACCGCCGCCCAACCCGCCTCCGCCGCGGCCCAAGCCTCAACAGGCGAAGCACGAAGCCGGCGCGCCGGCGAAGAAAGCAGAGCCCACGCCCGTCGTCGCGCCGCAGCCGCGTATCCCCGCCCCCTCACCGATCCCCGCCGCAAAGATCGCCGGCGCCGGCAGCGCTTCCAGCTCCGGCGCGGGGACGTCCGGCACAGGCACCGGCGCGGGCGGCTCCGGCAACGGGCTCGGCGGGGGAGGCGCGGGCTTCACCCCCGCGTTGAAAATCACCAAGATCCCCAATCAGGAATACCGGCGCCTGGTTTCGATCAGCGGCAGGGAACGGGGCACTGTCGGAGTCGCCATCCGCGTGACGCCCGAGGGGATCGCGACGAACTGCCGCGTCGTGCGCTCGAGCGGCAGCGCTCAGGCGGACGCGCTGATGTGCCAGCTAACCGAGCAATACGTCCGGTTCCGCCCCGCCCGCGACCCCGGCGGACGGCCGGTCGCGCAGGACATCACCTGGTTCCCGAACTGGGATCACTCCTAGCGAGTGGCGATCGCGCTGCTTGGGGTGTCGTTCGAACTACCGGCGAGCTTCGCGGCATCGCGGCCGTAAGCGTCGTCGTAGTAAGCGATCGACTGCCCGTCCGGCACTGCGGTCAGGTAAGTGATGTACACCGGCACCGGCGCCGCCAGCGGCACCGGCTCCTCAGTTCCGGCCCCTTCCCATGTCAGCTCGCGCCCGTTGAACAGCCAGCGGCTCAGGCGCCAGGCGTCTTCCAGGCGCACGCAACCGCCGCTGAAGTATCGCACCGACTCCTTGAACAGGTTTCGGCGAGGATTGTCGTGCAGGTAAACGCCGAACTGGTTCGGGAACATGAACTTGATCCGGCCCATGAAATTCTCGGGGCCCGGCTTCTGGCGAAGCAGGATTTCGGTCTTGCCGTCGCGCACGGCGTCCCAGTCAATCTTGGTCGCGTCGAGGACGGTCGCGTCCCTGGACCAGTCCGAAACCTGCTCGTAGCCCATCTTCTCGAAATAGCTGAAGCCCTGCTTCTTCACGAACTGGCCGACGTCGTCCCAGGCGAGGTCCGGCGGCACGTACCAATAGGGATTGAGCGCCGCATAGCGGATGTAGGCGGCGAGCATCGGCGTCGGATATTTCGTCTGTCCGACGACCACGACCATCGAGTCCGCGGGCTTGCCGCCATCGTACATGTAGAGCCGCTGCTGCGCCGCGTTGACCAGCACGTATTTGCCGCGGCTCGCGGGAAGCGCGCGCATCCGCTGCAGGTTGAGCTCAATCGTCGCGCGCTGATGCTCGTCGCTATATTTGTGCCCGGCGAGCGCTTCCCGGAGCTGGCCGTACATCGGGTGCATCCAGCCGATGTCCCGGACATAGGCGCTGAGCGAAGGCGCGGAGGCCGCGTCGAGCAAGGCCGCCAGGGCCATTGGCGGCACCGGCCGCAATTGCGGATCGACGTAGGTGACGCCGACGCCCGGATCGCGGCGCATGTCGGCGACATAGGCGGCGAAGGCGTCTGACAATTGACGGTCCGCCGCATCGACGAGCTTGCGCTTGCCCTTGCGCGCCGAATCGAGCGCGGCCTGGAGCGCGGCCGGATGATATTTGTCGGGGTCGAGCCCATCGAGGCTCGCCGTGCTGAGCAGCGAGATCAGTTGCTGCGCCGCATCGCCCGCCGTCGGCGAAAGCCACAGCGGCGCATCCTTGCGCGCGCGGTAGAAATCGGCGGCGCTCTGGCCCGCCTGCGGTTGGCCGGCCGCTACGACTGCCGGAGCCGCCGTTGCCGCGGCACGCGCCGGTGCCAGTGGGACGAGCGCCAGCGCGGCGCCGATCGTCAGCCTTTGAAAAAAGTGCACCGGCACGAGGCCGGTGCACGAGTTACGCAATTCGTTCACTACGTCTCCGATCAAGGGCTACCGGCCAGAGCCGGCAGCCCTGACTGGTCCCAATTAGCCGCGCTCACCGCTGTGCGTCGGAGCCGTATAGGTCGGCGCCGGAGCAGGCATCGGAGCAGCGGACGGCCCACCGGCATAATATTGCCCGTTATAGACGTATCCGTCCACCACGCCGTCGTTGTTGCGGTCGGCCCAGATCGCGCCGGCGAGACCGCCGACGGCCGCGCCGATCACCGCGCCGGTCAGGACGCTGACGCCCGGGATGACCGCGCCGGCAGCCGCGCCAAGCGCCGCGCCGCCGAGAGCACCGGTCGCCGCGCTGCCGAGAACGCTGCGGGTGTTCGGATCATAGCCCTGCGGAGAGCCGGCATAATATTGGCCGTTGTAGCTGTAGCCGTCGACATAGCCGTCATTGTTGTTGTCGGACCACACCGCGCCGGCCAGGCCGCCAATCGCCGCGCCGACCGCCGCGCCCTCGATCACGCTGACGCCCGGAACCACGGCGCCGACCGCCGCGCCGCCGATTCCGCCAATTGCCGCGTCCTGGGCAACACGCGGATTCGATGCGCATGCGCTGAGCGTGACCGAGCTTGCCAGGGCAAGGGCCAAAATGGACTTCTGCATCGTCTCTTCTCCCGTTTATTGAGCTTGCCGGACCTTGCACCGCGCAGCCGGAGTTACCCCCGGCCTCGGGGCATGTCACAGCGCAGGAACGACGATTGCGCATCATCGTTCCGCAACCGCGACAAAGGCAATCGAAGAAACCTGTCAATCGGGATTAATTATCGGTTTAACCGGTTGAACTGGCGTCAGGAACAGAAAGCGACATGAAAGCAACAATTTATCACAACCCAATGTGCGGAACGTCGCGCAAGACGCTCGACATCCTGCGCGACTCCGGTTTCGACGTCTGGATCCATGAATATCTTAAGAGTCCGCCGAGCCGCGACGAGCTCGAGCGCCTCTATCATCGCGCCGGAATCGCGCCGCGCGACGGCCTGCGGGCAAAGGAACCGCTGGCGCAGGAGCTTGGCCTCACCCGGCCGGACGCGACCGACGCCGAGATCCTCGACGCGATGGTCGCGCATCCGATCCTGATCGAACGCCCGATCGTCGAGACCGAGCGCGGCGTCCGCCTCTGCCGTCCCCAGGACAAGGTCCGCGAAATCCTGTAATTCCAGCCGCATGAGCCGCCTCGACCCGCGTCTCCTCCTGCAGGGCTATGCAACGGGCATCTTCCCGATGGCCGACGGGCGCGACGCCGACCAGTTGTTCTGGGTCGAGCCGCGCAACCGGGCGATCATCCCGCTCGACGGCTTCCATGTCTCGCGCTCGCTTCGCCGGACAATCCGCTCCGACAAGTTCATCGTCACCCGCGACCGCGATTTCGCCGGCGTGCTTGCGGCCTGCGCCGATCGCGAGGAAACCTGGATCAACGCCGAGATCGAGCGCGCGATGCTCGCGCTCCACGGCTCGGGCCACGCGCATTCGATCGAGGCGTGGCGCGATGGCGTGCTCGTCGGCGGGCTCTATGGAGTGAAGCTCGGCCGCGCCTTCTTCGGCGAAAGCATGTTCAGCCGCGCGACCGACGCTTCGAAGGTCGTCCTTGCCTGGCTGGTGGCGCGTCTCAAGGCCGGCAATTTCACGCTTCTCGACTGCCAGTTCATGACGGAGCATCTGGCTTCGCTCGGCGCGGTCAGCGTGCCGCGCGCAACCTATGTCGCGTTATTGGCCTCGGCGCTCGGCGGCGGCGTCGACGGCGCGATGTCGAGCGGCGGTGCGGCTTCGTCGCCGCCCGATTTCTTCGCGCTCGACGCCTTGCTCGAAGTGACCGGGGCAGGCGCCGCCGGGCCGGTCGGGTACGTCATCTCGCAACTCTTGGGCCACACGTCGTAGACCGGATGCTCGACGACGTTCAGCGACGGCGATTCCTTGTACAGCCAGCCCGAGAAGACCCGTGCCCATTTGCGGTCGGTGCGCTGGACGTCGACCTGGACGAAGGCGCCGGTCAGCTTTTCCGCTTCCCACGGCGCGGTCGCTTCGCACGCACGAAGCCGCACGGTGATGTCCTTCCAACGCGCCGACTGGCCCGGGTGGAGCGCGACGTTGCGGACGATCCCGTTGCGTTTGTTGAGGATGGCGAGGACGGCGACCCGCTGGGCCATTGGCGTCACGCCTGCCTGGCTCGGGATTGCCCCCGCGCCCTTTCGCCCCGTCGCCTGGTTCTGCTCCGCTCCGCGCTGGCACGCCGAAAGCGCGCATGCGGTCAGCAATGTCGCGGCGATGAAACGCACGTCTATTCCGGAATCCAGGGCTCGTAGTCGCCGGTCGAGGCCGGCCGGATTTTCCCCGAGCCGAGCGCTCCGTCGGGGCGGAACGCCGCCATCGTCCCGGTCAGATTGCCGGTCGGCAGGGCCTGGAACTTGCGCGGGGCGGGGAGCGCCTTTTCGGGCAGCTCCTCGATCGTGCCCTTGAGCCACAGCTGCCAGCCCGGCGGGACCCGGCTCCCGTCGTTATTGCCGTTGTAGATCACCCAACGGCGCGCGGGGTCTTTCTTGTCCTCGTAATAGACGTTGCCCGCGTCGTCCTTGCCGACCTCGCTGCCGAAGCGCTTGGTCCAGAGCTGCGTGCCCCAGGTCGCGCCGTTCCACCAGGTGAATGTCTTGGACCAGAAACCCATCGCGGCGCGCATTGCCCCGTCGCGGCGGGCGGCGCAAGGCTAAGGCTGCCACTCGACCCCGTCACCGGCGGCGATCCCGAGCTCGGCCGCGCGACCGCCGCGCAGCTCGAGCACCGCGGTCACCGGCACTCCGGAAGGCACCGTGTCGAGCGTCAGCGGCGGCACGTTCGCCGCGATCCTTGCCACGCGCTGATCCGTGCCGATGAAAATCATGTCGAGCGAGATCAGGGTGTTCTTCATCCAGAAGCCGACCGGCTGCGGCGGCTCGTAGGGAAAGATCATTCCCTGATCATCCCCCAGCGAGCGGCGGAACATCAGTCCCCGCTCCTGCTGCTCCGGGCTCGCCGCGACCTCGACGTTGAAGCGGTGGTCGCCGGTTTGCGAGTGGATGGTGAGCGGCACGATCGCCAAGCCGGACTGCGCCCTTTCATCGGCCGGAACATTCTGCGCCGGCGCCGACGGACTGCACGCCGCCAGCAGCAAAGCGAAAGCGCTTAGCCCTATTGTTCGGAAGATCGGATTTCGATCGCCGTCAAACCCTTTGTACTCGGTGCGATCCGCGCCTCGAGCATTTGCCCGGGCTGAAGCTCCGGCAGATGCGCCGTCCGCACCGTCTCCATGTGCACGAAGACGTCCTCGCCGCCCGATTCGTCGGGCCGCTTGAGGAAGCCATAGCCGCGCACGCGATTGAACCATTTGACCTCCACCGGCTCATATTCGCCGGCCGCTTCGGCAAGCGCCTGGCGGTCGGCGCGCTCCGACGGCGGAATGGACGAACGCGCCGGCTGCGGCAAGGCGGCGGACAGGTCGATCGACAGCACCTTCTTCGCCTGCAGCCCGCGATCGAGTCGAACCGGCACGCATTCGATGATCGCGCCCTCCGGCACGCTCCGCCGGCCATGCTCCCGCAGGACGCTGAAGTGCAGCAGCACGTCGCCCTCGACGTCGTCGCTGACGAGGAAGCCGAAGCCGCGGGTCGCGTCGAACCATTTCACCCGTCCCGTGATGGGGTCGAGCTCGGACGCGGGAGTCGGGTTGTCGGAACCCTGTTCGATCCGTGCCTCCCCCTCGGCCATAATTGCACTCGTACGCATCACGACGCTTCCATTACCACGCGGGATTGTGTCGGCAAACCGACTTTAGTTAGCGCCGCACCCCAAAGCGTTCCGTCAGCTCGGCCAGGTCGATCGAACTTCCCGGAACAAGCGCCGTGATCTCCCGCGCGAGCGCGAACGGATGGCCCGCTCGGATCATCGCGGCCAGCGCCTTTTCCCGCTCTTTCGGATCGCGTGTCGCGTGTGCCGCGAAGGGCCCTAGGCGCCGGCGCTTCGCGAACTGCAACGCGGCCTGGACGGCTTCATCGTCGGCATGGTCCCGCGCGGCCTCGCCGTCGGCTTCCTCGACGCCCGCCATCCGCAGCTTCTCGACCACCCGCCGCTTGCCGTAGCCGCGGCCGGTCAGCGACTGCGATTTGGCAAGGGCGTAGGCGGCGTCGTCGACATAACCGAGCTCCGCGAAGCGGTCGGCGACGACCTCGAATTGCGGCTCCCGGCGTCCGTCCCAGCCCCGTTCCCGGACTTTGCGCGCGAGATAGGACCGCAACCGCGCGCGCGTTGTCGCGAAGCGCTCGACATAGCGCAGCCCAAGCTCTTCCAGCCTCTTCTCGTCCAGTGGTGGCCGCGCCTTGCGCGCTCGTGGCGGTGCCATGACGCCGTTTTTGTGCCACACTCGCCCGCCAAGAGGAAAGTGGCTGCGGTTCATTGCCGCCCATTGGCTTTGATCGACAGGGAAGGGACGGCGTGCTCGAACGCAACGCCCAGCACACCACGGAGCTTGCGCCGCCGGGCGCCACTCCGACCATCGACACCTTGCCGCGCCGGCTTGCCGACTTCGCCACGCTTGGCGAAGCGCTCGACTATGCGGCGACGGGCAGGCGTGGTCTCAATTTCCATGACGCCCGCGGCACGCTGACCCGCGCCTATCCTTTCTCGGAGCTGCGCGAGGATTCGCTCGCCCTTGCGCGCCGCTTCGTCGCGCTCGGCATCAAGCCCGGCGACCGCATCGCGATGGTGGCGGAAACCGGGACCGAGTTCGCGGCCTGCTTCTTCGGAGCGATCTATGCCGGCGCCTGGCCGGTGCCTCTGCCGTTGCCGACCAGCTTCGGCGGCCGCGAGGCCTATGTCGAACAGCTCGGCGTGCAGCTCAAAAGTTCCGACCCCGCGCTATTCCTGTACCCGGCCGATCTCGCCGATTTCGGCCAGGCCGCTGCCGCCAAAGCGGGCGTCACGAGCCGCGACTGGGATTCCCTGGGCGGAGTCGAATCCGCCGGCGTCGAGCTGCCCGCGGCAGACACGGACGACATCGCCTATCTTCAATACTCGAGCGGCTCGACGCGCTTCCCGCACGGCGTCGCGGTCACACACCGGGCTCTGCTCGACAATCTCCATTCGCACGGTTTCGGCCTCAAGGCTGAGCCGGCCGACCGGGTCGTGTCTTGGCTGCCCTGGTATCACGACATGGGCCTCGTGGGCTGCCTGCTATCGCCCGTCGCGATGCAGATGTCGGTCGACTATCTGAAGACCGAGGATTTCGCCCGGCGCCCGCTTGCCTGGCTCGATTTGATCACACGCAATCCCGGCACGTCGCTCAGCTACTCGCCGACCTTTGGCTATGAGATCTGTTCGCGCCGGATGAGTTCGCAGACCCGCGCCGAGGACCGTTTCGACCTCTCGCGCTGGCGCATCGCGGGCAATGGCGCGGACATGATCCGTCCCGACGTGATGCAGGCCTTCGTCGACTGCTTCGCCGCGGCCGGCTTCCAGGCCGGCGCCTTCTGCCCCAGCTACGGCCTTGCCGAGGCGACCCTCGCCGTCTCGCTGATGCCGCCCGGCGAAGGCATTCGGCTTGAGCTGGTCGAGGAAAAGGAATTGTCCGGCGGCGAAGGCGACGACGATGCCGGCCGGCCGCGCCGCTACCGCGCCGTGGTCAATTGCGGGAAACCGGTGGCCGGAATGGAGATCGAAGTCCGTTCGGGCGAGGGCGATCCCCTCCCCGATCGCGGCATCGGCAAGGTGTTCGTCCGTGGCGGCAGCGTCATGGCCGGCTATTTCCGCGACGAGGAATCGACCCGCGCCTGCCTCAGCGATGACGGCTGGCTCGACACCGGCGACATGGGCTATTTGTCGAACGGCTACATCTTCATCGTCGGCCGCGCCAAGGACATGATCATCATCAACGGCCGCAATCACTGGCCGCAGGATATCGAGTGGGCGGTCGAGCAGTTGCCCGGCTTCAAGTCCGGCGACATCGCCGCCTTCGCGATTACCGGGCCGAGCGGCGAAGAAACCCCGGCAGTGCTGGTCCATTGCCGCGTGTCGGACCCGCACGAGCGCGGGCGCCTGCGCGACGATATTCGCGAGCGAGTTCGCGCGATCACCGGCATTTCCCCGGTCGTCGAGCTGATTCCGCCGCGCACCCTACCCCGCACCAGCTCGGGCAAATTGTCGCGGACCAAGGCCCGCAACCTCTACCTTTCCGGCGAGATCCAGCCCTACGACATCGCCGCCTGAGCTACCGGGGACAGGCCGATCAGCTGGGGTTCGCCAGGAAGGCGATGACGTTGGCCCGATCTGCCGGCTTCGGCAGCCCCTTCTTCATCTTGCCGTCCTTGATCACCCCGACCGGATTGGCGAGATAGGCGTTGAGCGAAGCCGGGGTCCAGACGATGCCCGAAGACTTCATTCCCGCCGAGTAATTGAAGCCGGGAACGAGGCCCGCGCGGCGGCCCATGACGCCGTAAAGCGTGGGCCCCTTGCGGTTCGTGCCCTTGGCCGAGACGCTATGGCAATCGCTGCAATAGGTATCGAACACGTCGCCGCCCGCTTCGGCGTCGGCCTGCATCGCCATCGCCACCGGCGGGCGCCCGGTAACGGCCAACGCGAGGGCCAGCGGAAGAGCGGCTCCGCCAAGCGCCAGCAGGCGGGAGAACCTGGGCATCAGAATGCCACCGACATGAAGCCGTAGACCGCATTATTGTCGGAGGCATCGCGCCCGAACCCGTCGTAATTATTGCTGGCGCCGTTGAACTTGAAATAGCCCGTGTATTGCAGGCCGAGCCGCAGGTTCAGCAACGGACTGTGCGGGCTGTCCTCCTTGCCGAATGGAGTCCAGTCGGCCTGGACGATGAAGCCCGACGTGTTCGGCTTGCCGGTGCGGCTGCCGCCATCTTCTTCTTCCTCGAACAAGTCGTGGTCGCGCGTCCCCCAGCTGTTGAAGACGGCCCCGGTCAGGCCATAGGTATTGTCGCGGTAATAGCTGACGCTTGCCCTCACCGAGTTGAGGTGATGATTGCGCCGGTCGATCACCTCCTCGGCGACGTCGAAGTTACGCTGCTGGTCCTCGATGAGGTAGGTGAAGTTGGCCGCGACGATGTTCTTGCGGTTGCCGAGATACTGGTAGGTCGCGTCGATGCCGTAGTCGGTATATTTGTTGGTCGGCCCGGGCTCGCGCTCGGGATGGATGGCCGCGTGCATGGCGACGAGGCCGACCGACGCGACCTGCTTTCCGAAGTCCTTCTGATAGGCCAGTCGGCCATAGGATGCGACGCCGGAGACCTTGCCGGCTTCGTCCTCGACCCCGATCGTGTTCAGCAGGTGCGGGCTCAGCGAGCGATAGCCGCCGACCTCCGCGTAGATGCTGTTATCCAGCCACAAATAGCCGTTGAGGCCGCCGACCTGTCCGCCCAGCCCTTCGGTGAGCAGCGGAACGCCGAGCCGCTCGGGCACCAGTTCCGGGCTGTCGTGCGGGAAGGCCATTTCGCTGAACGACTGGAACGGATCGGTCGAGCCCGGCGCGTTGTTCACCGTCAGGCCAAGGATGGCGTCCTTCCCCCCGATCTTCAGCGGCTGCGCGTAAGTGACGTTGAAATGGTCGAGCTCGGTGTGACGTTCGGGCTCGGAATATTCGATGGCGATGAAGCTGCCGAGATGGGGAAGAATCCGGCCGGCGACCCAGCCCACGACCTCGTTCAGCGCGAAATTGTTGTTCCGGCCGTCGTGCTCGCCAGCGGGCTCGCTCAGCTTCTTCGCCGTGTGGGTGAAGCTCGCCGTGCCGGAAAGCGACAGCGGAACGATCGCCTTGCCGTCCGAATAGCCGCCAAGCTTGAACTCGCGGCCATGCGGGGTGAGCATCGGCCCATAGGCTCCGACGTGACAGGAGGTGCACGGCTCACCCGTCTGGCGTGAATAGCTCGGGATCGCGAGCGCGGCGCTGGAAAGACCGCTGAGGGTCACGAAGCTTATGGATAGTGCAATCCCCCGGCTCGTCATGGTCTAAGGCTTCCCCGTTCTTCGAATGAGCCCGTAGGTGCATGGGCCCCGCCGGCCGGTTCAAAGCCCGGTCATTTTGCGCAATCGCGATGAACCGAACCGGCCTTGCGGGTCACAGACGGACTGTCCTTGGCAATTCGATCGGTCCCGACCCAGCATGCGCATTCGCCGCTACACATCGATGATCTGGCTTCACTGGGCCACCGCGCTCCTCGTCGCGGCGAGCTTTGCGATCGCCTGGATCCGCAAGGACATCGACGACCTCGACTCGCGGGCGTTCTGGCTCGACGTCCATCGCTCGATCGGACTCGTCATTCTGGTCCTGACGCTGGTCAGGCTGGCATGGCGTTTCAGGGTCGGAGCGCTGTCGCATCGCGCCGATTTGCCCCCCGCGATGTGGCTCGCCAGCCGGGTCACGCACGGGCTTATCTATGCCTCCCTGATCGCCATGCCCGTGATCGGCTGGGCGCAATCCAGCGCCGCGGCCCGCCATTTGAAGCTTTTTGGTTCTCCCTTCCCGGCCCTCGTCGGGCACGATCGCGACCTGGCCGATACGCTGGCGGCGTGGCACGAGAATGTCGGCTGGGCCTTCCTTGCGCTGATCGGCCTTCACGCGCTGGCCGCGATCTATCACCATTATGTGCGGCGGGATGACCTGCTTCGTGCGATGCTGCCGGGCTACAAGCCGCCCGTGGTCGAGCCGGCCTTGCCGGGAGCCATCACAGCCTCGCGCGGCGGGTCGATGGCAGAGGCGGAATCGCCCTTTCCCCAACGTTTCGTCGCGGGTCGGGGTCGCGGCGGTTGAAGCCGCTGGGTCTAGCGCTCCTTAAATACCGATTAACTTGCATCAGCTAAGGGCTTCAGCTGATGACGGGGAATCGTGCGATGCAGCGCATACAGGGATGGATCGGTCGGAAGGACCGCTTTCCGGTCGCGATCGACGCGGTGGTGCACCGCGCCGACGGCGAGAGCGTGTCCGTTCGCCTGACCGACTTCTCCGAGGAAGGCTGCCGCATGGAAGGCGAGGAGATCTTCCAGATCGGCGAGCATGTGCGCATCGACGTTCCGCGCATGGGCCTGGTCAAGGCGCAGGTGCGCTGGGCGCTCGGCGGCAATGCCGGCACTCGCTTCCTGGTCGAGCGCGAATCCTGAAGCCCGCCTAGCCCCGCCCGACCGGGGGCAGCATTCGCTCCAACACCCGGTCCTTCAGCACATAATGGTGATACAGCGCGGCGAGCGCGTGGATCAGCGCGAGGATGATGATCGCCCAGCCGATCCATTCGTGGATCTCGCGCAGGTCATGCCGCAGCGGCTTCGCGATCTCGCCGATCAGCGGCGGGATGCCGAGGCCGAAGAATTCCATCGGCCTGCCCGCGCCCCAGCGGAACGCGAAGCCGAGCGCTGCTTCCGCCGCGAGCAGCGCATAGAGCAGGAAGTGCACGGCCTTCGACGTCAGGCGCATCCATCCCGCCTCGAGCGCCGACACCTGATGTCCCGGAATCCACCGCCAGGCCAACCGCGCGACCAGCACCGCCGTCAGCAGCACGCCGAACGACATGTGCGTATCTTCCATCAGCACTCGCGTCGGCTTCGCGAACCCATCCCACGTCTGCCCCAGCGCGAAATTGGCGAACACCAGCACCGCCGTCGCCCAATGCAGGAAAATCGCGATCCCGTCGTATATCGTTCCGTCGTCGCCCGCCGCGATCCGCGTCGCCGTGTCGAAACCTGTCCTGTCGCTCACTCGCCACCTCGAATTGCCTCGGATCAAACGCGCGATAGAACACACGGGGGCCGCTGCAAGTGATTGAGGTCAATGCCGAGCTTGCGCCTTCCGAAGGCCATCGCTACCTCGCGCTCGGCCTAGGAGTGTAGCTCAGTTGGTAGAGCATCGGTCTCCAAAACCGAGGGTCGTGGGTTCGAGTCCCTCCACTCCTGCCAGTCAAGAGCCAAGGCGCGCGTAAGCCACAGCGGACGAAGTCCGGGCGGTTCGATTGCAACGCGAACTTCACTCAAGAAGTTGATTTGCGTATCAGTCCGTAAGGCGGCGCGTCCTGCGTCGTCGTGTAGACGAACACATCTGCTCCGGCGCCCCCGCGGAGGTTGTCGCCGCCGAGGCCTCCGTAGATCCGGTCATTGCCAAAGCCCCCATTGATCACGTCATATCCGCCGAGGCCCAGGATGACGTCGCCGAGCCCGGTGCCGTTGAGGGTGTCGTCGCCGTTCGTGCCCGTGATCGTGGCGCCGCCGATGCTTCCGCCCGAGCCGCTGGCGAACTGAAGCGCTTCCTTGACCGTGGACAGGGTCGCATTCTGCAAGGTCACCTTGTCGGTCGACGACAGGGTGACCACGACGCCGGTGCCAACCTGAACGATCGACTGAGGCGAGGTGTAGCCGGAGATTTCGACCAGGTCGCCGAGGGCGAAATCGGTAATGATGTCCTTGCCTCCGCCGGTCGCGAACAGGAACACGTCATTGCCGACGCCGCCGCTCAGCGTGTCGTTGCCGGCCCCACCGTCGAGCGTGTCGGCGCGCGCCCCCGTACAACGTGTCGCTTCCGGTGCCTCCTTGAAGAAGATCGTTGCTGCCGCGACCTTCCAGCATATCATTGCCGCCGAGCCCGGAAATCGTGTCGGCCAAGGCCGTTCAGACGAGATGGTTGGCCGTCGCGGTACCCTTTACGATCGACATGTCGAAGGTTCGTCCAGTGATCTGCGCGGTCGAAAGGGATTAGTGATTGCGCTGTGCGAACCAGTCGCTGCCCAGCACGTCCTCGATGTGGTCGGTGATGTAATAGAGTCCGTCGGAGGAGTTGCGGTCGCAGGTGAATGCCCTGGTCAGGAAGCTCGCCGCCTCGCCCGTCGTGTCGAAGAATTGCGGAAAGGTCGCGACCAGCCACGCGTTCTCATCATTGCTCATGCCCGCGCTCGCGGCCTCGCATGCGCCGCGAGAGGGATATCCCGTCGCCGTGTCGTGAGCGGTCACCGCGGTCGATACGGTCATTGCGGCGATCCCCGCCACGATTGAAAGCTTTCTCATCTGATCCTCCTTCATTGGCCAAAGCCGCAACGGCGACTTGCCGCGACCGCGTGCTTGCGCAGTCGAAGGCGAAAGAGGATGATGAAGACCTGACGATCCGCCGATGATTTGGCGATCATGTGGGGAGGCGCGTCCACACCATGGACGTTGCAAGGCAATCGAGCAGCGAGTTTCTGACGACGGCTGATGTCGCCGCGCGGGAGGATTTTGCTCTCGGTTCAGTCACCGTCAGCCCCCCGACGCGGACTCTCCGAGGACCAGGTGGAAGTACGGACGTGGAGCCCCGCATCATGCAGGTGCTGCTCGTGCTCGCCGATGCTGCCGGTCAGGTCGTCACCCGCGATACGCTGTTTGCCCGATGCTGGGGCGGAGTGTTCGTCGGCGATGACAGTCTCAATCGCGCGGTGGCCGCCCTTCGCCGCGCGGTCGAGGCCGTCGGCGGGACGTTTGAAGTGGAGACGATACCTCGGACCGGGTATCGGCTGGTTGGCGCGACCGTTTCTCGCGCGAGTTCCGTTCATGGGCCCCCGCGATCCTTGTCCCGAAGGCAGGTAGCCGGCGGAGCGATCGGCGTCGCGGCGCTCTGCGGGATCGCGGGCTGGTCGATCGTCGGCCGGCGCCGGCGATTCGAAGTGCTGATCGCGAGCGCGGAGGACAAAGTCCGAAAAGGGACATCCGACGATTCCGGAGTTCGCAAGCAACTGCTGGAAGCGATCTCCATTCGCCCGGACAGCGCCAGGGCCTGGGGCTTGCTCGCATACCTCGCAAGCATTGGGACGGTATCTGCGAATCCAAAAATCGCGGAACCTGCGCTCAAGGAAGCGCAACACGCCGCGGCCAAAGCGCTCGCGCTCGACCCCAGGGACCCGTACGCGCTTTTGGCGATGTTCGAGCTTCAGGGCTCGACACTCGATTGGGCGACGCGAGACCAGAGGCTCCGGCAGATCATTGCGATCGACCCCATGAACCTTCCCGCGATTGGAGAGATCGTCCTTCTGACGCAAGCCGCGGGCCTCAATCGCGAGTCGTGGAACTGGAACGAGCGCGCGATCGCCCTCGAGCCCTTTTCCTTCGACTTTCTCAGCAAGCGCGCCTTGAAGCTGTGGATCGCGGGGGACACTCCGCAGGCCGACAAGGTCATCGATCAAGTTCAGGCGCTGTATCCGACCGATCCGTGGCCGGGCTGGGTGCGATTCCTGATTTATGCCATGACGGGCCGACCACGCGCGGCTCAGGCCGTCGCTGCTGCTAACCCGGCATTCCTTGAAGGTTCTGGCGAGTTGCCATTGTGGCGAACGGCCCTTGTCGCGCTCGACAGGCGCTCATCGGATACGATCGCCGCCACGCGGGAGGCCTGCTTCAACGCTGCCGAAACGATCGGCGCTTTTGCGGTGGACGGCGTCATGATCCTCTCGGCGCTCGGCCAGATCGACGCGGCGTTCGAGATCGCGAATGGCTTCCTCCTTTCGCGCGGCTTGATTGTCACGAAACGCTCGGCGACCACGACGAGCTTCGCGAAGGGCAAGTCATCGCGGGACAGCGACCTCAACGACGCCACCTGGCGGGTCAACACGCAATATCTCTTCACGCCGCCATGCGCCGTGATGCGCGCCGACCCGCGATTTCTCCCGCTGTGCGAGGGCATGGGCCTGGTCGACTATTGGCGCGCGCTGGGCGTGCGCCCGGATTACCAGCTCCGCAAATCCTAGAAGCGCGCTTCGATGCCTATGCCGACTTCGCGCGGATCCGCGAGCTCGACTTCGGCCTCCGGATCATCGCGCGGCCCCGCGAAGCCGATCACATGAAACGTATCGAACAGGTTCTGAGCATAGGCGAAGACCGTGAAGCGGCGGGCGTCCCAGCTGGCGCGGGCATCGAGGATCGTCCAGGCGGTCGTGCGGAACAGCGGATCCTGGCTATCCTCGCCCCAGAACCCGCTGTTGTGGCGCGCTTGCGCGGCGATATGCAGCTTCCTCACCGGTGCCCAATCGACGCCGGCGGCTCCGGTGAAATGCGGCGCTCCGCCGAACTCCTTGCCCAGGAACGGGTCGTTCGGGTCGACCGTCCGGGTAATTTGCGTGTTGAGCCACCCCAGGCCGGCGCGCACCATGAGCGCCGACGACAGCTTTCCGTTTAGCTCCAGTTCCGCGCCGTAGCTCCGCGCCCGCGGCTCGCTGAGGATTTGCAATAGGCCAACCGTGCCGCCCGGCGAGTTGAAGTCGATATCGTGTTCGCGCTGTGCGTCACGCATGGCGTTGTAGAACAGGTTCCCCGTCAGGCTGGCGCGCCCGCCGAACAGGCTCGCCCGCGCGAATACCTCATAATCCCACAGATATTCCGGATTGAATTCCAGTTGCGCCTGATGCGCGGGATCGAGCGTGACTCCGCCCGGATTGTAGGCGCGCTGCACCAGCACCCCGACCCGCACGTCATCGTTCAAGTCATAGGCCACGCTGAGCTTGGGCAGGAACGCATGCGTGGTCTTGTCGTAGTCGAGCGGCAGGTCCGGCGTCATGCGCAGGACTCCGATGCGCCGCTTGCCGTCGCTTTGGTAGCGCGCGCCGGCGGTCAGCGAGAGGCGGTCCGTCGCGCGCCACGTCATCTCGCCGAACAGCCCGGCGCTCGCCTGCCGGTCTTTGAAGGAGCCTGTGCCGAGGTGGGCGAGCTGGAGGTTGATGAACTGGTTGAGCCTAACCCGCTGAAAGCTGATGCCGCCAACCCCGCTCACTGCGCCCGCCGGCTTCCAGTCGACGACGCTCTCGGCGGAAACGTCGCGGGCGTGGATTTGCGTCTGCCCGAAACCCTCGGGCGCGAAGCGACGGAAATGCGATTTGCCCCAGCTTAGCGTCGTGCGCGATTCCAGCGCTCCGGCGATCGGAAAGCTGATTTCGCTCGTCACCGAGTCGACGTCGGATTTGAAATAGCCGAACCGATAGTCCTCGTCGCGGCGCTCGCGGAACGGCGGCCTGGCGACCTCTCCTTGCGGCGCTTTCGCGTGAGTGTGCGCATAGGTCGTCAGCACCTTGAGCCCCGGCACGGCGTCGGGCTCGGCCAGCACCTTCGCCCGCGTCGTCCAGTAGCGGTCGGTGTTGAGGTTGCGGATGCCGACCACCGGGCCCTTCATCCGGGTCGAGGTGTGCGAGCGATAGACGTCGCCCGAAACCCGGAATGCGAGCTGGTCGCCGACGACCGGCCCCGAGATCACGGCGGACGCCTGCCGGCGCCTCGCCTGCCCGCCGATCAGCCGAGCCCGCCACTCGAAGTCATCGGTCGGCTTCGCGGTCTGGATGAAGATCGCGCCGGCGATCGAATTGACGCCCTGCGTCGTCGTCTGCGGGCTCCGGAACACCTCGACATGGGCGACGTCCCACAGCCCTTCGGTGCTGTTGACGAATTCGTTGAAGGTCGCGGTTCGCCCGTCGATCCGCATCACCGTGCGCGGCCTCGCTCCGCCGAGGAACGCGGGCAGTGCCTGGAGCACCCCGACCGCCGTCTGGCCGCGGATGGTCGGCGCGTCGCGGCTCGTCGGCACGAGCACGTTGGGCACCATCGCCAGCAGGTTCTGGATGCGGTCGGGCGCGGCCATCTGCTCGATGTCGTCGCCGTCTAACACCGCGACGCTCGAGTACGTGTCCTTCAGGGACCGCTTCGCCCGTTCGCCGGTGACGATGATCGCGGACGGGCCCTCGCCCGCCGGCGGCGCGCTTTGCGCCGCGGCAGCGGCAGCGATCGTCAGGACCCACACCCCCACTCGACGCACCCCCTTCGGGCGCATTCTTAACGCCGATCAGCCCTGGCTCACAGTGGACGACGGATAACTTGAAGACTCACCCGCGCCTCGCTAAGTGACCCCCAGCCCCGCCGGCCGCTTTGGCCTCGCGGGGCGCTTTTCTATCTGAAAGACGAGCAAGCACACGTGGCACGCACTTCCCCCGGCGAATTCATCCGTCAGGTCCGCGCCGAGACCGCCAAGGTCCATTGGCCGACGCGGCGGGAAACCGTCGCCACCGCGATCATGGTGGTGATCATGACCAGCCTGCTCGGCATCTTCTTCTTCGGCGTCGACGCCTTCTTCTCGACGCTGGTCAAGTTCCTGCTCAGCCTGCTCGGCTAGCACCTCCTTGCCCCTCTCCCCTTGAGGGAGAGGGGTTGGGGAGAGGGGTCAAACAAAGGTCAATTACATGTCCCGCTGGTACATCATCCACGCTTATTCCGGCTTCGAGAACAAGGTCCGCGACGCGATCATGAGCGAGGCCAACCGCCTCGGCCTGACCCGCTTCGTCGAGGCGATCGAAGTCCCCACCGAGACCATCACCGAGATCAAGCGCGGCAAGCGCGTCGAGTCCGAGCGCAAGTTCATGCCCGGCTACGTCCTCGCCCAGCTCGAGATGAACGACGACGTCTATCATCTGGTCAAGAACACCCCCAAGGTGACCGGCTTCCTCGGCCCCAACGGCAAGCCCCAGGCGATCCCCGACGCCCAGGCCGCGCGCATGCTCTCGACCAAGGACGAAGCCGCCGCCCACGCGCCCAAGCAGAAGATCAGCGTCGATTATGAGATCGGCGACGCCGTCAAGGTCCTCGACGGCCCCTTCGCCAGCTTCAACGGAGTCGTCGAAGAGCTCGACTTCGACCGCGGCCGCGTGAAGGTCAGCGTCAGCATCTTCGGCCGCGCCACCCCCGTCGAGCTGGAGTTCGAGCAGGTCGAGCGCGTCAAGTAGCGCCGAGCGCAGCGTCGCCGAAGCAGCGCGAAGAGACGCTATTGACCCGGCCGGCGGGGCGGAGGGCCTGAGCCCGACGAACCCGTCCGACGTGGTCGCGGGATTCACTCCCGCGACGCATCTGCCCTACTTCGCCGTCCCCCGCGGATCATCCCCCGCATTCACATAGGTAATCACGAACGGCCCCGTCGCGCTCACTTCGACTTCGGCCCCGTCGGCGGTCATCACCCAGTGGTGCTCCTTGGCCTTCATCACCACGCTTCCGCCGGCGCTCAGGCCGGTCGCGTCGGTGCGGCTCATGCGGTCGCTCATGCCGTATGCGACCTTGCCGGAAACGACCGTCACATGCTCGTCGC
>Ga0068852_100000848_pt1 | contig 20294 bp, 20 predicted proteins | sample KBSCornC22_FD_66594 | JGI IMG/M metagenome (GOLD analysis project Ga0068852, IMG submission 66594) | Corn rhizosphere microbial communities from Kellogg Biological Station, Michigan, USA - KBS Corn C2-2 | ecosystem: Host-associated > Plants > Roots > Rhizosphere > Soil ... | reverse complement strand
TGAAAGATTGCAAGATCGTTTAACGTGGTTTTATCTGTTTCCATTAAGTAATGAATTTATTTCGTGTAGGCGCTCACGTTATCTTATAAAAGAAAGCCTTTTCCCTTTTGTAGATTCATCAAATGTATATTTTCCATAAATACTTTCGTTATTGTAAACGCGGTTTCCATTTACAAACGTTTGCACAATGGCTGCAGGAAATGTAAAATTTTCCAGGGGACTCCATTCGCATTTATATAAAATATTCTCCTTTTTTACTGTTGTTGCTGCATTCAGATCAACCATAGCAACGTCGGCAAAATATCCTTCTCTTATATAACCGCGGTTTTCAATTTGGAAACAATCTGCTACAGCATGGCTCATTTTTTCCGCAATTTTTTCCAATGAGATAATTCCCTGTTTATAATATTCGAGCATTAATAATAGTGAATGCTGAACCAATGGCAAGCCGGAATGCGCATGTTCATAAGGCCCTTCCTTTTCTTCTAATGTATGCGGCGCATGATCGGTAGCAATTACATCCAAGCGGTTATCCAGCAAGGCTTCCCAAAGAGCTGATTTATTTTTTGCTTCTTTTATGGCAGGATTGCATTTTATTAAATATCCCAGCTTTTCGTAGTCATTCGCAGTAAAGTTTAGATGATGTACACAAACTTCTGCTGTTATTTTTTTTTCTTTTAAGGGAATTTCATTTGTAAAAAGAGAAAGTTCTTTTTCTGTTGATATATGTAAAATATGAAGCCTGCTATTATACTTTTTTGCCAGGGAAACAGCATAAGAAGAAGATGCATAACAAGCATTTTCGTCTCTTATTAAAGGATGATCTGATGGCTCAAGTGCTTGCTTACTGCTTTTTATTTTTTGATAATTGTCTTTAATTATTTTTTCATTTTCGCAATGTGTGGCAATCAGTAGTTCGCTTTCGGCAAATATTTTATTAAGGGATGACTCATTATCTACCAGCATATTCCCCGTGCTGGAACCCATAAAAATTTTTACGCCGCATACATCGTTTTTTCTGCTATTCATTTTCAAAACTTCCCCGGCATTGTTATTGCTGGTTCCCATGAAGAAGGAATAATTGGCTAATGAAGTTTGTTTAGCAATACTATATTTATCTTCGAGTAAGGCCTCCGTTAGTGCATTGGGTATTGTATTCGGCATTTCCATAAACGAAGTTGTACCTCCTGCAACTGCTGCTTTACTTTCAGTATAAATGGTTGCTTTGTGCGTTAGACCGGGTTCGCGAAAATGAACCTGATCATCAATTACACCAGGAAACAGGTGCTTTCCTTCTCCGTTAATTTCATTTACTTTTTCTTTTACGCTAAATGAATTATCGATTCTTTCTATACGGCCTTTTTTTAGGTAAATATCTTTTACTTCGATTTTGCCTTCGTTGACGACAGATATATTTTTTAGAAGATAATTTTCCATATCTTGAAATTTAATCATAAAGTGCCAAACCCAATGCAAATTATAAAAAGCCTCTTTACATTCCTGTTATTTATTTATCCATTACTTATAAAGGCTCAAACTACTTACCTTCCTGAAGGCTCGAAGGAATACAATTTTATTGACAGGCTTGAAATTAAAGAAGGTCATTTTTATAATTTAAATTATTCAACCTTAAAGCCTTTTAGCAGGCGTTCAATTGTGCAGGAAGCTGAATTCTTAGACAGTTCAAGGCTGGGATATTCTAACTCTCTAACTGGTGATGATAATCAGTGGGAAGGCCTGAATCTTACTAAAGTTGATAAATATAATCTTCACGGTATTTTGATGGATAACTCTGAATGGGTAACTGGCTCAAAGGAAAGTTTTTTGAGTAAAAATCCTGTGTTGAAAGCGTTTTATGTTACTAAGCCCAATCTGATTGAAGTAAATGTGAAAGATTTCTTTCTTGCTGTAAACCCGGTTCTATCTTTCCAGGTAGGCGGTGAATCGGCCAGCGATGAAACAATTTTTTATAATAAGCGGGGCGTTACAGCACGTGGAAGAATCGCGAATAAAATTGGTTTCTCAACCACTATTACTGATAACCAGGAAAGGGGTCCATTATTTTTTCAAAACAGGGCAAATGATTTTCACGCAGTACCAGGTGTAGGTTTTTATAAAACTTTTAAAAAGACCGGTTATGATTATTTTGATGCAAGAGGCTACCTTACTTTTAATGTTACAAAATATATAGACGTACAATTTGGCTATGATAAAAACTTTATAGGCGATGGCTACAGAAGTCTTTTCCTGAGCGACTTTGGAGATAGTTATTTGTTTCTTAAGCTAAATACAAAAATCTGGAAATTCGATTATCAAAACCTTTTTATGGAACTCATGCCTGAGTATTTAAAAAGCGGCGATAATTTATTAGATCGTAAATATGCCGCAATGCATCATCTGAGCATGAATATAACAAAGTGGCTGAATGTAGGTTTATTTGAGAGTGTAGTTTTTGGAAGAAAGAATCGCTTTGACTTTGAATATTTAAACCCGATTATTTTTTTGCGGCATGTTGAAGGAACTGTTGGCAGCCCCGACAATGCTTTTGCTGGCGCAGATCTTAAAGTGAACGTGGCCCACCATTTCCAGTTTTATGGCCAACTTCTTTTGGATGAGTTTCTCCTGAAAGAGGCATTTAAAAATGATGGATATTGGGCTAATAAATTTGGTTACCAGCTTGGTGCAAAATATGTAGACGCATTTACTATTAAGAATCTTGATCTCCAGTTTGAGACGAATTTAGTGCGTCCTTTTACCTATTCTCATTATGATTCCGTTGCTAATTACACGCATTATAATCAGCCATTGGCGCATCCGTTAGGAGCCAATTTCAGGGAATTCATTGGGGTATTAAAATACCAGCCGGCACCGAAATGGTATATCAATGCAAGAGCTATTTATTATAACCAGGGGCTTGATTATGCAGGTGAAAATTTCGGGAGCAATCCATTTGAATTATATACAACAAGGATAAATAACTATGGCTATTTTATTGGCAGTGGCGATAAAGTAAAAGTATTGAATGCCTCATTTGCTTTATCATACGAGTGGAAAGAAAATTTGTTTTTAGAAGGTTCTTATTTATATCGTAAAGCATCAGCAACCACAAGCATAAATTCAGGTAATACCAGCGTTTTTCAAATTGGCATAAGATGGAATGCTGCAAAAAGAGATTATGATTATTAGTTGCTTAAGATAAGCACTATTCCACCGTTAATGAAAAAGTAATCATTCTCGAATTAATTTTATCCAACACATTTGAATACCTGAGGCTGGCGTCGCGGCTATGCAAGTTCATAAGCCCACTGCTTAATTTTATTTCAGGTGATAAAACAAAATAAGGAAAATAAATATGGAAGCCCATACCTAACTCTGCACTAAAATCGTATGGCCTTAATTTTACAAGATCTTCTGCCTTGCGGGCATTGGCATTGCTGGCCAGGTCATAATCAAACTTGCCACCTGCAATAGTATATACTTTAAAATTTTTAATACGGTCGCTGCTAAACGCAATTTGAACGGGGAAACTCATCGTAATGGATTGCACTTTCTTTTCTATTGTGGGCTGCTCTGCATACTGTTCTGCGTATAGAAAGGCTTTTTCAGAAAAAGTTAGGTCAAGAGGATGAACACGCAAATCGAAATGATCACTTATTCGAAGATTTACCAGCCAGGCAAGATTAATACCCGCGCTGTTGATGCTTTCCACATCCATAATAGTATCATTCTGTAAAAAAAGCGGATGGTGCGTAAAATTAAAATGCGATTTGTTATATCCGAGATTGATACCAAAATGATAAGGTTTATCATCATGCCCATCCTGGTTGATAACATCACGTAACTGTGCAATACACGCAGTTGAACAAAACACAAAAAAAAGTACCAATGAAGTTACTTTTCGCCGCAATAAATGGTGCATATTCCTAAGCTCAATGTTTTGTAAAAACTGTTTCTATATTTTAATTTTTTTAAAATGTTAGTGAATGTTTCTTTTTCAGGAAATTGCTGAACGGAATCATTTAAATATTTATAGGCTTCATTATTTTTAGAAATTAATTTGCCAATTTTCGGCGTAATAAATTTCATATAAAGTTTATATAAAGATTTTATAACAGGTGCTGTAGGTTTAGAAAATTCTAATATTACCAATTTGCCGCCAGGTTTTAAAACCCTGTAAATTTCATTAAGACCTTTTTCAAGATTTTCGAAATTTCTTACGCCAAATGCCACTGTTACAGCATCAAACGATTTATCACCAAATAAAATTGCTTCGCTGTCTCCATTTAACAACTGAATTTTGTTGGAAAGCCCTAATTTTTTGACTTTTTTTCGTCCAAGTTCAAGCATACCATCACTTATATCGATGCCTGTAATATTGGCAGGGTTCAATATTTTATAGCTGGTAATAGCAAAATCGCCAGTGCCCGTTGCAACATCTAATATATTTTGAGGCTGCAAATCCTTCAGCTCTTTTATAGCTTTTCTACGCCAGCTTACGTCGATACCTGCACTTAAAAAGCGATTTAAAAAATCATAGCGGAAAGCAATTTTGTCAAACATATTCTCAACCTGTTTCTTCTTGCTTTCAACGGATTCTTTAAACGGAACTATAGTATCATGGCCGTAAGTGCTCATTGCCTCAAAGATAGTTTTTTGAATTTACAAGAAGCTTTGCAATAAATTCTTTCACTTTTATTTTAGATTTATTCAATGTAAAACCGTATTGTATAAAGCTAAAAACAACATTTTTCTTATTGTATCTTGCAAGCTCAATGCACATTAAGAACGCAATATATCTTATAAGTAGTCCGTCATTTGAAAAATGCCCTGCGCCGGATAAGCCTGAGTATGCTTTTATTGGCAGAAGCAATGTTGGTAAGTCGTCACTTATAAATGTGCTGTGTAATAATGATAAGCTTGCTAAAACTTCCAATTCCCCCGGGAAAACTCAAATGATTAATCATTTCGAAATAACTAGTGTATCCAAAGCTGGCGAGTATGATGAAATCAAATGGTACCTGGTAGATTTGCCGGGTTATGGTTTCGCAAAAATTGCGCAAAGTAGCAGAAGAAGGTGGGAACAGATGATTGAAAATTATCTTCGGAAAAGAGAAAATCTTACTAATGTGTTTGTATTGATAGATTCACGCCATGCACCTCAAAAACTCGATCTTGATTTTATACAAAAGCTTGTATTATGGCAAATACCTTACTCAATTATTTTTACAAAAACTGATAAAGAGACACAGGCTGTAGTAAGTAAGAATGTGAAATTGTTTTTCGAAACCTTGAAAAAAACACAACAGTTCCTGCCACAATATTTTTTGTCAAGTTCTATAAAAAAGACAGGAAAAGAAAAAATCTTAAGCCTGATTTCTGAAATGAACTTTGACAATACGGAAGCGTTGACTACAAAGCGGCGAGCAAAAACAAACAGTAAATGAACTATTTCAGCCAGAAAAATACAGCAGAAAGATATGCAAAAGGAAGACCTTTTTTTCACAGAAATACCATTAAACATATAAAAGATTTTATAAACATTGAAACTAAATTATGCAATGCATTAGATGTAGCATGCGGAACCGGTCTTTCTACTACAGCCCTTTTGGACATTGCAAATAATGTTTATGGAACAGACATTTCAGACGAGATGTTGAGGCTCGCCATCAATGCTGATAAAATAAATTATTTAAAAACGCCTGCAGAAAATTTGCCTTTTGAAAATGATTTTTTTGACATCATAACAGTTTCATCCGGCGTACATTGGTTCGATATTGACAAATTTTTGAGAGAAGCAAACAGAGTTTTGAAAACGAACGGATGGCTTGTTCTCTATGAAAATTATTTTATATCGGAGATGGAAGGAATCGAAGCGTTCAAAAAATGGTTTCCGGAAGTTTATCTGAAAAAATATCCTTCGCCGAAGCGTAATGACAGTTACTTATGGACAAATGAAAATGTAAATGATAAAGGCTTTGTTTTTTTAAAAGAAGAAAGATTTAAGAACCCGGTTGCATTTACAAAAGAACAGCTCATTTTATATTTTACAACACAGAGCAATATTACCGCAGCTATTGAAAATGGGTCTTCAATTTATAACAAAGCTGAAAATTGGTTAGACATTGAATTGACGCCTTTTTTCAGGGAACATGAAAAGCAAATAATACACTATGGAAATTGGATAAAGTATCTGCAAAAAAATAACTGTCTGCAGTAAACAGGTGACGGAATATATCTGTAAAAATTTACCGCTCGGTTAATATAATCATTTCTAATACGCAGAAAAAAATCTTGTAGAAATTATCAGTTTACTACTTTGTTAGCACAACTGCTGCTTGCAAAGGCTTCTGGCTTGGCCTTGAAAGCAAAGCCCATTCCCAGGATGTAGCCCATTGCTTCCCTGAGTGCTTCGTTACTTTTAAAATGAGGGTTGGTGTTAATGTCGGCATGCACTTCCATGTCCACATCATATTTAGTAAAAAGGTCGCAGAGCTCATAAGCAATTTCAATGCTCTTTGCTACTTCCACAAGCATGCGTTCTTTTATACTATACACAACTTTTGTTTTATCGTTGTGTATGAACATAAAGCCCCCACGGCCTTCACGAAGAAAAACAATTACCGTGGCAAACTCAGTATCGGCGCCCTTTACCTGGCTATCCGTACCAATGCAAACTTTTAATCTGTAACCTGATTTGGTTTCTTTTTGAATGGCTGATTCAACAGCATTTTTAATCGGTTCATTGATAAGATCACCATTAAATTTTCTCCAATACATAAATTAAGGTTTTTTAAATTTACCGAAATTCTTATAACAAAAGAGATAAAATTTATTTGACAAAGATTATTTAACCGTAATTTATCTGCGTGTATGACACATTGTTATATAATACGCTAAAAACCCTAAACAGCTGAAACAAAAAAGGGCCAGCCCCTAACGCTGACCCTTAACTTACACATGAATCTACCTTACAGTTTTACAATTCTTTCTGTGAGTCTTTGACTATTACTGAATATTTGAATGATATAAATTCCATTAGGATTATTACTAATTTCTATTGCATTATTTCCTTGTTTTCCGCTTCCTGCCCTGATGATTCTTCCGTTCATGTCAGCAATGTTATACCTATAATCTTCTGTTGCGGTTACAGTTATTTCATTATGTATCACTGTTGAAACTTTAAACGATTTTTCCGCATCATTTATTTTCAATACTATAACGTTGGAATACATAATTTGGTCTGTAACAGACAGAACTTTTAACCGATAATAAATATTATTTTTTATCGATGGGGTATAGCCAAAGCTTTGCTGATTTTTTGGTAAAGATGCAAGCGTAGTGAACTCTGTACCATTGGCCGAACTCTCAAGAGATAAGCTGCTTACCGGCTCATCCGCAACAATATTCCAGTTTAGGATATGACTGTTTTTATTAACCTGGCCCGTAAGCGATACCTCCTTTATAGGCGTAACAAATAACGGTAAATATGTACCCGAAATATTATAAGAACCAAGACTTCCATAGTTAGAGGTATTTATATTTCCTGCACTTTCAACCACTAAATAATATACTCCGGAACTTAATGTAGTATCGACAGATACATTCAAAACATCAATAGGATCGAACACCCGCATTATTTGTAAAGACGAATTAAGTAATTCAAGTTTAATATCCAGGTCTGCACCCGCGTTATTAGGTCCTACAGAAAATGGTTTTGCATCTACATGAATTTGCCCTGCATTTGATAAATTTAATTTGAACACATCTTTATCTATAGAAGTGGTGATAATGCCGCTGTCAGCAAATAATGTATTATTGACATTTATAGATGTTGGGTTCACATTCGGGTCATCACTATGGTCATCAACTCTGTAAGTAAATCCGTTTGCAGATGTAATGATAGAAAGCGCATCCTGGTCTGCAGAACAACCGTAAGGAGTAGGCCCGTTATACCAGCCTGAAAAATTTTGGTAGTAACTATTGCCCATAACCGGCGCCCATCCTGTTTGTCCGCTTCCTGCTCCTATGTTGTATGTAGCGAGTAAGGTGCAGTTATTATCATATTTCGCCTGGTGTGAAAGCCCTACTGTATGCCCACTTTCATGCGTGCAGCATTCAGCAACCATTTTAGTATTATTTGGGCCAAGCCTGTCAGGAAACACAAAGCCTGGTGTGTCATCACCCCATGTAAATGAGCCCGTGTAAGAAACGCCGCCAACACCCGTGTACCAGCTACTGGTAGGTGTAACGATTATTCTTATTCTTTGAGTAAGAGGAGCTGCTAAAAATATAGTGGAATCAGTGGTAATATTTATATTAAAAGGGCGGTAATCTTCGGATACGCGGTTAAAAATTTCAATTATCTGCACATCTGTTAATCCTGAAGGTGCACAGTTCAAAGGGTTGCCACCATTCCATGAGGAAGAAGCTACATACTGCCCGTCGAAATCCAGGAAGATTGTTGCCTTTGCGGAAGGTAAGCTGCTTAATGCCGGAGTGCAAAAAGCCTCGGTAGAAAACAAAACGGTAAAGACGATTAAAATAGTTAAAAATTTTTTCATTGCTTAGGGGTTTTAGGGTTCCTTTATTGCAGGTCTAGGGTAGATTGGGTTGATTAAAAATCTTGTATAAGGTCTGCAGTTTTAATTTTGTTAAACGAATATTTTCCAGATTTATCCTTTACCAATTGGTAGCCGTCCGTAGAGTTTTCATTTAAAATTCTCCCCACATACGTAACAGTGTTATCATCATCAATTCTCCTGGATATAGAAAGCAAAGCATCCTTAAAAAAGGGTGATTTAATAATAACACTCTTAAGATTTTTATACTTCTGTACAGAAGAAAGGACGGTGCCGGTAAATGAAAAATTATTACCGAAATTTAGTTGGATAGCTGATCCTGTTTTTGCTGTGAAAGACTTATCAAGTTCAACAGCAGTGGCCGTAATATTTGATGAAAAATTACTAAATACAGCAGGCCTGGAAGCCATCGCAGTAACTTGTGCGTTTGAAGGATAGGTAAAGGTTAGCAACATGCACAATGCAACTATTTTGGACAAAGTTTTCATAGAATAGAATTTCAGTTTCAGATGTATCGGACATGAATAAAACGATGCTCTGAAAAAAAAATTATTCTATACCTGGGAAAAAACTAAAATCGGGAAAAAGTACTCAGAAAACGAGTATTAATACTGTCCCGTACTTAGTAAAACCAACGTACAAGCCTCTTGTGGAAAAATATTATGCTGCGTAGCAAGCTGCGCAAGTTCCTGGTTTTCAGCGCCGGGATTAAAAATAATGCGTTTGGGATGGAGTGAAAGTATGTAATCGTAATATTGTTTTTGATTATTTGCATTGAGGTAAAGAGTTACCGTATCAATATTATCTAGGTCTTTGTGCTCTGTTTCAATTTCTGTATTGCCAACTTTGCCGGGCCGCTTGCCAATCGCAATTACATCATGGCCTTTTCTTTGAAGGGAATTAATTGCAAGATAGCTATAACGGGAAGGGTTAGACGAAGCTCCCAACACCAGTGTTTTTTTATTTGTCATATTATTGATTCAAAAATTTTGATTTTAATTCGGGAGTTGGAATCATACATTCATTTTTTCTGCCAAACCATTTATACCTGTTTCGGGCAATGAAGCTGTAAACAGCGTTTCTTATAAATTCAGGAACAATTATAAAGCCATAAAAAAAATGCCAAAATCCATTTAACTTTTTTAGAACCCTGAGCGCTGCTGTTGACCTGTCATACACTTTCCTGTTTTCAACAAGAATAAAGGAGTATAATTTATCGGATGAAAGTCTATTTTCTCTTAATATTTTTTTTCCTTCTTCAGATTGCAGAGAAGCAAAGAGAAATTGATTTCTTGTATCTTTTTTAATTACAAATTGTACAGCGCTATTACAGAGATTACAAACGCCATCAAATAATATAATGGAATGTTCGGCCACTAACATAAAGTTACTAAAACTCCTTGCCGTGTGTAGCCTTAATCATTTTATTAACTGCAAATGGAAGATATTTAAGCACATTGATAATTATATTAGTAGTTGTTTCCTTTCCAAATAATTTTTGTATAACCCGGCCTGCTTTTAATCGCTTTTTAAAGTGGAAGCTCCAATGATTCTCATATTGGTTTTCCATTTCTTGCCTTGTTATATTTTTCTCTAAAAAAGAGTTTATACATTCAAACCCAATTTTTGATGAATGTAATGCCATGCTCATTCCATTTCCACATAAAGGAGTTATCATACCTGCAGCATCGCCGGCCATAAGAATATGATTCTCTACCTGATTCTTTTTATCAAAACTTATTTGCGATATAGTTACCGGTTCAGTAAAAAGAAATTCGGATGTTGAAAATATTTCTTTTAGAAAGGGATTTTTATACAAAACATTTCTTTCCATTTCTGTAATGGAACTGCCATTCTCTTTTAAGTTTTGAGCGGTAGTTAAATAGCAAAGGCAATATTTATCTTGTTCTATTTTCGAAATACCGCAATATCCGTTTTTAAAATTGTGTAACGCAATAGTGTCCGGGGGCCAGGAATTTTTTATATGATATTTTACACCAATATAATTATTAAGCTTGTTTTGTTTTTTTCTTATAAAATCCCGGGCCCACTTTGCATCAAGATTGCTTCGCTTGCCAAAAGAGCCAGTAACCACCAGGCAATTTATCTCACCGGTATTATATCTTATTGTAAATAAATTATCCTTGAAAACAATATCGTTAACCTTTGTTTTTTCTTTTAAATGAACGCCATTTGCAATAGCTATTTTTTTCAGTTCATTATCAATAAAAAAACGGCTGATGCCAAAACCGCCTAAGTCAAGATCTGCGTATATGGCGTTACCGTTAGGTGAGGAAACAAGTAACTTTTTTATAATAGGTAAATTCAGTTTAGAAAGATTTAGTCCCAAGCTTTCAATAAAATTCCAGCTTTCAAGACTAATGTATTCTCCACAAACTTTATGGAAAGGATATTTCTCTTTTTCAAATAAAATAACCTTGTGGCCATTTTTAGCAAGCAAAATGGAAAGCGAAAGTCCTGCCAATCCTCCGCCGATAATGCCTACTTCACAATTGTCAGAATTATTATTTAAACCTATATTGTTAATAAAATCCATTCAATTCTTATAATTATTTTTTTATTAAATTACTTGAAAAGAATATTGAATTCAAGGATAAATATTAAGCCGGCTTCTTTTTCCCTCCGGGGTCAGGGGCTATTATTAGATATCTGAATGCCCATTTCCAGTTAATGGTAAAATTTGTTATTCCAGCCCTATTAAAAATATTTTCCCATTCACTTTTTTTAAATCCTCTCAATACAGAAAGTGGCGCATCATTTTTTACAAGGTAAGATTTTGAAAAAATTCTTGTTGCATATTTTATAAAATTATATGCTAACGAATGCCGGTGCAAATCATTAATAAAAAAACCAATGTTAGAATTAGCTCGCATCCATTGTAGCATTTTTACAAGTTCTTCATTAGTGAAGTGGTGGCAAAAAAGAGAGGAGAAAATAATATCGGGTTTATTACTCTTAAGATTTACGTGCCTGTAATCCGAAACAATAAATTTCACATTTTCAATTATAGACTTGCTTTTAGCAAACGAGATACATTCTTCATTAATATCAATCCCGGTAAAATTTATATCAATTTTATTTTTTTGCGAAAATTTATATAAGGCATTCAGGTTATCGCCACCACCACAACCTATTTCACAAACAGATAATTTTTTTTTATTAGCTGAAAGTTTTTTAAATCCCTTAACCGTTATGGAATGGCCGCCCAACTTTGAATTTATAAAATTCAGCTCCTTCATATTTTCAGCAATATCCCTAAACGGAATATTGCTATTATCAAGCAATTCTTTTTTGTATGAGCGCTGGCTGTAATCAATCATTAGATAAAATGAAGGTTTCCAAAGTTAGCCCAGGGCCAAAAGCAGCTCCAAAAATATTTGTTTTCTTTTCCGCATCATTTTTTAATGAAGCCATAATTTCCTTTAAAACAAATAAGATTGTAGGCGAAGACATGTTCCCGTAATGTTTCAAAACTTTGTAAGAATATTTAAGTTCTTCGGATGTAATGTCAATACTTTTTTCAACGGAATTAAGAATTCTTTTTCCACCGGGGTGAATGCACCAGTGAGAAATATCGGCTTTCGAGTAGCCGGCATCGTTAAGTGCATTGTTTAGAAGATTATTAAAATCCTGCTCAATCAGATCAGGTACATACCCGGAAAGTGTCATTAAAAATCCTGTGTTGGAAATTTGCCAGCTCATATCTTTCTTTCCTTTGAAAGACACTTCACTGTAAAAATTATGTATATGTAAACCATTTTCTTTACACTTATCATGTGTTACTAAAACTGCTGCTGCTCCATCTCCGAACAAAAGGCTTGACGCTATATTATCCATTGAATTTTCCTTTTGAAAATGCAGCGTACACAGTTCTGTACATACCACTAATACTTTTGCATTCTTATCTTTTTCACAAAAAGCATCAGCGAGTTTAAGGCCATGTATCGCAGCATAGCAGCCCATAAAATTTACCGAGGTCCTGAAAATATTTGCCGATAAATTCATTAATTCCATTATTTGTAAATCCAGACCCGGAGCACTCATTCCTGTACAACTAACGGTAATTAAATGTGTTATTTCTTCTTTTGCTATTTTATTTTGAATACATTTTTCAATAGCATTTATAGAAAGATGGGGAGCACATTTATTAAACCATTTCATTCGTAGTTCAAGGTCAGGAAATGGTTCGAGGTTTTCAGTTGCGGGATAGAATTGCCATTCATCAGCATGTAAACTGTAATCGGGCAATACGGAATATCTTGTATCAATAGCGCTTTGATGATATAAAAATTTGAGCTTTCGTTTATCCACTTCATTCATGGCATACACTTCCTGCATGAATATGAGAATTTTTTCCTGGTCGTGCCTGTAAGCAGGTACCGATGTGGATATGGAAATGATCTTACTCAAACTGGTGCATAATTAAAATAATTATAAACCCTAAATTAGTACATACTGAAGCTAATAAATTCATGCGCATTGTGTTCTTAAAATTAGCTTCTTTTTTATTTTTAAGAACTTTATTAAACCAGATAAAAAAATATACGAGCACCGGAATCATAAAGGCTTGTAAAACAAAAAATTCTTTCATTTCAAGATTTAAAAAAAATTGCAGGCCAAGCATGGCAAATGCAAAAGCATATATAATGCCAGTAAAAATAAATGTGCCGGCATATCCGAGCTTATAACTAATTGTTTTTACCCCGTCTCTAACATCTTCCTCGTGTTGATAAATTTGAGTAAGCGGATAGAAGCCTCCAATTAAAAGGCTTGCAGCCACCATAGATATAACGGGCACCTGTAAAGTATGGTTGCTGTCTGCGCCATGAAATACCAAAAAAAAAGTTACCGCTCCCTGGAAGACAATTACCGTAGCATATCCTATAAAAGGAAATTTTTTTAAACGTATCCCCCGATAGCTGTATGCTCTTGAAGCCAAGATGTAAAGAAAAATTCCTAAGGCAAAAATCCATGTTAAAAAAAAACTTAATGAAACAGCAATTATATCAAGGCAAATAGTAACAAAAAATAATTGTATTGTTGGTTGCAAAGGTTTTTTTAAACCACCAATAGAAGACGTATCTCTATCCATATAACTATTGTAACCATTACTTGCCGGGTAGACAAAAAAATGAAGTATAATGAATATCAATGCCGAGTTTCGCCAATTGATATTGATAAGCTGGCTTATTGCAAAAAAATAAACCGGCATTAAGAAAAATGAAAAAGGAAATCTCAATAACTGAAGCGTTGAACGCAGGGTTGTATTCACTATTAAATGTAAGTGAATTTTAATTCAGACTTCTACCAGGATAAAAAATTACACCAGCATCGTTACTGGATTTTCCAGGAATTTTTTTACTGTTTGAAGGAAAGCGGCACCCACCGCCCCGTCTACGCTTCTATGGTCGCAGCTTAAGGTAACTTTCATAACATTGGTAACGCCAAATCCGTCACCTTTTTTTACAACCACTTCTTTTATCCTGCCTACAGCAAGTATGGCGCTGTCCGGTGGATTAATAATTGCAGTAAAATCTTCAATATCCATCATGCCAAGATTGGAAATCGTAAAAGTATTTCCACTGAATTCATCTGGCTGGAGTTTTTTATTTTTTGCTTTATCATATAAGCCTTTGGCTTCCGATGAAATTTGGGAAAGTGATTTCTGATCGGCAAACCGTATTACAGGCACAATTAAGCCATCAGGCATGGCTACAGCAGAACCAATATGCACATGCTTATTCTGCCTTATGAAATCGCCCATCCAACTGCTGTTAACGGCAGGGTGTTGCCTCAATGCCATCGCACAGGCTTTTATTACCAGGTCATTAAAAGATATTTTTACAGGACTAATTTCGTTTAAGGCACCCCGTGAATTAATCGCATTATCCATGTTAATCTCCATGGTGAGATAAAAATGCGGAGCGTTAAACATCGATTCACCCAATCTTCTTGCAATGGTTTTACGCATTTGGGTGTTTGGAATATCTTCATAGCTTTCTTTACCTGTTTGTTCAAATGGCCGAACAGGCTGTGCAGGCGCAGGTTTTTTAATTTGTTCTTTTACCTGTGCAGGAGCGGGCTTATATTCATCAACATCTTTTTTTACTATTCTTCCCCCATCGCCACTTCCCTGTATTTTTGAAATATCAATGCCTTTATCAGCAGCTAATTTTTTCGCAAGGGGAGAAGCCTTTATTCTTCCATTTTCTAAAGAAGACTCCTGTTTTTCACTTTTATCCGCAGCAGGCATTGAAGAAATTTCAGTCGTTTGTTTTGCAGGTTGTTCTTCGCTTTTCGGTTCAGTTTCAGCACTCTTACCACCTGAATTCTTTTCAGCACTTACATAAGCGCTTACGTCAGTTCCTTCTTTACCGACAATAGCAATAATATCATTTACTTTGGCGGAACCACCGGCTTCAACACCGATATATAAAAGAGTTCCTTCTTCATAGCCTACCACATCCATTGTTGCTTTATCGGTTTCCACCTCAGCTATCGCGTCATCGCTCTTCACTTTATCACCCACTTTTTTATTCCATTGAATTATTTTTCCTTCTGTCATCGTATCGCTCAACAGAGGCATTCTTATTACTTTAGCATCCTTTGGCAATTCAACATTAGCGGGCTTGTTATCACTTTGCTTTTCCTGTTTTTCTGCAATAGCTTTTTCTTCATTCTCATTTTTTACCGCAACTGTATTATCCTTCTTATTAGCTTTTTCTTCTTTTTTAGCTCCAGCAACATCTTTGCCTTCTTCGTTAAGGAGAGGTTTATAATCTTCCCCTTCTTTCCCTACAATGGCAATGATGTCATTTACCTTAGCGGCCTCTCCTTCTTTCACGCCAATATATAAAAGCGTTCCTTCCTCATAACCTACCACATCCATTGTTGCCTTATCAGTTTCTACCTCGGCAATGGTGTCATCGCTCTTTACTTTATCACCCACCTTTTTATTCCACTGGATAATTTTTCCTTCTGTCATAGTATCACTCAGAAGAGGCATCCTTATCACTTTCGCCATAAATATTTTCAGTTTTTTTTAAAATCGAGTGGTGAAATTAATGCAAAATCAGCAAAAGACTTTCTATGAAATATTACTTATATGTTTAAAATCTTCTTGGAAAGAGTTTGGACATAGTAACTGGCAAAAAAAGACAACCTATATAAAAAAACCCAAAATGTTGCTAAGGTTTGTCTACCCATTGTATCTCATCCAATTCAAAGCTTCGTTCTATTACATCACTTGTGATCAATTCGCCAGATGCAGATACCTCTTTTATAATAGTTTCAAAAACAATATTTCCCTTTTTTAGTTTCACTAATTCATTTCTGCGAAACAAATTTTCGTTGTATTCATGGAGAAGATCTGTGGTTTTAGAATAAGATAATCCTTCAATTCTTTTTAAAATACACAAATGCAATTTCTCTGAAAGCTCAATTACATCATAATCTTTACCAGTAATTTCTTTTAATGAAATTGCGCAAAATTTTTCCTGTTCAAAATTTTCCTGGTTTATATTAATTCCTATACCAATAACTGCCCACTGCCATAAATTACCTTTAATTATATTTTCAATAAGAACACCTCCTGCCTTCCTGTCATTTACAAAAATATCGTTTGGCCATTTTATTTTTATATTTTCTTTTAAATAGTTTGAAAAAAAATCAAGACAACCAAGAGCTACGCCCATGCTTAGCTGAAATTGCTGTCGTATAGGCAGCCACTGCATTTCAGCAATAATTGAAAGCATTATATTTTTGGACGCTGCACTTTTCCATGTCTTGCCTCGCCTGCCTCTTCCTGCAGTTTGTTTCTTCGCAAATACAGCGTAGCCGCTCTTTGCACTACCATTTTGAATCATTCCCATGGCATAGTTGTTGGTACTATCCACCGTTTCAAGAATTATTAATTTTTTTGCAGCAAATGACATTAAAAACGTATTAGTAAAGAATTAGTATTTTTGATAAAAAGGTTAGACTAAAAAACGCAATCTAACCTTAATAAAATTATTTTATATGCATAAGATGCTTATAAATGGACTTAAAAAAAAGACATTTGAATAATTTAACTGTATTAAATTCCAGGAAAAAACCCGCTCTTACAAGATTAACAAGAAACAGCAAAATCTTCAAGACAATTGTTCACGCAATTCAGGAGAAAAAAGGTGAAAAAATTGTAAGCCTTGATCTAAGGAAAATTCCTGAAGCAGTTTCAGATTTTTTTATCATCTGTGAAGCTTCCAATAATATACAACTAAAGGCGATAGCCGATTCTGTAGAAATGGAGGTCAAACAAAAATGTGGAGAACTACCTTACAAACACGAAGGGCGGCAGGCTGAACAATGGATTTTAATAGATTATGTAAATGTAGTTGTTCATATAATGTTGCCCGAGCCAAGAAAATTTTACAGATTGGAAGAAATGTGGAGTGATGCGCCGGCTTTGGAACATTCCTGAATAAATTGAAAAAGTTAATACTGGATTTCGTTTTATATTAAATAAAAATAATCCACTATAATTACGGAATAAAAATTTAAAATTGCTACGCAAGCATATATGGCAACCGAAGAACAGAAAAAGAAAATAATACCCAAAAGGATTAATCCTATTGGAAACAATAAGGCTAACGATGAAGACCCCAAAAAGCGTCCCCGTCTTAGTATATACTGGATATATGCCGTAATTTTTGCGGCTATTATTGGCTATAATCTTTACAGAGGCACCTCAGGAAGCGGTTATGAAATTGATAATACTCAATTTTTTGCCATGCTTAAGCAAGGCGATGTTGACCAGATAAAAACCGTTGGAAATAAGAAAATTGTAAGAGTTTTCATTAAGCCTGAGGCCATTCAAAATAACCCCGATTTTTATAGAAATGTTTTTGGAAATGATTACGAGGCAGCAAAAAAAATACCTGCACCACAGGCTTTTTTTGGCATCATAAAAGATGAAACCTTCGCCAATACCATGCTTCAGTTTTACAAGGAAAATCCTACTATAAAACAAGTGCCCGATAAACCCGGTGATGAAGGAGAATTATTTGGGCAAATTGTAAGCACACTTCTGCCAATATTACTAATTGGGCTGTTGTTTATAATGATGATGCGTAAGGTAGGCGCTGGCGGCAGTGGCGGAGGCCCGGGAGGAATTTTTAATATAGGAAAATCAAAAGCTACATTATTTGATAAAGGCGCAAAAGTGAATATCAATTTTGGTGATGTAGCAGGCCTCGATGAAGCGAAAGTGGAAGTAATGGAAATTGTTGACTTTTTAAAAACACCAAAAAAATATACAGCGTTAGGTGGTAAAATTCCTAAGGGCGCTTTGTTAATCGGCCCTCCGGGTACCGGTAAAACACTTCTTGCGAAAGCAATGGCCGGTGAAGCCCAGGTTCCTTTTTTTAGTCTCAGTGGAAGTGATTTTGTGGAAATGTTCGTAGGTGTGGGCGCAAGCCGTGTGAGAGATCTTTTTAAGCAGGCAAGAGAAAAAGCGCCGTGTATTATTTTTATTGATGAAATAGATGCAATAGGCCGTGCAAGAGGTAAAAATATGATGATGAGCAATGATGAAAGAGAAAATACACTTAACCAGTTGCTCGTTGAAATGGACGGTTTTGGTACCGATCTTGGCATTATAATTTTGGCCGCAACCAATCGCCCTGATGTTTTAGACAATGCATTACTTAGGCCAGGCAGATTCGACAGGCAAATTACAATTGACCGTCCTGATCTTGTAGGAAGAGAAGCTATTTTTAAAGTTCATTTGTTACCAATAAAAATTTCTCAGACACTCGATGTACATAAGCTTGCAGAACAAACTCCCGGGTTTGCAGGTGCGGATATTGCTAATGTATGTAATGAAGCTGCTTTAATTGCCGCCCGTAAAAATAAAGATGCTGTTGACATGAGCGATTTCCAGGATGCTATTGACAGAGTAATTGGCGGTCTGGAGAAGAAAAATAAAATTATTCTTCCGGAGGAAAAAGAAATTATTGCCTACCATGAAGCGGGCCATGCAATTTGCGGATGGTTTCTCGAGCATGCCTACCCGTTATTAAAAGTAACGATTGTGCCAAGAGGTACAGCAGCATTGGGTTATGCACAATACACTCCTAAAGAGCAATATCTTTATAACACTGATCAGTTGATGGATCAAATATGTATGACATTAGGAGGAAGAGCATCGGAAACGATTTTCTTTAATAAAATTTCTACCGGTGCCAGCAACGATTTGCAACAGATAACAAAGATGGCTTATGCAATGGTAACTGTGTATGGTATGAATGATAAAGTAGGTAATGTAAGTTTTTACGATCCTGCGCAGGATAACACTTTTACGAAGCCATTTAGCGAAGAAACAGGTAAGATGATCGATGAAGAAGTAAGAAAATTGATAGAAGCGGCTTTTGAAAGAACAAAAAAATTACTTACAGAAAGAAAGAACGAAGTAGAAGTAATAGCACAGGCATTATTAAAAAGAGAGGTGCTTTTTCAAAGCGATGTAGAAGAGCTTATTGGCAAAAGACCTTACGAGGATAAGAAAGCACTTGACTTTGTTGATAATCCTAAAGAAGCAATTATTGATCCTCCAATTACGGGAGTAATTTCTTAAAGGCTTTTTAAATGAACGAATAATGAAGGTTTCTTCTTCAAAAGAAAAAATTTTAAAAAAGATAAGAGAGGCACTGAGTAATCCGGTGCCTTTGCCTTTTCCAAAAAGTGAAGGCACTAATTCAGTATTTCAACAGCAGGCGGAAGATCTTGAAATTATATTTGCTGAAGAGTTTACAAAATTGCTTGGGAAATTCGCTTTTTGCGTAAATGAAACTGATATGAAGCTTCAGCTACAACAACTCATTATCGAAAAAAAATGGGATAATATTTTTTGCCGTGAAGATGATCTTTTAAAAATTTTTGAAGAAAATAAATTTGCAGGTTTTAATAAATTAACGCTGAAAGATTGCGATGCAGCAATTACTTCCTGTAAATATCTTATAGCAAGAACAGGTTCCATCGTCATGACTTCAGAACAGCAAAGTGGCCGCACTGTAAGCGCTTATGCGCCTGTGCATATTTGTATCGCATATGTTAACCAGCTTGTTTATGAAACAAGAGATGCCCTTAAACTATTAAAAAAAGAATACGGTAATAATCTTCCCTCATTTATAACTTTTGCCGCAGGGCCAAGTCGTACTGCTGATATTGAAAAAACGCTGGTTGTAGGAGTTCATGGGCCTAAAGAGGTTTATTTATTTTTGATTGATGAAGCAGCTCAACTGGCTTAGCAAAGTGCGATAGTTTATGTTAACTTTATAAGAATAAGAGAAAAAATTTGGTATGAAATTGACCGCATAAACCATGCAGATTAACTCCGGTAAAAAAATATATTTTCTTTCTGACTTTCACCTTGGCGCACCTGATCATGCTACAAGCTTAATAAGGGAAAAGCGAATCGTTGCTTTTCTTGATGAAATAAAAAATAATACTTCACATATTTTTATCCTTGGCGACTTATTTGATTTTTGGTATGAATATAAAAGAGTGGTCCCAAAAGGCTTTGTAAGAATTTTAGGCAAGCTTGCAGAATTAACTGATAGCGGCATTATCATTAATTTTTTTGTAGGAAACCATGATATGTGGATGAATGGCTATTTTGAAAATGAACTGAACATTGAAGTTTTTTATGAGCCA
>Ga0068852_100000846_pt1 | contig 20324 bp, 20 predicted proteins | sample KBSCornC22_FD_66594 | JGI IMG/M metagenome (GOLD analysis project Ga0068852, IMG submission 66594) | Corn rhizosphere microbial communities from Kellogg Biological Station, Michigan, USA - KBS Corn C2-2 | ecosystem: Host-associated > Plants > Roots > Rhizosphere > Soil ... | reverse complement strand
GTGCAAGGCGGCAACGGTGTCGATCCAGGCGTTCTTCATTCGTGGCGGCCAGAACTGGGGCCACCGCGCTTTCTTTCCAGCGCACGTCAATGATGTTCCGGAAGCTGAGGTATTATCGAGCTTTCTTGTCCAATTTTACGAAGACATGCCCCCGCCCAAGCGGATCCTCGTCGATCGAAAGCTCGCGGACCAGAAGTTGCTCGAAGAGGCCTTGTCGGAACGTTCGGGCAGAAAGGTGGCGATCGAAATTCCCCAGCGAGGCTCCCGACGCAAGCTAATCGACCAGGCGATGCGCAATGCCGAGGAAGCGCTCGATCGGCGGCTCGCCGAAACGACGACCCAGGGGAAGATTCTCCGCGAACTCGCCGAGACGTTCGAGCTTCCGGACGTTCCAAAGCGGATCGAGGTTTACGACAACAGCCACATCATGGGCACCAATGCTACGGGCGCGATGATCGTTGCCGGCCCCGAAGGTTTCCGAAAGAACAGCTACCGCAAGTTCAACATCAAGCGGCCGGAGACCCGGCCGGGCGATGACTTCGCGATGATGCGCGAGGTGCTCGAACGGCGGTTCGCGCGGCTGGAGAAGGACGATCCCGACCGGCAGAGTGGCGAATGGCCGGATCTGCTGCTGATCGACGGTGGCAAAGGCCAGCTCTCGGCGGTTTGCGAAGTGATGGAAGATGCGGGCGTCCACGATGTCCCGGTCGTCGGCGTAGCCAAGGGACCGCACCACGGCCGCGAGGGGCGGGAGGTCTTTCATCTCCCCGGCGGGCGGGAGATTACGCTCCCGCCGAACTCTGCTTTGTTGTTCTATCTCCAGCGCTTGCGGGACGAAGCTCACAGATTTGCAATCGGCACGCACCGGCAAAAAAGGGCGAAGTCGCTGACCACCTCGACGCTCGACGACGTGCCCGGCATCGGGCCGACACGGAAGCGCGCGTTGCTGATGCATTTCGGGACCGCGCGGGCAGTGAAGGGTGCCGCACTCGACGATCTTGAGAAGGCGCCGGGGATCAGCGGCGCGACAGCGCGGCAGGTCTACGATTACTTCCACCCCAACGCCTGATGCGCTTCGACACGCCTGCAATCGTCTGCGCGCTCCGTAGTCACGGCGAGCATGGCGCGATCGTCCGCCTCATGACCCCTCAGCATGGGCTGCAGGCCGCTTACGTTCGTGGTGCACGCGGACGCCGGATGCGGCCAGTGCTCATCGCCGGCAACATCGTCCAGGCGCAGCTGTCGGCCCGGACCGAGACGCAACTTCCGCAGGCGGCGATCGAGCTGGTGCACAGCCGGGGCCCGCTTTTGTCGGAGCCGCTTCCGGCGGCCGCAATCGAATGGGCGACAGTGCTCACCGCGACTGTACTACCCGAGGGCCAACCTTATCCGCGGCTTTACGACACGCTCGAGGCCCTGCTCGATGCGATCGAGGCGGCGCCGTCAGCTAGCGGATGGGGGACGGCGATGGTGCGTTATGAGCTCCTGCTGCTCGCCGAGCTCGGCTTCGGACTCGACCTCGATCATTGCGCGGTGTCTGGCACCAATGACGCACTGGTTGCCGTGAGCCCGAAATCCGGCCGCGCGGTCAGTGCTGCAGAGGCCGAACCTTACGCCGGAAAGCTGCTTCCGCTCCCCGCTTTTGTCCGTGCGGGCGGTCCCGGATCGTGGAAGGAAATCGACCAGGGCCTCGCGCTCACCGGTCATTTCCTCTTGCGCGATCTCGTAACGGAACGTTCGCGCCCGATCGCCGAAGCGCGCGAAAGGCTCGTCGACCGGTTGCGCCGCGCGGGCGGTCTCGCTTAGGGCTAAGCCATGACCGTCGACGCGCTCGCGATGCTTTTTCCCAACGTAGCCGTGACCCGGGGAATTGCGGTGCGGGTCGCCGTGAGCTTCCTCGCCGAACAGTCCGACCCTGTGACGAACCGCTGGTTCTGGTCCTACCATGTGCGAATCGAAAACGGCGCAGACGTCGCCGTCCAGCTGCTGTCGCGAAGCTGGACAATCGTCGACGGGCACGGGACGGTTCACGAAGTCGTGGGTGAGGGCGTCGTCGGAGAAATGCCGCTGATCGCTCCGGGCGCCAGCTTCGACTATGTTTCCGGCTGCCCGCTCGACACTCCGAACGGCGCGATGAGCGGCAGCTACCGGATGGTCGACGAGGACGGGAGCGCCTTCGACGTCGACATCCCACGATTTCAGCTTCTGAGCGTCTGAAGCTTTTTTCAGCATTCAGGAGCGGTTTAGGATGTGGATCGTTATCGGTCCGCTCTGGAGATTGTTGCCAGGCATCAGGCACTCGGGCGTAAGGGGGCAGGATGTTCAATTTCGCTCCTAGACGGCAAAGCGGCCCCGCCGGCGTACGCGGGTGGCGGGCCTACGCCGTTGGCGATGTGCACGGGCGCCTCGATCTCCTCGACCAGCTCCTTGCGAAGATCGAGCAAGATGTAAGGGATCGGCCGGCAAAGAAGGTTCTTCTCATCTTCGTCGGCGACCTGATCGATCGCGGGCCCAGTTCCGCGCAGGTGGTCGAACGGCTTCGCACCTACAGTCAGTCAAATGTTCGGACGGTCTTCATCCTTGGCAATCACGAGGAGGTCCTCTTGCGAATCCTCGCGGGGGATGCCGACCTGATCACGAAATGGCGCTGGTTCGGCGGCACGGAGTGCCTTAGCAGCTATGGCGTCGACACCGTGAAGCTTGCGGCGATGAGCGTCGAAGAGGCGCTCGAAGTCGTTCGCGCGGCAATTCCGAAAGAGCATGTCGAATTCCTCGAAAGCTTCGACGACAGCTGCCGTTTCGGCGATTATTTGTTCGTCCATGCGGGAATTCGACCCGGCGTCGAGATCGACCAGCAAAAGCAATCGGACCTTCGCTGGATCCGCGAGCCCTTCCTGTTCGATGAAACCGACCATGGGTTCGTCGTGGTGCATGGTCACACCATTCGTCCTGAGGTCGAGGTGCGTACGAACCGCATCGGAATCGACACTGGCGCCTATCAGTCGGGCGTTCTCACCGCGCTGGCGATCGAAGGGCCGGAGAGCTGGTTCCTCGACACCCGGGCCGCGGAATGGGAGGCAGTCGCGTGCTAGTTTCGTCCGTTTTGGAGATTAGTCACTCTACATCCGAATCTTTTTCGCCTAGGAGCCTGCGACGTTTCGGGAGGTCGATCGTGTTTACTGATCTTGCCCCACGTCCTGTTCTGGCCGGCGTCGCTCTTGCTGCGGCCCTGCTCATGACCGGATGCGCCGATACACGCGGAGGGACGATTCCCTACGATCGCCCGCTCGCGGCGCCGGACGAGCAGCATTTCCAGACGTTACCGCAGGACTACAAGATTGCGCCGCTCGACAAACTGACGATCAAGCTGTTCGGCGAGGGCGGCAACGATGCCGGACAGCCCGCGAGCAATTCGATTTCAGGCGATTATTCGGTCGATCTCGCGGGGAGGATCTCGCTTCCGCTGGTTGGTGAAATCGAAGCCGCGAATCTCACGACCTCGGAGCTTGATGATCACCTGACGCAGCTGCTCGGACAGAAGTTTTTCGAGCATCCGGACGTCAGCGTGGCCATCAAGGAGTCGACTGCGCACGTCGTGACCGTCGACGGAGCCGTTCAGCAGGCCGGCCAGTTCCCGGTCGCGGGGCAAATGACCCTGATCCAGGCAGTGGCGCTTGCGCGCGGCACTTCAGACGATGCCAATCCGCGTCGCGTCGCGGTCTTCCGCACGGTCGGCGGTCAACGCCAGGCCGCGGCGTTCGATCTTACCGCTATCCGCCGTGGGCAAGCGACCGATCCGCAAATCTATCCGGGGGACATCGTCGTAGTCGATGGCTCGTCCATCAAGGCTGCAGAAAAGCAGATATTCCAGAGCGTTCCGCTGCTCGGGATATTCAGGCCTTTCTAACGTGACGGGCGCGATCATTTTTTCGCGAGGCGATCAGCTGTGAATACAAGCCTGGCCCTACCCAATGAGACCCCGTGGCCGATCGGTTCCTACAACCCCGAGGGCACTGCGCTCGGCCCCGGTCAGCGCAACTATTCGGCGACCAACATCCTCGATTTCGCGACGATCATGCGGATCGTCCATCACTGGCGCTGGTTGGTTCTTGGCGCCGTTGCGCTGGGCCTGGCCGGGGCGATTCTCGCAACTCTGCTGACCCAGCCGATGTATCGCGCGTGGGTAACTCTGGAAGCGAACCCGCCCACCTTCTCGGTTACCGAGGGCCAGTCGCCGGAGCAGCAAGTTTCGGGCGCGGACACCTATGATTTCGTCGCGACGCAGGTCGGTCTCGTCCAGAGCCAGAGCGTGGCCGAGCGCGCAGCGCAGGAGCTCAACCTCGCCAACAATCCCGACGTCGTGCCGCAGGATATCGACGCTTCCAAACGTCTCCGTGCGGCGTCGGGGATGATCTCCAAAAACCTTAAGGTCATTGCCCCGGACCAGGGCGAACTGATCAGGTTCAGCTTCGATTCGACCTCTCCGCAGCTCGCTGCGAACGTCGCGAACGCGGTCGCCGAAAGCTTCATCAACACCGCGATCCAGCGGCGGTACGAATCCTCGGCTTACGCGCGCAATTTCCTCGAGCGGCAGATCAACAAGACACGCGGCGACTTGGAGCGGTCGGAGCGGGCGCTGGTGGCCTATGCGCAGCAGCAAGGCATCATCAACACATCGACCCCCGACGGCCAGACCGCGGGCGACACCAACTCGCTTCAGGGCCAGTCGCTGGAGAAGCTCAATCAGGCTCTCGCCGACGCGACTGCGCGCCGAGTGGCCGCCGAAGGCGCCTATCGTCAGTCGCTCGCGACCGGACCGACGATCGATGTGACTCAAAGCACGCTCGCGCTTCAGCAGCAGCTTGCGCAGCTGCAGGCGGAGTATCAGCAGAAGCGGACCTTCATGAAGCCGGACCACCCGGACATGGTCAGCCTGCGTTCGCAGATCAGCGAACTCAGCAAGCAGATCAACCAGGAAGCCGCACGCGTATCCTCGACGCGCAGCAACGGGCTGCTTCAGGATTATCGGGCGGCGCTCTCGGCCGAGAACGCGCTTAGGGCGCGAGTCGGACAGCTCAAGGGCGACGTTCTGAATCTTCGCGGCAGGAGCATCCAGTACAACATCCTGCAGCGCGAAGTGGACACCAACAGGGCGCTCTATGACGCGCTGCTGCAGCGCTACAAACAGATCGGCGTAGCGGGCGGCGTTGGAATCGCTCCCGTATCGATCGTTGACCGCGCCGACGTTCCGCGGCTTCCGTTCAAGCCGAACCTGTTCCTCAACCTGATCCTGGGCCTCGGCCTGGGCCTCGTTGCCGGCGTCGCGGGCGCGATCGGGCTCGAGTTCGTCAACGACACGATCAAGAGCCGCGAGGACGTGCGGCGGAAGCTCGCGCTTCCGTGCCTTGGCGCGGTTCCGCGGACGCCCGCCAAGGATGCGTTCGTCGACGATCTCAAGAACCCGACCTCGGTCGTCTCGGAAGCTTATTCCGCGATCGTCGCCGCGCTTCGGTTCAGCACGGACACCGGGATGCCGAAGGTGCTGCTATTGACCAGCACGAGGTCGGGTGAAGGCAAGTCGTCCTCGGCGCTGGCGCTCGCCCAGAATTTCGCGCGCCGCGGCAAGTCTGTGCTGCTGATGGACGGCGACCTTCGTAAGCCGGCGTTCAAGGCGGCTGACGACAAGGTCGGCCTCAGCAAGCTTCTGACCACCGATGACAAGGTCGAGGATCACGTCGTCGAGACCCAGCACGCCAATCTGTGGCTGCTGCCGAGTGGCCCGGTACCCCCGAGCCCGGCCGATCTCCTGTCGACCGGCCGAATCCGCAAGATCATCGCGGAGGCGGCGGAGCGGTTCGAGCTGGTCGTTATCGACGGCCCGCCGACGCTGGGGCTCGCCGATTCCCCGCTGCTTTCTTCCGCGGCCGGAAACGTCTTGTTCGTTGTCGAAAGCGGCCGGACGCGGACGCGCGCCGCGGTTGAATCGCTGAACCGGCTTGAAGCGACGGGCACTCACGTCGTGGGTGCGATTTTGACCAAGGCCAGCGACGCGGGCGGCAATTATGGTTACGGCCGCTATGGCTACGGTTATGGCTATGGATACGGCTATGGCTACGGATACGGGTACGGCAAGGGCAAGGTGAAACAGACCGAGATCCTGATGATCCCGCAGGCTGAAGAGCCGGCCGAACCTGCGGAAGCCGAGGAGTCCGAGGCCTGATTAACGCCGGGGGGAAGAAGGCGTGATCGCGCGGCGGGTGGCCGTTGTCGTGCTTGCGCTGCTTCTTGCGGCGCAGGTTGTTCGAAACGCCGCCGTCCAGGCGCTCGCGCCCCTCTATCCCAAGAGTGCCGCCAAATTCTGGGCGGACCATCCAGCGGTCGGAGTCTCGCTGGGCCTGGCCGAGATCGGGCGGGCATCGCGCGAACGCAGCAAGATCGCTCCGTCGACTTTCGCAACGATCGACGATGCTGCCGTCAAATCGCCGCTGTCGCCCGAACCGTTTCTCGTGCGTGGCGTGCAGGCCCAGGTTGCCGGTCGTGCCGACGAGGCGAGCCGCGCCTTCCTGGCGGCACAGCGGCGCGATCCCCGCTCGGTGCCCGCCGCTTATTTCCTCGCGAATTACTATTTTCATGCGGGCGCATCGCTCGAGGGATTAAAGCAAACCGCGCTTCTGGCGCGTCTGGCGCCGGAGGGCGAGCGCTTGGTCGCGCCATATGTGGCAGCTTACGCCCAGAACCGTGCGAATTGGCCGGACATCAAGGCGCTCTTCCGTTCTCAGGAGGACCTCGAAGACAGCGTTCTCGTCGCGCTCGCTCGAGACTCGGCGAACGCCGATGCGATCCTGGCGATCGCCGACGCGGATCATCGTGGTCCGGACAGCGTGTGGCTTCCAGCACTGCTCAACAGCCTTGTAGCGAGCGGCGATTACGTAAGGGCGAAGGCGATCTGGTCGGCGATTGGCGGAGGACGCTCCGATAGCGGCCTTATCTATGATTCCGATTTCTCCTCTGCACAGGCGCCGGCGCCATTCAACTGGAACCTCGCCTCATCGACCGTAGGCTTGGCCGAGCGGCAAAATGGCAATCGGCTGCACGTCATCTTCTATGGGTCGGAAGACGGAGCCCTCGCGACTGAACTCGTATTGTTGCCGCCAGGAGCCTACCGTTTGCAGACCCGGATCGTTGGTGCGCCGACGCATCCGGAGGCGCTCTACTGGACGGTGCGTTGCGACAAGGCGAGCGAGCCCGCGGCCTCCATTTCCGCGGACCAGGCCGCGGCGCACGGATGGAGCTTCGTCGTTCCCGCGAATTGTCCCGCACAGTGGCTCGAGCTTTCGGGGCGTTCGGGCGACGTTACACAGCAGTCCGACGTCACATTCGCACCATTGGCTCTCACGCCGGCAGGCGGCAATGGCTAGCCGGGGCCGCGCGATCGTCGCGCCCGCTTATCTGTTCGCTTGCCTCATTCTCGGCGGCAGCGCGCAGGGCATCTGGCCGATGATGGTGCTACAGCTCGGCGGCGTGGCGATCCTCGCCTGGGCCGCTTGGGAGGGCGACGGACCAGTCGCGCGGCCGGCGAAGCAGCTTCTTCTGCTGGCCGCGCTCGCGATATTAATTGTCCTCCTGCAGCTCGTGCCGCTGCCGCCCGAAGTCTGGTCCCGTCTCGGCCCGCGGTCATGGATTGCCGCGGATTTCGCCGCGCTCGGCATGCCGGTTCCTGCGGAGCCGCTGTCGATCGCGCCCGCCGACGGTCTGACCGCGCTGCTCGGGATCATCCCTCCATTGGCGCTTTTCTGCGCGATGGTGCGGCTGAAGGCCTATCGCCCGCGCTGGCTCGCGATCGCGCTGATCGCCGGAACGGTCGCGGGGATTGCTCTCGGCGCACTTCAGGCGGCGAGCTCGAACGGTGAACGATCGCCCTGGTATCTCTATGGGGAGACCAACCTTGGCCGCGCAGTCGGCTTCTTCGCCAACGCCAATCACATGGGAACGTTGCTGGTCGTCACGATACCGTTCCTGGCCGCGATCGTCGCCTCGGCGAAGAGCAGGAGCATGCAGCGCTATTCTGCGATCGTCACCGTCACGGCGGGACTGGGAATCGTCGTTCTCGTCGGGCTGGCGCTCAACGGCTCGCTCGCGGGTTACGGGCTAGCGCTTCCTGCGCTCGCCGCGAGCGCGCTAATCATTCTTCCGCCGGGGAGCCGGTTGCGCCTCTGGGTCATCGGCCTTGCGGCGCTGCTTGTGGTGGGAGCGGTTACCGCACTGGAAACGACCGCGATCGGCGCCAGCAAGATCGGCGAGCATTCGGCGACCTCCGTCCAATCTCGGAGCGACATCCTCGCCACCACGTCGCACGCAATTCGCGACTTCATGCCGTTTGGATCGGGACTGGGATCGTTCCAGAGCGTCTATCCGCTCTACGAACGGCCCGATCAGGTCACCATCACCTTCGTCGTTCACGCGCACAACGATTATGCCGAACTGATCCTTGAGCTCGGCATTGCCGGGATCGTTCTCATTCTGCTGTTCCTCGCCTGGTGGGGCGGCGCGGTCTGGCGCGTATGGCGAACGGCAGAGGCGAATCCGTTCGCGCGGGCCGCTGCGATCGCATCTGCCGCGGTGCTGATCCACAGCCTGGTCGATTTCCCGCTGCGCACCGAAGCAATCGCGACGCTCTTCGGAATGTGCCTCGCGCTGCTCGCCGACAGCCGCGCCGCCCCGCCCAAGGAGGAGAAGGCGCTGAGGCGAGGGCGGCACCGGGAGATTCGGTAAGTGCTGGTGAGCCCAGCTGGATTCGAACCAGCGACCTACTGATTAAAAGTCAGTTGCTCTACCGACTGAGCTATGGGCCCGACCAGCCGCGTCCCGTTACCTGCGAGGGCGGCGGCGGGCAAGGCGGTGGGCGAGATGGCGTGCGGTGAGTGGTCCGCGCACCCGCCACCCGGGCGCAATCACCGCGAGCGGTTGGAGGACGAAGCTGCGGCGCTCCAGACCAGGATGCGGGATCGTCAGCCGCCGGGATCGGAAACGGCCCCCGCTCCACAGGCTGAGGTCCAGATCCAGGACCCGCGCGGCCCAATGCTTTCCGCGCCGGCGGCCGAAGTCGCGCTCGATTCCCTTCAGCCTGCGCAGCATCTCGGGTGGCTCCAGGCTGCTTTCGACGAGCGCAACGGCGTTGGCGAAATCGCGCCCCGCTCCGCCGATCGCCGAATTGAGGATGATCGGGGACGCGTCGAAGAGATCGAATTGCTCGTCGAGCCTGGCGATTGCTGCCTCCACGACTTGCTGCGGCCGACCGAAGCGGCCGTGGGGGCGGTTCGATCCGATCGCGACGGCATAGAGGTGCGTTGCGTCAGCCACGACCGGTCGCCTAGGTCATGGCAATGCCCTTCGCCAGTCCCGCGGATTTCTCGCCCATCCCGGAGGCCGAAGCGCCGCGCGATTGCCCCTTGTGCCCGCGCCTGGTCGCTTTGCGCCAGCAACTTCGTGGCGAGCACCCGAGTTGGTGGAACGCGCCGGTGCCAGCGTTCGGTGATCCTGAGGCTTGGTTGGCGATCGTCGGACTGGCGCCGGGAAAGAAAGGCGCGAACCGCACCGGCCGGCCCTTCACCGGCGATTATTCCGGCGAGATCTTCTATTCGACATTGCTCAAGTTCGGACTGGCCGAAGGCAAGTATAGCGGCGAGGCGGAGGACAGGGTCAAGCTGGTCGGGACGATCGTTGTCAATGCGGTGAAGTGCCTGCCGCCCAGCAATCGTCCGCTGCCCGTCGAAGTCGCGACCTGTCGCAATTTCCTGGAAGCTTCGCTGGCCTCGATCTCAAGCGTGAAGGTCATCATCGCGCTCGGACAGATCGCGCACGCGTCGACGGTCAAGGCATTGCACCTCCCGAACTCGGTCCGCTTCGGTCACGGGGCGGAAACCGAAGCACCAAGCGGGCAAGTTCTCCTCTCGAGCTACCACTGCTCGCGCCAGAACACGAACACCGGCAGGCTCACCGCCGAAATGTTCGAAAGCGTGTTCGAGCGTGCGCTCTCTTATCGGTCTTCCACGAGCCGTCCGTAAAGCTCGGGGCGCCGATCCCGGAAGAAGCCGAATGCTGCGCGGTGCTTTTTCGCTTGGGCGAGGTCGATAGTTGCGACCAGCACTCCGGTGTCTTCCGGGCCGAACTCGGCAAGGATGTCGCCGCGCTCGTCGCAGATGAAGCTGTGGCCGTAGAAACGCTGACCGTGCTCCGTGCCAATCCGATTGGCGGCGACGACCGGAACGACGTTGGAGACTGCGTGGCCGATCATCGCCCGGCGCCATAGCCGCGACGTGTCGAGGTCGGGGTCGTGCGGCTCGGTCCCGATCGCGGTCGGATAGAAGAGGATGTCGGCGCCCATCAGCATCATCGCCCGCGCCGTTTCGGGATACCATTGGTCCCAGCAAACGCCGACGCCGAGCGTCGAATGATTCGGGCCTTCCCAGACCTTGAAGCCGGTGTTGCCGGGGCGGAAGTAGAATTTCTCTTCGTAGCCGGGCCCGTCCGGGATGTGGCTCTTGCGATAGACCCCCGCGACCTTTCCGTCAGGGCCGATCATGGCAAGGCTGTTGTAATGGTGCGGACCTTCGGCCTCGAAGAAGCTGGTCGGAATCCAGATCTTCAATTCCTTCGCCAATTCCTGCATCGCCAGGACCGAAGGATGCTTTGCGGTCGGCTGGGCGCTGGCGAACAGGCTCTCGTCCTCCACGCGGCAGAAATAGGGGCCTTCGAACAGCTCGGGCGGAAGTATCACCTCCGCGCCCTTGCCCGCAGCCTCACGGACGAGTTCGCTCACGGTGCGGATGTTGGCGCCCGTATCGTCGATGAAGGCGAGCTGCAGCGCAGCGACGGTCAGCTTGGTCATGTCGGCTATCTAATGGCTTGCGGGGCGATGTCGAAGTGCATCACGTCCTCGCGCGTGCCGAGCTTCTCATAGAGGGCGATGGCGGGCTCATCGCCATAATCCGCCTGGACGTAGATCACCCACGCGCCAATCCTCGAGGCAATATCCTTCAGCTCCTCGATCAGCGCCGTCGCGATGCCCTGTCGGCGATGTGCCTCAGCGACCGCAAGGTCGTAGATATAGATTTCACTCCGGCGCTGTTCGAGCTTGTCGAGCACGTAAGCGACCAGCCCGCCGATGACATCTTCGCCGTTCGCGGCGACCAAGGCGATGATTTGATCCCGACCGAGCATCTGCTCGAAATAATCATCGTCGAGCGGCGCGGAGAGATAGCTCTCCTCATCTCCGAAAGCCTTTGCGAACAATGCATTGAGCGATCTGGCTAATGCCGTGTCGTCGCTGCGAAGACGGCGGATCGGGGTCGTCACAAGGGAATCTGTTGGCTGATGCAGTGAAAGCTTCCGCCCCCGGTCAGAATGTGGTCCGCGTGAAGCCCGACTGCAACGCGGTCGGGAAACAGCGCCTGCGCGGCCTCGACCGCGGCCCGATCGTTCGCCGCTCCATATTGGGGCACGACGACCGCGGCATTGCCGATATAGAAATTCATATAGCTCGCCGGGATGATGTCGCCATCCTCCCCGGTGACCGGTCCGGGCGAGGGGAGCGCGACAATGTCCAAACCCGCATCTGCAAGCCGGCGCGCCGCGTCTTCATAGACCGCCGCATTTGGGTCGTCGGCTGTCGCGGTCGGCAAGGCCACGCGGCCGGGCGCAACGAAGCGCGCAAGATTGTCGACATGACCGTCGGTATGGTCGTTCATCAACCCGGAGCCGAGCCAGACGACACGCTCGATGCCGAGGTCGTGCCGCAAGCGCGCCTCGATCTCATCGCGACTGAGGCTATTGCGATTGGGATTGAGCAGGCATTGCTCGGTGGTCAACAGCGCGCCCGTCCCGTCGCCATCGATCGCGCCGCCCTCCAGAATCCAGTCCGCCTCGGAAAACGGAAGCTCCGCGCTCCGGGCCAGGCGCTCGCCGATCTCCTGATCGCCCTCAAGGTCATATTTGCCGCCCCAGCCGTTGAAGCCGAAGCCTTGCGCGCGGCGGTTCTTGCCGGAGCCAACCACGATTGGACCAGTGTCGCGTAGCCAGATGTCGCCGAATGGCTCGACCATGACCTCGGCGAACGGCGCCAGCCTGCGCGCACTCTCCGCGGCACCTTCGTGCGCGGCGACCAGCCGCACCTGTTCGCCTTTGCCGCCTGCGTGAACCGCCCGGGCGAACGCCGCGACCTCGGCTTCGGCAGGTTTCAGGTCGCCCAGCCAAAGTCCCGGGTCGCTCGGAAATCCGATCCAGACCGCCTCGTGCGGCGCCCATTCGGCACGGGGTGGAATTGCTCCGGTCCGCATACCCCGCGCGGCTAACAGGCCACAGTGTCAGCGCCAAGTAGCTGCACTGCGCAAAAACGGCCGCTGTTACAGCGGATTAAAAAATTTTTCTCCGAAGCGGTAGAATGCAACTCCGAAACGGATTAATCGTTACGGCCTTTTCGAGCGGGGATTCTGTCCCCGGCGGCAGGAGAAACAGGGTGCGCAATCGCGGAATGATCGGCGTCCTCGTAGCAGGATCAATGCTCTTCAGTTCGACAGGGGCCATTGCGGCAACGGCGCCCGCGTCGGTTCCGCAGGCTGATCCTTGGGCTGTGCTCAGCGTCATGAGCGGCGGCGCTTCCGCCGTCGCTGTGTGCGGAGCGGCTGCTGCCGCGGCTGCGGCTGCTCAGGCTGCGGGCGGGTGTGTACTGCCCCAGGTCGACGCTGCGCCGCCGGTCGCTCAGGCCCCCCCGCCGCAGCCGATCCCGGTCCCGCCTGTCGAGGGTCCCTCGGGAGGTATCGGAATTAGTCCGCTTTTGATCGCGCTCGTAGTGGTCGCGGCAGGCATTGGACTCTATTTCGTCCTTCGCAACCACCATCATCACAACAGCCCCGCGTAGACGCTTCGCGGTCGCGCTCTGATCGAAAGGGAACTGGGATCATGAAGAGCAGCTTTCTGGTACGCGCCGCGGTTGGACTGACGATCGGTGCGATGCTCCCCGCCGCCGCGATGGCGCAGGCTGGGTGGACTCCAGGCGTCGAAATCGTCGGACAGCCTGTTCAGGTAACGACGAACGGCACGACCAACACTGTCTATCTCGATCCGGGTGGACAGCTCCGGATCATGACCCCGGGCGGCAGCACCGTGCCGGGAACCTGGACCGCAGCGAACGGGCAGCTGTGCCTGATGGCCGGCGGAGCGCAGGAATGCGTGCCTTATACCGGACCCTTCCAGGCTGGTGCTCCGACGACGCTCACCAGCTCATGCGGGGCCAGCGAAACCTGGCTTGCGCAAGCGACCAACCAGCCGCCGACACAGGCCCCCAAGGGCGAACGCGGCCGCTAATTCAAGGCTCGGCATTGCTGAACGATTTCGCGGCTGCGCCTCTACGGCGTGGCCGCGAACCGTTTCTGAAGGGTGTCGAGGGAAGGCTCGTGGGTGAGATCGAGGTGTAGAGGGCTGACCGAAACGTAGCCGTCGGCAATCGCCTCCAGGTCCGTCGAATGTCCGGGCGTCTGGACCATCGGCCCGAGGCCGAACCAATAATAATCATAGCCGCGGGGATCGGTGCGCTGGATGATCCGGAGTCGTCCGTAATCGCGAAGGCCCTGGCGACAGGTGCGGATCCCCTTGACCTCGTCGGGAGCCATTGCGGGGAAATTCACGTTGATCAGCGTTCCGCCGCCCCCTTCGAAATCGAGCAGCGGGCCGAGCACCCGTTCCGCCCAGGCTTCGGCGGCAGCGAAGGGGACCGTATCGCCCATGCCCTCGCGTGAATAAGCCTGGCTGAGCGCGATCGAGCGTACGCCCGCAAGCGCGCCTTCCATCGCCGCCGACACGGTGCCCGAATAGGTCACGTCTTCAGCAAGGTTGGCGCCGCGATTTATGCCAGAAAGAATCACGTCGGGTGGTGAATCCTTCATGATGTGCGCCAGCGCGAGCATGACTGCATCGGTCGGAGTCCCGCTGACCGAAAAGCGGCGATCGTCATGGTGACGCAAGCGCACCGGAGTCGTCAGCGTCAGCGAGTGTCCGGCGCCCGATTGCTCCTCGGTCGGAGCGACGACCCAGATGTCGTCGCTGAACTTGCGAGCCACCGCTTCAAGAAGCTTCAGCCCGCGCGCGTTCACGCCATCGTCGTTGGTAATCAGGATGCGCACGCCGCCGCCTATGGGCGAGCCGCGGAAATGCTGCAACCGCGAAGAATTGCGCCATATTCGCAACAGCTTGGCGATTTCTTCACCGCTTTTGTGTCAGTGCTTGTTAAGCACCGGCGGCATAACTATAGGCCCGGTTGGGGATGGCCGACTTGACCGGATAAGTCCCGGGAAAGTCAGCACTTATTGCCTCCGGCTGCACCGGTGGGCCCGCTGCAGCCAGGCGGCGGCGTTTGAGGTTCTCGAAGGGGTTCGGGAACTTGTGCGGGGGAGGGTTTTAATGGCGACGGCACTTGTCGACCTTTACGGCGGCGACGAATTCGGACCATTCGATCGAATCATTCTTCCCGAGGGCTATCGCCCGTCGGACGACGAGGAATTCATGTGCGGCAAGCACCGCGCCTATTTCCTTAGAAAGCTCAAGGCCTGGAAAGAAGCGATGGTAGAGGAATCGCGCGCGACCATGGCGCAGCTCCAGGTCGATTCGCTGCGTGAGCCGGACATCGCCGACCGCGCGTCGAGCGAGACCGATTGGGGAATCGAACTTCGAACCCGCGATCGCCAGCGTAAGCTGATTGCCAAGATCGATTGCGCGGTCCGACGCCTATACGAGGGCGAATATGGCTATTGCGAAGTGACTGGCGAGCCGATTTCGCTCGGTCGTCTCGAAGCAAGGCCGATCGCAACCATGACTCTCGAGGCGCAAGAGCGCCACGAGCGGATCGAGCGCATCTCGCGCGACGACTAGTAGGGTGAAGCGCGGCGAGATTGCCGCGCTCATCACTTCGCGGATCTGACAGGCGCGGAATCTATCCGCGCACAAAAAAAGCCACTTCAGTGAGCGAAGTGGCCTGCCATCTCATCCTTGAGCCTGAGCTTTTCTTTCTTGAGACGGTGGAGAAGGTCTTCGTCTGGATGGGCTCGATGCTCTTCCTCGTCGATTAGCGCGTGGAGCGCGGCGTGCTTCGATTCGAGAGCCTCGGCCATTGCCTTGTCCATTGGTGCCTATCCTTTCAGCCAAGCGTCACCGGGTCATAATAAACCACGAATTACGACTTTTGTCTTGACCCATCTCACGATTGGTCCGGCTGCTCGAGCGAGTGGTCGCGAACGGCCGCGAAGGTTTCTGCCGTCGCGGAGTTGGAGTAAGCATCAAACGACATGAACAATGATAATCCCGTTGGCGGCCTGGTTGAGCTAAGAGCCGAGCACCGGGATTTGGATGCGCGAATTCGTGCCCTCCTGTCCGAACCGACCGGCGACCAGCTGGAAATCGCCCGGCTGAAGCGGCGAAAGCTGATGCTAAAGGATCGAATCCAGCGGATTCTCGACTCGAACACGCCGGACATCATCGCCTGAGCATCGCTGTTCCGAAGCGGGACAACGATCGCAAACAGCCGTCGGAACGGCGACTGAGGCGTTTTCTGCGGGCAGCAAGAGTGGCAGTGTGATGTTCATGGACGAATCGGATCTGCCCGAGCGCCAGGTGCGCATTACGTCGCGCCTGATCGACTCGCTCTACACCGAGGCAATGCTCCTCGCCGATGAGGCGCGTTCCTATTTCGACGACGCTGGCCGCGACGATCGCTCGACGCTCGCACCATTCGCCAGAGTCGGTTTTGCATGCGAGTCCCTGAAGGTGACCACGCGGATCATGCACATCGTCGCATGGCTCTTGACCCAGCGCGCGATCGAATCGGGCGAGATCCCGGAGCGGAACGGCAGGCGGCCCGAACGGCGGCTCGGCCACGCGCAGGAAAGCGACCCTATGGTTGTAGATCAGCTGCCCGATTCGGCACAGCGGCTGATCAATTCGAGTGCGGAGCTTTATGCCCGGGTTAAGCGGCTGGACGAGGGCACGGTCGAAACCGAGGTCCCGCAAAGCCCGGCGCGAGCGTTGATGGGCCGTCTCGAACGCGGCTTGAGCGGAGGCGGCTCGCTCTAGTTCGCGATGAGCCGCGCTTTCGCGGCTTCATATTGTTCGGCCAACAGATCGACGAATTCTGCGGTCGGACGAATTCGATCGACGATTCCGATTCCCTGGCCCGAACCCCAGATGTCACGCCACGCCTTGGTCCTGGCCGAGCCTTCCGATCCGAATTTCATCGCCGTCGGATCGACTGCGCCGAGATTGTCCGGATCGAGGCCGGCGCCGACGATCGAGGATCGCAGATAATTGCCGTGAACCCCGGTGAAGACGTCGGTGTAGATGACGTCCGCTGCTTTGCTCTCGATGATCGCTTGCTTGTACTCCGTCGGCGCGTTCGCCTCATCGGTCGCGATGAACGACGAGCCGACGTAAGCGAGGTCTGCTCCCGCAGCCTGGGCGGCAAGCACCGAGCCGCCGTTGGCGATGGCACCTGACAGGATCAGCGGCCCTTCGAACCATGCGCGGATTTCCTGAAGCAGCGCGAACGGCGACCAGCGTCCGGCGTGGCCTCCTGCACCGGCAGCCACGGCAATGATCCCATCGGCGCCTTTCTCGATCGCCTTGCGCGCGAAGCGATCGTCGATGACGTCGTGAAGGGTGATCCCGCCCCAGGAGTGAACGGCTTCATTGAGCTCCACCCGCGCGCCGAGCGAGGTGACAACGATTGGCACTTTCCACTTCGCGCAGACGTGCATGTCATGTTCGAACCGGTCGTTTGAGCGATGAACGATCTGATTCACTGCAAAAGGCGCGGCCGGGCGATTCGGATGGTCGCGATCCCATGCCGCCAGCGCCTCGGTGATCTCGTGAAGCCACTCGTCGAGTAGGGACTCCGGACGCGCGTTGAGCGCGGGGAAGCTGCCGACGATCCCGGATGTGCACTGCGCGATCACCAGCTTCGGGTTCGAGACGATGAACATCGGCGCGCCGATCACCGGAATTCGCAGGCCGTGAAGGATCGGCGGAAGGCTCACAAGGCGCGCTGATAGGGACGGCTCGCTATTGCTGAAAGCGAATAAATGCGCCGGCGTTGAGCCGCGCGACCGCATCTGCTTGAGAGGGCAGGTGGAGCGCAGCTGGACCTTCGCGATCGATCGGGGCGGGACCTTTACCGACGTGGTCGCGCGGTCGTCCGACGGCGAGCTCAGGATCGAGAAGTTGCTGTCGGAAAATCCTGGCCAATATGGCGACGCCGCCCTCGAGGCGATCCGGCGCGTTCTATCCAGCGACGGCGGCACGGTCGACGAAGTGCGGATGGGGACGACCATCGCCACCAACGCCTTGCTCGAACGCAAGGGCGACCGAGTGGCGCTGGCCATCACGCGCGGCTTCGGCGACGCGCTTCGGATCGGATATCAGGCACGTCCGGAGATTTTCGCGCGGCACATCGTACTGCCGTCGATGCTCTACGAGTGCGTGGTGGAGATCGATGAGCGCGTCGGCGTCGACGGTGACGTGCTTATCCCGCTCGACGAAACATCGGCTCGAGAGGCGCTTACCGGAATTCGGGCATCCGGAATCGATGCGCTTGCGATCGTGCTGATGCACGGCTGGAAGCACGATGAGCATGAGGCGCGGCTGGCGGAGATCGCCCACGAGATTGGCTTCGCCCAGGTGTCGGTTGGCCACGAGGTCGCGCCACTGATCAAGCTCGTCGGCCGGGGGGATACTACCGTGGTCGATGCCTATCTCTCGCCGATCCTGCGGCGGTATGTTGATCGCCTCGCCGGAGGGCTTGCGGCCGGTACGGATCTTCACTTCATGCAGTCGAACGGCGGGCTCGCCGAAGCCTCCGCGTTTCGCGGCAAGGATGCGATCCTTTCAGGTCCCGCTGGCGGTGTGGTCGGGATGGTGGCGGCAAGCGCGCCGCACGGAAACGAACGACTCATCGGGTTCGACATGGGAGGGACGTCAACTGATGTTTCGCACTATTCGGGCACCTTCGAACTCTCCGACGAGAGCGTCGTCGCGGGCGTGCGGATCCGGGTACCGATGATGCAGATCAACACGGTTGCGGCGGGCGGCGGGTCGATTTGCCGTTTCGACGGGATGCGCTTCCGCGTTGGGCCCGATAGTGCGGGGGCCAATCCGGGTCCGGCTTGTTATCGAAATGGCGGCCCGCTGACAGTCACCGATTGCAACCTGTTCCTCTGCAGAATCGATCCGAAGCAATTCCCTTCGGTGTTTGGACCTTCAGGAGATCAGCCAATCGATCCGGAGGCATCGCGCGCGCGGCTGCAGGAAATCGCCGATCAATTTGATGGCGACAAAAGCCTGTCGGAAATCGCCGAAGGATTTCTCGACATCGCGGTCGACAATATGGCCGCTGCGATCCGCAAGATTTCGATTGCTCGAGGCCATGACGTCACTCGATACACGCTTGCCTGCTTCGGTGGCGCGGGAGGTCAGCATGCGTGCAAGGTCGCCGATGCGCTCGGGATCGAGCGGATCCTCATCCACCCGCTTGCCGGCGTGCTATCCGCCTACGGCATTGGAATTGCCGATGTGAAAGCGATCCGCGACGCGAGCGTGCTGAAGCCGCTGGACGAGGATTTCGGCGATGCGCTTGCCGCTGTCGAGCAGCGCGCGCGCGATGCGCTGATCGAGCAGGGCGTTCATCAGGCACGGATCGAACTGAACCGCCGCGCGCGCTTGAGGACATCGGGAAGCGACGCGACGCTGGAAATCCCGATCGGTTCACCGGACAAGATGCGGAAGGATTTCGCCGAGCTTCATCGAACGCGCTTCGGCTATGTCGACGAGGGCGCCGAGGTGATTGTGGACGCGCTGGTGGTCGAGGCGGTCGCGCGAAGCAACGCTGCTTTGTCGATGCCCGTGCCACGGCGGGGGGAAACGGTCGATGGACCCGCACTGATCTTCGAAGCGACCTCGACTGTCGTCGTAGAACCGGGCTGGCGCGCTGAGTGCGTCAGTGACGGCACCCTGGTCCTCACCCGGACGGTCGAGCTCGAGCGCGTGAAAGCCATCGGAACAGAAGTCGATCCCGTGCGCCTCGAGATCTTCAACAACCTTTTCATGGCGATCGCCGAGGAGATGGGTGTCGCACTTCAGGCGACCGCGAGCAGCGTGAACATCAAGGAGCGGCTCGATTTCTCCTGCGCGATCTTCGACGCGGAGGGCGCATTGATCGCCAATGCTCCGCATATCCCCGTTCACCTCGGCTCGATGGGCGAGAGCATCCGCCGGATCATCGATACGCGCGGGCAGGCGAGGGATGGGCGCGGAATTCTGCGGGGAGATGCGTATCTTCTAAACGATCCCTATCGCGGCGGCACACATTTGCCCGACATCACGGTCATCGTTCCAGTCTTCTATGGCGTCGAAGCTGAACCTTCTGCCTTCGTTGCCGCGCGTGGCCACCATGCCGACATTGGCGGAATCGCTCCTGGGTCGATGCCCCCGGATAGTCGTAGCATCAATGAGGAAGGGGTGCTGATCGACAACGAGCTACTCGTCGATGAGGGTCGCTTCCGCGAGGCTGAAGTTCGGTCGTTGCTCGGTTCGGGCGACTGGCCCGCCCGAAATCCCGACCGCAATATCTCCGATCTGAAGGCGCAGCTGGCGGCGTGCACTCGCGGCGCCGAAGTTCTCGCCCAGACAGCTCGTGATTACGGCGCGGACGTAGTCGCCGCGTACATGCGGCACGTGCTTGCGAACGCCGAGGAATCCGTGAGGCGGTTGCTCGACCGGCTCGATGATGGCGAGTTCGATTACGAGATGGACAATGGCGCTCACGTTCGAGTGAGCATCACCATCGACAAGCCGGCTCGATCGGCGACGTTCGATTTCACCGGGACGAGCGATCAGCTGTCCGACAATTTCAATGCCCCTTATTCGATCGTTCGCGCGGCCTCGCTTTACGTCGTGCGTACGCTGATCGACGACGCGATTCCGATGAATGATGGATGCCTGCGACCGATCGCGCTTATTGTTCCGGACGGTTCGATGCTCAATCCGAAATATCCTGCTGCAGTGGTCGCCGGGAATGTCGAGACGAGCCAGGTCGTCACCGACGCGCTGTTCGCCGCAACCGGTTGCCTCGCGCCGAGCCAGGGGACCATGAACAATTTCACCTTCGGCAACGAGCGGCACCAATATTACGAGACCATCGCCGGCGGCTCCGGCGCGGGACCCGGCTTCGACGGAACCAGCGCCGTACAGACGCACATGACCAACAGCCGCCTTACCGACCCGGAGAT
>Ga0068852_100000838_pt1 | contig 20374 bp, 14 predicted proteins | sample KBSCornC22_FD_66594 | JGI IMG/M metagenome (GOLD analysis project Ga0068852, IMG submission 66594) | Corn rhizosphere microbial communities from Kellogg Biological Station, Michigan, USA - KBS Corn C2-2 | ecosystem: Host-associated > Plants > Roots > Rhizosphere > Soil ... | reverse complement strand
CAGCTGGTGATGAGCCGCAGCTATCGGTCGCATGTCGAGGCGATGCTGGGTCAGAATCTCTGAAAACCCGGGCCGATTCGCGGGCCCACACTCCACTCCACGTTGGGAAGGTCCCGCTCACACAGGCACAATCCCGCCCGGAACAAATCCGGACGGCGCCTTTCAAATGGCGTTATAGCCGTTGAAACAATGATTTCGGCGGACCGGGCGCAAGGCTGCGGATGAGACCGGTCCGGAGAGGGGATATGGGGTCGCTTCGCCAACATGTTGGCGCCATTGCGCAGGGCTGCTCGGCGCAGCAGCATCAAGTGCGCGGACCGCGGCCGAACCTGTCCTTCCGGACTCATCGTCACGATCTCCCCCTGGGGCCGGCCGCAGCGTGCCGGCCTCTTTTTTTTCCTGCCGGCGTGGACGTGTGGCGCCACGCTGCCGGCCAAGACCGACGAACCGCGCGAGACGAATAGAAATCGTCCGCGCCGCGCTTGGCCCCATCGGCCGAGCGCCTCGATCAAACGACCATCCTTCAGGAGTGTGATAGTGAAATCCGGCGGTGCCTTGCTGTTGTCTGTGCTTGCTATCGCGGCGATCTCGCCTGCCTCGGCATCGTCAGAGTCGGACGTCGCCACGCGCATGATCCAGATCGGCGCTGCCACGGCATCGCAACCCGTCGACCGCTTCTTCGACCTGTCGGTCGGGTCGGACTATCCCGGCACCCTGATCCGCGACGACAGCATGGCGCAGCTTGCGGTCGCCACGCGCGAGCTCGGATTCCGCTACCTCCGCTTCCACGCCATCTTCCACGATGTGCTCGGCACGGTGAAGGTCCGTGACGGGCAGGTCGTCTATGACTGGACGAAGATCGACGAACTTTACGACAAGCTTCTCGCGCGCAGGATCAAGCCCTTCGTCGAGCTCGGCTTCACGCCGCAGGCACTCAAGACGTCGGACAATCAGGTCTTCTACTGGAAAGGCAACACCTCGCATCCGCCGCTGGACAAGTGGCGCGATCTGGTCGGCGCGTTCGTGCGGCACCTGGAGGCGCGCTACGGCGCCCATGAGGTGCGCAGTTGGTTCTTCGAAGTGTGGAACGAGCCCAATCTCGCGGGCTTCTGGGAAAGGGCCGACAAGCCGGCTTATTTCGAACTGTATGATGCGAGCGCGCGCGCGATCAAAGCGGTCGATCCGGCACTGCGTGTCGGCGGCCCGTCGACCGCGGGCGCAGCCTGGGTGCCCGAATTGCTCGAATTTGCGGCAGCGCGTGGGACGCCGATCGATTTCGTGACGACCCACGCTTATGGCGTGGACGGCGGCTTCCTCGACGAGGAAGGCAAGTCCGACACCAAGCTGTCCCGCTCGCCCGACGCGATCGTCGGTGACGTGCGCCGGGTGCGCGCGCAGATCGCCGCGTCCAAATTCCCGCATCTGCCGCTCTATTTCAGCGAATGGAGCACCAGCTACAGCCCGCGCGATCGGGTCCATGATTCGCACGTCAGCGCGGCCTATATCCTGACCAAGCTCAAGGCGGTGCAGGGGCTCACCCAAGGCATGAGCTATTGGACCTATAGCGATCTGTTCGAAGAGCCGGGTCCGCCGACCGCGCCGTTCGAGGGCGGCTTCGGCCTGATGACCCCGCAGGGCATCCGCAAGCCGGCCTGGTTCGCGTATAAATATCTGCACGCTTTGTCGGGCCGCGAGGTGCCGACCAACGACGCCTACAGCATCGCCTCGATCGACGGCGGCAAGGCGGCCGTGGTGCTGTGGGACTGGCATCAGCCCGACCAACCGACGAGCAATCGCAGCTTCTATGGCCGACCGGTACCCTCCGCGCCGTCAGCTCCGGCCCGGCTCCGCTTTGCTCATCTCCGGCCCGGCAAATATCGGCTGCGCCTGTTCCGCACCGGCGATCGGCACAACGACGCTTATTCGGCTTATATCGATATGGGCATGCCCAAGCAGCTTACCGCCGCACAGGTCGATCAGTTGCAGGCGCTGACGCGCGATCGGGCCGAGATCGACCGATTGATCACGGTGTCGCCGAAGGGGTCGGTTGAGTTCAACCTGCCGATGCATACCAACGACATCCTGCTCGTCCGGCTCGAACGGGCAGCGGGCCGAGAGGGGAAATCACGATGAAATACAGCAAGCGTGACATCATGAAGGCGCCGGTGGCGGCTCTCGGCGTGGGGCTGGCAGCGCGCGCCACCGGCCAGACTGCAACGGCGTCGAACGGCGTGGCACCGGACGGGGAGTTTGGGGTCGCGCCTGGCCGGTTCGAGCCGACCGTGGACTCGCTCAAGGCCTATCAGACACCCGACTGGTTCCGCGACGCCAAGTTCGGCATCTGGGCGCATTGGGGGCCGCAGGCCGTCCCGGGCCAGGGCGATTGGTATGCCCGCTTCATGTATGTCCCGGGCCACCCGCATTACGACCACCATCTCAAGACCTACGGCCACCCGTCGGAAAAGGGCTATAAGGACATCATCCCGCTGTGGACGGCGGAGAAGTTCGATCCCGAGGCGCTGGCCGACCGCTATGCCGCGGCGGGCGCGCGCTATCTGGTGTCGATGGGCGTGCACCACGACAATTTCGATCTGTGGCGCTCGAAACATCATCGCTGGAATGCGACGATGATGGGACCGAAGCGCGATATCGTCGGCGAGTGGCAGCGCGCGGCCAGGAAGCGGGGCTTACGTTTCGGCGTGTCCGAACATCTCGGCGCCAGCTATTGCTGGTGGTATCCCAACCATCTCTACGATCAGTTCTGGCCGAAGCTGGGTGTCGATTATGACGGCGCCGATCCGCGCTTCGCGGACCTCTATCACACCAACCGCGACGAACCGTTCCTCAACAAGCCCGGCACCTGGTACACGCGCAACCCGGCCTACCATAAGATCTGGTACGACCGGATCCGCGACCTGATCGACGCTTATCAGCCCGATTTGCTTTATTCCGACGGCGGCGTGCCCTTCGGCCTGCCGGGCCGGTCGCTGATGGCCCATTATTACAACAGCAGCATCGCGCGCAGCGGCAAGCTGGACGTGGTCTATAATTGCAAGGACCTGGGCTCGGGCGAATTCCACCGCGAATGGGCGGTGCAGGACGTCGAGCGCGGCGTGCTGAAGGGCATCAATCCCTTGCCCTGGCAGACCGACACGTCGAACGGCGACTGGTTCTACAGCGAGAATTACACCTACAAGAAAAGCGGCGAGGTGATCGCGATGCTGGCGGACATCGTCAGCAAGAACGGCAATCTGCTGCTCAATGTCGTCCTCCGCGCGGACGGCAGCCTGCCGCCCGAATCCGATCAGCTCCTGACCGACCTCAAACCCTGGATGGCGGCCAATTCGGACGCGATCCACGGCACGCGCCCGTGGAAGGTCTATGGCGAGGGGCCGACCGAAGCGGCCAGCGGGGCTTTCGCGGAAAGCGGGACCTATACGGCGCGCGACATCCGCTTCACCACCAAGGGGCATGTTCTGTACGCGATCACACTCGCCGAACCCCAGGGACAGGTGGCGATCACCTCGCTGGCGAAGGGCAACAAGTTCGAGCAGCGCCGGGTGCGTGACGTCCGCTTGCTCGGCCATCGCGGCCGGATCGCCTTCCGTCAGACGGGCCAAGCCCTGGTGATCGATCTGCCGGAAAGCCTTCCGACCCGGCATGCGAGCGCCTTCGCGATCAGCTTCGCCTGAACCGGACCCGCGGCCAAGGGGATTTGGTCGCGGGCTCCTGGCCGTCAGGGCCGGAGCTGTGAGTCCGCCGCCTCCCCAATCCTTCGATGGACGCTGGGCATGAGTTACGCTTCGAACGATCCGGCGCCCACCAACGGGAATGCTCGCTCCGGCAGCGCCATCCTCTCGCCACCGTTCCTGCGGGGTGCGAAAGGCGCCGCGCCGACGACGCTTCAGTGGGCGCTGCTGGTCGTCCTGGGCTGGACGGCCGAGGGCCTGGTTCAGGTCGGGCCGGATCTTCTGAAGGGCGTCCACTGGTACGAGTTCCTGGGGAAGCTCCTCGAAGCCTGGTCCTGGGTGCCGCTCACACCCGTCATCCTGGCGATCGACCGAAAGCTGAGCGCCCACCAGGCGAGTGTCACCCGTCTGTGCCTGATGCACCTGCTGCTGAGCATACCGTTCAGCGTGATACGCACCTACCTCTGCGGCCTGCTCTTCTACCCCTTCCCGGAGATAGACTGGAGTCCGCTCAGGACATCCTTGTACCTCACCTATTATCTTTGGGGCAGCTGGATGATGTACTGCGCGTTCGTGTGCGCGGTTCAGGCGTTCAAATTCTATAACGGCCTGCTCACCAGCCAGCTCGAACTGGAAAGAGTCAAAAGAGGATATATCGAATCCCGTCTGAATGCGCTTCGCCTTCAGCTTGAGCCCCATTTCCTGTTCAATGCGCTCAACGCGATTTCATCGGAGGTGGTGGAGAATCCAGAACTGGTCCAGGACATGATCGAAAGCCTTGGTGCGCTGCTGAGGCGATCAATGGATCATCACGGCAGCACCCAAATCACGCTAGCGCAGGAATTGACGCTGCTCGATCATTATCTCGCGATCCAGAAGCTGCGCTTCGGCGACCGGATCGACATCCGGATCGACGTGGAGCCGGCGGTGCTTTCAGCGACGATGCCGTCGATGCTGCTGCAGCCTCTGGTCGAGAATGCGATCCGACACGGGCTTGAACGCCGCATTTCGGGCGGGGTGGTCTCCATCTCGGCCAAAGCGGCCGGTGACGAGTTGCAGGTTCAGGTGACCGACGACGGCGTGGGGCTTCCCGCCGACTGGCGAATGGAGACATGTTCCGGCCTTGGCTTGCGCGTGACGCGTGAGCGGCTGGAGGCACTCTATTCGCCCGCGGACGATCGCTTCGCCATATCGCCGCGCCCGGGCGGAGGCGTGGAGGTAGCCATTCGCATTCCGTTCAATGCGCCAGGAGCCGAAACCGATGGCCTCGCCGCCTAAGCCGTTTTGCGTGCTCGTCGTCGACGACGAGGCGCCGGCGCGCCGGCGTCTGGCCGATCGGCTCAGGCAAGACGCGGAAGTCGGTCGGATCCTCCAGGCCGAAAACGGCATCGCCGCGGTCGAGCTGATCCAGCAGGCCAATCCCGACATCGTATTTCTTGATGTGCAGATGCCCGGCGTCGATGGTTTTGGCGTGATCGATGCGATCGGCCCGGAGCGGATGCCGCCGACGATATTCGTCACCGCCTACGACGATTTCGCCATCCGGGCGTTCGAAGCCGACGCGATCGACTATCTGCTCAAGCCGTTCGGCAACAGGCGCTTCGACATGACCTTGGAGCGCGTCAAACGGCGCCTGCACAAGCCGGTGTCCGAAAAGAAGGGATCGGACTCGTTCGGCCCGGAGCTGGTCAGCCTGGTCACCCGACGTGTCAGCCCCGGCGCGATCTGGGACTGGGTGGTGGTCAAGAGCCGCGAGGAGACGCGCCTGATCATGACCCGGGACATCGACTGGGTGGAAGCCTCCGGCGTTTATGTGACGGTGCATGCCGCGGGACGATCCTTTCTCTACCGGGCAAGCCTCACCACCTTCGCCAACCGGCTCGATCCGTTCCACTTCGTCCGGATCCACCGATCGAGCATCGTCAATCTGCGGTCGATCGCCATGCTGGAACGACGGTCGCACGGTGAGTTCGATGCCGTGCTGAAGGACGGCACGTGCCTGCTGATCAGCCGCAATTATCGACCGGGTCTTGAGGAAAGGCTCGGCCAGACGCTTTGACGGTCGATCGGTTCGCCCACCGGACCCGTTCGCGACGGCCATGTCCTTCCTGTGCGCCCTTCATTCCAGATTGAAACAATTCGGCACATGCCGCTCCGACCAACGCTATGACATCCGACGGCAAAGATGGTGCCCTGATGCCATTCAGAATGTCTACGCATGGATGGATTGTTCTTACAGCGACCGCCTGAACAGCATTCCTCATCGATGCGCGGCATCAGTCGGAATCAGCTTCGGCTGGTCTAGATTCGGGACCGCGAGGGCGCATCATCAAACGAAAATCGTTCAAACGGACCCGGAGAGAGTTTTGAAATCCCGCCAAACCAAAGCAAAGCGCCTGGCCTTCCTCGCGATGACCGCGCTGGCTACGGGCATCGCGACCGGCTTCGCGGCCAATCCTGCTCATGCCCAAAGCGCGGCCGGCCATCCCGAATGGCCCGGCAAGGGCCAGCTGTTCGTCGGCACCTGTTATCAGCCGGTCGACCGTTCGCCCGAGCAGATCCGCCAGGACATCGCGATCATGAAGGCCGCCGGGTTCAACATGGTGCGCATGGGTGACCTGTCCTGGGATTCGTTCGAACCGCAGGAAGGGCATTTCACCTTCGAATGGTTCGATCATGTCCTCGACCAGATGCAGGCGGCGGGGATCAAGGTGATCCTCGACATACCCGGCCAGCCGGCGCCGATCTGGCTGCACAAACATTATCCGGGCGTCGACATCGTCAACCAGGACGGTGCGCGCATCCATCCCGCCACGCGTTATTGGGACGATATCAGCGATCCCGATTACCGGCGGCTCGCGCGCCGCCTCGCCGAGCAGATGCTCAAGCGCTACGCGCACCATCCCGCGGTGATCGCGGTCGGCTACGACAATGAGATCGGCAATGGGCACATGTCCTATTCCGAAGCGAACCGGCAGCGCTTCGTCGGCTGGCTGCAGCAGCGTTACGGATCGATCGACGCGCTCAACAAGGCTTGGGCGACCCAGCGCTGGTCGCGCCGGATCAACGACTGGAACGAGATCGACCTGCCCTATCTGAACGGGCCGGGACCCAATGAGCGCTATCTGGACCTCCGGCGCTATTGGTCCGACGATACGGTCGGCGCGCTCAAGGATCTGGAGGCGGTGCGCAAGCAATATGCCCCCAACCTGCCCGCAGTCTCCAACTTCTGGCCGACCGCACCCGGCAAGGGGTTCGATTATCTGCGCGCATGGGACCAGGTCTCCACCTACGGCGCGCAGGGCTTCTATCCCGGTGATCCATTGGGCGCAGCCTTCGAGGTCATGACCAACAAGGCCGGGCATGACACGCCGGTCTGGTTCAACGAATTCACCGCCGGCGGCGGCGGCTATTACGGCACGCCCGGCCGATCGCGTATGTGGGCCTATTTCGGGCTGATCTATTATGCCCAGACCTTCCTCGCCTGGACCTTCAATTCGCACATTGGCGGCGAGGAGCAGATGCTGTTCGGGCTGGTCGATCATGACGGACGCCCGTCCTGGAAGGTCGACGAGTTCGGCCGCATCGCAAGCGAGTTCCGCAAACTGCGCACGCTCGGCTTCCCGCGTTATCAGGCACCGAAGGTCGCGATCGGCTTTTCCTACCAGACCAACTGGCTGACCTCGCCGCCGCCCGGCCCGAACACGATGCAGGAATATTATAAGGTCAATTATTGGGGCCAGGGCATCGCCGCCTTCAAGCCGTTCTTCGAGGACAATATCGACGCCGCCGTGGTCGACATCGGTCACGATCGCATCGACCAGTATAAGCTCGTCATCCTGCCGAGCGCCTATGTGATGGACAAGGAAACCGCCGATGCGGTGCGGCGCTACGTCGCCAATGGCGGGACGGTCGTGATGACCGGCTATTCGGCGAAGGCGGACGAGACCGGCAAATGGTTCGAAACGCCCTTGCCCGGCCGGCTGACCGACGTGTTCGGTGTGCGGACCAACGAATTCTACCGCTCCGATCGGCTCAAGGTGAAATTCGGCACGGAAGAGCTGACCGGCAGCGATCCTTATTACGAGGTGCTTGAGCCGAGCACGGCCAAGCCGATCGCGACCTTCACCAACACGCCCAAGCCGAGCCCCGCGATCACGGTGAACCATTATGGCAAGGGCCGCGCCATCTATATCGCGACCGCCGTGCAGGGCGCTTTCTACGATCCGCTGATCCGCTCGCTTTACGGCGAGCTCGGGATCGAGCGCGGGCCGGTGACGCCGGCGGGCGTGGTGGCGCGCGTGGTCGATGGGCGGACCCTGTACGTCAACATGACTGGCGGGCCAGTCAGCGTGCCGATCACCGGCACCAGGAAGGACGTTCTGACCGGTGCCGACGTGCACAATGCGCTGAATCTGGAACCCTTGGGCGCCGCGTTGCTGCAATAACCCTGGTCCGCAATTCAGTCTTCTCTGGCGCAAAGGCGGTTTCACGGAACAAAAGATCGGCGGCGATTTCAGCGCGATCGGGCGAACATAAAAATCCCATATGTTGACTTCGCCCTGACCTGCCTCAACTCAGGCTGGGGGCCGATCGCAGGTGCTTGCCGGTCGTCGGGGATCGTGTGGCGGCGGGGCACCGCCCGCGATCGATGCCACTTTGGTGCGGGGCGCGAGGTCGATGTTGGGTTTCGGAGAGCGGGCGCCGTCATTCAGCGCCGCAGCGTTGAGCGGCAATCCGCGCTATGGCTTCGATTCAGCCGCGGGCCGGCCGATCATATTGCTTTTCCTTGGCAGCGGCCGATGGGCTCCGGGTGCGGAAGCGCTTCAGCTGCTGCAACGGCATAACCAGATCTTCGACGACGATCGCGCCAGCTTCTTCGGAGTGACGATCGATCCCACCGACGCGGACGAAGGCCGGATCGCGCAGCGCATCCCCGGCATAAGATGGTTCCTCGATTATGATGGCGAGGTTTCGACGCTGTACGGCGCGGCCGGCGGCGGAGAGCAAGGCGCGAAACAATATCGACCCTTCTGGCTATTGCTCGATACCAATCTCCGTCTGGTAAGCAGCGCGCCCTTGCAGGAGGGGGCGCGCATCTTCGCGGACCTGCTCGCGCTGATCGGGATGCAGCCGGAATCGACCCACGCGCCGGTGCTCGCCGTGCCGCGCGTGCTGGAACCGGCTTTGTGCCGGCGCCTGATCGAGCTTTACGAGCAGAATGGCGGCGGCGAATCCGGCTTCATGCGCCAGCAGGACGGCCGCACCGTCGGGATGGTCGACCATAGTTTCAAGCGGCGATCCGATTATACGATCGAGGATGAGCAGCTTTGCGCCGCGATCCGCGAACGGCTGAAGCTACGGCTGCTGCCCGAGGTCGAGCGCGCCTTCCAGTTCCGCGCGACGCGGATCGAACGCTGGATCGTCGCCTGTTACGATGCCGCGAACCAGGGCTTCTTCCGGCCGCATCGCGACAATACGACGAGCGGCACCGCGCATCGCAACTTCGCCTGCACGATCAACCTGAATGCGGAAGAATTCGAAGGCGGCGAGCTGCGCTTCCCCGAATATGGCCCGCGATCCTATCGCGCGTCGACCGGCGGCGCGGTCGTCTTTTCCTGCTCGCTCCTGCACGAGGCGATGCCCGTCACGCGCGGCAAGAGATATGCCTTTCTGCCCTTCTTCTATGACGAGCGCGGCGCGGAGATCAGGGCGCGCAATGCCGCCACGATCGTGGATGTGAGCCAGGAAGCGCCTGCGGCCGCGGCCGGCTGAAAGCGGTCATGGCCTGAGCAGCCGAGTGCGCCGGCACAGTAGCGGGCCACGTGGCCTTCCCGCATATCCCCAATCCGCTTCGCAGCCGCATAGCTGCCGCTCGGAACAATCTCGGAATGACGACATGGTCCGCTGCTACGAAGTGCCCCAAGAGCGACTTTGAAAAAATGTGAGCGGCCGCGGATCTTCGCCCACACGAAGCCGCGGTCGGGAGGAGCGCATGAAGGAGCTATGTTCTGATGGATCTGTCGCGACGTAACCTCATGCAATGGCCGGCGGTCCTGGCGGGGGTTTCCTCGCTGGGCCTGGGCGCAGCGACCGCGGCGTTCGCCGAGCGCGCGACGATCGGGGCGGGCGAGGTCATCGACCTTTGGCCGCATCCGCCCGAGGGCGCGCTGCACCCCGCCATGGCGCCGGTGATCGAACAAACCTCGTCCGATCCCGCAGCCTATAGCAGCCGGCGCATGAAGGGCATCGCCAGGCCCTATATGATCGCGCTGCCGGCAGCCGAGCCCAACGGATCCGCCATGCTGGTCATCCCGGGCGGCGGCTTCGAATGGAATTATTTCGAGCATGAGGGCTACGACATCGTCGCCCCCCTGAACCGCGCCGGCATCAGCTGCTTCATCCTGATCTACCGCCTGGCGCGGGATGGCTGGGCCGATCCCGCCAGTGTCGGTCCGGCCGACGCGCAGCGCGCCATGCGCGTCATCCGCGCCAATGCCGCGCGCTTCCATCTCGATCCGGACCGGGTCGGCGTCATGGGCTTCAGCGCGGGCGGCTTCCTGACGACCACGCTCGCCACGCGCCATTCGACGCCCTTTTATGCGCCGGTCGACGCCACCGACCGGCTCAGCGCCAGACCGCTGCTGACCGCACCGATCTATCCGGTCCAGAGCGCCGATCCGGCTTATGCCTATGAAGGCGTGGCACCCTCGCTGTTCGGCGGCCCGCCCACGCCAGCGCAAATCCGCGAGTGGTCGCCCGATCGCAACGTCACGCCGGCGGCAGCGCCGACTTTCATGGTTCATGCCGAGGATGATGGGCTCGTCCCCGTGGCCAATACGGTGCGGCTGCGCGACGCGATGGTCGCGGCCAAGGTCACGGTCGAGACGCATTTGCTGGCGCACGGCGGCCATGGCTTCGGCACCGGCGCCGGTCCGGGCAGCCCGGATGGCTTCTGGCTGCCCTTGTTCTACCATTTCGCGCGTCAGCAAAAGCTGTTCGCCTGACGATACGGCCCCGGCCGCTCACCAGGAGCGCCATCCGTGAAGGAGCAAGTTTTCGATGATCCGGTCCACCCTTTTGTCCGTCCTGGCGCTGGCCGTGCTCATGCCGCTGCGGGCCCATGCGGCCGAGCCTGCACCCTTTGCGCTGAAGGACGGCGACACAATCGTCTTCTACGGCGACAGCATCACCGAGCAGAATTATTACACCCAGTGGGTCGAGCTCTACACTGCGACGCGCTTCCCGCGGATGCATGTCCGCTTCATCACGTCCGGCATCGGGGGTGACACCGTCTCCGGCGGTTGGGGCGGGACGATCGACGAGCGGCTGGCGCGCGACGTCTTTCCCTACAAGCCCAGTGTGGTCACGATCATGCTGGGCATGAACGACGGCCATTATGGCGGCCCCGACGACAAGGTGACCGCGGCCTACACCCAAGGCTATGGCCACCTGCTCGACGCGATCCACGATCGGGCACCCCAGGCGCGGGTGACGCTGATCGGCCCCAGCGCGTTCGACGACGTCACCCGGCCGGTTGGATTTCCCGGCGGCTATAACCAGGTGATGCAGAATTTCTCGGCTTTGGACCAGAACATGGCCAAGGCGCGGGGCGCGGCCTATGTCGATTTCAATGCGCCCGTGGTCGACGCACTGCGGCGGGCCTATGCCGCCGATCCGTCGGTCGCACGCGGCCTCATCCCCGATCGTGTCCACCCCGAGCCGATCATCCATTGGGTGATGGCCGCCGCCCTGCTCAAAGGCTGGAACGCACCCGCTATCGTGTCGGCGGTGACGATCGATGCGGCAAAGAGGCGCGTCGTCTCCGCCAGCAACGCCACGGTCGAAACCCCCAGGGCCAAGGGCCGCGGCCTGGAATGGACCGCGCTTGAAAACGCACTGCCGTTGCCGCTCGATCGCGGCAACGAGACCTTCTCGCGACTGATGGCGATCAGCGATATCCAGCAGGCCCTGAACGACGAGCATCTGACCGTCGCGGGCCTCACGCCCGGCCAATATATATTGGCGATCGACGACAGGCCCATCGGCACCTTTTCGGACACGGACCTGAGCGCGGGCATCAATTTGGCCGACTATCACACCCCCATGCGCGATCAGGCGCAGAGCGCGCAGTGGGCCATCCGCGACCGCGTCCAGGCGCACTTCGTCCGCATGCGCATGCAGATCAACAAGGTCGACCTGGGCAGCCCCGACACGATCGAGGCGCTGAACCGCAAGCTGGAAGAGGATATCTATCGCGGCGTCCAGCCGGTCAGCCACCGCTTTACGGTGACGCTCGCGCCCTGATGCGGGGGCGGGCGTGGATCCTCCGCCCTTCCAGCCTAACCTTGCCCCGTCTCCGTGCAGAGGGTGCTGTTCGGCCGTCCGACCGCTCGACCGGATCCCGCGGTCGTGAGAAGAAACCCCAGGCCGGACGCGACGGCTCCGCTTAGCGCGACCGCCGGATACCCCCAACCTTCCGCAATGACCGCCCCGCCCAGCGCAGCACCGATCGCATTGCCCAAGTTGAAGGCGCCGATGTTGACCGACGATGCGAGGTTGGGGGCGTCCGCCGCGGCGGCCATGACCCTCACCTGGAGAGGCGGGACGAGCGCGAAGCTCGCGACGCCCCAGGCGAATACGATCACGGCCGTCGCGATTGGATCGGACATCCCGATCGAGAAGATCACGAGGATCGCGGTGAGCGAGGCGAGCGCGACCGCCAGCGCTTTGTCGACCGAACGGTCGGCATATTTGCCGCCCAGCCAGTTGCCCACGGTCAGGCCAACCCCGAACAGCATGAGCATGGCGGTGACGAAGCCGAGCGATGCGTGCGTGGCGTCGTGCAGGATCGGCGCGATGTAGGTGAACACGGTAAACCAGGCACTGGAACCGATCACCGTGAGCGCCAAGGCGCCCAGCACCCGGCCGCGCGCAAGGACGCGCAACTCGGTCCAGGCATCGCCGCCCGCCTCCGCAGGAAGCGGCGGCAGCGTGAGCCGAAGCGATATCATCGTGAACAGTCCGAGCCCCGCGATCGCCCAGAACGAGGCCCGCCATCCCAGATGCTCGCCGGCCCAGGTCGCCAACGGCACGCCCAGGATCGTGGCGACGGTCAGCCCCATGAACATCATCGCCACCGCGCTCGCTCTCCGCTCGGGAGGAACCAGCCCGGCCGCGACCACCGATCCGACGCCGAAAAAGGCACCATGATTGAACGACGTCAAAATCCGCGCCGCCAACAAAAGCGCATAATTATGCGACAACGCGGCCAGCAGATTACCCGCCGTGAAGATCGCGGCCAGTCCGATGAGCAGGGTTCGGCGCGAAATCCGCCCCGTGAACAAGGTCATGATCGGCGCCCCGACCATGACGCCGAGCGCATAAGCGCTGATCAGCAGGCCAACGGCCGGAATGGACGCGTGCAGATCCTTCGCGATGACGGGCAGCAGCCCCATCGGTGCGAATTCGGTGACGCCAATGCCGAAGGCGCCGGCGGACAGCGCCAGCAAGCCCGCGTTGAATCGCATGTCGGCCTCCCTAAACGAGCGCCGGGGCGAGGCGGGCGAAGCCCTCCTGCTGGCGATAAGGACTATGGGGATAGGGCGGCAGCACCGCGCTCGCGGCGTCGAGAGCCGCAACCTGCTCGGGCGTGAGCTCCCAACCGACCGCGCCCAGATTGTCCAACAGCTGCCGTTCGTCGCGGGCGCCGATGATGACGGACGACACGGTCGGCCGGCGCAGCAACCAGTTGATCGCCACCTGCGGCACCGTCTTCCCGGTTTCAGCCGCGACGGCCCCGAGCGCGTCGATCACACGGTAGAGATATTCGGTTTCGACGGGCGGGGCGAAGCGCTCGGTTTCATGCAGCCGGCTTCCCGCAGGCGCGGGACGCCCCCTCCCGATCTTGCCGGTCAGTCGTCCCCATCCGAGCGGGCTCCAGACCAGCGCGCCAATCCCTTGATCGGCCCCGAGCGGCATCAGATCCGCCTCGTAGGCCCGGCCGATCAGCGAATAATAGACCTGGTGCGCGACCAGGCGTGGCCATCCGCGGCGCTCCGCGATCGCCTGCGCCTTCATCAACTGCCATCCGGGATAGTTCGAAACCCCGGCATATCGGATCTTCCCCGCCGAGGTCAGCAGGTCGAGCGTCCCCATCAGCTCTTCGGTCGGCGTCGACGCGTCGAAAGCGTGCAGCTGAAGCAGGTCGATATAGTCCGTCCCGAGACGATCGAGGGACTCATCGACCGCCCTCAACAGCCTCGCGCGCGAGACGCCCCAATCCTGTGGGCCATCCCCCATCGGCAGGCCCGTCTTGGTCGAAATCAGCACCTTGTCGCGACGGCCGCGGAGCGCCTGGCCCAGGATCCGCTCGGACTCGCCGTTGGAATAGACGTCGGCCGTGTCGAACATCGTCAGCCCGGCGTCGAGGCAGAGGTCGACGAGACGCCGGGCTTCGGTCTCGTCGCTTCGGCCCCATGCGCTGAACAACGGTCCCTGGCCGCCGAATGTAGCCGCGCCGAAACTCAATGCCGGCACGCGCAGGCCGGAAGACCCAAGCTGTCTATATTCCATATCCGGAATCCCTTTCTCTTTCGGCGCACAGATGGACGCGCAGGTTCGAGTTCGGTAGTGAAACCGAACGCGAAGGATCTTTGCACCAGGCGCAATGATGAGTAGGGAAGCCGATCGGGCGAGGGAGCTGGCCCTGTTCGTCGCGATCATGGATCACGGCAGCTTCTCGGCCGCGGGTCGCGCGCTCGGCCTCAGCCCATCGGCGGTCGCGAGGACTTTGGACCGGATCGAGGCGAGGCTCGGCGTCAGGATGCTGCTTCGCTCCACCCGCACCCTGACGTTGACCGCCGAAGGCCAGGCCTATCTTCAGGCCGCGCGCCGCATCCTCGCGGATCTGAACGATGCGGAACAACAGATCGCGGACCAGGGTGCGCCGCGAGGACGCCTGCGTGTCAGTGCCGCATTGGCGCACGGCCGTCTGTGCATCGTTCCGCTGCTATGCGAATTCACGAAGCAATATCCGCACATCCTGGTCGATATCGCCCTGACCGACACGCTGGTCGACGTCGCGGCGGGTCAGGCCGACGTGGCCGTCCGCTTCGGGCCGCTCCCCGACAGCGCGCTTACCGCGCGCAAGATCGGTGAAACGCGGCGGGTGATCGTCGCATCGCCGGCCTATCTCGATCGCCACGGCCATCCAAAGGAGCCGGAGGATCTCCTTCGACACAATTGCCTCAACTTCAATTTCCGCAGGGCGGAGCCGATCTGGCCCTTCCGCCGCGATGGCCGCCTTTACTCCCTGTCGGTAAAGGGCAATATCGAGGCCAATAACGGCGAGACGCTGGGGCAGCTGGCCGCGCTCGGCGTCGGCGTCGCCCGGGTGGGCGCCTTCAGCGTGGCTCCCGACATCGCAAGCGGCCGCCTCGTCCCGATCCTCGAGGGCTATAATCCCGGAGATGTCGAACATATCCACGCCGTCTTCGTGGGCGGAGCGAGCACGCCCGCCCGGATCAGGGCCTTCGTCGACTTCCTGGCGGCAAGGCTCTGATGACGGTTTATGGCCAGAGCGGATCTTCTGCCCGTACCTCGTTGAAATCACCGAATTCTGGCTCTTCATCCTCCGGATGAGGAGATTTGCGCGAGCTGCTGCCGGACGGCATCGATGGTCGCGATGAGCTCGACGATGCTAGGCACCTCTCCAGAGGGAAGGCCGTCTGAAGCTGGTGCGGGCGATCCGGTCGCACGGACCGGCGCGATGAAGCGATAGCCCCGGCCGACGACGGTCGCGATGAAGCGCGGCAGGGAAGGATCGTCCTCCAGGGCTCGCCGCAGCCCGGCCACATTCACCTTGAGATTGGTCTCTTCGACGTAGGTGTTCGGCCAGACCCGCGAGATCAAAGTCCGCTTGTCCACCAGTTCGCCCGGTTTCTCGACCAGAGCCGTGAGGATGTCGAGCGCGCGTCCCCCGATCCTGACCGGCGCTTTCCGCTTCAGCAGCAACTGTTGCTCCGGCCTCAGGAGGAACGGGCCGAACGCAAAGGAGCGCTGGGCTGACACGGCTTGGTCAAAACGGGACGCATACTCCGATGAGCGGGTCGTCCCACGAAGAGGTTCGGAAGCAGCGGCGGTCGGCATTTCGACACTCCTCCAGGCTTGGCGACAGCCTGACCAGTCGGCATCGGGCGCCCATCACTGGAGTGCGTTCGACGTATCGCCCTGTCTGAGAGCGGCAGAATAAGCTTCTGCCCGAACGCTGGTCCATGGCCCCAAACGGGTAAGCCAGACTACCCATTTGAGTGACGACAATGCGCGACGCTCTGGGCGCAATTGCTTTCGGTCGATCAACCGTTGACGGAATAGCTCGGGTTCGGACCTTAAAGCTCGATGATCCCTCGCTTGGCGGCGACCGTCACCGCGTGCGTTCGGTCTGCGACACCGAGCTTCGCGAAGACGCGCTTCAGATGGGCCTTCACCGTATCTTCCGAGATGCCCAGCCGCCAGGCGATCTGCTTGTTCGGATTGCCGGCCGCCACGAGCGACAGAATCTCGATTTCGCGCTCGGTCAGCGCTTCGCCGATCGCGTGCACTGCGATCTGTGTCGCGACCTCCGAAGGGATATGGCGTCCACCGCGTTGCACGGCGCGGATCGCGTCGATCAGATCGGTTCGCATCGCGCTCTTGAGCAGGTAGCCGTGGGCGCCCGCCTTGAGCGCACGCAAGGCCTTCCCATCGCCGACATAGGTCGTGAGCACCAGGATACGGACCTGCGGATATTTTCGGCTGATCGTCTGGATCGCCCCGACGCCGTCGATGCCGGGCATCTGGAGATCCATCAGCACCACGTCTGGATTGGCCGCCTCGATCGCGGCGATCGCGGCGGCGCCATCGCCAGCCTCCGCGGCCACGACCATATCGGGCTGCCGCCTGATTGACCCGATTACCCCGTCGCGCAGCATCGGATGGTCGTCCACGACCACGATGCGGATGGGATTGGCAGCCGCTGAATCATCCATCGCTGCGTTCCATTGCGAACCGACGCCGCCAGGCGAGCCAGATCGGGCGCGAACTGTCAGCATAGGCAATGTCGGCCCCAACCGTCACTTCGACTTGCGTGCCACGCGCAGGCCCCGGGCTGATCGCCAATTGTCCGCCGATCTTCGCCGCCCGCTCGCGCATGCCGACCAGGCCGAAGTGGCCAGTGACGCCGCCCTCAGCGACGATCACCGGCGCGATGCCGACGCCATCGTCGGTGATCCGGAGAGTCAATGCCTTGGCGCCGAATATGATCGCGATCGTGACGCTGCGCGCGTGCGCGTGGCGCGAGACGTTGAACAATGCCTCGTCGGTGATGCGCAGCAATTCATCGGCAATTGCGGGGTAGATCTCCCGCTGGGGCCCCTCGACGCCGACCCGCATCTCGATCTCGTCAGGCAGGAGCCGCTCGGCGGTGCGGGTGATGACGTCGGACAGACTTCGTGCTCCGCTCCATCGGCGCAACTCGCGGACGCGGTCGCGTCCTTCGACCGCGACGGCGTCTGCGCTGTCCAGCGCGTCCAGCATGTCGCGATGCACGGGCGGTATCGTGGCGATGTCCTGAGCAATGTTGCTGAATCGCATGATCAACCCTTGCACGCTCTGCAGCAGGGTGTCGTGCAATTCGCGCGCGATGCGCTCGCGCTCGTCGAGCCGCTCATTCATCCGCACCCTGATGCGGTTGGCGACGGCGCGCACCCGCAATGAATAGCCAAGCCACAGCAAAGCGAGCGCCAGCCCCGCGCAGAGGAGGTGGAATGGCCAGCTCTGAAGGAAGGTCGGCGGGATTTCGAACTCCAGTGTCGCGCCGCGTCGGTTCCATACGCCGTCATCGTTCGCCGCCATGAGGCGGAACCTGTAGCGGCCCGGCTTGAGCCCCGTGTAGAAAGCCTGACGGCGGATGCCTGGGTCAACCCAATCATCGTCCACGCCTTCCAGCCGGTAGCGGAACCGCACGCGTGACGGCACGGAAAGGCTCGGCGCGGTATAGTCGATCTGGAGATTGGACGCCCCTTTCGGCAGCTGAATGGGCGCAGCGGCCGCATAAATGCGGCCGCCGGAGGCCATGGACTTGATGACCACCGGCGGTGGGAGCGGATTGAAGGAAAGCCGCTTGGGATCGATCACGGCGACGCCGAGCCTCGTCACGAACCAGAGATGCCCGTCGGAGGCCTCGACCGCTGTTGGCGACTGGGAATCCTGCTGCGCCACGCCGGGCATGCCATCGTCGCGGTCGAACAACCGCGCCTTCATTGGCCCCGAGGTGTGCGCAAGCGCATAGTCCAAGTCGGCGCTCGCGATATGAACCACGCCGGCGACTGTATTGAGCCACAGGTCGCCTTCGGACGTTTCGACGATTCCGGCTGTCCGGCTCAAAAGCGGGTGCACGTCCGACCCGAGGGTGACGAAGCGCCGGCCGTCGAACCGTGCCAAGCCGAAGTCGCCGCCCGCATAAACATGCCGTCCCCGAACGGCCATCACCACGACGGTTCCCAGCGCAAGATCGTTGCGCGCGGAGAACGTTCGACGTGCCGGGCCATCGATCATCTCGATGCGGTCGCCCTCCGCGATCCACACGCGCCCGGTCGCGTCGCGGAGCATCTGCATCGGCAATATGCCTGGGGTCGACAGCCGTGGTTCGGCCGTCCATCCGCGCCCCTTCCGGCAAAAGGCTCCTTCTACGGACGAGACGCAGATTCGACCCGGGGCTTCCTCGAGGAGAGCAAAGGGTCTGCTCCTCGACCACGGCAACGGCACGTCGCGAACCACGCGGCCGGACAGAAGGCCCAGCGTCCGATCCGTGCCGATCCAGGTCCGGGACAATGCATCGGTGTGAAGGATCAATGGCCGCCGCGGCAATGGGGCCAGCTTCCGGGCGACATGCTCCGGGTCCGCTCTGAAAAGCGCGTCCTTTGAGGTCACATACATCGAGCCGGAGGGACCCTGCGCGATCCGGAAACCATTGCGCGAATCCGTCGGCAGCCCGGCCGCCACCACCACGCTCGTCTCGCGAAACTGGTCGAGACCGAGATTGGTCCCGACCCAGATATTCCGTTCACGATCCTCCAGGATGGGGTTGGCGAGGTTGGATGTAAGGCCGCGCGCCGCGCCGAACCTCTCTCGCGCGCCATTGGCGAGGAGCGCGCTGCCGCCCAAGCCGACGCCGCCGAGCCGAAAGACACCACCACTCCCGTAGCTTCCCCAAAGACTGCCATGCCGATCGAACAGGATGCTCTCTGCCCGAGGATTGGCCGTGCTCGGCGGCACGACCCATGTCGGCGCGGCCTGGGCCGGCGATACCGCGATGCGCTGGAGACCGGGGCGTGCGCCCGTGGTGAGCCAGATCGCCCCATCAGGTGACTGCCTCAGTTTTGGCCTGTCCGAGGCCGAGGCGGCGACACGCGAAAAAAGATTGGCGCCTGGACGCAGCACCTCGAGTTCGCCACCCGCCGCGATCCAGACCGATCCGTCGGCCGCGCCGAGGACGCTTGTGACCGCGCCTGTGGCGACCCCGCGAGACGGACCGAAAATCTCCCATCGACCGTGACGGAAGCGTGCGACCCCGCCTCGGTCATCCCCGCCCAGCGCCGCCCAGATCCCGCCTGCGCGGTCCTCGGACAGCTCCAGCACGGGCACCGGCGGAAGGCCCAGGTCGAACGTGGTCAGGTGGCCCGCGCGGAGCCTCGCCGAGGCACCTGATGCAAAGCCGATCCAAAGATCCCCCGAACGGGTGGCAAGCAGGGAGTTGACGTTGAGCGAGGGCAGGCTTTCGCCTTTGGCGGGCCGGAACTTCTCGAAACTCGCTCCGTCAAACCGGTAGAGTCCACCCCCCGTGCCCAGCCAAAGATAACCGTCGGCGGACTGGGCGAGCGCCCAGATCTCCGGCGGAGCTCCGTCTCTCGACGTCCAGGCGGTATGCCGCAGTTGCTGAAGGCTGCGCGGCCCATCCGCCGCGCACGCGCCGCTCAGGCTCGGGAGGAGCAAGGCGAGCATGCCCAACAGAAGGAATTTCCCAGCGGATGACATGCTCCATATGTCATCCAAAGCGAACGCGGTGTCACGCTGCAGCAGGGCGAGGCCCGAGTCTCAGCGCAATTAACAAGCCGACATGTTTTTCATCGACGAGGATGGACGGGAGACGTCGTCAGGACCTGATGAAGGAGAGCAGGTCGGGGTTGAGGACATCCGCATGCGTGGTCAGCATGCCATGAGGATATCCGGGATAAGTCTTCAGCGACCCGTGCTTGAGCAGGTCGACCGCACGCGGGACCGAACTCGCGAACGGGACGACTTGATCGGCCTCGCCATGCATCACCAGCACCGGTACGGTGATCTTCTTGAGGTCCTCGGTATAATCTTCGAGCCAGGAGGCGACGGTCGCGTAGTGAGCGAGAGCACCGCCGGCCATGCCCTGGCGCCACCAGTTCGCAATCACGGCCTCCGAAGGCTTGGCCCCATCCAAATTGTAGCCATAGAACGGATTCTCAGGGACGAAACGGAAGAACTCCGCACGGTTGCCCAGCACACCGGCCCGGATCGCTTCGAACCATTCCGGCTGCTGACCGGACGGGTTGTCCTCGCTCCGGTACATGTTCGGCGTCAGTGAAGCGACCAGCACCGCCTTCGCGACGCGCTCC
>Ga0068852_100000832_pt1 | contig 20414 bp, 12 predicted proteins | sample KBSCornC22_FD_66594 | JGI IMG/M metagenome (GOLD analysis project Ga0068852, IMG submission 66594) | Corn rhizosphere microbial communities from Kellogg Biological Station, Michigan, USA - KBS Corn C2-2 | ecosystem: Host-associated > Plants > Roots > Rhizosphere > Soil ... | reverse complement strand
CTTTATTTGCGGTATCTGGTCGATGATAACCTGCCTGGGCGTGTTGGGCGTTGCCTTATTGCGGAATGCGCCAAAATCATGATCCGTAACATCCCGCGGGTATCCGTTGGTGATAAGAATATCGCGCAGGCCATCGTTGTCTACATCCGCAATGGCGGGGCCCCAGCTCCAGTCCGTTGCTGCAATGCCCGCGTAAAAACCCACCTCCCCAAAGACAGGATCACCCGCTGTGTCGCCGCTGATGCTGCGCGGCCCCATGTTCAGCTGTAAGGTATTCCGTACATATTGTAACAGATAGCCGCCACTCACCATACCCTGGTAAAGGAAATAGTTATTGCGGCCCATATTCTTTTTCTTGCGGAAATTGTCCTCCGGATCCATGTCCACCGCTATGATATCCGGCAGGCCGTCATTGTTGACATCGGCAATATCGTTGCCCATCGCGTTCTGCGAAGTGTGTTTGAGATAGACAGCGGCCTTGTTGGTAAAGCTGCCGTCATGGTTGTTGATATACAACAGATCGCTGCCGTAAAAATCATTGGTGACATAAATGTCCTTCCATCCGTCCCCATTGAGGTCCGCAATGCTCACGCCCAACCCATAGCCATGCTCTTTTATACCCGCCTGTCGCGATACATCCGTGAATACAGGGTGATGCAAAGTTTCCGACCAGTCGTTTCGAAAGAGCTTGTCCACATCGATGCTATCCCTATCCCCGGACTCGTTGCTGCTGAACTGTGTCGCATCTCTTTTAGTAGGCTTTGTCCGGAGCAGGTACATATCCAGATCGCCGTCGTTGTCATAGTCAAAGAAGGCCGCCTGCACGCTGTAGCCCGTGTCGGCCAGACCATACTCCCGGGCCATCTCTCTAAAAGTAGGAATGCTGTCTTTATTGAGACCCTGGTTGATATACAGAAGATTTACACGGCGGGCAGGGTCTTTATAAATGGTGGCGCAAACATAGATGTCCGGCCATCCGTCGTTGTTGATGTCCACCACCGAGGCGCCATTGCACCATTCATTGTTGCCCGTTACCCCTGCTGCTGCGGTTATGTCCGTGAATTGCAGTCCGCCTTTATTGAGATATAATTTATTGCTGACAAGACTGCCCGTGAAATAAAGATCGGGCCGGCCGTCGTTGTTGAAATCACCCACCGCTACACCTCCCCCATTGTATAAAAATTCCAGGTCCAGCGGATTGATGCTGTCATTTTCGACGATCCTATTGTCAAAATAGATACCCGTATAAGATGCGTTCAGCTTGTGAAACAAGGTAGGGTTTCCATGACCGCAAGCCGCCATTAACAGGCTCATGAATAAGATCCCTATGATACAGTGGCTACAGCGCATTGGGCTCCGGATAATTTTTTGCTGCGTCGTCGACTACCAGCACCCAATCACTGCCACGTCCTATGGAGGAAGGAGCAAACTCCCTGCTGCCCGTATTGTCGAATTCGCCCGCCCGGATGGCCCTGCCGTCCCGCGGATTGAACCACCAGGCCCGAAGCCGGGTCGCCCGCAGCTGGGAAGTACTGACGACGGTCTTTCTTCCATATGGGATATACACCATCATAAAATCCCCTGCAGAGGAAATGGCCGCCATCTTATATTCCACCCCTTCCGGATTGTCTCCGGCGATCACCGATTGATCCATCACCAGCTTCTGCCAGTCCCTTTTTTCCATCATCCGTCGCATATAGCCCATCTGCCAGGCGCCTGGTTGGTCTAGGGCAATATGCCAGCTGGTCCTGGCATTGTTGACAGGCGCTCTTTTTCCCTCATCATACATCTGCCAGATATTGTGGTTGCCATAGGTGTGCCCCGCCCCGCCGGACAACATATTCCAATAGGCGGCCTCCCGTACATCGAATGCGTCCATCCATCCTTTCTCCGATGGGTTCCAGTCATTGGGATGATCCTCATAGTTAGGTTCCCCATTGACATGCGGACGGGCAGTTGGCAGCCGGTAGGCCTTGATGTTCGTCTGATAATCCGGCGACCCTACCCGGTGTCCCGTCTGGCTCATGTGAATGTCTATCCAGCTGTCGTTCGCAAAAAAATCATAGGAGCTATGCCCTCCGTTGGGATGAAAGGTCAGCAGGTGCCTGCCTTTATCGACACTCCGGATGCCTTCCGCCATGGCCCGGATGATGTCCTTGTCCTTTTCATCCCTTGGCGGCCGGTCGCCTCCCAGCACCCAGACGATGTCTTTACCCAGGTACCTTTTGGCGATCCATTCACCGTAAGTCTTCGCATTGGCGGGGGTAAAGATCTCCGGCCCGGCGCCCCACTTGTCTTTGTTCCATTTATCTCCCCAGCTGGGCAGGAGGGCCATGATAAGACCTCTTTTGTTGGCTTCATTGACAATATAATCCACGTGTTTGAAATACGCTTCGCTGGGACGCGTAGGATCATTGTCGATAAGGGGCTTGTCGCCATATGCATTGGGAGTGTTCAACCCGTCCAGTTCAGCCAGCACGACAGCCTGGATGATGGTGAAACCTTTATCGGCCCGGTTTTGCAGATATTCTTTTGCCTCCTCCCGTGTCAGCCGGTGGAACAGCTCCCAGGCCGTATCACCCAGCCAGAAAAAGGGCGAGCCGTCCTTTTTTACCAAATGACGCTTGTCGCTGCTCACCTTTATTTGCGCCGGCGCATAGCACGACAGCAAGGCCATCATACAGAAAACCAGCATCGATCGTTGCATACAATTATTTATTTATGGTGAATGCCAGGTAACTATCGCCCGACCGGGTATTCATCTTACCGCCGCCGCAGGCAATGACAATGTACTCCTTTCCATCCAGCTCGTAAACAGCGGGTGTTGCATAGCCGGCAGCAGGCAGCATATATTCCCAAAGCAATCGTCCCGTACGTTTGTTGAATGCCCGGAATTTCCCGTCTTTCGTAGCCGCGATAAAAAGCAACCCTCCCGCCGTAACCACTGAGCCGCCATAATTTTCCGTGCCCGTAGGTTGCTTTGCCTGTGGGAAGTCCGTATCGTTCCCCAGGGGCGTCTTCCAAAGATACTCACCCGTATTCAGATCGATGGCATTCAAGGTTCCCCATGGTGGCGAGAGGGCGGGATAACCTTCACGGCTCACGAATTTGTTATACCCTGCAATAGTATAAGGCAGACGGGCGGGGTCATCGTTCTTCGAAGCGGCGTCGGGGTCCGTGAAAGACTGCTGCTGTTGCTTCACGATATCCAGCACCAGGCTTGCCAGCGCCTTTCTTTCCGCCGCCGTCAGTTGTTTGAAGGCAGGCATCATCCTCCGGCCGCTCTGGATCAGCGTGTCGAAGGCAGACGGAGAATATCTCATCCGGATATTGACCAGGGAAGGAACATTGCCCCCGCCTTTGCGCTCCGGTCCGTGACAGGTCATGCAAGTTGACTGATATAGCCGCCTGCCCGCCTGCAGGTTATTCTCATGAGCCGCCGTCCTCGTCTCGATGGGTTTTGCCTGTATGGCCCAGGCCATCTCGTTGGCATTGATATAAAGGATGCCGGTGGCAGGATCAAAGGTAGGCCCTCCCCACTCCGCACCACCATCCAGACCCGGGAACTCTACCGTACCCTGGAGACTGGGCGGATCGTATAGGTGATCATGCTTATACCGCTGAAATCTTTTCCTTACCTCCGCCAGGGACGTATCGGGCAGATAGGGATTGAGATCTTTCTCCGTCATCAGCTGTCGCATAAAAGGGGCAGGCTTCGATGGATAAGGCTGGGTGGGTGAGAGCTTCTCCCCCGACAGATCACTGACGTGAGGCACCACGCGTTCCCTAATATCATAAATGGGTTTGCCCGTCGCGCGGTCGAATATAAACACAAACCCCGTCTTGGTGGTCAGCGCAACGGCATCCATACGCCGCCCATTCCTGTTCAACGTCACCAGCGCCGGAGGCGAGCTGCAGTCCCTGTCCCATACATCATGATGGATCAGCTGGAAATGCCATATCAGCTTTCCCGTTCCGGCATCCAGCGCCAGCAGGCTGTTGGCGAAAAGATCATTTCCTTTTCTTCTGCCGCCATAAAAATCATATGACGCCGAGCCAGTGGCGGCGAATACAAGCCCTCGCCGTTCATCCAGGGTAAGCCCGCTCCAGGCATTGGCGCCGCCGATAAACCGGTAGGCCGCCGTATCGTCCCAGCTTTCATAACCTGCTTCACCAGGATGTGGTATGGTATGGAAGATCCAGGCTCGCCAGCCCGTGCGTACGTCGTAGGCGCGTATATGACCCGGTGCCGCGGCAGCCCCTTCATCCACACGCGATCCCATGATAAGCAGGTCCTTATAAATAATCGGCGGCGAGGTGGCCGTTATGAACAGGTCGTTCACTTCCCGGTCCAGGCCCTTGTGAAGATCCACCCTGCCGCCATCCCCAAAACCCTCCACCATCCGGCCGGTCAGCGCGTGCAGGGCGTACAGGTCGGAGCCGGCCGTATAATAGATCCTTTTATCATCCTTACCATCGCTCCAGTACGTGACGCCTCTGCAATTGTTCAGGATAAAGAACATCTTTTTATCACTTGCCAGCGAGTCGAAAGGGTTAAACGTCCACTTAGGCCGGCCCGTAGCGGCATCGATGGCAAACAATCTCATGGTGGGGGTAGTGCCGTACAATAAGCCATCGACCATGATCGGATTGCATTGGATCTGAGAGTGGTGGGCCGTGTCGATGTCGCCGGTATGATACTCCCATGCCACCTTCAGCTGCGTCACATTGCCGGTATCCACCTGCTTCAACGACGAGTACTGGATACCCTCATCGGAACCCTTGTACTTTGTCCAACCCGTATAAGACCTGCTGCCCTCGCGACACCCCAACAACAGCACACCGATCAAAAAAGCTCTTATAAAATTCATTTGTATTCTATTTCGACATTCCCTCCTTCGGGCCGGATAACAAGATCACAATAACCCGTCTTTTCCATTATAGTCTGCTTATACACCACCGGTCTCCCTCCCTGTGATGCCTTCGACACATTGCTTCCCGGCGGCAATTCCACATGGAGCAACGCCTTATCCCCATTCCCCGCGCACTGCAGGGTCATCCTGTGACGGACGGCATCGTTCTGGAAAATATAGCTGACATACCCCTTGGACGCGGCATACCGTGCCGTAACATGTACCGAGTCCACTCCCGCGGAAACCCACCTGGGCGAAATGACAGGCAGGCTATAGGCCGTCCCGCTATCCTTTATACCGGCCAATCCTTCCATCAAAGCCTCCATGCCCGTAGCTGCCGCCCAGTTGTCCGGCCCGCCGAAAGATTCAGGCGGAGGCTTTACATAATGCGGCTGATCCGCCAGCGTAATGGCAAAGACGATGTAGTTACTTTCGTTCTCCGCCGCCTGTAGCGACAGCCGGGTGATCTTTTTGTCCGGCTGCGGATTGTCGATAGCCGCCCACCATGTCCCCACACGGGCGCTATTGGCATTGGAGCCATTCCAGGCCACTCCCGCGTGATCATTCTCCATCTTGGGGAACCACCAGTTGCTCAACATCTTTTCCTTGAAAATATAAACAGTTCCCGACGTACTGTCACTATAATGGAAAGTGATCGTTCCATACACATTATCCGTCACCGGACCCATTCCCGTATGTAAAAAGTAGATACAGCGGGCCGTGTCGTTCACCGGTATCGTCGCCTGCTCATGTCCTTTCTCCTGTGAGATGGAAATGCCCGCTGCGCTGGCGCCCTTCAATCCTGCCACCTTGAAGGGGATCTCATGATAGCTGCAATCCCCCGCCCCAAAACCAGGCATGTCTTCTGCATAATCCTTATTAACCAGCTTATCCAACTTTAGCATTTTATAATGTACGGCAGGCGGTTCGGGGAAGCTGCCCGTATAGGCGAACCAGATCCTTTTGCCGTCCCCATACCGGAGACCCAGATCGAGCAGCCGCCGCAATATATCCGAACCATATTGCTCAAATCCATTGTCATAGGCGCCCAGCGCCAGCTCACCTGCCACATGTCCTCCTACACCTCCGTTCATGTACTGCCAGACCGCGTTATGCTCAGCAAACCCCCGCCGGAACGGCGGATATATGGCATAGAACTCACCCGGGCTTCCGGGCGGCAGATGGTCTTTCAGCCGCAAATAGGATTGTATGATAGCCACACTTTGTTCATGCGGCAGTCCCCTGTTGAGGCTATAAGCATTGGACTGGGCCAGTTGCTCTTTCATGTCCACTCCGAGGTTTCTCTTCACCGTGCTGTCCTCATCGACAAAATGCGTGAAGTATCGGCCGTTCCAGCTGACGGCATCTAAATGTTGCAGGATCATGGAAGCCCTGTCCCGGAGTTTTGAGGCTTCTTCCGGCATGTCCGCCGCCTGGTACATGGTTGCCAGCTGGTTACAGGCCTGCGCATAGCCGGTGTTATCTCCGAAAAAGACGCCGAATTTCGTTTTACCCGCCGCCACCAGCATGGGATTGCCAATGCCCAGCTTCGGCGTATATTCATCGTTGACCTGGAAATCCCAACTATCGATGGTGAGGGCCCTCTTCAGCAATCCGAATCGCTCCGACCACCGCAAAGGGTCCGTGATGCTGTAGTTCAATGCAGCAGCAGCCGAAGCCAGCAGCCCTTTCATCCAGGCATCGTCCCCCGAAGCCTGCCAGCACTGGTATATACTGTTGACATAATTGTATTCCACATGGTTCTCCACAGGCTGCCGGGCAAAAAAGCAATTCCCGTCACGGAGGAAAAAACCATATTTCTTGTAGGCCGTTTCGAAATAATCGCCATCCTTATTGCCGGCGATAAAGCTCCAGATCATGCCATCCTTTCGCTGCATCCGCGCCATTGTCTCCACCAGGTTCTTTCCATTGGCATTGAAATATTTCATGCCTTTCATGGTCTGATTGTTATCCAGGACCCAGGGCACGAGGAAGTGCGTTGGCCGGCCATTCCAGTCAAATGAGCTTTCGCTGCCATCCGGCGAATAGATGTGCATCCCTTTGTACAGGACTGTGAACAGGCGCTTGAATTCCCCCCTGTCATCCACATCCGTCCGCGCGTCGACATTCAACGGCGAGGAATGCAGCAGCCTGCCATGCGCATCGTAGACATCGATATGTTGCAGGCCCAGGGCGCCGTTGACCTGAAATTGAGCTGCGGCGCTCGCCTTACCGAGAAAATATGTACGTCCCCTTCCATCCCGGACTTTTACGGACCCGCCCGCCGGTATCATTACAGAGATGCGATCCAGCGGTGCGGCGGAATCCACCTGCCTGTATAGCTGACCATAGGCTCCGCCAGTGACCAACATGACGAAGACCCACAATATATATGTTCTCAATATCCGGTGTTTTGGGTGATGTTAGGGTTCTTATCCGTCTCGCTATACGGAATAGGAAAATACAAATGGTGCGGATCGAACTTGATCCGTGTGGGAGTGATGCTGCTGAAGAAATTATTGTCCAGCGTCAATATACCCCCGATGGTCCAGCGGCGAAGATCGAACCATCGTTGCCCTTCTGCGGCCAGTTCCCGAAGACGCTCGTCCATGATCCATTGCATAATGGTATTCTTATCCGTCACGGTCTCATCCAGGTCCGCAGGCTGCGTGCCACCCCCGACCATAAGCCTGGCCCTCGTACGTACCTGGTTGATAAATGAGATCGCCGTGGCCGGCGAGCCGCCCGACTGCAAGGTGGCCTCGGCTTCCAGCAGCAGCACGTCCGCGTAGCGTAAAATGCGTGCGTTGTTGTTGGAGTTGACCGCGCCATTGGACTGATCATGAAGGATATATTTTGTAATGGTGCTGTCGGAGGTCTTGAGCGTATAGGGCAGGCGGGGATCGGCAGGATCGAAGATGCCCGCCAGCTTGGCCGTGGCGGTATAAAGTCCTCCTCCCATATAAGTGCCCGTGCTGTTGTAAAAGCATTGCCAGTACCCGCTTGCCACGCCAATGTCCGCCTGATCATTGCTAAGCCATGCATTGGTGGACCCGTTGATCGTCGCGCCCGCCTGGTATTCGAACAACGATTCGGCATTGTTTTCCTTGGCAACGTCGAAATTGTCTTCGAAGTTTGCAACCAGCGACAAGCCGCTGAGCTTGTTAAAGGCTGTCATAGCGGCCGTGAAATCTTCCGTTTTTTTGGCGGCCGTTCCCCGGAATACCAGGCATTTCCCCAGCAGCCCGTTGGCGGAATTGGCCGTCACCCTCCCGAGGTTGGCGGCGTCCCAGGAAGAAGGGAGCAGCGTTGCGGCTTCCGTTAGATCGCTGATGGCCTGGTCCAGCAGCTCCGTACCCTTGCTGCTCGGTGGGTTTAGCTGCGCCGTAGAAGCCACTACAATAGTGTCCAGCGGCGCCGTACCAAAAAGGTTCCAAAGCATGTAATGAGCAAATGCGCGCAGGAACAGCAGTTCCCCTTTATTGTAATTTTTCAGGTTCGGCGTGGTATAGACCCCATTCTTTACTTCGCCGATCTTTTGCAGTATCTTATTGGCCCGGTTGCACATGATGTAGCTGCTGGTAAAGATCTGGGAAAGCTTGCCTTCGGCAGGGTTGATCGCGTTGCCAAAATCTTCGTACGCCTCCGTACCGTTGTTGGTAAGATCGTCTCCCGGCAGGAAGAACGTCTCCAGCTCCGCACTACCGCTACCCCCGCCTGAATTGCTGCTGGAATAATAGTCCGACAGCATAGCGTAGACCCCTATCACCCCCTGTTTGAAATCATTTTCGGTAGTAAAGGACGATGCCTCGCTGGCCGTGGGTGGCGGCAGATTGAGATCATTCTTATTACAGGAAAAATGCACCACCGTCAATAAGATGATCGTAAAGAATATAGTTAGCGGGAATTTTTTATTGCTTTTCATGCTTGGGATGATTAACAGGTTAAAAAGAGGAGTTTATCCCTATCAGGTATTGTCTCGTCGTCGGATTCAGCGCGTTCTCCGGATCGACGCCTGTATACTTGGTGATGGTGAAAAGATTGATGCCGCTGACATATACCCTAAGCCGCTGGAATACTTTTGTCTTTTCAGCCCATCGATTGGATAAAGTATATCCCAGCTGGACGTTTTGCAGACGCAGATAGGCGGCGCTTTCTACAAATCGGCTGGATGTCCTGTTATTGCCATTGGGATCGCCATATACCGCCCTCGGCATGGTACTCGACGGATGGTCCTGGGTCCAGGCATGCAGCACCGTCGTCCATTGATTACGTCCATTGGTATTCATGCTTTCAGCCGCTGCCCGGATAGTGTTGTATTTTTTTACATCACCGACTCCCTGGAAGAAGATCGAAAGATCGAATCCCTTATAATTTGCTCCGGCATTGAAACCGTAATAAAAACCCGGTATCGTCTTCCCCAGAAAGGTCTGGTCATTGGCATCCACCAGGCTGTCCGGTTTGGTATTATGCGCCGTCGAGCCCGAAGCAGGCTGACCGTACAGATCCTGAAAATATATGTCACCAGGCTTCTGTTGTGTGGAGATCTTGTCTTTGTGGGACTTGTTCCAGTCGTCGATCTGCTTTTGATCCTGGAAAATGCCGCCTGCTTTATAGCCATAGATAAAGCCGATGGGTAGCCCTTCTTCCAGGCCAAGGCTTCTGATGGCCGTGTGGTTGGCAAGGGAAGTTACTTCGTTATGCACGGTTGTGAAGTTCGCCGACAAATTTACCCCAACCATACCGAATGTCCGGTTGTAGCCCGCCTGTACTTCGATGCCGCTGTTGAGCACATCAGCAATGTTAAGATCGGCAGGCACCTCTATACCTGCGCTGGGTGTAAGGCTGACACTTTGGATGATGCCCTTGGTTTTTTTGTGGTAGTAGTCGATAGTGAGGGAAAGGTTGTTGAAAAGCTGTGCGTCAAATCCGATGTTGCCTGAATAAAGCTTTTCCCAGGTGAGGTCCGTATTGGCAAAATTATTATAGGCCACTCCCTGTGCCGGCGTATTGGGCGCGCCTATATTATAGGCAGGCGGTGTGATGGACGCGACCGACAGGTATTGCCAGCCCCCCGTGGTATTTTCGTTCCCCAGGATGCCATAGCCGCCTCTTATTTTCAGGTCGTTGATAAACCGGACACTCTGCATAAAGTTTTCCTGGGATATCCGCCAGGCTGCCGATCCGGCCGGGAAAGTGCCGTACTGATGCCCGGGGGCGAAGCGGGACGAACCGTCCCTCCGGGTCAGCACATCGAGATAGTATTTGCTTGCATAGTTATAGCTGATACGAGCCAGATATCCGATCAGGACGTAATGTCCATGCAGCTCATTATATCCGTACTCATTGCCCGTGACATGGATATACCGCAGGTCGGGGTTGTCGGTGTTAACATAAGAGCTGACCCCCGTGGTCTTCCAAAGCATTTCCTCGTGCGATCCGTTGAGCGTAATATCTATCGAATGCTTGCCAAATGTACGAGTGTAGTCGATATTCACGGATTTATTAAGGCTGGTGGTGACGCTGGAACCCGTGCCCACCGAATTGTAACGTACGCCCGGCGTGGCGTTCTTTATACCCGAGTAAGGGTTGGCCGGCGTTTCGCCGAACTGCCAGTTATCAAAGGAGGTAAAGGAGTTATTGCTGATGGTAAGCTGCTCGCCGCTGAGCGTGCCCCTTATTTTCAGGCCACGGATAGGCTGGAGCTGAACATAGCCGCTGCCTAACAATGTCTGGTGTACAAAGGGATTGGTGTAAGTAGCCATTTCACCAAGGTAGTTGGACACAGGGACAAAGGCATCCGAGGCGGATTCCCACACAGGGCTGATATCGAATGTCGTTGGCGTAATGGGCTGGTTTGTCTTCCACAACGCTGCGTAGCCATATGGGTTATTCTTGTCGTAGATGGCCTGCCAGGGCGCAGCCTGGTAGATACCCAGATCGTTGGTGCCTGGCCAATTGGCCTCATGGGTGTTCTCCTGGATGAGACGCAGGTTGAGCCCCGTCTCCAGGTATTTGCCGATCTTCGATTGCACGTTGCTGGAAATGCTGTACCGCTCCACATTGACGCCCAGGAATGGACCGTCATTCTTTGTATAGCCTGCCGAGAAATTGTACAACGTATTGTCCGACCCTCCGCTGGTACGCACATTATAGTTCCGGACCTTTGCACTATGATTGATGATGACGTCCTGCCAGTCATAGGTGGGACTGTTGCCAAGATAGCTGGGACTCGAAGGGTCCCACACGGCGCCGAACTTGCTTGCCTGGCCTATCGGTATAGGAGTTGTACCATTCAGAAAGGGGTTTTGATTATACGCATCCGTGATAAATTTTACATATTGCTGAGTATTCAGGAAGCTATAGGTCTTAGGTACTTTTTGTGTTCCATAGATAACGTCCGCGTCCACCCGCATATGCCCCTTCTTACCCGACTTGGTGGTAACGAGGATCACGCCGTTCGCGCCCCTTACGCCATATACCGCCGTGGCGGATGCGTCCTTCAGGACAGTGATAGACTCGATATCGCTGGGATTGATGATCGTATACAGGTTGATGGAGGTCCTTCTCGTCGGGTCATTGGTCTTGTCTACCGTGGCGCCCGCCCCGCCCTCCTCGATGGGAATGCCGTCAATGACATACAACGGGTCCGCATAATTGAATGAGCTGACACCCCTGATCCTTACTGTCGGTCGTGCGCTGGGATCGCCGCCTCCCGAGATAATGCCGACGCCAGCCATCTGTCCCTGCATGGCTAACTGCGGGCTTACCGCCGTGCTTTTTTCAATTTCGGCCGTCCCAATGCTGACAAATGCGCCTGTAAGGTCTTTTTTTCTTCTTTCACCGTACCCGATGACTACCACTTCGTTGAGACCGTTGTTCTGTGAAGTCAGCATGATGGTCATGCCGTCCCTCGCTTTTATTTCTTTATCCAGATAGCCCACATAGGTGATAATAAGAGTGGCGCCATCCGGAACGCCTGTCAGTGTAAAATCCCCTTTGCTATCCGTGATGACCTTTTTATCCATGCCCTTTACCTGCACAGTGGCGCCCGCAAGCGGGGTGCCGAGACTGTCTATAACCCTACCGCTGATAGGAACTGCGCCATCAGGAGACCCCGTTATGGTCTCGTCTTTCGTATAAAGTACGATCTGCCCGTCAAGGACGCGATAGGAGATACTATAAGGTATCAGCAGCTGGTTCAGCAGATCGCCAAGCCTTTTATCAACCACCGTCAGGCTTAGTTTTTTGCTTACATCCACCATCTTCGAGCTAAAGACGAACTTGACGTCCGTAAAGGATTCTATTTTATGAAGCACCTCTTTCAGCTTCATGTTGCTGATGCTGATGGACACCCTTTTATTGAGGATCTCCTGACCGTTGCTGTTCGTTGCATAGGTCGCAAGAACGGTACTCAAAACAAGCAGTTGAATTACAAAAAGTCTCATTGCCAGGGGAATTATTGCAACAAGTAATTTTTTTCTCATAATTTGTGATGGTTTTGTGCGTGAAGTATCAGATCGGACAAAATCCAACCATAGTATGGTTGCTAAGGCCGGCGATACCGCGAATATTGCCGGCTTCTCTTTTGGATGACATGCGTGACTGTGCTATGTGGGGACCCGGCTCATATGGCAGATTTTAATTTATGGTTAAGCAAATAGTATGTATGACGGATCAGTTGCAGCTTTTTCCTCCCTTTAAAAGTATTTTCGTCCCCTTGATCTCGTAGGACGCTCCCAGCGCCTGACAAATAAATTCCAGTTTGTTGTAGAGGGACGGCTTCGTAAGGTCGCCCGTAAATGGACAGTTCTTCAGGCTGTCGTTCTCCAGCACGATCTCTATATTGTATGTTTTTTCAATGGAGGCCAGCACAGTGGACAGAGGCATATCGTCGTATACAAAGCTGATGGAATCCTTTTTGTCGGCCACTGGCGGTACAGGCAGCGGAGTATCCACGATGGAAGTGACAAAATGCCTGGCCTGTTCGTAATAGGTTACTTTTTGATTGGCGGTAATGATTACTCCGTTCTCTAATTTCTCACGGGGACTCAGGGATATCTTGTTGCCGTTCTCATATACGGCCACCTTCCCCGTGCTGACGGCTACCTCTACCCCGCTGGTGACGGCTTTTACATTGAAGCTGGTGCCCAGCACCTCCGTCACCAGGTTCTCGTTATAGACAAAGAACGGACGTCTGAGATCTTTGCTGACTTCGAAAAATGCCTCGCCTTCCAGATGCACTTCTCTCTTATTCTTTCCGAAATGCTCCGGGTATTCCACCTTGCCGCCATGCCTGAGGGTGACCCTCGTCCCGTCCTCCAGCAGGATGACCTGCGGCGATTCCCCCTGATTGACTTTTTCCGCCAGCGACCCGGACATTCCTTCGCCCATGGATACTTTCGCTGCCTGCCGTCGCGATAATAACAGCAGACCCGCCCCCACGACAAAAACAATGAGGACGGCAGCAGCCCATTTCCACCGGACAAAAGAAGGCAGCGCCCGGATACGGGATTTTTCTTCCGGCGCCGTCTCGTCTATCTCGCGGTGAATTTTATTCCACAGGCGATCTTCAAGGGTCCCTAATTGCACATCCGCGCTGGCTGGCATAGGCACATTGGGTTCGTCCAGCAGATCGTACCATCTGTCAATGATGATTTTTTCTTCATGGGTGCATTTGCCATCCAGGTACTTTTTTAACAGGCTGTGAAAGGCTTTCCTATCCATATGTAATTGCTGTTACCAGGTTATAGTCAGCGTCCCTGGAACAACCCCTAAAAAAAGAGGAGATTTTTTTTTGGTTCCTTCAAAAAAACCAACGAAAGATAATAAGCAGCAGCACCAGCAGGTACTCCTTCAGATACAGGCGTATGAGCTTAAGCGATTTGGTAATATGATATTCCACCGCCTTTTCGGAGATGTTCATTTGAAGAGAAATATCTTTAACTGAATGATTCTCAATTCTGCTCAACCGAAATACTCTACCGGTCTTTTCCGGCAGCGCATCGATAGCGTTCTCTATAGCGGCGGAGAGCTCCTTCACCAGCATGCCGCTGTCCGCCTCGGTGGCCGGAAGATCGCCACGCAGCTGTCTGGAAGCCGCGGTAAGTTTCTGCGTCCGGAGCAGGCTGGCCTGTATATAGTTGATGACCTGGTATTTTACCGCCGCCTTTAGATAGTGGTCCAGGTTTCCAATGCTGACGGTATGCCGGTGTTTCCACAGCCCTACCCAAATATTCTGCACCAGTTCTTCCGCGGCTTCTTTCTGATGGACCTTTTGCAGGCAATAGTGGTAAAGCTCCTTCCACTTGCGGCGATATAATTCCCTGAATGCCGACTGGTCATCGGTTTTCAGCAGCTTAAGCAATATCCCTGTGTCGATGGGTTGATAGTTCATATGCAACAATCACAGACGTTCTGGTTATCTATATTAAGACTGTTTTTAAAAATAACTGTCCTGCCCTATGCTGTAAGGTACTACTATTTCTCTGCGCATCTCCGAACCTCGGGTCCGGCCCCTGACTTACAAACAAACCAGCGATCCGCAGCCTTGCGAAACTCGTCGAACCTCGGGTCTTTGTCGGAAACCCAGGCGACAACCCCATCAGGACGTATCAGTACGGCGCGTAAGCTCAATTGCTCTTTCGCCCTGCCCGAAACATACCTGATCTTATATTCCCCTGCCAAAGCTTTAAGCCCATCATTCTCATCGAAATCCAGCAGCACCCCCTGCCCATCCCGCATAAGCTCTCCAGCCTTGGTCCCATCTTCGAATTCAAAATTAGGAACGCTACGCCCCATCAGCGGATGCTCTCCACCAAGGTCGTAATGTGTGTAGATCCCCCACACTCGTCCGGCAAAATAAGTGGCGCCATCGCGGGTACTCATAACGTCGCGGATCATCGCATTTAGCGCACGGGCTTGTGGTTCCGGCCTCATGATGGCAACCTGGGCGCGCGACCAATCCAGGACTTGCTCACCAATAGGGTGTCGTTCAGCTTGATAGCTGTCCAGAAGGCCTTCCGGCGCTTCCTTCCGAATGATTGCAGCGAGCTTCCAGCCCAGGTTCATGGCATCGCCCAGCCCAAGGTTAAGCCCCTGACCTCCCAGCGGGGAATGAATATGCGCGGCATCGCCGGCTAAAAGCACCCGTCCATTACGGTAGGTGGTGGTCTGTCGTGCCCGGTCAGTCCAGGTGGTGGCGATATGCAGGGCGCTGATCGTAACGTCGGTGTTCGACACGCGACGTAATACCTCCTGCACATGTTCAAGGGTCACCGGCTTTTCGGAATTATGGAATGCTCCGCCATCAAAGTCCTGGATCATTATGTAACCAGGCTGCGACTGCAGATACATACCTGTTGGTGTCACATTTCGGCCTGGCCGCAGCTTCTCGGGGTCGGCAATATCCACCAGCGTAGAGTAGCCGGTAAATTCCGGCTCGGTGCCAGCGAATTCAAAACCGCCAGTCTTGCGAACAACACTGCGGCTCCCATCACAGCCTACCAGCCAGACACCTTTAAAAGATTGGTCTCCTGCCTTAACAATCACCCCATCCACGGTCTGCTGAAAGCCGGTAATAGCAAGCCCCCGCTTGATAGTTACTCCAAGAGACATTGTCCGCCGGGTCAGCACCGTTTCAAGCTCCTTTATTTCAGAAATTAAGCGGACGTCGGTTGAGCCTGGCAGGCGATACCTCCACTGTGCGGTATCAATATCATCGTCATAGAATGGAATGCCGGCGAAGTGCCCTGCCTGACGACGGGGTCCTTGTTGAGAATTTTGGTGAGGATTTTTAAGCCGTTTGTGTATCTCAAGCTCATTTAGCAACCCCCGGCGATACAGCGCTTCTATAGTGGGCGCCGAGAGTCCCCGTATCCCGAAAGGAAGCTGCTTCAATGGCGAGTGCGAATGCTCTGCCTTCTCCAGTACCAGGACCGAACAGCCGGCCAGGGCCAGCTCACAGGCGAGGAACAGTCCCACAGGTCCTGCGCCCGCGATGATGACATCATGTGTTTCGCTCATACAAATAATTGAAACACAAAATTCAGGAGCGCTCCTGTCCTAGGCTTGTACAAACGCGACAAAATCGTCGCTTACAGCCTGTTTCCTTTTCCTGGATTTTCGGGCGAACGCCGATGGGGTCGTGCCGCTGTAACGTTTGAATTCTCTGCTTAGATGGGATTGATCCGTATAGCCTAGCTCATGAGCCAGGCCGGCAATATTAGTTTCCGGATAAAGCCATAGCCGGTTTCTTACCTGCTCAAAGCGCATCAGACGGGAAACATCTTTAACAGTGTGGCCGGAGGATTGCGAAAAGTTCCTTTCCAGCGTACGAACCGTCGCATGAGCCGCCGCCGCTACCTGGCTCACTGGCAGGGTGCCATTTGCCTCTCTCATAGCCACGCCCGCCTTGAACAGCATGCTGTCAACAGCAATCCGCGACCGTGCATCCAGGAAATACTGTTTTACCTCTGCCAGCGCTTCCTCCATCCTGCCAGCCTGTATCTTCTTTTCCAATATGGGTTGAAGCTGGGCGATAGGATGCTCAAATATGCGCACTCCGCCTTTACCGGACGGCAGTCCGAGCAGATCGAACACTGTCCAGGGGAAGCATCGGATACCAATGACCTCTAAACGCTTTTTCGTGTAAAAAAGAACAGGCTGACCAAGCAGCCCCATCATGAACGGTGATGGCAATGACTGCAATGCTCCATGGTGGGAAACGCTGCAGGGGCTTCCGAAATGAAAAATAATTTCAGCATAGCCATCCGGAAGTACTTCAAAGCTCGTTTGTTGTTCTCCAAAGTCTCTTCTGTCATACCAAAAACACTTTATGGTATCCCGTAGCTCTTCCGGCGGTTCAAATTCCTGGTGCATTTTGAAAGGTAGCAAATAACTCGAACCTATTTTTTCTTATTTCGTATTTTTATTGCAATGAACGTGCGGCAGCCAAATGGACTATAAGATCATACAACCTCCGCGACAGCTTTCCGGTTATGTCCCACTGTCACAGACTAATTCTACTTGTGTGAAAGGCATGACTACCGGACGGGGCCGGGCGCTCGTAGGAGTTGCCGTGGGCCTGATCAGTTTGGGCATTGGCTGGCGGGCTAAGGTCGGTCATAATAAAGGTACCGGCAGCGCACGTACGGCGGCCGTCCTGGCCCTGGTGCTGGGGTTCATTGGTATTGTCCTTAGCGTAGTGCACTTAAGCATCACTACAGGTGCCGTTTTTGGTAGCGGCAGCGAAAAGGCAGTGGCAATCTTTGCTTTTGTACCGAACCTCATCGGCATAGCCCTTGGAGGACTGGCCCTTCGCACCCGCAGCGCCAAAGCTCACGGAACATAAGGCCCGCGTGCTACCAGTTTATCACCTGAGTCATCTACTTCAAACAAATGTGGGATACGGCGGGTGTGCCCGTTAATATGCTGATGGCTATGTATCGCCATCAATAATTTGCCCTGCAATGTCCGGAACAGCATGCCATGCCCGAAATTGGGCGGCGTGATAGGTTCTTTCTCCTGTATCCAGGGGCCATCCAATGTACCGCTTGTAGAATAAGCGACCCCTTGTGTATAGACGTCGTATACCCAGCTCGTCCAGAGCATACCGAGGGCGCCGGTCTGCGTACGGAAAACGTATGGCCCGTCCGTTACCTTATTGGGCCGGATATTCCCATTCTCATCCTTTTCCCGGCTCCAGGGAGAATTACTGGCTCGGAATAATATTGTTCCCTTTCCTATTGATCCGCTCAGATCAGGCTTTAGCTGGATTTTTTCGATGGTTCCGTCCCAGTTCTGCAACCATTCATGACAGTAGATCATATATGGCTTTCCATCCTTATCGACCCAAAAGGTCCCGTCCAGCGTCGATTTATTCGCGGGCAGATAGGTAGAGTCCTGCATCGGCACATACGGTCCGTCCGGATGATCGCTCACCAGGACATGCGATGCGCGTCGTTCTATAATTCTTCCTTTTACAGTATCGATCTTTATGTCATGATTAGTGAACGTAGCAAAGTAATAGTACCGGCCCTTATATTCATGGAGCTCGGCCGCCCAGATCATTGGATGAGGCCCCATCCATGACCCAGGATCAGTCTTTACAACCTGGAAAGGGCCCTCCCAAAACTTCAGATCCTTGCTTTTCCAGAGCATACCACCGGTGCCGGTCATATAGTACATGGCTGTTTTAGCATCAGCCAGGATACAAGGGTCGCTCAGCCGGATGGAATCAAGCGGAATATTTTTTCTTATACCATTCGATCTTTCTTGCGCGGATAGGGTGAACGGGAAAATTAGTATAAAACATAAAAGAGAATAAATTATTTTCATATCCTGTGCTCCTGTTTGCCAAATGCGAATTACAGCATTTTTCCAATTAACACCAAAAACGACCGCTATCATTTAACTTGGCCAGGGTATGGTCCAGTATAAAAAACTTTCATGAAAACAACAGTACTCATTTCCCGCCTGCTCCTTGGTTTCCTCTACCTGGTCTTCGGTCTCGATTACTTCCTGCATTTTATACCCTATCAACCGCCTCAGCATCCGGGGGCGGCAGGGTTATTCAAAGCGGGGCTGATAGCGTCGGGCTACTTTTATCCCATGCAAAAAGTCATTCAGATAGCAGGAGGGCTCTCTTTATTGTCCAATTGGTATGCACCCTTCTTCGCCGTCGTCCTTTTCCCCATCAGCGTCAATGTCTTTCTTTTCCATACCCTTTTGGTACCTTCAGGCTGGCTGATGGGCGTCCTTCTTTTACTGCCCAATCTGCTGCTCGGCTTCGGCTACCGTGCCTGCTACCGGGGCCTCTTTACCGCCCGGCCCCGGATCTGAAATGATTGCCACCCCCGTGCCGGTCTGACCTGGCTTCCTATCGGCTCAAATAGCTGGCCGGCAAATCATTCCGAACGGAGATTGTCGGTAGGGTTGACGAGAGCCGCACGGATAACGCGCAGACTGATGGTGAGAAGGCTGATCGTAAGGGTGATCAGACCGGCCAGCACGAAGATCCTCCACGAGATACTAATGCGATAAGCAAAGCCCTGCAGCCAGCGGCGCATACCCAGCAAGGCGATTGGGGAGGCGACGGCAAGGGCGATCCCCACCAGTACTATAAGCTCCTTATTCAATAAGAAGACGATGTCGGCAACGCCGGCGCCCAGCACCTTGCGGATGCTGATCTCTTTCTTTTTGCGTTCGACGGTGAAGAGGATGAGCCCGAGCAGGCCGATGCAGGAGACGAAGATGGTGACGACGGTGGAAATTCTTACCAGCCGGGACAGCTGTTGATCCTTTTTGTAGAGCTGGGCGATGCTGTCATCAAGAAAAGTGTAGGTAAAAGGTTGATCATGAAACAGCCTCTTCCAGAGAGCTTCCAGCCTCGGCAGCGTCTGCCGGTTGCCTGGCGTAATGCGGAGGCCGACGCTGTTATCCAGATCCGCGACCCGGGCGATGGCAAGGGCGGGGATAGGGGTATGAAGTGAAGTGGTATGGAAGTCCGCCACGACGCCGACGATGGGATGGGTCTCACCCTGCCAGGTGAGGGAGTGGCCGATGGCATCGGCAGGTTTTGAAAAGCCTAGGGCCTTGCTATAAGTTTCGTTGATGATGAACTCTCGTAGGCTGTCGCCGGACGAGAGATTGCGGCCTGCCAGTAGATCCATCTGATAGAAGGGAATAAACCGCTGGTCGGCAGCCTGCAGGTTGACAGACAGTCCATTGTCGGCGCGGTTGTCGAGCTTCATCGGGTATTGTATAATGGGTGCGCCGGCAGGTGGGTGGCCCTGCACGGTAGACGCCTGTACTCCGGAGATGCCGAGGGCCTGCCGGGCAAAGAGACGGATCTGTTGTGGTGGGCCGTTGAAGTCGGTGACGGTTACCACAGCGGTGCTGGAAAAACCCATGTCGGTCTCGAGCATATAATTGATCTGGCCACCGACAACGAGAGAAGCCATAATGAAAAGTAGGGAGATCGAGAACTGGAAGACGATGAGAATCCGGCGGAGGGTGAACTTTTGGATGTTCTGGGTCTGCACAGTGCGGTTGGATTGTAGGCGGACGAGGCTGATAGCGGGATAGAGACCGGCAAGGAAGGTGGTAACGATGACGCTTCCGGCTGCAAAAAGGAGACTGGCGCGGGTGAAGGGGTTAAAAGGGATGCCTTCGGGCAGGACATCGCTGAAAAGAGCCATGACCGGGCGAACGAGCGCCAGGGCAATAATGGCGGACAACGTGGTGAGAATGGCCGTTTCCATCAGCGATCGCAGGATGAGCTGGAAATGGGTGGCGCCAAGAATGCGACGGATGCTGATGTCCTTTGCCTGTTGCAGGGATTGAGCCGTGGACAGATTGATAAAATTGACGATCGCCAGCAATAAGATAAATACCGCCGTACCGATGAGGCCATAGAGGGCAGGCCGGTGAGCCTTACGGATGCCATCGTTGGTATAGCCCTCGTTGAAATGAATATCGTCGAGAGGCTGGAGGACCATG
>Ga0068852_100000831_pt1 | contig 20424 bp, 20 predicted proteins | sample KBSCornC22_FD_66594 | JGI IMG/M metagenome (GOLD analysis project Ga0068852, IMG submission 66594) | Corn rhizosphere microbial communities from Kellogg Biological Station, Michigan, USA - KBS Corn C2-2 | ecosystem: Host-associated > Plants > Roots > Rhizosphere > Soil ... | reverse complement strand
TCGATCCCGCCCTGCGGCATCTGCCAGGCGTCGTCGGGATTATCGATCCGCGCCCCAACCCACACCTTGCCTTCGGCATTGAGCAGCATCACTCCGACGCCGCGCCGATAGCGATCCCCGTTCGTCATCATCCCTCCCGTCAGATCAGCCGTGTCAGCCAGTGAAGCACGTTCAACGCGAACTGCTGGTCGTCCTCACTGGTCAGGCCCACCCGGTCGGCCCATGGGAAGTCCTGCTCGGTGAACATCGCCGCCTCGCCCGCGACGACCACCCGGCCGCGGCCGAACGGGAGCGCGATCGCCTGCGCCCGGCCGCCGATGCGCATCCCCGGGACCGTGCCGGCGTGCGCGAGCGTATCGATGTCGTCCCGCTTGAGCACGCCGAGCGCGTCGGCGGGCAGGATCAGCAAGGCCGTCGCGCCCGCCGCGACGCTCAGCGATTCACCGGTGAAGCTTTGCACCGCCTTGACCCGCTCGGAAGGGGTGCGGCCCTCCAGGATCGGGTGCTGGCCGAGCATCCGCCCACGGAACTGGACATTGGCGGTGGTGGCGCCGTTCTGGCGCACGACCGCGAAGCCGGTGTCGAGGTGGACGCCGAATGCGGCCGCGAGTTCCTTCGCGGCAGTCCCGAACGGCGCATGGTCGGCGATCAGCAGGAGCGAGCCGCCGTCGCCCACCCATTGCCGGACTGCTGCGATTTCGTCCGGAGCGAAGGCGCTGGTGCCGGATGTCGCGCTCAGCGCGTTGGCGATCACGAGCACGTTCACGCCAGCGAGCGATTGCGCCGAAAACGGCAGCGCCGACGCGCGCAGGCGATAACCGTCGGCGGCAAGCAGTTTGCCGAACGGCGTGTACCTCCCGTCGAGTGTATGGAAGTTGCGGTGCGCCTGGTCGACCGCGACCACCGGTCCGCTGGCGGCGGCATAGGCGGGGTGCGGCACCTTGGGCGTGAAATTCGCGTCGGCATGCTGCTGCTGCGCAACCGCGGTTCCGGCAAGCGCCAGGCCGAGCGCCAGGGCTGCAAGCGCCTTCATTGCGCTGCCTCTGCAAGACTTTGAAACACCAGCCACACGCTTACTCCTACTTTGCCGAAGCCGACCGACCGTCAATGGTGCAAAGCGGCAAGCCGGTCGCGGACCACTCGGGCTTCTCCGTCATACTGGACGAGGCTGTTGAGGTAGCTGTCCACGGTGGCGAGATGGACCCTGAGCTCGCGCGCGAGCTCGGGATGCGCGCGAAGATCGGCGGCGACTTGCTTCGCGGTCGCCGGATCGAGCTTCAGCGGACAGACATGCGGAAGCGTGAGCTCGGTCATGTCCCCCGGAAGCAGCCGGTCGCCGCAGGTTTTGCGGATGGCCTGCTGAACGGCGTCGGGAATGAGCATCCGGACATCTTCGCGGTAGCGCGACCGCACCGAGTTCGAATTCAAATTCTCGACATCGAAAGCCATGAGCCGCGCCAGCGGAACGCGCAGCCGATCGTCGTCGACATTGCGCAACTGGTCCGCGCCGAACACCGCGGCCCAGCTTTGCGACTGGCCGAGCCCATGGATCTGGCTCGCCTGGTAGGCGGCGATGACGAAATCATTGTCGCTCACCTTCCGGTCGCCATTCCAGGCCGCGAAAGCCGTTTCGGCGAAGCGGCGGCTGGTGGCATAATAATCCCGGGTATTGGCGGCGTAGGCGATGATCTGGTCGATTTCCGGCTCGATGCGCATCAGCAGGCGCTGGGTCTCGGCCCGGTCGACCCGCGCCTGGTTCCAGTTCGACGCCTGGATGCCGAGAAAAACGCCGAGCACGACGATCAGGAAGTCATCGCGATCGCGGTCCAGTTCTGGGCGCGAAGGTTTGTCGTCAGCCGGCGCAGGATCATCTCTGCCTCCCCCGGGGGCAGCCTGCGTATTTCAGCGCTGAAATGAAAGTGCCGTCGGACGCCTTCACGTCCGCTGATCCAGGTCGCGCTTGAGAGCCTCGATCGCGGCTTCGATGATGTCGACATTCTGGAGATAGGCCTTGGCGCTGCCCAGATGGAGCGCAAGTTCGCCGGCGATCGCAGGATGGGCGCGAAGATTCCTGCCGGCAGCCGCCGCTTCGGCCGGGTCGAGGTGCAGGGCGCAAGCAGCCGGCAGCACGTAGATGTGCTGATCCGCCGCGTCGCTCACCAGCCGGTCTCCGCAGCGTGCGCGGATTCGCGTCTGAATGTCGTTGGGAATGACCAGCCGGACGTCATCGCGATAGCGCGTCTGCATGGTCGCCAGCCCGACGTTCGTATAGTCGGTCGTCAGCACGCTGCCCAGGTGACGGCGAAGGGTCGGGTCCTCGATGTTGCGCAGCTGGTCGCCACCGAACACGAGCGTCCAGTTCTGTCCGTTGATTCCGACGCCGTACACCTGGCTCGCCTGGTAAGCGGCGGTGACGAACTGCTCGTCGGTTACCCTCGGATCCTTGTCCCATCGGGCAAGCGCTACATCCGCGTAGCGGCCAGTGATCTGGTAGTATCGCCTGATCGACGCGAAATAGTCGATCTCGCCGTCGAGCTCCAGCTTCAGCTGCTCGAGCATGCGGGCTGTGGTCTCTTTGGCGATCCGCGCCTGGTTCCAGTTGGAAACCATGTTGCCCACGAACACGCCGATGATGACGATGCAAAGCTCGATCGCGATCGTCGTCCAGTTCTGGGTTCTGAGATTGGTCGTGAGCCTGCGCAAGATCATGGCTTCGCCCCCTTGGCGCTTAGTGCGTCGACCCGGCCCCAATGGAAAGCTGTCGCGATCCGAACGAAGAAGGTGGCGAAAGGCCAGTGGCCGTCTTAAACTGACTCCATGGCTACAGCCACACACCAACTCACCGACAAGGAAGCCACCGCCCATCCGCCGCAGGAGGCGGTCGTCGTCCGGTTCGCCGGCGACAGCGGCGACGGCATGCAGCTCACCGGCGGCCAGTTCACGCTCTCGACCGCGCTCGCCGGCAACGACCTCGCCACTTTCCCCGATTTTCCGGCGGAAATCCGCGCGCCGCAGGGGACGACCTTCGGGGTGTCGGCCTTCCAGATCAATTTCGGCTCGACCGCGATCGACACCGCCGGCGACCAGCCCGACGTGCTGATCGCCATGAACCCGGCCGCGCTCAAGGTGAACGCGCCGCAGGTCCGCGATGGCGGGCTGCTGATCGTCGATGAAGGCGAGTTCACGCAACGCAACCTCGCCAAGGCCGGCTACGAGCAGAGCCCGCTCGAGGACGGAAGCCTCGCCAGGTGGCAGGTGGTCCACTTCAACATCTCGCAGCTGACGCTCGATGCCGTGAAGCCCTTCGGCCTCGGCAACAAGGAAGCGCTGCGCTGCAAGAACATGTGGACGCTGGGCTTGGCGCTCTGGATGTTCGACCGCGACCGGCAGCCGATCGTTGACTGGCTCAAGACCAAGTTCGCCAAGGCGCCCGAGCTTGCCGAAGCCAATATCGCCGCCCTCAATGCCGGGCACGCTTATGGCGAGACGGCCGAAATGGGCGCGCCGTTCAAGCAGCACCATATCGCCCCCGCGCCCGCCGAGCCGGGGCTCTACCGCACCGTCACCGGCGCGGAATCGCTCGCTCTAGGCCTCGTCGCCGGATGCCAGCTAGCGGGCCTCAAGATGTTCTTCGGCTCCTATCCGATCACTCCGGCGAGCCCGTTGCTGCACCACCTCGCTCGGCTCAAGGAGTTCGGGATCACGACCTTCCAGGCGGAGGACGAGATTGCCGCGGTCTGCGCTGCGATCGGCGCCAGCTACGCCGGCCAGCTCGGGATCACCTCCTCGTCCGGCCCCGGAATCGCGCTCAAGATGGAAGCGGTCGGACTCGCGGTGATGACCGAGCTTCCGCTGGTGGTCATCAATTCGCAGCGCGGCGGCCCGTCGACCGGGCTTCCGACCAAGACCGAGCAGTCGGACCTCTACCAGGCGGTCTACGGCCGCAACGCCGACGCGCAGGTGCCGGTGATCGCCTGCCGTTCTCCCGCCGACGCGTTCGACTGCGCGATCGAGGCGTGCCGGATCGCAACGCGGTATATGACTCCCGTCATCCTGCTCACCGATGGCTATATCGCCAACGCGGCCGAGCCGTGGCGCGTGCCGGACACGAGCAAGTACGAGCCCTTCCCGGTCAGCTTCTTCGAGACGCCGCCGGGCGAGGGCGAGGTGGTCATGCCTTATGCCCGCAACGAGGAGCTGGCGCGCCCGTGGATCCGGCCGGGAACGCCGGGGCTCGAGCACCGCATCGGCGGAATCGAGAAGCAGCCGGGCACCGGCAACATCGACTACCGCCCCGAGGTCCACCAGGAGATGACCGAGACGCGGGTCGGCAAGGTGCACGGCATCGCCAATTCAATCCCGGACCAGGACGTCTGCCTCGGCCGCGAAGGGGCCGAGCTGGCGGTGGTCGGCTGGGGTTCGACATTCGGCCCAATCCACCAGGCCGTGCGCCGCGCGATCGCCAAGGGGCAGGACGTCGCCCACGTCCACGTCCGCCACATCTGGCCGATGCCCAGGAATATGGCTGTCCTATTGAAGGGCTTCAAACATATCCTCGTGCCCGAGATGAACATGGGCCAATTGAAGACCGTGCTCCGCGACCAGTTCCTCGTCGACGCCAAGTCGCTGACCAAGGTCAGCGGCCACCCGTTTCGGATCGCCGAGATCGAGGCCGCCATCGACGCTGCGCTCGAGGAGGACTCGCGTGCGCGCGCGTAGAACTGTCAACTTTGGCAACATTCGCCGGGGAACAGAAGATTTGAGGCTCCACTGATGAACGAGATGACCACCATCACGACCGCCAAGGACTGGGCCAGCGACCAAGAGGTCCGCTGGTGTCCCGGCTGCGGCGACTATGCGGTGCTGAAAGCCGTCCAGCGGACGATGCCCGACCTCGGCGTCGCGCGCGAGAAGACGGTGTTTATCAGCGGGATCGGCTGCTCGAGCCGCTTCCCTTATTACATGGCCTGCTACGGCTTCCACACGATCCACGGCCGCGCCGCCGCGATCGCCACGGGGGTCAAGCTCGCCAACCCCGACCTCGACGTGTGGATCATCACGGGCGACGGCGACGCGCTCTCGATCGGCGGCAACCACACGATGCACGTTCTCCGCCGCAACCTCGACTGCCAGATCCTGCTCTTCAACAACGAGATCTACGGCCTGACCAAGGGCCAATATTCCCCGACCAGCCGCGTCGGCACGCGCTCGCCGTCGACTCCGTTCGGCTCGGTCGACCGGCCGGTCACGCCCTGCGCGTTCGCGCTCGGCTCGGGCGCGCGGTTCATTGCGCGCGCAATCGATGTCCACAAGAACCTGCCCGACGTGCTCAAGGCCGCCCATGCGCACAAGGGCGCGAGCTTCGTCGAAATCTTCCAGAACTGCATCGTCTACAACGACGACGTGTTCGCGAGCTTCACCGAAAAGCAGGCCGCGGCGGAGAAGCAGCTGTGGCTCGCGCCCGGCGAGAAAATGCTGTTCGCCGGCGGCGCCAAGGGCATCGCGCTCGACCGCGAGCGTCTTGCGCTCAAGGTCGTGCCGGGCGACGACCCGGATGTGCTCACGCACGACCCCACCAATCGCCAGCTCGCCGCGATGCTGATCCTGATGCCACAGGAGAATTACCCGATTGCGCTCGGCGTCATCTACGAAGACCCGCGCGCCACCTTTGAAAGCGCCGTGATCGAGCAGAACAGGACGGCCGCATCGGGCAAGACCCCCGACCTCCAGGCGCTCGTCGCCAAGGGCCAGACCTGGATGGTCGAAAAGGAGCCGCACCAGATTTGAGCATCAAATTCCTCCCTGTCGCGAAGCGATGGGGAGGGGAACCAGCGAAGCTGGTGGAGGGGTAACTGACGCAGGCGCCTTTCACCCCTCCACCATCCTCCGGATGGTTCCCCTCCCCAACTCCCGTTGGGGAGGAACTCTAAGTGGACAACCTCACCCACAGCCTCGTCGGCGCGGTGATGGGGCGAATGGGCCTCAAGCGTCTGACGCCGCTCGCGATGCCGGCGCTGATCGTCTCGGCCAACCTGCCCGACATCGACAGCTTCGTCGCTCCGCTGTTCGGCGTCTCGCCGCGGGTCGCTCACCGGGGCTTCACCCATGGCGTCGGCGGGCTCATCCTTCTGCCGTTCGTCACAGCGGCAATCATCCTGCTGTGGCAAAGGTTTCGGCCGAACAAGGAAGGGCGGGTCAGGCTTGGGGGCTTGCTGTTCGTCTGCTTCCTCGGCGGCCTGAGCCACTCGGCGCTCGATTATCTGACCGGCTACGGCACCCGGCTTCTCGAGCCCTTCTCGCATCGCTGGTTCTACGGCGACACTTTGTTCATCGTCGATCCGTGGATCTGGATCATGCTGATCCTCGGTCTCGAATTTTCGTGGCGCGCCGAAAGGAACGGGCGCAACTGGACTCGGCCGGCGACGTGGGCGTTCGCGGCGGTGCTCGGCTACATCGCTGTCAACGCCGCGATCACCTTCAGGTCCGTCGTCCTGACGCGCCCGCTCGTCGAGCGAGTCGCGCAGCCGCGGCTGATCGTCGCGAGCGAGGAGCCGCTCCTGTTCTGGAGAAGGCACATGCTGTGGCGCGGCGCCGCCATCGCCGGAAGCGGGGAGTACGATCCGGCCGAGGGTCTCAACCACATCCGGCTCGATCCCCGGATCGTCCCCCTCCGCCTCGACGAGCCCGAGCTTGCGCGCGCAGCCCGGACCGACCCGAAGGTCCGCGACTTCCTGTTCTGGTCGCGGATGCCGGTGGTGACGCAGCTGGACGGACGCCTCTACCTTGGCGACCAGCGCTTTCCGGCGCTCCGGCATACCGGTTTTCTTCTCCCGCTCGACAAGCGGTAGATGAATTCATACCTGCAGCGCCGATGAGCACGCGCGGCGAGCATCTGGTGCGCGCCGACCGCCGTTTCGCGACCGGCGGCGGCTTCGTCGCGCGCGCCGCCGCACCGGCGATCCAGCGCGTGGTCGACGACATCGACCGGCGCCTGCGCGCCGGCGGCCTCGACGCGACTCTCCCCGACGGCACCGAGCGGCGGCTCGGCTTTCACGCCAAGGGGCCGCGCGCCGTCGTGCATCTGTCGAGCTGGATGGCGCTCATCCGCCTCGCGACCTCGGGATCGGTCGGCTGGTACAAGGCCTGGACCCTCGGCGAATGGTCGAGCCCCGATCCGGTGAAGTTGTTCGAGCTGTTCTCGGCCAACGCCGCCTCGCTGGGCGACACCGGCAGGGCCAAGGGGCCGTTCCGGTGGGTCAACGCACTCGCCCACCGCCTGCGCGACAATGCCCCGGGCAAGGCGCGCAAGAACATCGCTGCCCACTACGACCTCGGGAATGATTTCTACTCGGCCTGGCTCGACCCCACGATGACCTACAGCTCGGCGCGGTTCACCAGCCGCGCGCAGAGGCTCGAAACCGCCCAGCTGCGCAAGATCCATAGCTTGCTCGATCGCCTGAACCTCGAGCCCGGACAGCGCCTGCTCGAGATCGGCTGCGGCTGGGGCACGCTGGCGATCGAGGCGGCGAAGCGCGGCGCGCATGTCGTCGGGCTGACCCTCTCCACCGAGCAGAAGGCGTGGGCGGAGCGCAAGATCGAGGAGGCAGGGCTCGCGCCGCGGATCGAGATCCGCCTCCAGGACTATCGCGACACCGCGGACGAGTTCGATGCCGTCGCCTCGGTCGAAATGGTGGAAGCGGTCGGGCAGCGCTGGTGGGGCGCCTACCTCGACAGCATCGCGCGCAACCTCAGGGGCGGCGGCCGCGCGGCGCTCCAGTTCATCAGCATTCGCCACGAGCTGTTCGACCGCTATGCCCGCAACGCCGATTTCATCCAGACCTACATCTTCCCCGGCGGATGCCTGCTCGACGAGCCGCAATTCGCCGAGCTGGCGCGGGAGCGGGGGCTTTCATGGGAGCAGCGCGAGGACTTCCGCCTCGACTATGCCGAGACTCTGAAGCGCTGGCGCAATCGCTACAACGAGGCAGTCGCCGGCGGCGCGCTTCACGGCTTCGCCGAGCCGTTCCACGATTTGTGGCGCTACTATCTCATGTATTGCGAAGGCGGATTCAGGGGCGGTGCGATCGACGTCGCGCAGGTCACGATGGTGAAGACGCCCTAGCTAGCCGCGCCGCTCGCCGTCGCGGCGTTCCTCGACCCGGCGCTCGGTCCCCCGGTCAGTATTGCGGCGATCCGCTTCCGTCCTGCGTTCGCCCTGCCGCCGCTTGTCCTTGCGGCGGTCGTCCTGTTCACTCGCCATCGTCCACCCTCCCGCTTACCTGGCACGCTAGCGCTCGCAGGAGTCGACGAAGGTCGCCGACAGGCTGCCTTTGGCCGCAGCCTTAACAGAAATCATCGCCCGTTGCAGCTTCAGCCGTGCTGCCGGCGGGCGTCGATGAAATCGGCGACCACCCGCTCGGTCAAGCGTGCGCAATCGAGCCCGGCGAAGGGGAAGGTGCCGACGAGCGCGCCACGCACCTCCGGCGCCAGCGCCTGCTGGAGCTTGCGGCGCGCCCGCATCAGCCGCGTCTTGACGGTGCCGGTGGGGATTTCGAGCACCTGCGCCGCATCTTCGACCGACACGCCTTCGATCTCGTGAAGCACGAAGACGGTACGGAAATTCTCCGGCAAACCGGCGATCGCCCGCTCGAGCAGCGACCGCAGCTGGTTGCGGGCAGCCTCGGCCTCGGGACTTGGCGCAAGCGAGCCCTTGGCGAGCTGCTCACGATAGGTTTCGAGCACCTGCACGCCCTCCGCTTCCAGATTTTTCCGCTGCCGCTCGTTCGTGCGGCGTCGGGCGAGCGCCTCGTTGATGGCGATGCGCGTCAGCCAGGTGGTGAGGGAGGAGCGTCCCTCGAACGAAGCCATGGCGGCGAACGCTTTGGAATAAGCGGATTGAACAGCGTCCTCCGCCTCGTTGCGGTTCTTGAGGATGCTCCACGCCGCACGGAACAGGCGCTGGTTGTTCGCGGTGACGAGATGCCGAACCGCGCCGACGTCGCCCGACGCGCACCGGCCCGCAAGCTCCAGCTCCGGCATGCCGGGATAATCGAGCGCCAGATTGGCCGTCATCGCGCCACTATAGTCCCGCGCATGCCCGGGTGATACTTGCAGTAGAAGGTCGCGTGGCCCGCCGAGTTGATGTGCAGGCTGCCCTTCGTGTTCGGCATCAGGTCCAGGTTGAAGCTGTTGTTCGTGGCCGTCACCGTGTGCCGGAACATGTCCTTGTTCACGAACGTCACGGTATCGCCGGCCTTGAGCGGCGGCACCTTGCCGAATTTCATCTGGTCGATCACCACGACATACGTAGCGGCTGCTGCCGGCGCGGGGAGCGCCACCGGCAGCAGCACGCAGGCAGCCGCGACGGCCAGGGTGAATCGCCGCGGCGACAGGCTCATTTCAGCTTCGCTGCGAGCTGTTCGGCGTGCGCCTGGTGCTCCTTGAAGAGCGTCAGGCCGGTTTCGAGGAGCGACTTGAGCTCGCCGTTCTTCGCCGAAGGGATGAGCGTCGAGGCAAGAGCGCCGTTGACGGTCTTGTGGAACGCGACCTCGCTGTTGACATATTCGCGGTCGAACGCCGCGCCGTGGAGCTTGCTCAGCTTGGCCCGTTCCGCGTCAGCCGCCTTGGTCAGCGCCGCACTGGTCGGATTGGCTTCCGGGGTCACGTGCAGCTTCTTCACCAAGGCGAGCGCCTTGTCGTTCACGGCCGTGTGGTCGCGGACCATTTCCTGTGCGAATTCGCGAACCGCGGCGTTGTGCGACATCTTGAGCGCCTGCTTGCCCGCGGCGACGTCGAGAGCGCCGGCGGTGTAGGCGATATGCGCGATTTGCGGATCCGTCGGGGCCGCCGCTGCCGCAGGGGCCGAAATCGCGAGCGCGCTTGCGGCCACGATCAAGAAAGAAGTGCGTATCATCTAGTCCTCCGGCGTTGTTGCTGAAGACTTGGATGACGGCGAAGCCCGACGGGTTCCCGGGCGCTATGCTTCGATGCGCACTTTTTCGTGCGTCGGCGCATCGGCGGTCAGGCGTTCGACGATCGCCTTGCCGACTATCTCCGGCGGCTTGACGCTTTCGGGCTCCTCGCCGGGATAGGCGAGCGCGCGCATCCGGGTCCGGGTTGCGCCCGGGTCGACGATGTGGACGCGGAGCCGGCCCGAATATTCCGTTTCGTCGGCGTAGGCGCCGAGCAGGGTCTCGAGCGCAGCTTTCGAGGAGCCATAGGCGCCCCAGAAAGCCCGCGGCTCCGATCCGACGGACGAGGTGAGCGCGACGACGTCCGCCTTTTCGGCGCGCTTCAAGAGCGGGTCGAACGCGGCGATCAGCGCTTGGTTGGCGAGCAGGTTCACGCCCAGAAGCCGCGAATATTCCCTCGGGTCGATGTCCTGCACCGGGCTGAGCGACCCGAGAATCGCGGCATTGAGGACGAGGATGTCGAGCTTTTCCCAGCGCTCGGCCACCGCGACCGCGAGCTTGCCGATGCTCTCGCCCTCGGTGAGGTCGAGCGGCGCAATGGTCGCGGTCCCGCCTGCGGCGTGGATGCGGTCCTCGACTTCCTCGAGCGCGCCGGTGGTCCGGGCGACGAGGATCACGTGCGCGCCGGCGGCGGCGAGCGCCTCCGCGGTTGCTGCCCCGATGCCGCGCGATGCGCCGGTGACGAGCGCGAGCTTTCCTTCAAACGGCTTCGAATCGTTCATGGCGCCGCCTGTAGCGGCTTAGCGGCTGGCGACCAAAGCCAGGGGCACGCCTTTTTCCTTCTCGTCCACATCGGTGAGCGTCGTCGGGTAGACCCCGGTGAAGCAGGCGTCGCAGCGTTGCGGCTGCGCGTTGTCGCGCTCTTGGCCGAGCGCTCGGTAGAGACCTTCGATCGAGATGAATGCGAGGCTGTCGGCGTTAATATAATCGCGCATCTGCTCGACGTTCATCTGGGCCGCGAGCAGCTTGGCGCGCTCCGGCGTGTCAACTCCGTAGAAGCAGCTGTGCCGCGTCGGCGGAGAAGCGATGCGCATGTGGACCTCGCGCGCGCCCGCGTCGCGCATCATCTGCACCAGCTTCACGCTGGTGGTGCCGCGGACGATCGAATCGTCGACGAGGACGATCCTTTTGCCGTCGACCAGCGCGCTGTTGGCGTTGTGCTTGAGCTTGACGCCGAGGTGCCGGACTTCCTGGTTCGGCTGGATGAAGGTGCGTCCGACATAGTGCGAGCGGATGATTCCGAGCTCGAACGGGATGCCGCTCGCCTGGCTGAAGCCGATCGCCGCCGGAACGCCGCTATCGGGCACGGGCACGACATAGTCCGCCTCGACCGGCGCCTCCTTGGCGAGCTCGGCGCCGATATTCTTGCGAACCTCGTAAACCGATACGCCTTCGGCAACACTGTCCGGACGCGCGAAATAGACGTGTTCGAACAGGCACGGGCGCGGCGCAGCCTGGCCGAACGGCTTGAACGAGCGGATGCCCGAATCATTCACGATGATCACTTCGCCGGGCTCGACGTCGCGAAGGAAGCTCGCGCCGATCACGTCGAGCGCCACCGTCTCGCTGGCGAAGATCGTCGCTTCGCCGAGCTTGCCCATGACCAGCGGTCGGATGCCGAGCGGGTCGCGACAGGCGATCAGCCCGTCGTTGGTGAGGACGACCAGCGAATAGGCGCCTTCGACCTGCTTGAGCGCATCGGTCAGCCGTTCGAGCATGCCGCTGCAGCCAGACGTCGCGACGAGGTGGATGATGACCTCGGTGTCGCTGGTCGACTGGAAGATCGATCCGCGGCGGTTGAGAGTCCGCCTGAGCTTCATCGCGTTCGACAAATTGCCGTTGTGGGCCACCGCGAAGCCGCTTTCGGCCAATTCGGCGAACAGCGGCTGGACGTTCCGCAGCGCGGTCTCGCCAGTGGTCGAATAACGGACATGGCCGATCGCCGAGCGGCCGGCGAGGCGGCGGATTACTTCGTCGCGGTCGAAGTTTCCGGCGACGTGGCCCATCGCCCGGTGCGAATGGAAATGCTGGCCGTCATAGCTGGTGATTCCGGCGGCTTCTTGGCCGCGGTGCTGAAGCGCATGGAGGCCGAGCGCGACGAAGCTCGCCGCATTGTCGGCACCCCAGATCCCGAAAACCCCGCACTCCTCGTGCAGCTTGTCGTCGTCGAACGGATTGGTCGTCAGCATCGATCTGGGTCCCCGGCTACCCGCGGTTCGCTGTGTCGCGCGGGATATAGGATGCGGCAGCGCCCTTGTCGCCCCCGCGTTCAAGAAAGCGTGAAATTTTAACCGCTTAGCAGAACGGCCTGCCGCCTTAGCCTTTGTAAAGTGCCGGGAATTTGCGCTTCAGCGCGCCGATCTTGGGGCGGTCGTTCACCACGATGTAGGGGAAGTAGGGGTGCTTCTCGGCAAAGTGCTGGTGGTACGCCTCAGCCGGGTAGAAGCCGCCATGCTCGATGTGCGTGGCGATCGGCCGCTTCCAGATGTGCGCCGCATTCAGGCGGGCGATGTAGGCGCGGGCGAATCGCTCCTGGTCGCTGGACTGCGGGAAGATCGCCGACCGGTAGCTCGATCCCACGTCCGGGCCCTGGCGATCGACCTCGGTCGGGTCGTGGGCCACGGTGAAATAGATCTCGAGCAGCTTGCCGTAGCTGATTTGCGACGGATCATAGGTGATCCGCACCGCCTCGGCATGGCGGGTCGCCTCGGAGCTCACCTTGTCGTAGGTCGCGTCGCCGCCCGAGCCGCCGGCGTAGCCCGAAACGACGCCGGTGACGCCTTTCACATGGTCGAACACCCACTCCACGCCCCAGAAGCAGCCGCCGGCGAGCACCGCGGTCTCGGTGTGTTGCGCGGCCGCCGACGCGGGCGATGCGCCCAGCAGGAGGATGGGGATCAGCATTCGCTTCATCGGAGTTCCTTTCGTCGCCGAACCTAATGTTGCGCAGTCGACATTTACAGCGGCTGGACGGCGCACTGGCCGCGCAATACGGTACTGACAGAGGAGTAAGTCCCCGATGCCGACCTATGCCGCGCCCGTCCGCGAGACCCGCTTCATTCTCGACGAGGTGCTCGACATCGGCCGCTATTCCAATCTTCCCGGGTTCGCCAATGCCTCGCCCGACGTGGTCGAAGCGATCCTCGAGGAGGCGGGCCGCTTCTGCGAGGAGGTGCTGCAGCCGCTCAATCGCGTCGGCGACGAGATCGGCTGCAAGCGCGCCGAGGACGGGTCGGTCACAACGCCGCCCGGCTTCAAGGAAGCATGGAAGCAATGGGTCGAGGCCGGCTGGCCGACCCTGACCGCGCCGGAGGAATTCGGAGGGCAGGGGCTGCCGCAGGTGATCGGAACCGCGATCAGCGAATATGTGCTGTCGGCCAACCACAGCTTCGAAATGTACCAGGGCCTCACCAGCGGCGCGATCGCGTCGCTCGTGCTCAAGGCCTCCGACGAGCTCAAGCAGCGCTATCTGCCCAACATGGTGACCGGCAAATGGACCGGCACGATGAACCTGACCGAGCCGCACTGCGGCACCGACCTCGGGCTCCTGAAGACTCGCGCCGAGCCGAACGACGACGGCAGCTATTCGATCACCGGGACGAAGATTTTCATCTCGAGCGGAGAGCACGACGTCAGCGAGAACATCATCCACCTCGTCCTCGCCAAGCGCGCCGGAGCGCCCGACAACGTCAAGGGCATCAGCCTGTTCGTCGTGCCGAAGTTCCTGGTCAACGAGGACGGCAGCCTCGGCGCGCGCAACGCGGTTTCGTGCGGCGCGCTCGAGAAGAAGATGGGCATCCACGGCAACGCCACCTGCGTGATGAACTATGACGGAGCAAAGGGCTGGATCGTCGGAGAGGGCGAGAAGGGCCTGCAGGCGATGTTCATCATGATGAACGCCGCGCGGCTGGGCGTCGGCCTGCAGGGGCTCGCGCAGGGCGAGGTCGCCTATCAGAACGCCGCCAATTACGCGCGCGAGCGGCGCCAGGGGCGTGCGCTCAACGAGTCGTTGCGCGATCAGGATGCCAGGGCGGACCCGATCATCGTCCATCCTGACGTGCGCCGGATGCTGATGGAGTCGAAGGCGTGGAACGAGGCGGCGCGGGCGTTGTGCCTGTGGGGTGCGCTTCTCGTCGACCTGCTCCGCCGCTCACCCGACGAGGCCGAGCGGCAGCAGGCTGACGACCTGCTCGGCCTCGTGACTCCGGTGATCAAGGGCTACCTCACCGACAAGGGTTTCCAGGCGACCGTCTACGCGCAGCAGGTGCTCGGCGGCCACGGCTACATCCGCGAGCACGGGCTCGAGCAGTTCGTGCGCGACGCTCGCATCGCCCAGATCTACGAGGGCACCAACGGCATCCAGGCGATGGACCTGGTCGGCCGCAAGCTGCCCCGCGACGGTGGGCGCGGTGTGCGCACCTTCTTCGAGCTTGTCGGCCGCGACATCGCGGAGGCGAAGGGCGCCGCCGACCCCGCGGGTGTGGCTGCGGCGCTGGAGCCAGCATTGCAGGACCTGCAGGCAGCGACGATGTGGCTTGCGCAGAACGCGCCGGCGAACCCGGACGATGCCGGGGCAGGGGCGTACGCCTACATGGACCTGATGGGTCTCGTGACGCTCGGCTGGATGTGGCTCATGATGGCGCGCGCCGCGACGGACGCGATCGCCGCGGGCGGAGGCAAGGAGGGCACGGCCTTCTACGAGGCGAAGCTCGCGACCGCCCGCTTCTACGCCACTCGCGAGCTGCCGCTGTCCTCGGGCCTCCGGCGCAAGATCGAAGCCGGGGCGGAGAGCCTCATGGCGATCCCGGCGGAGGCATTCTAGCCAGAGCAGGCGCTACCGAGGCGCCAAAGCGGCGCCTGCTGCCGTCCGGCTCTCGCAGCACTCGTCCCGCCCCAAGGCGCGCAACGCGCGCCCCCGCGAGTCGTTTTCGCTGCAAGTCTCCGAAAGCTGCGTCTTTCGCGAGCCAGCAGAAGGAACGGATCATGCGTAAGTTCTTGTTAGCGTCGGCGGCACTGGCCGGTGCGGCGCTCGCCGCGAGCCCGGCCGCGGCGCAGATTCTCAGCGTCGGCATTTCGACGCCGGGGTACAGCTACGGCTATTCGCCTTATTCGTACGGCTACAGCCCCTACAGCTACGGCTATTCGCCTTATTCGTACGGCTATAGCCCGTACAGCTACGGCTACTCGCCCTACTCCTCCGGCTACAGCCCCTACAGCTACGGCTATTCGAGCTACGGCTATTCGTACCCGAGCTACAGCTACCGGACGAGGTCGTACGGCTGCCGTCCGCGGCGGCACCATCACAACGGCGTCTATTACTACACCCCCTGCTAAAGAGGGCGGACGGGTATTGCAGGCGGCTCGGCCGGTTCGGCCGGGCCGCTTTGCTGTGCCGGTCCTCCATTTGTGACTCGACGGGCAGTGCAGCCGCTCGGGCTTCCGTTCGTTGTCGTCCCGGACCTCCTCGAGGAGAACGGTAATGAGCCAGACCGGATGGATTATCGTCGCCGTCGTCGTCATCGTGGCGATCGTTATTGCAGCGCTCAGCTGGTCGCGGCGCCGACGCTCGGATCACCTGAGGGACCAGTTCGGCCCCGAATATGATCGGGCGGTCGAGGCAAAGGGTGGCCGCGCCAAGGCCGAAGCCGAGCTCGCCGAGCGCGAGAAGCGCGTCGAGAAGCTCGACATCCGCCCGCTCGACGCATCGGAGCGCCGGGACTTCATCGACCGCTGGACGGAGGTGCAGGCGCGCTTCGTCGACGATCCGCCGCGGGCGGTGGCGTTTGCCGATGCCCTGCTCGGCCAGGTGATGAAGGCGCGCGGCTACCCGGTGACTGACTTCGACCAGCGGGCGGGGGACATTTCGGTCGATCACCCGATCGTCGTCGAGCATTATCACAAGGCTCACGACATCGCGCTGCGGCACGAAAAGGGTGAGGCGAGCACCGAGGATCTTCGCCAGGCCATGATCCATTACCGGGCGCTGTTCGACAATCTTGTGGGCGTTCAAGCTCCGGGCTCGTCGGCAGAGCGCAAGCCCGAGGCGGCACACCATTGAGGCCAGCGCGGCGAAAGCGCTTACCCTTATCGTTTGATAAGGTTTTCCGTGTAAAAATAATGAGTTGGCCGAAGCTTTAAGGACTTGGAAACCATTCGGGCCGAGAGGTCCGTTGCGCCGGACTGAGTTCGTATGCCTTAGGGAGCGGCCCGACCCCACGCGGGCCGCTCCTTCGGGTTTTCTACAGGAACGCGAACGCCAGTCCTGCTCCCACGACCGCGACGGTGAGGCCGAGTCCGATTGCAGCACTGCGCCAGTTGCCGAACGTACTTTCCATCACAACCTCCCCTGATGTCCCCGAGTCGACATTAGCACAAAAAGCGCCCCCACGTGAGGTGAAAAGCTGGCAAGTCAGCTACTTAGCCGTAACGACCCGCAGCTTGGCGCAATATTCAACTGCCGTTCACCGCGGCGCGACGACCCGCGCGACCGACACGACGAATGTCGCCTCGCGGATACTGCTGAGGCGTTCTTAGGCCAAAGGCTCCAACCAATCTTGGAAGGAGGAATGAGCCATGCGTATGATCACGAAAATGCTCGCCGGCGCCGCAGGCGTCGCGGCGATTGCGGCGGCCGCCCCTGCAGGCGCGCAATATTACCCTTATGGGTACAATACATACAGCGCGAACACCTATAATCGGTACACGCCGTACAGTAGCTACGGCACCTACGGCGTCGGCGCCAACGTTGCCGAGCAGCAGTGCACGGCAGCGGTCCAGAACCGGCTGGCGAACCGAACCAGCCTTGCGTCCATCCTCGGCTCGCTCGTCGGCCTTCCGACGAGCAGCTACGGTCGAGTGACCGGCATCACGTCCGCTACGCCGACGCGGAGCGGCATGCGGATCCGCGGCGTCGCGAGCAGCGGGCGATATGCCTACAACAACTACGGCCCCTATGGCGTGGGCGCCTATGGCGCGCTCGGCTACAGCGCCAACGCGGCGGCGGACCTGTCGTGGAGGTGCGACGTCGATTACCGCGGCTACGTCCGCAACGTCGACATCAAGCGCCGCTAATAAAAACAGCGGATTGTCGAAGGAGGAGCGCCGGTCCCGCCGGCGCTCCTTTTTTGTGCTTACATTAAACTACTGTAAAACAACGGTTTACCGCTACATTGCAGGTTCATCCCAAAGGCGCATAAGCCTTTTGCCATCCTTGTGCGTTCTGCACGCCGGCGGGCGCTGCGGGCGCATCCTTGACCAGATGAAGTGGATACACATGCCAAAGCTCAAGCGCCGCTTGCGGCCATCCAGTGCGTTGTTCCTGTTCGGCGCCGCCGCCGTGGCGGCTCTCCCGCTCGCCAGCCGAAGCACGCCGGCTTCGGCGGCCGCGCTGGTCGATCCCTCGATCGATGCGCAGATCGCCGACTTCTACCGCGCGCGCGGCGGAGCGCCGCTGTGGCTGTCGCCGACCTCGGGCGCCGCCGCGCAGCAGCTGCTGTCGCTGCTCTCGACCGCGCAGGCGGACAATCTCAACCCGCGGCGCTACGACGTGAGGGGGCTCAGCCGGGCGCTCGACGCGGCGCGCAACAACCCCGCGGCGGCGAACCGCGCCGAGATGATGTTGAGCGAAGCCTTCGTCGCTTATGCCCGCGACCAGAAGCACGATCCCGGCGGAATCACCTACGTCGACCCGCAGCTTCGGCCTTCGCCGCCGCCGCCGGGCGAGCTGCTCGCCAACGCCGCCAAGGCCCGCTCGCTTTCCGACTATGTCCAGAACATGGGGTGGATGAACCCGATCTACGCGAAGCTGCGCGCGGCGATCGCCAGCCGGATGTACGGCAGCGACGCCCAGCGCAGGCTGCTCGAGCTCAACCTCGAGCGGGCCCGCGCGCTTCCGTCGGGGAACGGCCGCTACGTCCTCGTCAATCCGCCCGCCGCCCGGCTGTACATGTATGAGAACGGGCAGGTGGTCGATTCCATGCGCGTCGTCGCCGGGCGCCCGGACCCGGTCGCTCAGACGCCGATGATGAACGCCTTCATCCGCTATGTGGCGCTGAACCCCTATTGGAACTCGCCGCCCGACCTCACGTCGAAGCTGCTTGCGCCGCGGGTGCTCAAGGGCGGCCGCGCCTACATCAACCAGCACGGCTATGAAGTGCTTTCCGGCCCCGGCCCGGACGCCCACCCGATCGACCCGATGTCCGTCGACTGGCGCGCCGTCGCCGCCGGCAAGCCGATCCGGATGCGCCAGAAGCCCGGTCCGGGCAATTCGATGGGCCGGATGAAGTTCATGTTCCCCAACACCCAGGGCATCTGGCTCCACGACACGCCGGAGAAGGAGAAGATCGACGACGCCGCGCGCCTGCAGAGCAACGGCTGCGTCCGCCTCGAGGACGCGGCGCGGCTGGAACGGTGGCTGTTCAACGGTCATGCGCCAAGCTGGAAGGGCGCCAAGCCCGAGCAGAAGGTCAACCTGCCGCAGCCGGTGCCGCTCTACATCACGTACCTGACGGCCGTCCCGAGCGGCACGTCGATCGTCTATTTCGACGATTTCTACGGCAAGGACCGGGGCGAGGCGCGCCGCTTCGCCGGCATTTTCTAGCGGTCAGCCCGCGTCGCGCTGCTGCGCCTCGATGTACCAGGGGCGCAGCATCTGCACTTTGTTGCGCTTTTCCTTCTTGGGCGCGAGGCGGCCGAGATCGAACTGCTGGCCGAACTGGACCCCGAACTTGCCCGCCTGGGCCCAGCGGACGATCCCGCGGACCGGGCCCACGCCGACGATGTCGATCGCGAGCTCGGTCCCCGGCGCGACCGGCGAGTCGCACTCGACCATCGCGCCCATCGAGGAAATGTTGCGCAGCTTCACCTCGACGATGATTCCGTCGATCGAGGTCATTGCACGGCGCATCAGGCGATGGCGCGCCTCGCGGGTGCAGGCGAAGCCGTCCGCCTCCACCGTCACGCTGTTGGCGAGCTCGCGCGCGATTGCGGATTCGCTCGGTTTCCCGAAAATATATCCTTGGACCATGCTGACGCCGAGCTCGCGGATGAGCTGCAGGTCGTCGTGAGTCTCGACACCCTCCGCGCAGGTGTCCATGCCCAGCGTCTCCGCAAGGGTGACGATGGCGCGAATGATCGCCGCGTTCCTGTTGGTGGTCGACGAGGCGCCGCGGACAAAGCTCTGGTCGATCTTGATCTTGTCGAACGGCGCCTTCTTCAAATAGCCGAGCGAGCTGTAGCCGGTCCCGAAGTCGTCGAGCGACAGGCGCACGCCGAGCTTCTTCAGCCGCGCGAACGTGTCGTCGGTGGAATCGCCCTCGGCGAGGAACACGCCCTCGGTGATTTCGAGCTCGAGCCGCTCGGCCGAAACGCCGGTCTCGCTGAGGTGCTTGGCGACCATCGCGACGACCTGCGGGTCGTTGAACTGAAGCGGCGACAGGTTGACCGCGACGCGCACATGGTCGGGCCAGTGGGCGGCTTCCTCCAGCGCGGTCTGCAGGACCCACTCGCCGATCTTGGCGATCAGGCCCGCCTCTTCGGCAAGCGGGATGAACTTCGTCGGCGATATCGGGCCGCGGGTAGGATGCTGCCAGCGAACGAGCGATTCGAACCCGGAGATCTCCTCGCCGGCCGCGCGGACGATCGGCTGGTAGTGGACCGACAGCTCGCCGCGCTCGATCGCCTGCCGCAGATCGTTCTCGAGCAGCTGCCGTTCCGCCGCCTCGCTGTGCATCGCGGCTTCGTAGAAGCAATGCTTGCCGCGGCCGGCGGCCTTGGCCGCGTAGAGCGCGAGGTCGGCGTTGCGCACGAGCGCGTCGGCGCTGGCCCTTCCGGGATCGCCGATGGCGATGCCCAGCGAGGCGCCAATGGTCACCTTATGGCCTTCGATCTGGTAGGGCCGCGACACCTGCTCGATCAGCGTGCGGGCGAGGGACTCGAGCAGCCCGATGTCGACCGTGCCGGGAAGCACGGCCTGGAATTCGTCGCCGCCGAGCCGCCCGACCTGTCCGTGATTGCCCATCACCGACTTCAGCCGGTCGGCGACCTGGCGGAGCAGCGCGTCGCCGATAGGGTGGCCGAGCGTATCGTTGACGTTCTTGAATCGGTCGAGGTCGATCATGAAGAGCGTGCAGCCCTTCTGGCGGATGGACGCGTTGCGCAACGCTTCGTCGAGCGTCTGCCGCATCATCGCGCGGTTCGGCAGGCTGGTCAGCGAATCGAATCGCGCGAGCCGCGAAATCTCGCGCTCGGACTTGCGCTGCTCTGTAAGGTCGGTGCCGATCCCGCGGAAGCCGAGAAAGCGGCCGCGCTCGTCGAAGATCGGATTGCCCGACAGCGACCAATGGACATCCTCCTCGCTGGCGGGCCGAACGACCACGTCGGAGAAGGGAAAGCGGGCGGAGAGGTGAAAGCCGAGGGTCTTGCGCTCCTCGGAGGACTCCGATGCGTGATCGAC